>Ga0187892_10006056_pt1 | contig 18361 bp, 21 predicted proteins | sample MA1701073metaG_FD_139345 | JGI IMG/M metagenome (GOLD analysis project Ga0187892, IMG submission 139345) | Bio-ooze microbial communities from a basaltic lava cave in the Kipuka Kanohina Cave System on the Island of Hawaii, USA - MA170107-3 metaG ... | reverse complement strand
TCGCCCGTCCCGCCGCAGGATCACGGCGGCCAGGCCGGTCAACAGGCACCCCAGCGCGAACCCGCCCGGCGCCGTCGCCAGCCAGGAGGCGGCCCGGCCGGCCCACGGTAGGTGCCAGGCCAGGCGGTCGGCCTCGATCACCGCCACCGGCTGCGGGTCGGCCTCGTCGTTGGCGTCGCCCTTGAGGGTGAGACTGGCCATGGCCCCGTGGTCGGTCGGGGTGATCGCCACGATCCGGTGCATGACCCGGCCCCCGTCCGGGCGGTCCACGGCCACCACGTCGCCCACCCGCAGGTCGGCGGCGGGGACTCGCTGCACCAGCACCATCGAGCCGGTCGGCACGGTGGGGGCCATCGAGCCGCTGCGGACCACCAAGGGCCGGAGGTCGGCCCGGGCGGCCAGGGCGGTCGCCGCCAGGCCGGCCAGTCCGGCCAGTGCGGCCAGGGTGAGCACCACCTCGGCGACGGCCTGGCCCAGGCGCCCGGCGCGCGACCGTCGCGGTGCGGTCGGGGCCGGTGCCGGGAGCGCCATCCCGGCACCGGCCCCGGCCACCACGGGCGCCGCCGCGAGGGCGGCAGCCCGGCCGGGACGCGCCAGCCGGCGGCGGGGCCGGAGCCACGACCGCCGGGGAGAGGTGCCGGTCAGCATCGCTTTCAAGCTCGTCTCCAGGCACTCGGTTCCGGCAGAGGCGCGGTGGCCCGCCGCCGAGGGAGGGACTCGGCGGCGGGACACCGGTGGGGGGATCAGGACTGGGTGGCGCTGAAGGTGAAGGTGGCGGTGGTGGTGGCCGCCTGGAAGCTGTCGCCCGAGCCGCTGGGCAGCTCCACCCGGAAGCAGGCCACCTCGTTGGTGCCGGCCGCCAGCGAGCGGCTGGCGATGGCACCCGCGCTGAGTGCACCCGACGCGGTCAACACGTCGCTGGAGGCCGTGTAGGTGGTGGCGTCGCAGGTGCTGGCCACCTTCTTGACGCCGAGCGTGAGCTGGTCGCGCAGGCCCTTGGAATCGGTGTTGGTGGCTGAGGTCGCCATGGTGTAGGAGAAGCCGAGCGTGCCGCTGTTGGCCACCGTCAGGGCCGCGTACTTCACGTCACCGGGCTTCATGTTGGCCATCTCGAGTGAGGTGAAGGCGTAGGCGTCGTCGGTCTCGCCGCTGAGGAGGATGTCGACGGTGCCGGCGGTGAAGGTGGAGTCGGCCGTCCCCGAGTCGGTGAAGGTGGCGAAGGTGCCGGCCCACACCAGGCCCGAGAGCGAGCCGAGGGAGACGAGGAGACGGACTTTCCGCAGCCGAGGCATGGGCGGGACCTTTCATCGGACAGTTTTCTCCGACGATCGTCGGCATCCCACGCGACCGGCTGGAGCCCCTTTCTCAGCGCGGCCCGTCGAGCAGGAGGTGCAGGCCTTCGTCCAGCAGGGCACGCAACGACCGTGCGTCGTCGGCCAGGCCGGCGACCTGGACGCCCGGACCGGCCAGCGGCAGCAGCGCGCCCCGGCCGCCACCGAGAACGGTGGGCGGCGGGGCCTCGGCCCAGGTCGGTCCGACGACCACCACCGAGCCGGTGGCTCGGGCGCCGGCGCCGACCGCCGGGCTCGACCACGCCGCGTGGTCGGGGCCGAGCGCGATGCTCTGGCGCAGCAGCGGTCGGTGGGCGACGTCGATCGCCATCCGGCTCACCACCGAACCCCCCGGCTCGCCGTGGCGCCCGAGGACGAGTTCTTCGCGCCAGACGACGGTGGCGCCGCGGTCGACGGCCAAACGGAGAGTGATCCGGTGCCGGCACCCGGCGGCGGCCACGAGCGGCTCCGGCAGCCATCGGAGGCACGCGCCCCGACCCACCGACACCTCGACGTCCAGGGTCGAGGTCGCCCCGGTCGGGCCCGGCAGGGCGATGGACGCGGCGACCGAGCGGACCGTCAGCGAGGCCCCCGCCGTCACCTCGACCTCCAGCCGGAGACGATCGCCGCCCAGGGGCCCGGCCGCCCCGCCGAGCAGGTGAAGGCCCGTCGGCGTGGGACGCAACAGCAGCGGCGCCTCGGATCGCAGCGTCGTGATCCGGGCCCCGCCGGCACCGTCGGGCTCGGCCACGAGCTGGGCGAGGGCGTTCAACCCTGGGCCAGCTGGCGCCGCACCCAGTCGGCCACCTCGGGCGCGGCCGGGTCCCGAGCCAGTGAGCAGAACACCACCGGCCTCTCCCCTCGCTTCTCCCGGGCGTCGCCGGCCATGACGTCCAGGTCGGCTCCCACCCCGGCGGCCAGGTCGGTCTTGTTGACGACCAGCAGGTCCGAGTTGGTGACGCCGGGCCCACCCTTGCGCGGGACCTTGTCCCCGCCCGCCACATCGAGCACGAACACCTGGGTGTCGACCAGGCCGTAGCTGAAGGTGGCGGTGAGGTTGTCGCCGCCGCTCTCCACCAGCATCAGGTCGAGCGGGGCGTGCCGCGCCTCCAACTCCTCGACCGCTTCCAGGTTGGCGGTGATGTCGTCGCGAATGGCGGTGTGAGGGCAGCAACCGGTCTGGACGGCCGTGATCCTGGTCGGGTCCAGGACCCCGGCCCGACGCAGGAAGGCGGCATCCTCGTCGGTGTAGATGTCGTTGGTGACGACGGCCAGCTGGAGCTCCCCGGCGAAGGCCCGGCACAGGGCGGCGACCAGCGCCGTCTTGCCGCTGCCCACCGGTCCGCCCACCCCGACGCGCAGAGGTCGATCACGAGGCAAAGAGCCGCACCTCCATGGTGAGGTGGGCTTCGGCATCGAGATCCAGCCGCGGGCCCGCGCACGAGGGCAGGTCGGCGAAGTCGGCCTGGGCGGCGGCCGCCGCCCGCGCCACGACAGCCTCCATCGCCGGCCCCAGGGCGGCGACGATCCCCGCCACGGCCAGCGGATCGAGGGCCAGCAGCCGCACGGCGGCGGCGGCCGGCCCGGCCACCGAGCCGTAGGCGACCACCCGGGCCGCCCCCTCGGCGCCGATCCCGGCCGCCCCGGCGAGGGCACCGAGGGCCACCGGATGGTGAGGGCCACCGGCGACCATGCTCAGCCAACCCGGCAGCCGGTCACCGACGGCGGCGGCACCCGCCCGCAGGAGTTGGCGTCCCTGCTGGCGCGACGCCTGGCGCAGGGCAGGCGAGGCACACCGGGCGTCGGCCTCCCCGTCGAGGAGGCGGCCGGCCTCCTCCCCGGGGTGGGCGGCGGCGGCGGCGGCCAGCGAAGCGGCGACCACCCCGGCCGTGGCCAGCCGGCCGGTCAGGAACGCGGCCAGGTCGTCCACGTCGACGACGCGTCCAGCCGCCACCGCCGCCTCCACCCCGCCGGAGTGGGCGTGGCCCCCGGCCGGGAACCGCCCGTCGGCCAGGAGCAGCGCCAGTACCGCGCCGGCGCCCGAATCGGGGTGCGAATCGCGCGCCCCGGCGCGCGTTTTGGCACCAAGTTCGCTGGGGTGGGGGGGCATCTCGGTCAGAACAGGAAGTAGCGCTGGGCCATGGGGAGTTGGGCGGCGGGGGCGGCCTCGACCACCTCGCCGTCGATGCGGACCGTGAAGGTGTCGGGCTCGACGGCGATGGCGGGCAGGGCGGTGTTCTCGGGCATGTCGGCCTTGGTGCGGCGGCGGACGTCGGCCACGGCAACCAGCGGGCGACGGACGGCCAGGCGGTCCGCCAGGCCGCCGTCCAGCGCCACGGCGGCCACGAAGGCGACGCCGGTGGCCGCAGGGGCGGCGCCGAAGGCGCCGAACATGGGCCGGGCCAGCACCGGCTGGGGCGTGGGGATCGAGGCGTTGGCGTCGCCCATGGCGGCCCACGCGATGGCGCCGCCCTTGATCACCACGTGGGGGCGGACCCCGAAGAAGGCCGGCTCCCACAGCACCAGGTCGGCCAGCTTGCCCGGCTCCACCGAGCCGACCTCGGCGTCCAGGCCGTGGGCCACGGCCGGGCAGATCGTGTACTTGGCGACGTAGCGCCGGGCCCGGTGGTTGTCCGCCGCCCCGTCGCCGGCCAGCGCTCCCCGGCGGCGCTTCATGGCGTGCGCGGTCTGCCAGGTGCGCAGCACCACCTCGCCCACCCGGCCCATGGCCTGGGAGTCCGATCCGATCATCGAGATGGCGCCCAGGTCGTGGAGGATGTCCTCGGCGGCGATGGTGGACGGCCGGATGCGGCTCTCGGCAAAGGCCAGGTCCTCCGGCACCGCCGGGTTCAGGTGGTGGCACACCAGCAGCATGTCGAGGTGCTCGTCGATGGTGTTCACGGTGTGGGGCCGGGTCGGGTTGGTCGACGACGGCAGCACGTTGGGGTGGGCGGCCACGGTGATGATGTCCGGCGCGTGCCCGCCGCCGGCGCCCTCGGTGTGGTAGGCGTGGATGCCCCGCCCGGCGATGGCGGCCAGGGTGTCCTGGACGAAGCCGGCCTCGTTCAGGGTGTCGGAGTGGAGGGCGACCTGGACGCCGGTGGCGTCGGCCACCCGCAGGCACGCGTCGATGGCCGCCGGCGTGGAGCCCCAGTCCTCGTGCAGCTTGAAGCCTGACGCCCCGCCCCGCAGCTGCTCCCACATGGACTCGGCCGAGGTGGTGTTCCCCTTCCCCAGCAACGCGATGTTGACCGGCCAGGCGTCGAGCGCCTCCAGCATGCGGGCCAGGTGCCACGCGCCGGGCGTGACCGTGGTGGCCTTGGTGCCCTCGGCCGGGCCGGTACCGCCACCGATGACCGTGGTGATCCCCGAGGCCAGCGCCTCGTCGAGGATCTGCGGGCAGATGAGGTGGACGTGGCAGTCGATGGCGCCGGCGGTGAGGATGCGGCCGTTGCCCGAGATGATCTCGGTGCCCGGCCCGATCACCAGTTCGGGGTGGACGCCGTCCATGGTGTCGGGGTTGCCGGCCTTGGCCAAGGCGGTGATGCGCCCGTCCCGGATACCCACGTCGGCCTTCACCACGCCCCAGTGGTCCAGCACGAGCGCGCCGGTGATCACCGTGTCCGGCGCACCCTCGGCCCGCGTGGCCCGACCCTGGCCCATGGACTCCCGGAGAACCTTGCCCCCGCCGAAGACGGCCTCGTCGCCGCCCCGGCAGCGGTCCTCCTCGACCTCGACGAACAGGTCGGTGTCGGCCAGGCGGACCCGGTCCCCCGTGGTCGGCCCGTAGAGGAGGGCATACCGCGACCGCTCGATGTCACCCATCGAGCGGTCCCCCCACCTCGCCGCGCAGCCCGGCCACGACGCGCGCCCCGGCCAGCGGCACCAGGTCGACCTGGCGCTCGATGCCCGGCTCGAAGCGCACCGCGGTGCCGGCGGGCACGGCCAGCCGGTGGCCCCGGGCGGCGGCGCGGTCGAAGGCCAGGGCCGGGTTGGCCTCGGCGAAGTGGTAGTGGGAGCCCACCTGGACCGGACGGTCGCCGGTGTTGGCGACCAGCAGCGTGAGGACGGGCCGGCCCGCGTTGATCACCACCGGCTCCTCCCCCACCGCCACCTCGCCGGGGACCACCGTCACGGTATGGGCTGGTGCACGGTCACCAGCTTGGTGCCGTCTGGGAACGTGGCTTCCACCTGGACCTCGGGGACCATCTCGGGCACACCGTCCATCACGTCGTCCCGGCCCAGCACGTGGCGGCCGGCCTCCATCAGGTCGGCCACCCGGCGGCCGTCCCGGGCGCCCTCCAGGACGAACGCCGTCAAGATGGCCACTGCCTCGGGATGGTTGAGCCGCAGGCCCCTCGCCCGCCGCTCGCGGGCCAGGCCGGCGGCCACGTGGACCAGCAACTTCTCCTGCTCGTGGGGCGACAGATGCACCGGGTTATGCCGGCACGGCCTGGACGAGCAGCGCGCCCTCCACCTGGCGGCACACCTCCTGGAACGGCGCCTCCCGCACCATGCCCCGAGGCCGCGCCGTCGGCAGCGGCACGCGGATCTCGGCCGACACGCGGCCCGGCCGGGGCGACATGACGTAGATGCGGCTCGACAGGAAGACCGCCTCCTCGACATCGTGGGTCACCATCAAGATGGTGGTCCCGAGCTCTCGCCACACGCCGAGCACGAGCTCCCGCATGGACGCCCGGGTCAGCGCGTCCAACGACCCGAACGGCTCGTCGAGCAGCACCACCTCGGGCCGGGGGGCGAGGGCCCGGGCGATGGCCACCCGCTGCTTCATGCCGCCGGACAGCTGATCGGGCCGCGCGTCGGCGAAGTCGGTGAGGCCCATGACAGCCAGGTACTCGGCAACCCGCCCGTCGATCTCGCCTCTCGCGCACCCGCCCAGCTCCAGCCCGAAGGCCACGTTCCCGGCCACCGTCCGCCACGGGTACAGCGAGAAGCTCTGGAACACCAGGCCGCAGTGGGCGCCCGGCGCGGTCACCGGTTCGCCACCCAGCACCACCCGGCCGGCGGTCGGGGACTGCAGCCCGGCGGCCATGGCCAGCAGCGTCGACTTGCCGCACCCGGAGGCGCCGACGAGGCACACGAACTCGCCCGCGTCGACGTGGAGGTCGACGTCCTCCAGCACCGGCAGCGGGCCGAACACCTTCGACACGCGCTCGAACCGGAGCCCGGCCGGGCCGCTCATCGGTACCACGGGGCGACGCGGTTTCGAAGGATGCGGAACCCTACGTCCATAGCCACACCGATGGCGCCGATCACGATCAGCACCGCGAAGATGTCGTCGGTCTGCAGGAAACGCTGCGCGCGGGTGATCCGGTAGCCGAGGCCCTCCTGCGCGGCGATGAGCTCCGCCACCACGACCAGGTTCCAGGTGGCGGCGATGTTCACCCGCATGGCGTCGATCAAGCGGGGCAGCGCGTAGGGCATGATCACCGACCGGACCACGGTCCACCGCCCGGCGCCGAAGGTGTAGGTGACGTCGATGAGCTCGCGGGGAACGCGCGCCGCCGCGTCGGCGCTCATCACGGTGTTGAAGAACACGGTGCCGATCACCAGCAGGGTGATCTTGGCCGACTCGCCGAAACCGAGCCACACGATGAGCAGGGGCACGAAGGCGGGCGCCGGCATGTAGCGGACCAGCCCGATGGCCGGCTCGGCCAGGGCCCGCACGGCGGGGAACGTCCCGATGGCCACGCCGAGGGGGACCGAGATCGCCACCACCAGGGCGAAGCCGATGCCCACCCGGGTGAGGGTCGCCGAAGCGTCGCTCCACAGCTGGCCGCTGGCCGCCATGTCCCACCCGGCGCGGGCGACGGCACCCGGCGACGGGAGGAAGAGGGGGTCGACGGCGCCGGTGGCGCTCAGCACCGTCCAGACCAGGAACGGCAGGGCGATCGAGGCGACGACCAGCAGTCGACGCGGCCGGGCCGGGAGGTCCTCACGCACCCGGAGGAGCCCCGACACCGGCGAGCGCCGGGCCTGGCGCCGGTGGACCACCGGCGCGTCCGGGCCCGTGACCGTCAGCGTCATCGGTCCGCCGCCTTCACGAAGCGGGCGTCGAGCAGTCCGGCGAGATCCGGGGCCTGGTCGATGAGCCCGGCGGCCACGAGGAAGTCCGCCATCGAGCGGGCGGCGAAGTCGAGGCTGGCCATGGTCGCACCGGGCGCGAAGGCCGCCACGTTGTCGGCCACGGTGAACAGCGTGGTGCCCCTGTCGTACTCGGCGTAGTCCTCGACGGTGACGCCGGCCCGCTTGGCCATGATGGCCACCGACTCCTCGGCGTTCTGGGCGATGAACGCCAGGGTGTCGAACCAGACGTCGACCAGGGCCTGCACTTCCTCGGGGTTCTCCTCCACGAACTCGCCACGCAAGACCAGGTGGTCGGGGATGGAGCCCGGGAAGTCGGCCGAGGTGAACAGGGCCTTGGCCCCCTCGCGCTCGAGTGCCTTGGTGGTGAAGGGGGCGAACACCCCGACGGCGTCGAGCTGCCCGGCCGCGAAGGCCGAGGCCGCCGCGTCGGTGGCCAGCGGCTGGATGGTGACGTCGTCGGACGACAGCCCCGCCTCGGCCAGGCCCAGCAGGAGCAGGAAGTGGTCGACGGTTCCCTCCTCGACGCCCACCGACCTGCCCTTCAGGTCGGCGACGCTGGCGATGGCCGGGCCGACGATCACCTGGTCGTTCCCCGTCGAGTTGTCGTTGGTCAGGACCACCACCTGGTCCGAGCCGGCGGCCAGCGACGAGATGGTGTCGTTGAGCGTCTGGCTGTTGGCGTCCAGGCGGCCGGCGTTGAGGGCGTTGAGCGAGTCGGTGTAGCTCTCGAAGTAGGTGAGCTCCACGTCGAGACCGGCTGCCTCGAACAGGCCCTTCTCCTCGGCCACTTGCCAGGGGAACCACCCGGGCCAGGCGCTGAAGCCGAGCCGGATGGTGGCGCGCTCCGTCGCCGCGCCGCCGCCCGGCGCGGTGCCGCCGGCGTCGTCGTCGCTCCCGCAGCCGGCCACCAGCGCCAGCACGAGGCAGAGGGTCAGCAGGCGCAGGCGCTTCATGAGCGGCTCCTCGGTAGGTGACCGGCCCGGACCAGGCAGCCCAGGGTGTCGCAGATGACTCGGGTGCCGATGAGCGAGGTGATGTCGGCGGTGTCGTAGGGCGGCGAGCACTCCACGATCTCGATGCCGGCCAGCGGTCGCCCGGCCACCAGCTGGATGAACTTGAGGATCTCCCGGGGGAGGAAGCCGCCGGGCTCGGGCCAGCCCGTGCCGGGGACGAAGGCGGCGTCGAGGCAGTCGACGTCGAAGCTGAGCCAGACCGCCTCGGCGCCGTCCCACGCCACGTCGAGGGCGCGCTCGGCGGCCGCCTCGATTCCCATCTCCACACAGTCGGTGACCGTCATGATCGTGGTCCCCCGCTCCCGGCCGACCTTGACGCCGGGGCGGGGCGCCTGCCAGCCGCCGATGCCCACCTGCACCAGGTTGGCGGCCGGAACGTTCGGCAGGTCGGTGGCATGGAACCACGGCGTGGTGTGCATCCGCTCGTCGAGATCGGTCTCCTGGGTGTCGACGTGGCGATCGAAGTGGATGATGCCGAGGTTGCCGTCGAGATGCTCGGCCACGCCCCGCACGGTCGGGTAGCCGATGGAGTGATCGCCCCCCAGGACCACAGGGAAGGCGCCGGAGGCGTAGACGTGGGAGACGGCCTTGGAGATCTGATCGAAGCTCTTCTCGATGTTCCCCGGGATGGTGAAGACGTCGCCCAGGTCGCAGATGGTGATCGACTCCCGCAGGTCGACGCCGAGCTCGAAGGAGTACGGCCCGTACAGCGCCGAGATCCGCCGCATGCCTTGGGGGCCGAACCTCGTCCCCGGGCGGTAGGTCGTGCCGGAGTCGTGGGGGGCGCCGAGGACGGCCACGTCGTACTCGCCGCACCGCCTGACGTCCTCCACGTAGGGCTGCTTGAGGAAGGTGTTGATGCCGGCGTAGTGGGGCAGCTCGCCGCGGCTGAAGGTGGGGATGGTGCGGTCGACGATCGAGTCAGCGCCGGGAAGGCCGAGCTCCAGGCCCCGGGCCACCTCGCGCTCCCACCCCGCCGTGGGGAGGGCCGCCTCCGCGGCCACCGCCCGACGGGCCTCAGGACCGTAGTGGTCGTGCAGTCCATCGCCAGCCACGTCGCCTCCCGTTGCCCGGGCGTGGACGGCCCGGACGATCTGGTGAGATCTCCCGGGCTTTTGTCCCTCCGTGCAACGGCCTCGGCCGCCTGCACCTCTCGGACCAGGCCGCCGGTGACGGCGCGGAACCCTAGGTGCTGTGCTCTCGATTGTGGCGGTCACGCTAGGCCGGCAACGTTTCCATCGCGTTGCCAGCTCGGGAACTGGCCGTTACCCGGGCGTGGTTCAGCCGCTCCAGCCGATGGCGCGGGCGCGGCGGCGGGCGGCCGACGGGGCGCGAGGTGAGGGGGGTTCGGGGGTGGCCGGCGGGGCGGCCTGCTCTCCGGCCAGAGCGGCCCGCTGCGACTCGATCTCGCGGCGAAGCTCCCGCCGGCGCTGCCGCTGGGCCTGGCGGTCGGCCCGGAGCCGCTCCCGCTGGTCGGCCAGCTCGCCCCGCTCGGTGACGAGCGCGCTGGTCGCCCGTTCCAGGTCCACCCGGAGCGCGGTGGCCGCGGCCCGGTCCGCCTCGAACTCGTCCCGCTCGCCCTCCAGCCGCGCCCATTCGGCCCGCAGGATCTCGTGGCCGGACTGCAGGGCCTCGCACTCGGCCGCCAGCCGCTCGCGCTCGGCGGCCAGCCCGACCACCAGCTCGTCGGTCTCGCGCCGCCGGCCGTCGACCCGGGCCCCGTCGGCATCGAGCCGGGCCTGCGCCACGGCCAGTTCCTCTCGCGCGGCATCGAGTGCCCGGAAGTCGGACCGGAGGACCTGCTCGGCCGCGTCCAGCGCGTCCCGCTCGGCGGCGATGGTGGCCACCTGCACGGCCAGCTCCTTCTGGAGCCGCTGCAACTCCTGCAGGCGCGGCTCGGCGTCGGACCGCTCGGCCTCCAGGCGGGCGTGCAGCGTGGCCACGCGCGCCGCCTCCGCCTGCAGGCGGGCCAGGCCCGTCGTCACCTCGGCCTCCTGGCGGGCCAGCTCGCCGGCCCGGCGCTCGGCGGTGGCCCAGGCCGCGTCGAGCTCCTGCCGGTCGGCGTGGAGCGCGGTCCGGGCCTCGTCGAGCTGGGCGAACTCCGCCTCCACGGCGTCCTCGGCCAACTCGACGGCCTCCCGCCGCGTCACCAGGTCGTCCCGGCGGGTGACCAGCGCCGACGTCAGCTTCTCGATGTGGGCGGCGCGTTCCTCGGTGGCGGCCCGGACCGCCTCGGTCCGGGCCGCCTCGGCGCTGGCCCGGGCCCGCTCGGCGGCCAGGGTGCGGCCCAGGGTCTCGAGCACACGCCGTTCACCGGCGAGCCGCTGCGCCTCCAGGCGCTGGCGCTCCGCCGTCGCGCTGCGGTCGGCGGCCACGTGACCCGGCTGTTCCGGGCAGCGCTGGCGGGCCGCGGCCCGCTCGGCGGCCAGGGCGGCCGCCAGGCGGTCGGCCTCGTCGCGAGCGGCGCCGGTCGCCGCGTCGGCTGCATCACGCAACGCGTCCAGCTCGGCCTGTACCCCGGTGCGCGCCGCCCGCTCGGCGGACAGCATCTCCTCCGCCCTGGCCAGCTTCGCCCGCAGGGCGACCGACTCCGCCGAGGCCGCGAGCCGCGCCTCGAGGGCGGCGGGGCCCAGCAGGGGGACGACGTCCGCCTCCTCGCTCACCGCAGGCGCGTCCGGCATCGACGGCAGAGAGGTCAACGCGTCACCAGCGGGCACCGTACGGGGACGCCGCTGTGGAGAGTAAGGGGGACAGCCTGGGGATTTCGCCGAGCGCGCGCCGACCGGCGAGGGGGTCGTCGGCGTTCGCGGAGATTGGCCCTGCGCGCACGGCTCCCGCGTACGATCGACGGCGTGCTCCGCCACGCCGTTTTGTTCCGGTGGCGCCCCGGCACCGACCCGGACGACGTGGCCCAGGCGGCCGATGCCCTGCGGCGCCTGCCGGCCGTCATTCCCGAGCTGAAGCACTACCGGGTGGGCCCCGATGCCGGACGGGTTGCCGGGAACTGGGACTTCGCCGTGGTCGCCGACTTCGACGACGAGGCCGGCTGGCGTACCTACACCGACCATCCGGCCCACCTGGCTGTCGCGGCGCGCATCCGTTCGCTGATGGAGGACCGGGCCGCCGTCCAGTACGAGGTCTGAGCAGTCCTGGTGCGTCAGACCGCCAGGAGCCGGCGGGCCTCGGCTTCCTCGAGGTTGGCCGTGGCGCCGGCGGCGACCACCTCGCCAGCTTCCAGTACCACGTAGTCTCGGGCCAGGCGCAGCGCGAACTCCACGTACTGCTCCACCAAGAGGATGGCGAGGCCTCCCGCGGTGTGCAGCCGGGCGACGGCCTCCTCGATCTCGATGATGATCGACGGCTGGATGCCCTCGGTCGGCTCGTCCAGCACCAGAAGGCGGGGACGGGCGGCCAGGGCCCGGGCGAACGCAAGCTGTTGGGCCTGCCCGCCGGACAAGAAGCCGGCCCGGCGACCCAGCAGCGGCCGGAGCGCCGGGAAGAGATCCAGGGCGTCGTCGAGGCCGCCGGTGTCGCCCTGGGCGGCCGCCTCGACGACCACGTTGAGGTTCTCGGCCACGGTCAGGTGCGGGAAGGTCGGGTGGCCCTGCGGCACGTAGGCCAGGCCGGCCCGCACCCGCTGGGCCGGCCCCAGGTGGGTGAGGTCCCGGCCCTCCCAGACGATGCGACCGGACGAGGGGCGCAGGATGCCCATGATGGCGTTGAGCAGCGTGGTCTTGCCGACTCCGTTGCGGCCCATGATGCTGGTGAACCCGTCCGCCGCCATCTCGAACGACACCCCGAACAGGACCTGTGACCGGCCATAGGCCACATCCAGTCCGGCGACCTCGAGCATTCAGGCCCCCGGCCCCACGGCGGCGGCCTCAGGCCCGTGGCGGGTGCCGCCGCCGCGCCCGAGGTAGACCTCCTGGACCCGCTCGTCGGCCTGCACCTCGGCCACCGTGCCCTCGCACAGCACCGTGCCCTCGTGCAGCACGGTGACCCGCTGCGCGAAGCGGCGGAGGAAGTCCATGTCGTGCTCGACGACGACGACGGTGCGCTGGCGGGCGATGGCCTGGACCAGCTCGCCCGTACGCGTGCGCTCCTCCTTCGTCATGCCGGCCACCGGCTCGTCGAGCAGGAGCAGCTTGGGCTCTTGCACCAGCAGCATGGCGATCTCCAGCCACTGCCGCTGGCCGTGGGAGAGAACGGCCGCCGGCTCGTCGGCCAGCGGGGCCAGGCCCACCGCGTCGAGCGCGACGCGCACCCGCTCGTCGACACCCCTGCGGCGCCGCAGCAGCGAACGCAGCGGGCGCCGGAAGTTGGCGGCCAGGTCGATGTTGTCGACCACGGTCAACTGCTCGAAGACCGTGGCCGTCTGGAACGTCCGGCCGATGCCCAGATGCACGATCTCGTGCTCGGCCATGCCCACCAGTTCGCGGCCGCCGAATCGGACCGAACCGCTGGCCGGGCGGGTGCGGCCGGTGACCACGTCGACCAGCGTGGTCTTGCCGGCACCGTTGGGGCCTATGAGGAAGCGGACCTCGCCCTCGTCGACGGTGAGGTCGAGGTCGGCCACCGCCCGGAAGCCGTCGAACACCACCTCGAGGCTGCGCACCTCCAGCAGGGCGGTGCTCACTTGGCCGGCTCCAGCGCGGGGCCGGTGACCGGCTCCTGGGCCAGGTCGACCACGGGCCGCTCGGCGCGCGACGGGCGGCGGCGGCGGGCCAGGTCGGCCAGTCCGGCCAGGCCCCTGGGGGCGAAGGCCACGACGGCGATGAACAGCGCCCCCTGCAGGTACAGCCAACCGGAGGCGAACTGCTCGCTCAGCCCGGTCTTGGCGTAGTTCACCAGGATGGTCCCGAGCACGGCGCCGACGAGGGTGGCCCGGCCACCCACGGCCACGCCGATCAGCAGCTCCAGCGACGGGACCACGCCGAGCAGGGCCGGGGACATGATGCCGACCACGGGCACGAACAGGGCGCCGGCCAGCCCGGCCATGCCGGCCGAGACGGCGAACGCCAGGGTCTTGACCTTGGTCGGGTTGTAGCCCAGGAACCGGACCCGGTCCTCGCCGTCGCGCACGGCGACGAGGAGGCGGCCGTAGCGGCTCTTCACGAGCTGGCGGGCCACGAGGTACACCACGCCCAGGGCGACCGCCACGACCACGTAGAGGGACCGCTGGTTGGTCGGGTCGTCCAGGTCGTAGCCGAACAGCTGCTTCATGTTCGTCAGGCCGTTGGTGCCGGCGGTGTAGCGCTGCTGGCCCACCAGCAAGATGACGAAGGCGGCGGCCAGCGCCTGGGTGAGGATGGCGAACGACGCCCCCCGGACCCGCTGGCGGAAGATGAGGAAGCCGAGCCCGACGGCCAGGGCCACGGGGAGCACGATGGCTGCCGACAGCGCCACCCACCCCGACGAGAAGGGCCGCCAGAACCACGGCACCTCCTCCAGCCCGCTGTAGGACATGAAGTCGGGGAGGCCGCCGGGGCCGGCGTCCTGCAGCTTCAGCCACATGCCCATGGCGTAACCGCCGAGGCCGAAGAAGACGCCCTGGCCCAGCGTCAACATCCCACCGAAGCCCCAGGCCAGGTCGATGCCCACCGCGGCGATGGCGAAGCAGAGGTACTTGGCCAGGAGCCCGAGCCGGAAGTCCGAGAGCAGCATCGGCGCCACGACCAACAGGCCGGCTCCGGCCGCCACGAAGCCGGCGTGGCCCGACCAGCGCCTCACGCCAGCGTCCTGGTGCGGAGCGAGACGAGGCCCTGCGGCCGGACCTGCAGGAAGGCCACCACCCCGACCAGCACGACCACCTTGGCCAGGCTGGCCTGCGTCCAGTACTCGACGAAGGCGTTGAGGATGCCGAGGGCGAAGGCGGCGATGACCGCGCCACGGATCTGGCCCACGCCACCGGCCACCACGACCAGGAAGGCGTCGACCACATAGGCGGTTCCGAGGGACGGGCCGATGGGGCCGAGGAGGGTGAGGGCGACGCCGGCCGCCCCGGCCAGTCCCGAGCCGATGAAGAACGTGAGCTGATCCACCCGGCCGGTGACGATGCCGCTGCACGCCGCCAGCTCACGGTTCTGCATGACGGCCCGCATGCGCCGGCCCTGGGACATGCGGCCCTGGTAGAAGGCGATGCCCCCGACCGCGACCACGACCAGCCCCAGGATGAACAGCCGGGAGTAGGGAAACGTGACACTGCCCACCGTCAACCCGCCGTCGAGCCACGACGGCGAGGTGACCGAGACGTTGGGGGCACCGAAGATGTCCCGGGCCGCCTGCTGCAGCACGAGGCTGACACCCCAGGTCACCAGGAGGGTGTCGAGCGGCCGGCTGTAGAGGCGGCGGATCAGCAGGCGTTCCAACACCAGGCCGATCGCCCCGGCGATGACGAACGCCACCGGCAGCGCCACCAGGATCGAGACCTGCGTGGTCAGGTGGTCGCCCAGCACGTAGGCGGTGTAGGCGCCCGCCATGATGAACTCGCCGTGGGCCAGGTTGATGACACCCATCTGGCCGAAGGTGAAGGTGAGCCCCAGGGCGATGAGCAGCAGGATGGACCCGACGCTCAAGCCGGTGAACAGCTGTGAGACGTAGATGTCCATCAGGCCTGCCGCCTTCTCGCCCCGGGGGAGGTGGTCACGTCGAGGTCAGGAGAGCCCGGCGGCCCAGGGGTAGCTCTTGAGGTAGGGGTCGGGCTTGATGGGCTGGCCCGAGCCGCCGACCTCGGTGATGAGACCGGTCGCCTCGATCTTTCCGATGCGGGCCGTCTTGAACAGGTGCTGGGTCTCGCCGTCGATGGTGACCAGGCCCTCGGGGGCGTCGAAGGTGATGCCGCCCGACGCGGCCCGCACCGCTTCGACCTCGGTGGTGCCGGCCTTCTCGACCGCCGCCTTCCAGAGGTAGACGGCGATATACCCGGCCTCGATCGGGTCGCCGGTCACCCGATCCTGGCCGTACTTGTCCTTGTAGGCCTTCACGAACGCGGTGTTCGCGGCGTTGCTGGTGGTCTGGTAGTAGTTCCAGGACGTGAGGTGGCCGGCCACGTTCTCGGGCCCGATCCCCCGGACCTCCTCCTCGGCCACGCTGACCGAGAGCACCGGCATGTCGGCCGCGGTGAGCCCGGCGTCCTTGAACTGCTTGAAGAAGGCGACGTTGCTGTCACCGTTCAAGGTGTTGAACACCGCGTCGGGGTCGGCCTGCTTGACCTTGTTGACCAGCGTGCCGTACTCGGTGTGGCCGAGCGGGGTGTACTCCTCGCCCAGGATCTCCATGCCGTTGGCCGCCGCCCAGGCCTTGATCTCCTTGTTGGCCGTCCGCGGGAACACGTAGTCGCTGCCCACCAGGAACACCCGGGTCTTGCCCTGGGCCTTCAGGTACTCCAGGCCGGGGATGATCTGCTGGTTGGTGGTGGCGCCGGTGTAGAAGATGTACGGGGACTGCTCCAGCCCCTCGTACTGCACGGGGTACCACAGCAGCGCCTTGTTCTTCTCGAAGACCGGCAGCATGGCCTTGCGGCTGGCCGAGGTCCAGCCGCCGAAGGTGGTGGCCACCTTGTCGACCGAGATCAGCTTCTCGGCCTTCTCGGCGAAGGTCGGCCAGTCCGAGGCACCGTCCTCCACGACGGGGACGAGTTGCTTGCCGAGCACTCCCCCGGCCGCGTTGATCTGCTCGATGGCCAGCAGCTCGGCGTCTTTGACCGACACCTCGCTGATGGCCATGGTCCCGCTGAGCGAGTGGAGGACGCCCACCTTGATGGTGTCGCCCGTGTCGGCCGCGCCGGTCGTGGCCCCCGTGTCGCTCGTCGCCGCGCCGGGCTCATCCGCCTTGTCGCCGCATGCCCCTGCCAGCAGGAGCATCGCCACCGCCGCCCCTCCGACCCTTCCCCCGCGAAACCGTCCCACGCGCTTTCCTCCTTGTCGAGCGATGGGCGCGAACCGTAGGAAGCGGCGGTTTCCCGGGCGGGTCACACCGATTGCCCGGGGGTGAATCATTCCTGACTCACTTCTGAACGAGTGATCGCACCAGCCGAATGGCGCCGACCGGACCCCTCCTGGCACAAAAATTGGCCGGGCGGCGCGGCCGGCCGCGGCCATCATCGACCGATGCCTCTGGGATCCGACGCCCGGGCGGGCGTGGCCGCCGTGGCGCCGATGCTGCTCGGCGTCATCCCCTTCGGCCTGGTCGCCGGGGCCAGCCCGGTGGCCGAGGGGCTCGGGGCCTGGGCCGCCGTGGGACTGTCGAGCATCGTGTTCGCCGGCGCCTCGCAGCTGGCCGTCGTCGACGCGTTGGCCGGGGGCGGCTCGGCGCTGGTCGCCATCCTGGCCGCCTGCACGATCAACTTGCGGATGGTCCTCTACTCCGCCGCCCTGGCGCCCTACCTGAGCCACGAGCCGGTGCGCCGCCGCCTCCACGCCGCCTACCTCTTGACCGACCAGGCCTTCGCGCTCTCGATCGCGCGGTGGCCCGCCGATCGTGAGCGGAGCGGGCGCATCACCTACTACCTGGCCGCCGGCTGGGTGCTGTGGGGGACGTGGCAGGGGTCCACCATCGTCGGCGCGCTGGCCGGCGGCGCCGTCCCCGACGACGTACCGCTCGACTTCGCCATCCCGCTGGTGTTCCTCGTGCTGCTCGTGCCCGTCCTGTCCGGCCGGCCGTCGCTGGTCGCCGCGGCCGCCGGGGGCGCCGGCGCCGTCGGCGCCGCCCAGGCCGGCGCCGGACCGCTCTCGGTCATGGTCGGGGCCGTGGCCGGCATCGCAGCCGGCGTGGCGGCCGACCTCGTCTTCGACCGGGCGGCCCGTTCGTGAGCCGGACCTGGACCGCCATCGTGGTCTCGGGGGCCGGGACGTTCGCCATGCGGGCCTCGTTCCTGGCGTTCGCCCACCGCCTGGTGGCCGTGCCGCCGGCCGCCGCCCGCGTCCTGCGCCAGATCCCTCCGGCGGCGCTGGCCGCCATCATCGCCCCGGCCCTGGTCAGGCCGGACGGTCACCTCGACCTGCTGCAGCCCCGGCTGCCGGCCGGCCTGCTGGCCGCCCTCGTGGCGTGGCGCACCCGCAACGTCGGGCTGACCGTGCTGGTCGGCGTGGTCGTCCTCGCCGCGGCCGAGGCCCTGTGACGGTCCGGCTCGTCCCGATGGCGCCGGGCGGCCGGCGGTGCCACGATGCGTGCCGCCGGGCCGCCGAGGAGCCCGGCCGATCCGAGGGGGACGACGTGGCACGCAAGCCGGCCCGGGCCAATCTGTTCGAACTGAGCGGGGGCGGGACCACCGTCACGTATTCGACGAGCAGCATCACCGGCCAACCGCTGTTCCACTACCAAGATGCCACCCGGGACGTCCAGGCCAGCGGCGGCGACATCCGGACCAAGAAGACCGAGCTCGGTGCCGAGGTCACCATCGACCTCGACGTGGTGCTCGACGGACCGTCCACGACGGCCACGCTCCTGCTGCCCACGGTGAACATGCACGACGCCACCGAGCAGAAGCTGCGCACGGTGGTCGTCGTGACCACCACGGCCTACACCATCGGCGGGCCCGGCCTGGTCGTCGGCCAGGTCCAGCGGTACAAGGCCACCGCGGTCCGCGGCACGGCCCGGGCGGTCGCGTTCTAGCGGTCGATCACCGTGGCCCGAGGTGCGAGCCGGCCCCTGATCGGCCGCGGCGGCGTGCTCGCCGGGCTCGACCAGGCCCTGCGCAGCGCCGCCGGCGGCCGGGGCCAGGTCGCCGTCCTCGCCGGCCCGGCGGGGATCGGCAAGTCCCGGCTGGCCGGCGAGGTGGCGCGCCTCGCTCGCCAGGCGGGCATCGCCGTGGCCGCCGGCCGCTGCGACGAGCTGGAGCGGTCCCTGCCCTTCGCCCCCCTCATCGACCTCATGCGCGGCGCGCCGCCCCTGGGCCTGCCAGCCGACCTG
>Ga0187892_10006055_pt1 | contig 18362 bp, 17 predicted proteins | sample MA1701073metaG_FD_139345 | JGI IMG/M metagenome (GOLD analysis project Ga0187892, IMG submission 139345) | Bio-ooze microbial communities from a basaltic lava cave in the Kipuka Kanohina Cave System on the Island of Hawaii, USA - MA170107-3 metaG ... | reverse complement strand
CGGCGTCACCCGGAGCTCTGCACGTGCTCCTTTCTCATAGTTAAAGAACCGATGGGCGCGGTCGAGCTCAGCCTCCGACCACATCGCGTATCCAGCCTCGACAGGATCAAGTGATGGGGTGGCTGTAAAGCCGAGCAGAAGGAAATACCCGTTCGTCCTGGGAGGCTCCAGGGTCCGCGGTGGCGGTTCCAACAAGGCGGTCACTGTGTCACTGGGCTTCTCTCCGACCCCTGACTGGACCAGCCCGCCGATTTCTACAAACACCACGATGATGCAAATGGTGATCAGCAGGTTGCGCATTGAAATTCTTCCCAAGCTATTGGAGTTCTCAGTATTTGCACGAAATGGCCTGGAATTTCAGGCTCTTGGCACAGAGCTCCTCTCTTGATAGATTGAGCAAGGCCCATGCCATCCATGAGGAGGCTGATCGCCGTAATCTAGCCGTCACAGCCTGATTGGTGCTTGGGGGTGATCCCCGTCTGTGCCTGGAACGGACAAATTTGAACTTGACAAGGCTCCGCAGGCTCTCATAGAGTGACGCCGGAGAACAGATGTCTCCGGGTGAAGGGAAGAGGGTGTAATTCCCTCGCGGTCCCGCCGCTGTGAATGGGGACGAAACCCGCTGGAGCCACTGCCCACCTAAGGTGGGCGGGAAGGCGCGGGGAGTAGGCAAAAGACCCTATAAGCCAGAAGACCTACCCGGACAAATGACCTTCTTTCCCTCGAGGGCTGGGGAAAGGGTGAGGGTGAAGGAACGGGTGCAATCCTCAGGGTCTCACAGGCCTTGAGGATTTTTTGTTTGGACCGCTGGGATCAACAGACCCGAAGACGCCGCCGGGACAGCCCGTACATGCAGGTCGCTGGGGCCCTGGCCACGATCCTGCTGATCGCAGGCCTGACTCAAGCACAGGAAGGGGACCTATTCCCGATGAAGCGACGGCAGCAAGGCATTCTGACCGGGATGCCGTTCATGGCCAACCTGGCGCCGCGTACCTTTGTCGACGATCTGGGCCGAAAAATTTACCTGGCAGAAGCCCCGACTCGCATCGTCTCCTTGGCGCCAAGCATCACGGAAGTGCTCTACGCGATCGGAAGCAGCGAGGAACTGGTCGGCGTCACGCAGTATTGCGACTATCCCCCTGAAGCCCGACTCAAACCCAAGGTCGGGTACACACACCCGAATCTTGAATCCATTGTGGCCCTGCAACCGGACCTTGTCTTGGCTCCGAAGGAATTCCTCCGCGCCGATATCCTGGGCAAACTAGAACAGTTGAAGATTCCGACATTCATCTTGGAAGCCAAGACTATTGAAGATGTCCTGTCCCAGATCCAAATGCTCGGGCGCATGCTGGGGCGTTCCGCGTCTGCGGACGGACTGGCCGCCCAGATGCGGCATCGGATCACAGAGATCAAGACCCGCACAGCGGCTCTGCCTCGTCCGCGCCTCCTGTATGTGTTGAACAGCGAGCCTTTGATCACCGTCGGGCCCGGTAGCTTCATCCATCAGTTGATCGAGCTGGCTGGGGGAACCAACGTCGCCATGCGCGCCCGTTCGGCCTATCCACGGCTCAATATGGAAGAGGTGCTCAAAGAAGATCCTGAACTCATCGTCTTCCCTGTCGGCTCGGTCGAGGGCATTCCGGAAAGCGAGCAGCAAGTCTGGCAGCGCTGGACCGCGCTCTCCGCAGTCAAGCGGGGACGGTTCCATCGCATCTCTAGCGATCTCGTCAACCGCCCGGGTCCTCGCATCATCGATGGCTTGGAAACCTTTGCCCGGATCATCCATCCGGAAGCATTCAAGGACAAGATCAAACCTTGATGGGTTTCCTTGGAGGTCAGAGGAGGGGTGAGGGGAGTGCCAAGAGAACACTTCCCTGCGACGATGCCGGCACAGGTATGGCCGCCACTAGCGTTACTCCGTGGGCCGAGCAGTCTGTGCTGACGAGTCGGCGATGGGTCGCGACGATGTTGACACTTGCTGGGGTAAGCCTGCTGGTTATGATTGCATCCTTACGGTTCGGCACAGAGGAAATTGGATTTGCCGACTCAGCGCGAATCCTCTTTCAGGCACTCCGTTACGGAGAGACGGGGATCGACTCGCCTGGCTCTTCTAGTGTGATCCTACTGCAGGTCAGACTGCCGAGGGTGCTGCTCGGCTTCATGGTGGGGGGTTGTCTCGCAGCGGTTGGGGTGGGACTCCAGGCGCTGCTGCGGAACCCTTTGGCTGATCCTTACGTGCTCGGTATCTCCAGTGGAGCCGCGTTGGGAGCGGCTGTAGCCATGCTCGTGGGGTTTGGCAAGACCGTGTTGGCTCTCTCCGCAATCTCGCTCTGTGCGTTCCTGGGAGGCCTGCTCTCACTCGTCGTCGTGTACCGCATTGCCCTGTCCTATGGTCATCTTCCCGTCCACACACTTCTGCTGGCTGGAGTGATCCTGAACGCGATTTTTTCAGCGTTGATCATGTTCGTCACTTCAACGATGAACCCAAACCGTTCCTTCGGGATGATGTCTTGGCTCATGGGCACATTGACTGCCCCAGACTATCCGGCGTTGGTCGTCCTGACCGTCTATCTCTTTGTAGGTGGTCTGATCCTGTTCATGCAGACGAGACCACTCAACATCCTGACGCTCGGAGAGGAATCCGCACGGTCTCTCGGGGTTGAGGTTGAGAGGGTCAAGAAGACCGTGTTCTTCACCTCGGCCCTGCTCACCGGCGCGGTCGTGTCGGTCAGCGGGTTGATCGGCTTCGTAGGGATGGTGATTCCGCACGCCGTCCGGATGGTGATCGGTCCAGACCACCGGCTGCTGCTCCCTGCCTCCGCGGTCGTGGGAGGCATATTTCTCCTGGCTGCTGATACGGCGGCACGGACCCTGCTGGCGCCGGCGGAAATTCCTGTAGGAGTCATCACAGCCTTGGCCGGAGGCCCGTTCTTTATTTATTTGTTGATGTCCAGAAAGGGCGGGCTTGCGCGATGACAAAAAGCACCGCATCCGGGGTCACACCAGCCTACAAGGTCACGCAACTCACGTTCACCTACCGGACCTATCGAGACCGGTCGAGGAGTTGGGAGCCCGATTGGTCGCTCAAGGGCCTGACGTTTGAAGTCGGGTCTGGGGAGATCTTCGGGGTGGTCGGGCCCAACGGTTCTGGCAAAACCTCCTTACTCAAGCTGCTGGCCAAGGTCCTGAGGCCTCAGGCAGGCAGGGTGGCACTCTTTGGGCATGAGCTTGAAGGAATGAGACAAGATGCCGTCGCACGAACTGTGGCGCTAGTCCCTCAAGATAGTCAGCAGATCTTCCCGTTCACGATCACCGAGACGGTTCTGATGGGACGATTTCCGCATCAACAGAGTCGAGGGAGCCTGGGCGGCTTTGGGTGGGAGGGACCGGAGGACCTGCGACTGGCCAGGCAGGCGATGGAGGAAACAGATATCGCACACCTCGCTCACCGGTTGATCAGCGATGTCTCGGGCGGCGAGCGCCAACGCGCGATCATTGCTCGTGCGCTCACGCAAGAACCCAAGGTCTTGCTGCTGGATGAACCGACCGCCTTCTTGGACCTGAACCACCAGCTGGAGATCTGCACGATCCTGCGTCGCCTGAATGAGCAGCAGGGTCTGACGGTTGTGCTGTCATCTCACGATCTGAATCTGGTGAGCCAATACTGCGACCGGATCCTGCTGCTGAAAGACGGGACTGTGTTTCGCCTCGGAACACCGGAAGAGGTCATACGGCCGGACGTGTTGGAGACGGTATACCGATGCGAGGTCCTGGTGGATCGTCATCCGGTTTCGGGGTTGCCCCGGGTCACACTGCCGAGCAGGCTAGCAGTGGGCGTAGCTCACAGGATGGAGCGGTAAATTCTCGAACCTAGTGGGATGGACTTCGTACCCAGTCCTCCTGCGTTGCATCAGGGTACATCGGGGACTCAACAGGGAGGGATTCTCAGAGGAGAGGACGACAGCAAGGGGAAGATGGTGCAAAGCCATCACGGTGCCGCCACTGTAAGCGGGGAGTGACCCTGCAGCTCAGCCACTGTGTGCGATGAGCACATGGGAAGGAGCAGGAAAGCAACGATCCGCGAGTCAGGAGATCCGGCTGTCGGACCATTCCACTCAACCCTTCGAGCATAAGGGAGGTGGGTTGTGAAACAGTTTACCAGGTATTGTCATGCACTTGTGCCAGGGTTTGCACTCCTTCTTTCATTTGGGATGCTGCAAGGAAAGGGGCGAGCAGAGGAACCGGTCCAAACGGAAACAACGGTCAAAACAGAAGAAGTCGTGGTGAGTGCTACAAAGACTCCTTTGCCAGTGAGCCAGGTCACGAGCGCGGTGGAGGTTATCAAGGGTGAGGAGCTCGAACAGAAAAAAATCAAAACTGTCGTCGATGCGCTCCGCCTCGCACAGGGCCTCGCGGTCTTCTCCAACGGCGGACCGGGGACCCTTGCCCAAGTCCGTATGCGGGGTGCGCAGCCGAAACATACGCTGGTGCTGATTGACGGCACGATCGTGAATAGTCCTACTGATGGCACTTTTAATTTTGCCAATCTCACAGCCGAAAATATTGAACGGATCGAGATCCTACGGGGCGCCCAGAGCATGCTCTATGGATCTGATGCGATGGGAGGCGTGATCAATATCATCACGAAAAAGGGAACCGGCAAGCCGACCGCCAGCGCCTTTGTCGAATACGGTTCCTTCGCGACGATCCGTGAAGGTGCGCAAGCATCCGGCTCGAAGGGCCCGTTGGATTTTGCTATGACTCTCTCGCGCTGGGATACCAGCAGCTTCTCGGCGGTCAGTTACCGACGAGGTGCTGCCGAGCGCGATGGGTTCCATAACTGGCAGGCCTCGGGAAGGGTAGGAGTAGCGCTGCCGAAGGAAGGCCGGCTTGAGCTTAACCTCCGATGGTGGAACTCGGATGTGGGTATCGATAGTGCCTTCGGGAACACGAGACTTGATGTCTTCGGCGCAAAAAACACGACTCGAACCCTCATTCTGAGCGGAAGCTATGACCAGCCCATCACTACCTGGTGGTCACAGAAGCTCACGCTAGCACAGAACAACGAACGGTTCATTTCTAACAGCGGCACCTTCCAGCGAGACCTGGTGACAGGGGTGACCAGTCCGGTCTTCCCTTTTCCCGCTGACATCGAGATCCTGAACCGGCGCCTTGAGTGGCAACATAACTTCCAGGTGGGAAAGCCCTTGCTGCTGACCACTGGTTATCAATTCCGTGAAGAGCAGGGTGACGCAAGCACGTCGTTCGGAACTCAACAGCCCAATCGGCTGATTTCTTCTCACGCCGGCTTCGCCCAGGCGCAGGTGAATATTCAAGACCGCCTGCTGCTGACGGCCGGCTTCCGGCAGGACAGTTACAACGTCTTCGGAGACGCCACGACCTATCGAGTCACGGGTGGCTATCTCGTCAAGGAGACTGGTACAAAAGTTCGAGGAAGCTATGCCACAGGATTTCGAGCCCCGACACTCAACGATCTGTTTTTCCAGGGTGCCAATAACCCGGACCTCAAACCAGAAAAAAGCAAGAGTCTGGATATTGGGATCGACCAAAGTCTAATTCAGGACAAGCTGCAGGTAAGCGTCGGATATTTCTGGAACAGGTTCAACAATCTCATTCAGTTTACCGATACGTTACCCTGTCCCTTCCCACCTCTTTTCCCAGGTTTTCCAACAAGCTGCCCGCAAAATGTCGCGAGTGCCAAGACCCAGGGTTGGGAGGCCGGAGCGAAGGTCAAGTTGATGAAAGGGCTTGAAGCCAGGGGACAATACACTTACACGCTCACGCGTGATCTAACGACGACTCGGCGGCTCCCTAGATGGCCAGTTGATCAGGCCAGCGTCGGCGTGAGTTACCAGCCAATCGAGCCGGTCCGGGTCAATGTGGACTATCGGTTCGTCGGCGCACGGAACAATAACGACCTCAACAGTCCGAACCAGAAGTTGGACTCTTTCAACGTGGTTAATGTTTCGGCCACTTATGATGTCACGAAGCAGGCGCAGATCTTCGGCCGCATTGATAATGTCTTCAATGAGGAGTACGAGGAGTTTCTCTTCTTCGGGACGCCGATCCGCTCTGTGTTCGGAGGCGTAAAGATTTCCTACTGAAGAAACTGGTGGCTCGAACTGAAGTCGACCACTGAGAGTGGAGGGCGGTAATGCGCATCACGAAAGTTTACACGAGAACAGGCGATGCTGGAAAAACGCGGCTGGCCGGGGGGCAGCAGGTCTGGAAAGACAGTTTACGGGTCGAGGCCTACGGGACTGTTGATGAACTGAATTCCTTGGTCGGCGTGGTTCGGGTCTTCAACGCCGAGAAAGCAGGGTCACACGCCCAGGCCGCCCGTCTGGAGGAAGAACTCCGATGGGTCCAGAACAAACTGTTCGACACAGGTGGGATATTGGCGACGGCTCCAGGGCAGATGTTCAAGAGTATGCCTCAGGTCACGGAAAAGGATGTAACTCGTTTGGAAAAACTCATTGACGAGTGTCAGAAAGACCTGGCTCCGCTCAAGGAATTCATTCTGCCGGGAGGGGGGAAGGTATCGGGGCTTCTCCATCAAGCGCGGACGGTCTGCCGCCGCGCGGAACGAGTATGCGTGCGGTTGTCGCACGAGGAGCCGGTTGACGCTGTGCTCGTGAAGTTTCTCAACCGGTTGAGCGATACCCTGTTTGTCGTGGCTCGCTGGGTTGCGAAGACGCAAGGCGAGGCGGAGTTTCTCTGGGAGCGGGATTTAGGGCAGGGCTGAGTGATGAGTGCTGGATAGCACTGTTCCCATTCACAATTCATCATTCATCGTTCCGCGCTCATCACTCTTTTAGGATATGGCTGCGCGCACCCTCATGATTCAAGGCACCGCGTCCCATGTTGGCAAATCGGTGCTAGTCTCAGCGCTTTGCCGGCTCTTTGTTCGCCGCGGCCTTCAGGTGGCGCCGTTCAAAGCACAGAACATGTCCAATAACTCCTTTGTCACACCTGACGGAAGGGAGATTGGACGGGCTCAGGCAGTCCAGGCCGCAGCATGCCGGCTTGCTCCACATAGTGACTTTAATCCGGTGCTGATCAAGCCGGAGAGCGAACACAGAGCCCAATTGGTGGTTAAGGGACAGGTGGCCGGCCCACTCGAGGCTCACGACTTCGGTCGCGTCCGACGCGATTGTTTCGGAGCGGTACAGGAGGCTTTTGCACGACTGTCCTCGGAGTTCGATCTGGTAATTCTGGAAGGCGCCGGCAGTCCGGCCGAGATCAACTTGCGGGATCAGGATATCGTGAACATGCGCATGGCCCAGGTAGCCAAAGCTCCTGTGCTGCTGGTTGGTGACATTGATCGAGGTGGAGTCTTTGCGGCTCTAGTCGGCACGCTGGTGCTGCTTCAACCCAAAGAGCGGCAGCACGTGAAAGGCTTCCTGATCAATAAGCTGCGCGGCGAAGCAGAGCTGTTGACTCCCGGGATACGGATGGTTGAAGCACAGATTGGGGTACGCTGTCTCGGTGTGCTCCCGCACTGGAAAGATCTCCAGGTCCCGCAGGAAGACTCGCTTGGATGGGATAGTTGGGTTCAATCTCATTCCCATCGTTCCGATTCGCTTATCATCGGGGTCGCGGATGTGCCAGCGATCTCAAACTTCACCGACTTTGAGGCCCTGTCACGGGAACCTGATGTGCATCTGGTTCGGCTGGATGGAATGACCAGCCTTCGACTCGACGCGCTGATCTTCCCTGGGACGAAAGATACACCCCACGCGCTCAACTTCGTCAAGGCAAGGGGACTCGATCAAGTGGCCAGGAGAGTGCTGGCTGAGGGGGGAACGGTGATCGGACTCTGTGGTGGGTATCAGATGCTAGGCAAATGGATTCTGGATCCCCATGGAGTCGAATCCGCAGAGCCTGAACTGGAGGGAATAGGACTGTTGGATGTGGTCACGTCCTTTGCTCGTGAAAAGGTCACCATTCTGGTGACTGGGCTCCATCGAGAGACCGGCTGTCCCATTGATGGTTATGAAGTTCATATGGGACAGACCATCCTGCAAGGTAGAGTGGCGCCTCTGCTGCTGGTCAAGACAGCCGGTGAATCGGTCGAGCGGGCTGAAGGCGCTGTGTCGAACGACGGCCGAATCATGGGGACCTACGTGCACGGCTTGTTTGATGCCCCCTTATTTCGTCGGATGTTCCTGAACCGATTGCGTGAAGCTCGCGGCTGGTCTCCGCTCGAGGTAACGACTGGTTCTTCCCTTGATCAGGAGTTGGACCAGCTCGCTGATTTCGTCCAACGCCACGTAGATCTTGCAGCGATTGACGCCATCATCGAACAGGGGGCGTGACGCATGAGCTCGGCGATCCGGAAGCGAAAGCGGCGGAGCCGGGGCCAGCTCCTCTTCGTGATCGGCGGGGCGTCGTCAGGCAAAAGTGCAGCAGCCTTGGACCTTGCCGGCAAGAGCGCAAAGCGAGCCTTTGTCGCAACCGGCGAACCGCTGGATGAGGAGATGGCCGAAAAAATTCTGCGTCATCGGGCGTCGCGGGGTGGAAGCTGGCAGACCCATGAAGTCCCCTCAGACCTCGTTGAATGGATGAAGAAGCATAGCCTAGAATATCAATCAATTGTGATTGACTGTCTCACCCTGTGGTTAAGCAATCTTCTGGGACGAGGTCTAACCGATTCACGCATTTCTGAGCTAGTGTCAGATCTGCTCGAGGCGATCCGTGCGACAACAGCCCGCGTTGTGGTTGTCACCAACGAGCTGGGGTTAGGGTTGGTACCGATGGAAGCCTCGGTCCGTCGCTTCCGGGACCTGGCAGGACAGGTCAATCAGCAAGTCGCCGCCGAGGCAGATGCAGTGTATTTCGTTCTGAGCGGGCTACCAGCTCGGATTAAATGATGACGCTCAACGAGGCCATTCAAAAGATCCGTCCTGTGGATCAGGTCTGTTTGCAACGGGCCCAGGCTCGCCTTGATCGGCTCACCAAGCCAGTCCAAAGCTTAGGGCGTCTGGAGGAACTGGCGGCTTTGTACGCGGCCATAGCCGGGGAAGAGCGTCCGAAGCTTCCACGCACAGCGATCTTCACTTTCGCAGCCGATCACGGAGTCACGGAGGAAGGCATCAGCGCATATCCTCGTGCCGTCACTGCCCAAATGGTCCTTAACTTTCTGAGAGGGGGGGCCGGAGTAAACGTACTGGCATCCCATGTCGGCGCCGAGGTCCGTGTCGTGGACATCGGGGTTGCGCACGAGTTCGGCCCTTTACCCGGTCTGATCTCCGGAAAGGTGGCCTATGGGACGAGGAATTTTTCCCGTGAACCGGCCATGACTCGTGAGGAAGCGATTCAAGCCCTGGAGGTTGGTGTGACCTTGGCTGATGAAGCTTCGCGAGAAGGGTTTGGTCTCTTAGGTACCGGCGACATGGGGATCGGCAACACCACCGTGAGCGCAGCGATTACGGCTGCGATAACCAGACAACCAGTTGCGGAAGTGACTGGTCGCGGGACCGGAATTGATGATACGAAGTATGCGCGCAAGGTCACGGTCATTGAACAGGCGCTAGAACGACACCGGCCGGATTCGAGAGATCCTCTTGACCTGTTGGCAAAGATCGGCGGCCTCGAGATCGCGGGGCTCGCTGGGCTGATTCTTGGGGCAGCTGCCTGTCGAATCCCGGTGGTACTGGATGGCTTCATCGCAGGCGTCGCCGCGCTGATCGCGGTTGGGCTTCAGCCGCTATGCCGCGAGTACCTGATCGCCTCGCACCTTTCGGTTGAATGTGGACATCAGGCCGTGGTCAACCAGCTTGGGCTCAAGCCGCTTCTTGATCTGGACCTCAGGCTTGGGGAGGGGACCGGCGCCTGTCTTGGGATCGGGTTGGTGCAGGCTGGAATCAAGATCCTGACCCAGATGGCGACCTTCGACGAAGCTGGCGTCTCTGAGCAGGAGAAGTGAGGCCCTGCGGTGGTCCGTCCTTTTTTCTTTGCCTGGCACTTCCTGACTGCCATCCCGCTGAGCCGCGCGTATCACGATCCGACACCACGCGAACTGGCCTTGTCTATGCGGCTCTATCCCCTCATCGGGCTCATGCTCGGGGGACTGCTCGCCACCAGCGATATCCTCCTTTCAGGATTGTTCTCTCGCAGCGTCGTGGATGCGCTCCTGATTGTCCTGTTGGTGGCGGTGACCCGCGGGCTGCACCAGGACGGTCTAGCCGACTCCTTGGATGGGCTGGCAGGCGGACGCACGGCGGCGGAGCGGCTGGAGATTATGCGAGACGGGCGGATTGGTGCGATCGGCGCTACCGGTTTAGTGTTGGCCCTAGGGCTGCGCTACGCTGGACTCTCGGCCATGCCTCAGATGGAACGTGTGCCATTGCTCCTTTGCATGCCAGCCATCGGCCGATGGGCCATGGTGCTGGGTGCCCTGTCGGGGCCCTATGCGAGAACTGGAAGCGGACTTGCTGAACCATTTCTCGCACAGCTCTCGTGGCGTGACGTCATCTGGGCGACTGGGTTGCTGGCCACTGCCCTGCTTTTTCTGGTTGGTCCTCTCGGTGCTCTCGTGAGTGTGGGGATCGCTGCGCTCGCAGCACGCTCGCTCGCGGCGGTCTCGAACCGGTTTATCGGCGGAATCACCGGCGATACGCTTGGAGCGACCAACGAGATTGCTGAAGTCGTCTTTCTGTTGGCAAGTCCGGCACTGTTCAGTTGGCGATGATTGCTGGTGAGTTACTCCTCGCCTGTGTGCTTGATGCCGTTCTCGGCGACCCACGCTGGCTTCCGCATCCGATTCGACTGATTGGCAAAGCGATTGCCTGGTATGACGATCGCGTGAGACGCGTCGTGCGTGGACCAACCGGCGAGCGGGTGGGCGGCATCGCGCTCGCCCTGGGATTGCCGACGTTGACTTACATAGCCGGGTGGTTGGCGATTGAGCTAGCAGGCAGAGCCCAGGTAATGCTCGGAGCTGTTGCATGGGTCCTCCTTGCCTGGACTACCTTAGCAGCCCGCGATCTGGCTGATCATGCCATGGCGGTGCGCCTTGCGCTGGAGCACGGCTCCCTGCAACAGGCTCGGCAGACAGTCGCACAGATCGTGGGTCGCGACACCGCTCAGTTGTCCGAGCCGGAAGTGGTGCGAGCTACAGTGGAAGCAGTGGCTGAGAGCGCGTCCGACGGTATCATCGCGCCACTCTTTTTCTTGAGCCTAGGTGGTCCTCCCGCCGCCTTGGCATACAAAACTATCAGCACTCTTGATTCAATGGTGGGACATCGAGAGCCGAAGTACCAGTATCTCGGCTGGGCTTCGGCCCGGCTGGATGACGCAGCGAACTGGGTTCCTGCTCGCATCACGGCTCTGCTGCTGGTGCTGGCGGGCGGGATTGTCTCACGCAGCGCCTGCCGCACGCAACAGGCCTGGCATATCCTGCGGCGTGATGGGCACAAGCATCCAAGCCCCAACAGCGGGCGGCCGGAAGCAGCCATGGCTGGAGCCCTGCAGGTGCAGTTAGGAGGAACCAATATCTATCGTGGCCACCCGGAACATCGCCTTCACCTTGGAGACCCTCATGTACCACTCCGCCTCTCGCACATTACTGATGCTGTGGTCCTGATGTGGATGACAGCTTTCCTCGGAGTGGTGCTGGCAACGGGACTGCTTTTGCTGTGAGGCTCGAGAATGATCATGGCGGCAATGTCTATGCAGCTGCCCGAGAAAGCGGCCGGCGGTTATATCGTCTCATTGATTTCAGCGCGAGCATCAATCCGCTTGGCCCCTCGCCGCGCGCGCTCCAGGCCATCAGGAACGCACAGGCCGAGCTGATCCATTACCCAGACCCTAGCTGCGCAGCCCTTCGCCATACGCTGGCCGCACGGCATGAACTGTCCCATGGCAACTTTGCGATTGGCAATGGATCCAGCGAGCTGATTCATCTGCTTCCTGCTGCGCTGTCGAGTCGCCATGCGCTGATTGTCGGACCCACCTTCTCGGAATATGCACGAGCCGTGGCAATCCATGGTGGACGCGTGACCTACATCAATGCTCAACGAGCGGAACGGTACCGGCCGCCCGTCACTGAGGTGCTGGCCGCGCTTCGAGCCAGCAGAACCAGACAATCGAGTCAGGACCGGATCGATCTCGTGTTTCTCTGCAACCCCAACAGTCCAACGGGCCAGTCCCTCCGCGCGAGGGACGTGCTTGAGCTGGTAACTCTGGCCTCTCGTCAGAAGATATGGGTCATGGTGGACGAGACCTTCGTTGAGTATTGCGAGAACCAGTCGGTTCTCACCAGGGTTGGAGACTATCCGTATCTGCTGGTGCTGCGGAGCTTCACCAAGTTCTATGCGTTGCCAGGACTCAGGATCGGGTATCTGGTAGGTCCACCGAAGGTCATCGAACGCATCAGAGAATGGCAGCCTCCCTGGTCGGTCAATACGCTGGCTCAAGTCGCTGCTCGCGCCGCGCTGGAAGATCAGCGCTACGCTCAAAGAAGCCTCACCTTCATGCGGACCGAACGGTCCCGCTTCGCAGGGAAGCTTGCGTCTCTTGTGGATGTGACTGTGTACCACTCCGCAGCCAATTTCCTGCTTGTAGAGCTGCCACCTTTAATGTCAGCCTCGCGGCTTGCCAATGCACTTCGCAAGCAAGGGCTGCTGATCCGAGATTGCTCGTCTATTCCAGGACTCAATAATCGGACGGTCCGGATGGCGGTGCGTACCCCGGCGCAGAATCACCGTCTGATCACGGCACTGCGGGTTCTGCTGAAAAGATAGAGATCAAGAGGGCATCCCGATGCCGAGACCATTTTTGACTGACTTCCGCCTCGAGAACCACACGCTCTTGATTGACTTAGGAAAGCGTCAGAGGGTGTTGTCATCTGCTCCACGCCGCGGCGGACTGGTCCGAGCCAGGTACATCCTGAATCATCAGGTGATGGCTAACCCAGTTGCTGCTCCTCGCTCGGCTTTACAGCGCCGATGGGACGATCCAGCTATGTACCTGGGACGCGTAGCGGCTCAACTCGCCGCTGATCGAAACTGCGTTGCGCTGATGACTGCCGTCCCGCTCACCCAACTCGTGACTCTCCGGGAACAGTCGTCGGGGGTGTGGGTTGAAGGATTCTTCACGGTGGGGGTCTCCAACGCGGTGAGAGCAGGGGAGCCAACAGTCGCTACCAACCGCGGTCAGGCCCTGCCTGCCCTCGGCACGATCAACATCATTCTGGTGACGAATGCCCGTTTGACTTCATCAGCGCTGGTCGGTGCCGTGCAAGTGGCGACGGAAAGTAAAACGTCTGTGCTCCTCTCCAAAAAGGTTCCGAGCTGGACTGGGTCGCCAGGTGCTACCGGGACTGGAACCGATGCCGTTGTGGTCGCCTGTGGAAGCAGTCCTGTCCTGCGGTATAGCGGAACCCATACTAAAATTGGTGAAATGATTGGACGACTGGTCCAGCGCGGTGTCATGGAAGGGCTCCTCAGATCGAAGCGCTGGAAGCATCACCATTCTCGCTGAGTTGCCTCAGTTATCAGCACCTCTCCCGCTGCCTCGCCGGTAATGACGGTGCCTTCCTTATTCTCCTGATTTTTCTGTTGCTTTTTGCTGCCCGCTCCAAATTTTGTCAGGAATTGCACAACAATGCACCTGATTGGGCCATCCCGCGCCCTCTCTTCCCACCTGCTATCCAACACTCTCAGATACACTCATCTGTCCTCATAAGCGCGTGATAAAGCTGTATTTTGGCATCTTCTGCTTCTCGCTGAGAAACGATGGTCTCATCTATGGTTAGTTCGGCACCGTAGTTGCAACTTTGCCTCCAGGGTTTTCTTGCCAACCGTCGTGTATCGCGCCAGGTTATGGCCCGATTACGCATAGATTTTGGAGCCAGTGCGTCGCTGCTATAGATAAGAAAGATTGGGCAACCCCTGCTGACCAACCTGACCACCGAAGTCTGAACTGCAAGGAGGGAGAATCATGAGAGTGCACATCTCTGCTCTAGGTACTGGGATCATGCTGTTCGCCGGCCTTCTGCTCCTGGCAGGGCCCACAAGGGCAGCCAACGAAGCCGAAACCGCCGACCTGCTCGTCAAACTGTTAAAGACAGGTCGCGGAGTCGTGTCAGCGAACCAGGACCTGATCAACGACGCCACCAAGGGGAACAAAGGCTTCACCGCCGAGTCCCTGGAGACTGCGCTCATTCCGAAGTACCGAGAGCAAACCAAAATTGACTTAAGCAAGCCTCCCAGCACGCAGCAGGAAAAGCTCCTTCATCTCTTGCTGCAATCCGGCAAAGAGGTGGTGACGGAAGCCCAGCCAATCATCAATAAGCAGGGGCTGGGATTCAAAGGATTTCTTCCCGCCGTGTATGCTCGGAAGACGGGAGAAAGGTTTTACCAGAAAACCGGCATCAGGCTGAAGCTGACGGGAATCGACTATCGATACCCTGGCAACAGGCCGGACGAGTTTGAACTCGAGGTGTTGAAAATGTTTGCCGACCCACGGCACCCAAAAGGGCAGGAATATTCCAAGTCCACCATGGTGAACGGAAAACCGGTCCTCCGCCTGATGTCGCCTGAATATGCTGCGGCCTCCTGCCTGAAATGCCATGGGGAGCCGAGGGGTGAACGGGATATCACGGGCGGGAGGAGGGAAGGCTGGAAGGAGGGCGACCTGGCTGGAGCCATCAGCCTGGTGCTTCCGATCCAGTAACAACTCAGAGCTCAACCTGGCAGTTCGTCATAACCAGATTCTTCCTAAAGGAGGCGCGACCAATGAGCAAGATCGTCCTAGTCGATGATTCATATTCGGAGTTGCAGATGATGGAAGGGTATTTGAAATCCGCCAACTACACCGTCGTGTCGTATCCCAATACCGATAAGTTAGAGGACAAGCTGTTAACTGAGAAACCTGATTGCATCGTTCTGGACGTGGTCATGCCAGGCCGGAACGGGTTTCAGGCTTGTAGAGACATCAAAAACGACGAGCGGTTCAAAAACATCCCCATCATACTCGTGACGTCAAAAGGCCAGGAGAGCGACAAATTCTGGGGGCAGCAGCAGGGGGCTAGCGAGTATGTGGTCAAGCCCTTCAAACCAGAAGACCTGCTCGCCGCCGTGAAACGAGCTATGCGCTAAACCGATGTCTGACTCGCGCGACATAGTGGTAGCGGAGGTCAAGGACCGCCCCGGAGCCTCCACAGTCCCGGTGACACCCCCTCCTGAGCGGACAGAAGGCGCACCGGTGACACGCGTCTGCTTGATCAGCCTGTCGGGCGAGCTCTTTGCCATTGACTTGCGCCATATCCGGGAAGTGTTCGAGGTGGAATCGGTCACTCCCGTTCCGGGGATGCCGCAGGCTCTTGCCGGCGTCGCAAACCTCAGGGGGATGGTCATTCCGCTTGCCGACCTGCGTCCGATGTTGGGGCTCTCCATCACCGGACCTGCACCCAAGTTCGGTGTGGTCATACGACATGGATCACACCAGATGGGCGTGTTGGTGGACCAGGTGCCAGAAATCCGAACCGTCTACACGGATGAATTTCTTGCTGCTCCGGCGACCGGATCCAATGAGAAGAAACCCTTCGTCTCTTCCATTTTACGGGTCGAAGACCGCATGAGCGGCGTCGTGGAGGTCCCGACGCTGTTGGCATACGTGCAATCTGGAGGGTAACACTGAGCAATGAGGCGATGTTCGGGCCACAACATGTCCGGCTTGGGCCGACCAACTGGATGCCCAACTGGCGCACATAGGTGCATGAAGGAGGAGAGTCATGTTCAAGTGGGAATTTGCGGCTTGGTTTAGAAATCTCAAGACATTGACCAAGCTGATCCTCGGCTTCTCGGCCGTAGGGGTCATCATGGTCACAGTCGGTATCATCGGTCTGTTGGGACTCCAACAGCTTCGAGGGGAGCTCCGAACCGTGTATGAAGGGTCAACGCTCTCCTTGGCCAACATCGGCGCCAGTAGCAGCAGCTTGGGTCTGTACCACGATGCCGTCCTGAATGCCGGCCGGAACACGCGCAAGTCCGATTTCGAAGATGCCCTCAAGCCGCTGGCCGATCTCAAGAAGGACATCCTGGGACCACTGGCGACTTATGGCAGCACGCAGTTGCGTGTCTCTACGAGTGGTCGCGATGAAGCCAAAGACCTGCAGGCCCTCAACGATGCGTTGTCGTCCTATTTTGCTTCAACAGACGGAGCCATCAGCGCATTCCTGGATAGCTATTCGCCGGCTCTGAGTGAGGAGCAGCGCCAAATGATGAGAGATCTTGGTACTCTGGCGCTCTCCGTCGAGGTGGCCACGAAATACAACGCGGCGTCGAGCAAAGTTCGTGAGCTGCTGACTACGATTCGAGAAGTCGCTAAAGACCTGAACGACAGTGGGCAGGCTGAGGCCTCGTTCAGAACACGCGCCGTGGTCATCGGAGGGTTGGTGGCTATCCTCCTCGGAGGAACCATCGGGTACTTGTTGGCCAGATTCTTCTCACGAGGCGTCATTCACATCGCCAAGGTCGCCGAACAAGCGGCCGCTGGCAACCTGCAAGCCAGAGCCTCAATGCAGAGCGAGGACGAGCTCGGGCAGATGGCCGGCGCCTTCAACCAGATGCTGGACCGAATCACGGGCCTGGTCCAAACGGAGGAAGAGCGAGACGTGATGCAACGACGCCTCAAGGACTTCCTGACTCTCGTCAGCGATGTGGGCAAAGGCGACCTGACGAAACGAGGCGAGGTCACGGCGGATATGTTCGGCAACCTAGCGGACGCGTTCAACTTGATGTTGGAGCGATTCGGCAAACTGATGCGTCAGACAAGAGAAGCCGCCGAACGCGTCAGCCAGTCTGCGGCCTCGCTGCGTGAAAACTCAGGCCAGATGGCCACCACAGCCAAACACCAGGCGGAGGAATCCACTCGGACGCTGACCGCGGTCGAAAGCTTAGCGGTCTCCATGCGCAAAGTGGCCGAAACGGCGGGAGCCTCATCGGAGAGCGCCAAACAGGTGTTGACGGCGACGGAGCGAGGCCGTGCCGCCGTGCAGGAAACGGTGCAGGACATGCAAGGCATCCGCGGCGCGGTGCAGCGCATGTCGAAGCAGGTGAAGGGGCTGGGCGATCGGTCCTTGGAAATTTCCCAGATCGTGTCCACCATCCGAGATATCGCCTCACAAACAAACCTGCTCGCGCTGAACGCCGCGATCGAGGCCGCCGGCGCAGGAGAAGCCGGGGCTCGGTTCGCGGTCGTCGCTGATCAGGTCCGGAAGCTGGCCGAAAGCTCGACCCAAGCCACGCGCGAAATCGCCGACCTGGTCAAGATGATCCAAACAGAAACCCAGGACGCGGTCGTCGCCATGGAGCACGAGACCCAGGCCGTGGAAGCCGGATCCGCCTCGGCTCTTCGAACCGGCCAGGTGTTCGAAGAAATTTCTCACATCGCTCAGCGGTCTTCAGAGCTCGCCCAGAGCATTGCGAACTCCGCCACGGAACAGACGGCCTCGACGGATAAAGTGGGGCGGGCGCTGAAGGACTTCACCAGCGGCGCTGTCGCGACACAAAAAGCCACGGACACAACTCGCGTGACGGTCGAAGAGATGGCAAAGCTGGCCCAAGGCCTGAACGCGTCGGTCGCTCAGTTCAAGGTGGCCTAGACGCGGCTAAGTCAGCGATCTCGTTTGGCGGATAACGAAGGGGGCCAGATGGGCGCAGAATTCGACCGACCAGCCTTGATTAGCATCTTTGTCACGGAGGCAACCGATGGCCTAGCGAAATTGTGGACTGCTTTGCATCCAGCGGACGCGCCAACCCCCAGTCCGGAGGCGATCCAACCCCACTATGTTATCGCCCACACGATCAAAGGGGTCGCCTCGATGTATGACTTCACAGGTGTGGTGAGTCTTGCCGACACCCTTGAACCCGTGCTCGAACAGGCGACGAGAGTCTCACAAGCCGAGTGGCCAGACGTGGTGGCCATGCTGCGCGACACGGTGGGAACTTTGCGCGCGCAGATCGAAGCCATTGGACGCCTGGGCGTGGAAGACCAACCAGCGATTGAAGCGTGGAAGACCCGATATTCTCGCATGAACCCGGCATTTCAGGCCTCTCCATTAGACAGCTCCCCGGACGAGTCCCTCTCCGCCAGTTATCTGAACCCTGAACTGGATCCGGAAGTCATCTCCTACTTTGCGCCCGAGGCCCAGGAATACGTGGAAGCCATTGAAGCGGCCCTGCTCCGCTTGGAGAAGAACCCGCAGGATCCGGACACCATCCAGCAGCTCTTCCGGACCGCCCACACCCTAAAAGGATCTGCCTATACCGTCGGCTTCAAAGCCATCGGCGACCTCACCCATCATGTCGAAGACTATATGGGTGCGATCCGGG
>Ga0187892_10006054_pt1 | contig 18362 bp, 7 predicted proteins | sample MA1701073metaG_FD_139345 | JGI IMG/M metagenome (GOLD analysis project Ga0187892, IMG submission 139345) | Bio-ooze microbial communities from a basaltic lava cave in the Kipuka Kanohina Cave System on the Island of Hawaii, USA - MA170107-3 metaG ... | reverse complement strand
TCCTCGCGCACCTGGGGCTGGCCCCCTCAGGGCCGAGCCCCGGCCCCGCCCCACCCGAACTCGGCGCCGCCGCGCCCTGATCTTGATTCTCGAGGGCGCAGCGGCCGCCGTCGAGCCTGCGCGGCGAGGCGTTATCCGTGCTGATCCGGCCGGCCCACTTGCCGATTGACGGCGGCGGTGGGCCGGCATAGCATGCCGCTCAGCCGGGCGGGCATGGTTGGCGGGCGGGGAGGCCGCTAATGTGCGCTGTGGCATCGGCTGGCGTCCGAGTCTGGCAGATTACGTCTCGGTGACGGGGCCACGGACGGGGCGCCCGCCGCCGGAGGGTGCTAAAGTTGCCTACGCTCGCTGGCGCCACGTCGGCAGCCACGGGAACGTCAGCGGCAAGTGCAAGACGATCCGCCGGGCCGAGCGCTCGACCCACACGGCGAGCTTGATCAGCCGCTCCCGCAACGTGGGGAGCTGCGCGTCGGCGCAGGCCGTCTTCACGGCCCGACGGCGCAGCTCCTGAAAGAGGATGCACGCGGCCAGGGCGAGCACGACCCGGAATTGGTTGGCTCGGAACTTCGAGCAGCTGGTCCGGTCCATCTCCAGCCCGTGGTGCAGTTCCTTCAGTCGGTTCTCGACGTCGCCCCGCTGGCAGTAGAACGCGTACACCGTGCGGGGCGACTGGGCCAGATTGGTGACCACGAACCGGGGATTGTTCTTGGGCGCGCGGCCCGGATGCCGGACGACCTCGGCCTTGATGATGACGCGCCGCTTGTGCGCCCACTTCCGAGCGGCGTACCGCGTCTCGCCGTACAGATGCGCGGTCTCGCCCGTCTTGCGGGAGCGCACCCGCGCCCGGCCCATCAGCCGCTGCGCGCGTTTCTCCAAGCGTCGTTTGCTCGCCATGGCGACGACGTACTCGACCTGTTCGCGCTCCAGGAACAGGAACAGCTTGGGGCTGGCAAAGCCCCCGTCCAGGCGCACCCGAAACGTGGCGGCCGGGAAGGCGGTCCGGAGTTTGCGCAGCAGGCGCCGCAGGATTCCCCGCGCGCCCAGGCTGGCCGGGGCCTTGCCGGGGCGCAGCACCGCGGCCACGGCAAACTGCGCCGGTTCGTCGTTGAACGTCACCGTGGCCACGACCGGCAGGTAGCACCAGGTGTCGTAGTGACCGTTGAAGAACGCGAACTCCTGCTGGCCGTGGGTCGGGTCGTCGGTGGGATCCAGGTCGATGGTGATTCGCGTGGCGCGCCCGTGCAGACGTCGCCGCTGCTGGGCGATCACGGTGTCGGCCAGCACGTGCATCATGGCGCGCAACTCCCGCGCGCTCACCGCGTTCTCGAACCGCGACAGCGTGGGCTGCGAGGCCAGGCCGAGCCCCGTGAGGGGATCGCGGCCCACCATCAGCTTGTGGATCGGGTCGTGGACCAGCCGGGCGGCGTCGTTGCAGTCGGCGTAGCCGCCACACAGCCCGAAGATGCGTTGCTGCAGCAGCTCGATCGTCTCGTGCAGGACCTTGCCCGGTTCCCGCGCGTCGTCGAGGCAGGCGGCCAACCGCTTGGTCAGGCCCAGCTGAGTGTCCAGGGCCTTGACCAGCAGCAGGCCGCCGTCGGTACTGGCGTCCGGCAGGTCGAAGCGGGCGACGACCGGCTTCGTAAACCCGTCGCCTTGGAAGGTCACTTGGGTTATACAGTCTGTAGCCATCGAGCCTCCTCGCCACGGTGTGTGGATGCGTCTCGACACCGCTTCTATAGCACCTGCGAGTGGCTCGGTGGCTCTTCTCTTTCATCTTTCGTGAATTTTCCAGGCGGTCCGGTGAAGCGCTGCGCGGTCTACGCGCGCTACTCCAGCGATCTTCAATCGGCCACCTCGATTGCCGATCAGTTGCGATCGTGCGAAGCGTACGCCGAGCGCTAGCGCTGGGCCATCGTTGCGCGCTTCGAGGGCGCGGCGCTGTCCGGCTTCAGAGTCGAACATCGCCCCTGTACCGCGCCTTTCGCGGACCGCCGGAGTGTTGCCACCCGCGCATCGACTGCGATAGGTTAGTGGCCACGGCCGGCGGAAGGCTAGTAGTCCGTGGTGTAAGTCCTGAGAAATCACTCGCCAGGAGCGACAAAGTCACCGTAGAGTGCGAGCCATGGCGATGGGAAAGCGCACGAGCGAGCAGGCTCCGCTGTGGGTGGCGGCGACGGATCTGCCGGTGTCGCCCAGCCACCCGTTCTACGCCCGCCTGAACGCGATCCTCGGCGAGGCTGGCTTCGACCGGTTCGCGGAGGAGCAGTGTCAGGAGTTCTACGCCCCGACGGTGGGCCGGCCGGGGCTGCCGCCGGGGCGGTACTTCCGGTTGCTGTTGGTCGGCTACTTCGAGGGCCTGGACTCGGAGCGGGGCAACGCGTGGCGCGCCGCGGACTCGCTGGGCGTACGCAGCTTCGTGGGCCTCGGCCTCGACATGGCGGCGCCGGATCACTCGACGATTTCGCGCACCCGGCGGTTGATCGCCCTGGAAACCCATCGGGCCATCTTCACATGGGTCCAAGAGCGGCTGATCGCCGCCGGCCTGCTGCGGGGCCGCACGGTGGCGATCGATGCGACGACGCTGGAGGCCAACGCCGCCATGCGCAGCATCGTCCGCCGGGACACCGGCGAGACGTACCAGGAATTCCTGACCCGCCTCGCCGCCGAGTCTGGCCTCAAGACCCCGACGCGCGAGGCGCTGGCGCGACTCGATCGACGCCGGAAGAAGCGGACGTCGAACACGGACTGGAAGAACCCCAACAAGTCGAGGCCGCCCACGCCGCGAGCCCGGCGCCCGCGGCGCTCACCGAGCTCATCGCGGACAAGGGCTATCACAGCAATCAGACGATGATCGATCTGCACGCCGTCGGCGTCCGCTCGTACATCGCCGAGCCGGATCGCGGGCGGCGCCTCTGGGCCCACGCGCCCGCCGCGCAGCTCGCGGTCTACGGCAATCGACGGCGCGTGCGCGGGGCGCGCGGCAAGCGACTCCTGCGCCGACGCGGGGAATACGTGGAACGGTCCTTCGCTCACGTGTACGACACCGGCGGGATGCGCCGCACGCACTTGCGCGGCCATCCAAATATTCTCAAGCGGCTGTTCATCCACGCCAGCGCGTTCAACCTCGGCATTCTGATGCGGCAGGCGTGCGGGGTGGGCGCGCCGCGACGGCTCCAAGGGCGGCCACTGGGCGCCGGCGCGCTCGAAATCGCCCTCGCCATCCTCCACGTGTGGCTCTTGGGCGCCTGCGCACGTGCTTCTGGCGCCCTCGGGGCGCCTCCCGTACGTAGCGCGCTGTCATTCCGCCCTCGCGATCGCTTGATGGCGCGCGAGACTTACACCACGGACTGCTAGGGGGCGACCACATTGAGCGAGTTCGAGATACGGGGCCTGGACACCGAGGAGGAACTCCTCGACGCACTCATCGGGCGCGCGGTAGGGGAAAGGCCCATCGTATTCGTGGTTGGCTCCTGGCTCACAGCGCCGGAGCTCGATGGTCCCGGCGTACCTGCGGTGGCCGGCATGCTGGACCTTGTTCGACAACGCCTTCGGCAGGCGCCCGCCTGGAGGCCCGGTCCCGACGCGTACCAGCAGGCGTTCCAACAGCTGGCCCGCCAGGAAGGGCCCGAGGCCGTCGGCGAGGTCGTCCGGCGGGCGGTGCTGGGCGCCAGGACTGAAGCGCCGATCGGCGTCCCAGGGAAATCTGAGTGCGAGCGGTTGGCCTCTTCGCCGGAGGGGTGGCACCTGAACCGAGCGGTCGCCTCTCTCGGCCATATCATCACGTCCTTCCCCGGGCAATTTGGCCGGCTCGTGCTGACCAGCAACTTCGATCCGTTGATCGAGCTTGGCATCAGAAGCGCGGGGGGGCGCTGGGTGCGGTCGGAACTGCCCGATGACCAGTCCCTGGAGAACACGGTCGGAGAGGGATGCCGGGTCGTACACTTCCACGGATTCTGGACTGGCTCGGACACGCTCCACACCGTGGAAGGATTGACGCACGACCGCCCACGGTTGCGCGCCTCGTTTCGCCACGTCCTTGAAAACTCGGTGGTCGTGGTGATCGCGTACGGTGGCTGGGACGACATCTTCACCAGAGCCATCGCTGACAGCGTGGTCGGCGGGGTCGACGTGATGTGGACCTTTCATGAGCGCAATGCCGGACGGGTCCGCGAGCGCAGTCGCCGCGTCCTGAACCTGCTGACGCCAGCGCTGAATGTGACGCGCGCGATCCTGTACGGCGGGATCGACGTCCGAACCTTTTTCCCGAAGCTGCTCGACCGGCTCGGGTCACTGCCGAGCCTACGCCTGCCCCCGCCGGTGCCCTCGACCGAACCGGAGCCGGACGAGGGTCTCGTCCGACGGAGCGAACTTCCGCGTGTGCTCTTGCACGCCGCCGACTCGCCGAGCCCTCGCACCCTCGGTTACGACCTCGAGCTGGCGATCGCTCTCGACCGGAGCGCATACATGGCCTTGCTCATCGGCATGGAGACTCGGCCGCTGCTCGAAGCGCTGTTGCGCGCCGAGATCGCGCTGCGCGATGCCCAGACGCGGCCCAGGCTAGGGGTTCCCGTCCGATGGTGGTTCGAGCTGACTACGGCTCTGCCGTCGCCGCCGGGCTCGGTGGAGGACGTTTGGAAGGCCGTCTTGACGCAGCGTAGCCCGCGGCTCGAAGCGCTGCGTCAGGCCAGCGGTCGTATCGACGGGGTAGTGCCGGCGTTCGTCCTGGAGGGAACCCTGGCCGCGGACGGAGCGCGCCTCACCGCTAAGACGCGCGAGTGGTGCGGGGCACTGCGCGTGTTGTGGCCGGACCTGCCTCTCGGCATCGCAGTGGCGCTGCCCCGGCCCCGCGTCGCGGCCGCGGTCATCGCCGAACAGGTGGCCCGCTGGCCGAGCGCCTCGCCCGTGCGCCGCGAGGTCTTCCAGGTCGCTGAGGCCTACGTGTCTCCGAACCGGCCTAACCGTGCGGCGGGTGCCCGGCTCACCTGGGCCGATCCCGAGCTGCAGCAGTACCTGGGGGCATCCTCATCGGCGAGCGGTCCAGGCACCGACGCGTGGTTCAAGGCGAAGCTCGAGGCGCAGCCCGACGCGACCGCCGACATCTTGAGGTACGTCGTCGAGCTGGGAGAAACGGCCGACCTGTGGGCTGTCCTCCGCGCCGGGGGCCGAAGTGAGAACGCCACCGTCGCGCGCGCGTCACTGGTCTTCGCGGCCGCGGCGGATCCCCGGATTGACGCATGGCTGGATGGCGCGGACCTGACCGACGAGGCGGCGATCGCTAGCCTCTGCTCGGTCGCCGATTCCGACCACGGCGGTCTGGCGGACGACGTCGCCCTCGGCCTGATGCGAGCGGCTGGCGCCCCCGCGCCCCGCGAGGGCGTCGAGTCCGTGCTGGAGGCTCTGGCTCCGTTCGTCAGCCCGGAGATACGCGCCGTCGACGCCGTCCGCCGCGGGGCGCGGGGCGCCGACGAGTTCCTGGAGAGCGCAAGCGCCCGCGAGTGCGGGCTGGCGCTTCGCGCCGGGATAGAGCTGGAGCCGTCGGCGGCGCTTCTCCAGCGAACGAGCCTCGAGCACGTCGACTTCTGGCGGTTCTTGACCGCACGGGGGTTGTCCCGCGACCGATGGAACGAGATTGGCGGGCTCGATCCTGCCCAGCGCGCGGTCTTCGGCCTGTGCACCGCCGCCGAATGGCGGCGCATCGCCGCCGATGGCGTGCTGCGGCAGCTGGTGCTGGATGCGCGACGTGACCGCGACCTGACGTTTGAGCATGGAGACTCGCATGCTGGCTGACTGGTACTTCTGCGCCTGTATCCGGTGTCCCCTGGAAGAGGCCGCGATCTTCCTGCCGATCCTCGACGAGCTGGACGACGTCACGGGCGTGACCGACGACGCGCTCGACGTGACCCTTGCCGAGCTGACCCGAACCGACGCGTGGATGCAGATCTACGTGATCCCGGCGGTGCTGAGGCGGCTCGGCCCGCACGCGCTGGCCGCTGGGCTGCGGGGCCGGTTCGAGGCGTATTTCGCCGGTCTGGGCGCGATGACGCCCGAGCGGTCGGCATCCGCGTTTCGCGACCTGGGACAAGCGTTACTTGGGGGCGACCCGGCGGCCGTGCGAGCTGCCTTGCGCGATGCCGTGCAGAGCCTGGCCGACCTGCCGGCGCGGCAGCCGTCCAGCCTGCCCTACCTCGACTCGAAGGATTTCCTCCCCGACATCTTCATTCTGGCCGTGATCGCCGAGCGGCTTCGCCACGACGCGAGCTACGCGTCGCTGTTTGACGAGACGGCCGACGGCGCCAGCGTCGCCTTTCGCAGCCTGATCGACGCCGCCCTCGCGCGCCGGCTCGGGCGCCTGGCGTTCCGCCTGGCCATCCGCGTCGCAGCTCGGGTCGCCACCATCCACTCCGCCGGCCGGCTCGCTGAACTGATTTGGTGGGACGGCGACGTGGGTCTGGAACCCGACCTGCTCTCGTCGTGGGCCGAGGTCCTGTTCTCCGGCGATGCCCACGCAGCGGCCGTGGAGACGATTGTTGACGAGGTCCTTACGCTCACCCGTCTGCGCGAGCGCGGCCGGGGCCAGAGGGCCGGTCGGGGCGCGGGAAGTGGCGTGTTCCGCGGGATGCCAGACAGCACCGCGCAGCAGCTCCGCCTCGTGTGGTGGCAGGCGACGCTGTGGGAGCTGGCGGTGAGCGTCGACCCGGCCGCGGCGGCGCCGCACGTCGATCGGCTCTGGACCGTGCCCACCCCAATTCCGGGCGGACACGTGATGGTCGAGAGCCCGGCCAGCGATCAGGTCCGAGCGCTGTGGCAAGAAGACCTGGAACGGCTCTTAGCCCTCCGGGATCTGCCCCGCACCAAGATCACTCACGTCCCGGGGCCTCGGCCGGCCGCCGGAAACGGGGCTTGGGCGGTGTTCTCTCCGTGGGTCCAGCTTTTCACGGGTAAGCGCATACCCAGGTCGCCGCTGTACCCCACGATCGAGCAGGTTCCTGTGCACGTTCGGCTGATCGCGGGGGCGCTCGTGGCCGGCCGGCTCCTGCTGGTCCTGCCCGCCGATCACGCCGCGCGGCGTGGATGCGCGATGCTTCTCGCCCATGCGTACGAGGCGCTCTGGACGCTCCGGCTTCCCCAAGGAACGCCCGGGGAAGACTGGGGCTGGGACTCGAGCAAGCCGCCGCCGATCCCAGAGCCGACGTTCGCGTTGGCCGTCTACGCTCAGCGCCGCGTCCGGCGTCTCGGCATCTGCTCCGACCCTAGGATCGCCCCGGACGCGTTCGTCGGGGTCCTTCGCGACGTGAACGACGCCGAGGTCGACCGTATGCCCCGCGACGCGGGGACATTCTTCCGCACCACGCTGCCGAACGTGCTGATGCGCTGGGTCGCCGATGCCTACACCTCGGCGACGGGCGAGAGCCCTGTGCGCCGCTGGCTCGGCGCGTTGCCCGAGCTCTATCGGTATCGGCCGCCCCGCGATTTCCCGGACCGACTCCTGCGCGAGATCGTCATGCGTTTCCTTTCGGATGACCCGCCACGCCCGCCCACCGACATGGACTGGCTGGCGGCGGGGCAGAGGGACGGCAAGCCCTTCCGGTGGAACCTCACCCCGCGCCAGCTCCTGATCACGCCGCCACTGCAGGCGGACCAGTGGGACCCGGCCTGGCCAGAGCCGTCCGGTCCGGCCGCCGAGAGCGTCGTGCTGGTCCGCTCGCTGGAGCGTCTGGCCGCGCTCGCCGACCCCGGGACCTTGCCTCTGGAGCGGCAGGAGCAATGGCGCCGGGAGTGGGCCGCGCTGCTGGGCGGCGTCGACCATCGGTCGAAGCTCGATCGGTTCACGCGGCTCCGCCTGCTCGAGCTGCTGCGCCATCGCGTCCTCCAAGACGACGCCGCCGGGCTAGAGCTGATCGCGATGACGCTCGTTCAGTATGGAGTCCTCTACGACATCGACCGGCTTTTCGCGTTTCTCTTTCCCGTGGACGCGAGGGCCTGGACGAGCGCGTCAGGCGCGCTGGTCGAGCTGCGCTTGGCGATGCTGCCCGCGCTATTCCAGGACCGCGAGGACAGCGAGGCGGAGGAGCAGGCGCGGCTGCGCGCGCTCGATCCGTCAACCGTGCGGCCCAAGCGCGAGCGGCAGCGGCTCATCCGGAACACGCTGGCCCGCGTCGCGTTCTTCAACCGTCCGGGCCAGGCCCCGGCCGGTACGGTCGACTTCGGCAAGATCCTCGCCTCGGAGTTCGAGCGGCGGCTGAGCCGCGAGATGCGGGGCACCTGCGCCATAGAGGCCGACGTCGAGTCCCGGCCGGACGGCCTGGCCGTGCTGGTCTCGCCCGATCAGGCGCCGGTCGATGAGTGGCGGATCCGCAACGTGATCTACGACCCCAACCTGTCGAGCGCGCGGCTGCTGGTCGACGACGCGTCGGTCGAGGGCTGCATCGACTTCTTTTCCATGAAGCGCGATCGGATCGATGCCGTGCTCAAGAGGAAGGAGAGCATGGCGCTGATCGGACGCGTGGTGCACCTGGAAGACGAGCGTTTCGGCGAGGTGCTCGTCCACATCCACTGCGGTCTGCGCCAGTTCTTCAGGGTCTCTCGCCCGTCCCCGTGGCCGCACGATCCCAAGGCGTGGCTGCGTGTTCCGGTCGTCTGGGCCGGTAACACCCCCGAAATCGATCCACGCGGAGACATCCGGCCGCTGCCGCCCACGCCCCGGGCCGACCGGCTGGAGAAGGTCCGCGTCAGGGAGCGTGCCGGCGATCTCGAGGTCGGGGGCGACACACACGCGACCACGTGGGATCGGGCTACCTGGGATGCCGACCTGCGCCGCCCGTTCACCACGGCAGGCAACTGGGACCGGGACGTCTTCGCCCGTCGCGGCGGCGTCGGCCAGTGGGCGCCGGTCGATCGCGGACTCGCCGAGCTGCTGCTGTCGTCGACCGAGCCCACGCTAGTACTCACGTTCATCGAGTGGCCCAACGCTTCCGGCCGCTGGCGCTTCAGCACGGGGCCCGGCGACGTGTACGTGCTGGGGACGGAGGACTTCACGCCAGCCGACGTGGCGGCGCTCGACGCCCAGATCGATCGCGCCGCCGACCCCCGAGGCCTGCTCGTCTCCGTGCGTCCCGAGATTGTCGGCGGCGAGGTGCGCCTGCGCCTCGAGGAGCCCAAGACGCCGCGCGGAGAGCACGACCTGGAGCGGCCCTTCGACACGCGCAATCTCGCCTGGCGGGACCTCTTCGATGACGGAGACAACGAGATCGCCGAGGACACCGGCCGTCGATGGATGGTCCGCCCGGAGAAACCGGTTCGAGGGTTCCCGCGTGAGGTGCCGGTGCTGTTCCAGGCCTCGCCGCGGGCCCGCCATGCGGAATTCACGGTCGGGTCCTGGGATCCCTGGCGGGGGCTCCTCGAAGGTGAGCTCGTCCCAACCGAGGGCCTCATTGTTCCGTCTCACATGCGCGATGACTTCGTCCGGCGCTGGCTCGGCCCCGCGCGCTCCGAACGGGTGTGGCTCGTGCGCGCGATCGGCAAGCTCTCGTCCGAGGGCGACGTGCTCTGTCGCACCCAGGAGGGGCTCGTCGTCTCCGTTGAGGCTGAATCCCTGTCCATGCGCCCGCTCTCGGCGGCCCCATTGTTCACCGAGCTTCGTCCGGCCGAGGTCACCTCGCTGGTGTGGAGCCGGCCGGAGACCGCCGTCATCGACCCCGAGCAGCTCCCCGGCCAGATCAAGCAACGTGGACGCGGCGAAGGGCTGGTCGTTCGCATGCCGTGGCGCGGGCAGGGCACTTTCTGCGCGGTGTGGTGGTTCGTCGACGGCAACGTGCTCCGCGGAGATCTGGCCATCGGGAACATCGCGGAGTTGCCGTCGGTCAACCGGCGGCTCGGCGCCCGCATCACGGTCGACCGCCGCGCCGATCGGTGGGTGTCTCAGCTCTACCCCTCGAACGTGCGCGCGCGCGCGCTTTGGTCGCTGGAGAAGTCGCCGCGTCCGGCGCCGTCTCTCGCGTATCTGGGCACGACGCTGATCGAGGACGAGACGTGCGTGATCGCCGAGCAAGAGCCGGGGCGCCTGGCCGTGATACCCGAGGTCCGCCCGGCGCCGCGTCACCTGGCGAAGTGGGAAGGTGACGCGTTCCGGGGCGGCGTGGGGCCCGATCTCCGTCCGCGGATCGTCTCCAACAACCGGCCGCAACGGGGGCAGCGCGAGTACCGGATCAGCCTCCGTCTGGCAGACGGCCAGGTTGGTGGGCGCACCAGCGCCAGCGCCCCTACCGAGAAGGTGAGCGTCGAGCAGGTCCGCGTCGATCTCGAGCCCGCGGGCGAGGGCCTGGTAGCGCTAGTCCGGCGCTTCCGGCTGGTGGCGCAGGAGGCGGTCGCGACCCGCGAGGTCGATGACTCCGCGCAGTGGCGCGAAAGGCTCGCGGAGTACTTCCGCACTCCCGGCAACCTCGACGCCGTGCTGGAGCCCGGACGTCGCGAGGTGCGCCTGTTCTCGTTGCGCGTGCCGACCCCCGCCGGGCGCTGGAGCCCTGTCGTCCCGCTCGGCCCCGACGAGGGTCCGCTCGTGGCGTCCCCGACGTATGCCAACGCGGTCACCGTACGCCTAGTCGAGGACGCCGACGGACGCGTGCTGGCCTCGTTCCGTCAGGTGCCGCCGCTGACCATCGACGACTACCGCTCGAAGCTCGGCAAGCCACCGTTGCGGATGGCCCAACTGCTGGACGGGTCGCCCCTGATCTACGCCGGTCTCGAGGCGACAGTCGGCGACGGGACGGAGATTCACCACCGCTTCGAGTGGGGATACGGCTGCACGCTGCGGGCGCCCGAGAGCCGGCTGCGCTTCGACGGCGGTTCGTTCGCCGAGGCCGGCACGCTCCTGTTCTACGGCGACGGCGCCCGGCGGATCACGTTTTTGCCCTCGCCTGAGCCGCGAGCCGCGACGACTGACGAGGCGGTCGCAGGGGACGAGAGCACGCCTGACCCCGAGGCCGACGCCGTCCTGTCGGTCGATGGCGTCGAGATGTACGTGTCCGATGCGACCACGCTCTTCTTGCAGCGGCGGGATAACCGGATCATCCACGTGCTGCGCCTGACCGACCGCCCGGACGGGCGGCTCGGCATCGAGTCGGTGCTGGGTCTGGCCGAGCGCAGCCTCGACACCACGCGCCCGTTCCGCGTGGATCGTGCCGTCCTCGACCGGGCGAGTGAGGCCAAGCTTCGCCAGCGCTGGCCCGCCGCCACTCACGAGGAACGGGCCGAAGCGACGCGACGGACCATCCTCGCACGGCTAGACACCAATGCGTTCATGACCAGCCTCGGCGCCCAGGTCGTCTTCCGTCACGTCCGCATGAGCTTTGAGCAGCACGGATCGCGGCAGGGCAACGAGCTGGTCTTCGTTCGCGCCGGCCGTATCCAGCAGCTCCCCAACGACATGGGGCTCGAGATCCGGCACTGGGACGGGCTGGACGACGCCGACGTCGGCGAAGACTGCGCCCGGCTCCTCATGCTCCGGAGGGACTTCTCGGTGCGGGAAGAGGTCCTGTCCCGGCTCTTCGATGGGAAGGGCGCCAACGCCCTGGAGGATGCGGCCTTGCTGGTGGCCATGCGTCCACGCGGCCCACGCGGTGCCGGGTGTGCGCTCTGGTGGGACACGCGGACTGACGAGGCGCGTCGTCCCGGCCGCCCGCCCCTGCGGCAGGTCCCGTCGCGGACCCTGACCGCCCTGCGAGCGGCGATGGCCCAGGGGGTGACGCTCGCCACCGTGCTCGAAGCGGACGGGGCGGGGATGAGGGTCGAGTTACGCCCGGGAGTATTCGTCACCGTGCCGGCCTCGCAAATCGAGAACGGGCCTCGTCCGGATCTGGCCACGGGCGCACTGGTTCGCATCGAGAACGCCGGTGATCGACTATTCCGGATCACCCCCGCGACGCAGGGCGAGTTCTGGTTCGTCAGATCGGGCCTCCGGCCCGCGGTGGCGCTTCCGAAGAATCCCTTGCTCGATGCTGTCAAGCTGAAGGCGTGGGAGCACCACGACCCGGTCGCCTGGCGAGGCCGGCAGGGTCGCCCCAACCAGTCCTTCTCGATCGGCGGCCTGCCCGACGTGGAGGCGGTGCCGGGCCGCGTGGATCCGGCGACAGGTGAGTGGCGGGATCCCGTGGCCCGCGAGTTCGTCCGCCTGATGGAGAGTCCCCATCCCAAGATCGTCTTGGTGGGACTCGACGACGCCGAGCTCCCTCGCATCGCCCCGGCGTGGGACTCGGTCCCGTGGGGACGGATCCAGGTCGACGAGTCGTCGCGAGCGTGCCACGCCGTGCTCGGCCATGAGGAACGCCGACAGCCACTGCCCTGGACCGCGATGTCGTTTGCCGACGCGCCGATCTCGGTCATCCGGGATCGTATCCGAGACGGGGCGTGGCGGTACCACGACACGAGGACCGGCACGTGGCGCCAGGATGGCTCGATCGATCCGAAGCGGCTGGCGTCGCACTCGGGCGACACCGGCCCGCTGTTCTTCGAGGAGAGAGCCGACGGCCTCCGGCTACGCTATTCCGTCGGGGCTCTGCAACGTTTCGGCCTGCCGGCGCGTGAGCTGGCGTGGACGCTCGCGCACAGCCGCGAGGGAATCGCGACGTTTCCCGTTGCGGGCCAGCTGCCAGGCGGCGGGCTCTGGATCGAGATCGCACCCGGCCGCGTCGCGAGCCTGCCCGCCGCGCTGCTGGTGACCTCAAGCGACGATCATGAGCATTCATTGGCCCACTGTGAGTGGGCCGCCTTCGCGCCCGGCGACACGGTGACGCTCCGGCTGGCGTCCAGCGACCCGATGACGGTCGATCGGATCGAGCTGGTGGACGTGCGGCCCGGCCCCCGGGGCGCGCTCGGGCGTCGCGCGTTCCTGCCCGCCGTGTCAGGTGACGAGCGGCGGGGCGTCACGCAACTCGGAGCCGGCGACCTGATCCTGAACATCCCGGTGGTATGGGACCACGACGCGCCGCCTGCGGTCGTCGTCGTGCGCGCGGACAATCGCATCGAGGAAGCCCGCGGGCGCGTGCCGGCTCGTGACGACGTGGTGCTGCTCGGGCTCGATGAGGACGGCGTGCCCATGGTGCTAGGACTGCCGGGCCTCCGGCCGGTGGCGGCGCGCTGGCAAGAGCTCGGAAGCTGGCGTGACGATCCGCTCGCGGTGGATCTGGCGTCGCCCGACGTCTCGCCGGCGACGCGAAACGCCCAACTGGCGGCGGTGATCGCGGCCGCGGGCAGGGTCTTCGCGGTCACGGTGGAGGCCCAGCCGGAAAATGGGACCCTCGTGTTCTCGCGTCGCGTGCAGCGCGCCGGCTCTCACCTTCCCGCGGGACGAGTGGCCCGCTGCCGTATTGCCGGCCTCCTCGCGGCCGGTCAGTCCGCGCTCGTGCGGGTGGGCAGCGGTCTCGTGAAGATCCCGATGCGCGCGCTGGTCTCCGGACTTCCGCATCGGCTCGCGGCGGCGGCGATCGCGCGGCTGCGGCAGGACGGCCCGCTCCTCTGGGTGCGGGGCATGCCCGACGGGGAGGCCCGCCTGGGTCTGTACGACGAGCCGGGGGTCAATTTCCACGTCGAGCTCGTGGGCGCCCTTGGAGATGACGGCCGTGGTCTACCGCGCGGTCTCGTGTGCCGCGCCCGTGGCTCCGGCGCGCTGTACTGGCTCCCCGCCGAGGTTGCTGCCTGGACCGACCTCGTGGTCGCAGAGCTCGGCCACGTGTTCCCAGACGGCGGCCCGCTCGAAGTACGCCTGGACCACGAGCGTGGCATCTCGCCGGAGCACCCGCCGGTTTCGGTGATCGCGGTGAGCACGGCGCGCCACGAGTGGGCGGCGCTGGCCGTGGGCAAGCAGCTCACCGTGCGCGTGGTCGCCGAGCGCGGGGACGGCGCCGGGACGCCGCGTCGTTACCTGGCGCGCTCGCTCGGATCCGGGGTCCTGCTTGAGCTGGAGTCGTACGACGGTCCGCTGATCCACGGCGACGATGTCCGCGCCGAGGTGGTCCGGCGAGGCCAGGGGCTTCGGGCCCAGCCGTCCGTCTCGGTGGTGGTAGGGCGCCGCCGCTACAGTTTCGATCTCCCGGCCTGGATGGTGGACGGCACCATTCGCGGGCACGCCATCAGGCCGGCATTCGCCGACTTCGTGCGCTGGTGCGGGGAGGCGCCTGAGCTGCTGCCAGGAGACCGGGTGCCAGCGCTCGCCGCCGATGACCTCTTGCGCGGACTGTGTCATGCGTGGACCGAGCGCAACCGTCGGCGTCGTCCGACCCTCGAGACGCTCCGGTCCTACACCGGCCTCGCCCGTGAATGGATCCGCCGCTACGGAGAGCTCCCCGAAATGGAGCTGGGTTACGGGCTCATCGCGGTGCTGCTGCTCGAGACGTGCCTCGAGCGCGGGAAGCCGGTCCTGGACGCCGATCCGAACACGCGCCCCGATACGACGGCGTTCCTGGCCGAGTGGCGGCGCCTGGCCTCGACCTTGACCCGCGACCTCGGCCAACGCGCGCTGCGGAGCGCTCACGTCGAGGTGATCGCCGAGGAGTGGCTCGGCCGCCGCTCGAATGATTCTCCGAGCGGGCTTCGTCGCCGCCTGGGCGAGCCGGCTGAGCGCTTGAAGGCGACGGTAAACCGTGAGCTGTTCCGGACGATCGAGCAGTTCTGTCACGCGGTGGAGCTTCGTGAATCGCTGGCGTCGCACGCCAGCCACCAGCCGTTGGCCGCGGCCCTGCGCCGGGCGATGGGGCAGGTCGAGCGAACCGACGCGCTTGCCCGAGGCGCGCCGATCACGCGTGAGCTCGTCGAGCTCTACGCGAACAGCCCGTGGACTCCGGCCCTGTGGGGACCCCAACCGCTGGTCGCCCATCTACAGCGCCTCCGCAAGATCCTGGACACGATCATCGCGCGCGGACTCGACATCACACTGCTCGACTCGCTGACCGGCCCGGCGATCCAGGTGGCGGCGCCGCCGTCCTGACGCCGCCCCGCCAAGGCCGCCAGACGACGGGTGCGGTGAAGACCTCGACGACGTCGTCGGGCAGGATCCTGAAATGAATGCCGTCGTGGAGGGTCTCGTGCCACGCTGGTCGATCATGCTGTCGACTGGCGGCCTAAGGAGAGCCGGGAGAATCGGGCCTTGCGCGAGGAGCGGGAGATCCCAAAAATGGGCGTAACGGTACTGCGGCGGGAGAGGTCAGCCTCTGCGGCACGAGCAAGCCCCTGACCGGCATCTCCTTCCGGCGGGTGCTCACGGGGAGGTGGCTGTCGCGAATCGCGAATGTCGCCTCTCGGCGGCACGCTCCAAGCGCCACCGAATCCGTTGAGGAATCCAACCCGTGTTCCGCCAGGCGATGCATCCGAGAGATCGCCGGCGTGGAGTGTGCGGCGCCCGAGGGGCGGTTTCTTCTGACCTTGAAAGTCCGGAGCGATGGACGCTACGGAGCGTCGATTTCGGGTTGCGCCTGGGTTGCATTCTCTGCCGCGCAATGCCACGATCTGCACACCGGGGGTTCGTAAATCCGCGTGATTTGCGGGGGCTGGGGGCAACTCATAACCCAAAGGTCGCTGCTTCAAATCCAGCCCCCGCAACCATGAACGACGAGGGGGGGTTAGCGGACGTTGAAGCCGCTAGCCCCTTTCGTTTACCCAGGAATCACCCAGGAATTGGTTCGCCGGGCTGGGTGCGCCTCGAACCGCTCGCCGAGATAGCGGCGCCGATGACGAACCAAACCGGAACAAGCCGTGCCCATTGACCCAGCGCAAATAGCGCAAGCCGAGCAGCAGCAGTGGCAGGCTGCCCAGGACGCCGCGCCTCACGTACGCCTGATCGCCGGACCGGGTACCGGGAAGAGCGCGACAATCGAGCGGCGTGTTGCCCATGTCCTCAACAGCGGGGCGCCTCCCGACCAGGTGTTTGTCATCTCGTTCACGCGCGCCACGTGTGCCGAACTCACTTCGCGGATTTCCGCGTTCTGCGCGGGTCAGCCGTGCGCTGCGGCTGCCGCCAGCATTCACGTCTCCACGATGCACTCGCTTGCTCTACGGATTCTGAGGTCGGCAGCTGTCTTGACGACACTCTATCCGAGCGACCCGGTCGTCCTCGATGACTGGGAGCGTGAGCAGGTCTACGACGTCGAGCTCGGGAATGCGCTCGGCTGTCCTCGGACGAGGGCAGGGCACGTTCGGCTCGCGCACGACGCACAGTGGCAGACCCTCAATCCGCAGTTCATCGCCCAGCTCGCCATCACGCAGGCAGAAAGGCAGGGGTTCAACGCCTTTCACGGGACGCGCCGGAACCTCTACAGCTGTGTCCTTCCCGGCGAGGTAATTTACGAGTGCGTCACGCGCATCCAGCAAGGGGCGATACAGCCGAACCAGCTCCCGACGATCCAGCATCTGATCGTGGACGAGTATCAAGACCTCAACGCCTGCGACCAGGAGTTCGTTCGGCTGCTCACGACGAACGGCGCGACTCTGTTCGTTGCTGGCGACGACGACCAGAGCATCTATACCTTTCGACACGCCAACCCAAGCGGCATCGTCCAGTTCACTACAACCTATCCGGCAGCCGCGACACATACGCTGAACGCCTGCTTCCGTTGCACGCCGGCGGTGTTGACGCCAGCGACGGCCATGATCGCCTTCAACCCGAACCGACTACAGAAGAACCCCCACTCGCTCTATGCGACGGCGGCGCCGCCCGTGAACGGCTCGATGCACGTGTGGTCGTTTCCGACGGCGGACGACGAGGCGCGAGCAGTTGCTGAGTCCTGTCAGCGACTCATCACAAACGGAATGGCGGGCCAGGAAGACCAAATCGTCGTTCTGATCTCGAACCGGCGACTTCAGCTCGGTCAGATCTCCCAGGAACTTGGGAACCTCGGCCTCCTTTATGACCCGCCGGGTGGAGAGGCCGTACGCGACGAGGACCCGATTCGCGCAGGGTATTCTATCCTTCGCATAGTGCGCGATGCGGCCACTAACAAACCCGACTACGTTGCTCACCGAGCGCTGCTTGGGCAGTTGCATGGCATCGGGCCGAATACGGCGAGGGCCGTCGGTGACCTCTGTGTCGCGAATAACCAGAACTTCCGGGAACTCTTCTACTTGCCGCCTATGCCTCACTGGTTGACTGGAAGGTGCGCGGCTGGCGTGGCACGCATCCAGAACGTGATCCAACAGACTACCGGATGGCAGCTGGCGGATACAATCGGTCAACGGACGGGAGACATAGCCCAACTTCTTTCGGCGGTGATCTTTACAGGGTCCGGACAGGTCGGCGCCCACGTCGGAACGTGGAACGCCTTCTCGGGGTCCCTGCCGGTGGACATGACGTGGGAGGAGGTCCTGCAATTCCTGGGAGCCGATGACGAAGCGGAGCAGCGACAGATTCTCGAAGCCGTGAACGCACGGCTCGGCGTTGTCGCGGCTGAGGCGGCGCCGCAGCCGAAGCGAATCCGTATCCTGACGATGCACGGGGCGAAGGGGTTGAGTGGGAAGGTCGTCTTCATCCCCGGCGCCGAGCAGGGCATCATCCCAAGCTTCCGCGCCCTATACGCTGCTGGTCTGCTGAATGAACAGCGCCGACAGTTTTACGTGTCGGTCACACGAGCGAAGGCGGCCTGCATCGTCAGTCACGCGGCGGCTCACACAGGCGCTGGGGCATTCCTCATCCTTCAGCGGCGGCGGGTCGCGCTCCCGCGGTCACAGTTCCTGAACGAAACAGGCCTGGCCAGCGTCAACCGCACGAGCGGCCTCACGGCCGCGGAGGCGACTGCGATCATAGCCGACGTCAACGGCCTGTAATGACACTCGAGACGCCCTACTCAAGCGCGTGGCGGACCAATATGGGTTCGAGTCCCGTGGAGAAGTCGCGCTGACTTACGCCGGCCGATCGTCGTCCGTCGTTCTAACCCAGGAAACTCTCGTAATAGGGAGCGTGTCCACATACATCGTTGTCTTCTGAGCCGCCATCCTAAGGTCGTCCTCGCTGACGATGTTGTAGCGGTCGAACATGCTGCGGGTGATGTGACCCGTCACTGCCATCGCGACTCGCTCGGGGACACCCGCGCGGACCATATTCCTGGCTGCGGTGCGGCGCAGGTCGTGGAAGAGTTTGCCTGGCACGCCGGCAGCCTTGCAGGCGGTGCCCCAGGCCTTTTTGAAATCGCCGACTGGCTTACCGTCCCGGTGGAACACCAGCGCAGTAACGCGGACGTTGCTGTGCCGAGCTCCCGCGGGGATGGGGAGGCTCCAGCGAGGGTGGGAGCGAGCAGGTTGGGGCCGGCGGCACGGGGATGGCAGATTCCGTCATGGGGACGGCCCTACGGGTGAGGCGCCCGCGCTGCCGCCGGGCCGCTAAT
>Ga0187892_10006053_pt1 | contig 18363 bp, 11 predicted proteins | sample MA1701073metaG_FD_139345 | JGI IMG/M metagenome (GOLD analysis project Ga0187892, IMG submission 139345) | Bio-ooze microbial communities from a basaltic lava cave in the Kipuka Kanohina Cave System on the Island of Hawaii, USA - MA170107-3 metaG ... | reverse complement strand
CGGGTTCTGCGTCTCCTACGTTCAACGCCGGTCGCCGGACCCCGCGGTCAAGCGGTGCCGTCGATTTCATGCGGCGTTGAGCCAATCCGAAGGAGGCCCCCATGCGTGCTCGAAACTATCCACTGGTGGTCGTGGTCTGCGCGGTGATGGTCGGAGAAACAACCGCCGCGCCCGTCATTGACAACGTCATCCCACCGTCTGCGTCGGTGGGAATGCCCGTGATCATCGTGGGAGGCGGGTTTAGTGAGATTCCGACACAGAACAAAGTGAAGTTCGGAACGCCCGAGGCCCTCGTTGCTTACCCGGCATCACCAAACGTACTCGTTGTGACTGTGCCGGTCGGTGCGGTCGGCGGGCCGACTGTCGAGGTTGCCAGCGAAGTCAGCGCGGCAGGCGCTTTCACGGTGGTCACCGCCCCGCCCGGCTCAGAAACGGACGATAACGCCATTACTCTTCAAAACATGGATGGGAACTATTCCGCAGACCTCGCTATCGCATCTACATTGCTTCCCCATATTCAGATTACGATCGATCCCTCTTTTCCAACCTTGAAGTCAATCGAAGTCTGGTTGGTCACTCCGGCGCCCAACGCGCCAACTGATGTCGCGCCCATGTTCGGGCTCAATGATGCCGTTCGTGTTCGCGACGCCGATCTGCCCGTCTCGTTGGGCAATAACGTCATCGTAGTTACCGTAAATGACCTCATGTCCTTTCATGCGAGAATGCTCAACTTCACGCCGGATACGCTGGTTGTTGGTGCTTCCCTCGATCCCGGACTGAAAACGATGGACTTGATTAGCGGTGAAACGTACCACGACCACAGCCTGCTAGTGAATCTGGTTGACACCATCTCCGACAAAAACGCCTCTGAGATTCTCCAGGACGAGCAACTACGTCCAATTGGCCTGGTTCAGGATGTCACCAACCCTGCTCGGGGGAAAGTACTCTTCGTTGACACGTTGCTTCGCACGCTCCTGACAGGCGACGCACTCCTCACTATAGAGGATACCTTTAACACCACGCCGACACTCGGTGTCGAGAACGCCTCCACGAATGTCTACAGTGAACCCGACGCCACAAGCGGGGAGGCGATTCCAGCCCGCTTGCGCAACGGCGGCGCTAACGGGAATCCTGCGGACAACGGCGGTAACAACGCTGCGTTTGACGGAGATATAGGTCGATTTGACAACAATGGCTCGATGGTCGCCGTTGGGGATCCGAATATGGTTGGCGTGCAGGGCACTCCATCCGATGAGTTGAACCTCTTCTGGCAACATTTCTTCATGCAGACGTTTGCGGCACATCGGTTGCGCGATGTAGTCATCGCAGCAACTGGCGCCCGCGCTGCTGGCGCGACTGGGTTAGTCATTTTGGACACTGGCTTTGGCAACGGAGCGGGCACGCCGGTCCTAGGCGACATCCCAAGCCCCCGCCTCGGCGTCGGTGTGGATCCTCGCATGCCCCCCGCGACGTTTCACGGAATTGACTTTACGACGGGAGTGCGAAGGCCTCGGGTCGTGGGCAACCTGATGGACAAGGTACCCCCCAATGATCATGGGACGCATGTTACACTGGCCGCGGCCGGAGATGGTAGTCGTACTGTCTTGGGGACTGGCAAGGACGCCCAGGTATTCATCTATCGGCAAAACGGACCGGTAACCGCGGACGTCCTCGCCATAGGCGATGCTGCAGCTCGCGGTGACGTAGCGGTCCTAAATTTTTCCGCCGGGATTTTTAACCCTACCACAGCTCACCAGCGGGCACAGATTGCGACGCTATTGCCGCCGCTTGTAGCAATCGAAGCTGCCGGGAAGATCTTCGTCAAATCCGCAGGCAACAACGGTGGGATCGCGGGCACAGCCAATCCAGCCTTTCCAACTCCTTTCGGGCCCGATCGTGGTAATCGCCATGTAAGAGTCACGGGAGCCGGCATGGCCGGAGATATAGAGTTTCGTGCAGCAGACATGACAATCCGCAAAGGCACTGGTGGATTCAATGTATTTCATATTTGGCAGGCAATCAATGTGTCTGGCTCTACTATGAATGATGGGACCTACACGGTTACGAATGTCCTCAATAACGTCCTAACGGTTGCACAAGCCCTTCGAAATGAGAATAACTCGAACGCCGTCGTGGCGACCGGCCTCCCTCGCTTCGTCATCGTTGGAGCCACTGATATCGTGAACACAACGCGAGAACAGGAACGTCGCTGGGCTTGCTCGAATCAAGGCAACTTGGTCCATGTCTCAGCACCTGGGGGAACGCGATTGATCGTGACGCGACCGGACGGACGAATCGAAACGAGCGGCGGTGGAACCTCGTACGCGACCCCAAAGGTATCGGGTCTTCTGGCGGAGATTATTCAAGTTGACCGCTCAATTCGTGCAACGGACGCGGGACCCGGGCCGCTGCGGGGGCTCGAGATGGTGGAAACCGTGGAGGCCACGGCTGACGACCTGGGCACGACGAACGCAGGGGCGCCATTGTGTCCCGCAGTAACCATCCAGTGCAGGGGCGCAGCGGCGGCGGGGCCGACCGCGTCCCCATGTAACGATGATGCCGGGAATGGCCCGGATATTGAGTTCGGACACGGCAGAATCAATGTTTGGAAGGCGATGCTGTCTGTCCTAAACAGAGGAATCTCAGCTCAGCATGGTCGAACGACCGTAAACACCCCCAACGGACAACGGGACTCGGTTTTCCAATCGCTTCCGCACATCGGCGACGCTGCGACCGAGTGGTATGGGTTCGAGATCATTACGAGTGAACGGCAGGCAACGGTGTGGATTGACGGTACGCAACTCGCCGACGCCGGAGCGACAGTCCCGATCACTACGAACTTCACGGCCTACAAAGGCGTTCGCGCGGACACACGAACCGAGCGCGGCGTGCACATGCAGCACGACGGGTCACCGGTCGGAGCGGACACCGCGCCCGTGGCGGGCGGAAGACCGGGAGACGTTGTCGAAGAAGATCCGATGGTCGGCATCGTACCCGTGGGGACTGAAGTGGCCAACCGGGGTTTGTACGTCATGCACTTCTCGATCGAGCGAAAGGACTTGTACGGTACGACGGCCGGCGGGGGGATCGACGTCACCAAGCCGAAAACGCTGAGCCTCCGGCGTCGCGGCGTGGCCTCGGCGGACGAGAAACCGTTTTTCAATCTACGGCTGAACACACAATCGATGCGGGACGGGGAAGTGTCGGGCGTGACGTTCGACGACTTCGTCTTCCAGATTATCCCACCTGACTATGGGGATGCTCCAATTCAACCAACGATGCTGCGTAACCCCACAGTGGTCTTCGGGCAGGTGCTGGGCTACGAGAACGGTGCTCGGCATCACAACAGCAATCTGGAATGGCTGGGGAAGCTGAACCCTCCTGGAGCCGCCGAGGCCAACCCGAACCTTAAAGGCGTAACGCCGGAGCACAACGCTGATTTTGAAGCGAACACAGGTGATGCTCGGGTGGACATCGACGGCGTGACCAACCGGACGGTTTTTCAAACCCAGGACGGCACAGTGCCGGCTTTTCACGATCGCGATGCGCGCGACGACGGGGTCATCTTCTTCCCGTTGACCTACAATCGCGCGTCGGCCAACGCCAACGACCGTCCCGGAAAGGTCGAATTCACGATTCGCGTCCACGATGCAAGCAGTATGCGCTATTCGGCGGACACCGACCGCTCGCTCTATTTCAATCTCTGGATCGACTGGGACACCAACGGGGAGTGGCAAGAAGGCAACAACGAGCACGTGATCAACGGGCTGCGGATCAACCCCCGCGGCCCGGATCGCGATGTGCCCGCCGATGGTGACGGCGACTTCGAGATCGTGATGCCCCAACCAGCCGGATCCGCAACGATGTACGGTGCGGAGTCGACCGACGAAAACGCTCAGACATTTGAGACTCGAATTCGTGTAGGGCCGACCATCGGTACCGGCCAACTTTGGGCGCGTGCCAGATTGGACTATGGGGAGGACGCTGGGCGTAATGATCCGCTCCCCGTGTTTGAATCGTTGCCCTCGCTTCGCCGCTTGTCCCCGGTCGGTGGTCAGTTCGTCGGAGACGGCATTGGGCTTGTTCATGGAGCCGCCCGATACGGTGAAGTCGAGGATTATTTCATCGGATCCGACTTCGGTGAGGCGCCCGATCCTCCGTACCCGACGCTTAAGACGGACAACGTTCTCGCCGACCGGGGGGCAAGACACCTCGACATTCACCAAGAGTGGCTGGGTTCGACGGGCTTGAATCGGCCCAGTGCCACGCGGGAAACCAACGCAAACGATACAGTAACTGATGAAGACGGAGAGGTCAATCTCGTGTTTGACGGGCTCACCGACGGCGTCGCGCTGCCGCTGGTGATTCCGTCGGACGTTATCGAGGTGACGATCACGAGTTCGATCAGCGCCCGCGGTGCCGTGTTGACGCTACCGCCAGGGCGCTGCGCCCAGACGGCGGGCCGAGCGCCACAGCAGGTTGGGATCCCCGAGGACGAGGGCGACACCCTCCCGCGCTACAGCTTCCGGAATGACGAACAAGGGCGGCGCAAACTTTACCTAAGTGCCTGGGCGGACTGGAACGGGGATGGAACGTGGGCGCCAGCGGAAAAGATCATTGACCGTGAGATCAACCCCGAAGATTTTGGCGGGGACGGGAAATATACTCTGGGAGAGCGATTCAACGACCTGAATAAGAACGGTGTGTACGACGACCGCCCTGAGATCAACGATCGTGAACCGTTTGACGACTGCTTCGGCATAGATTCCTTTACGTACCCGCTCCCGATGGCACCGCCGCCAGGGATGACGGGAGAAGAAATAGAGTTTCGGTTCCGGCTGGCCTACGGCGAGGATGATACGGTCAATGATCTGGCCGTCGCGGAGAACGATGAGGACGGACTTCGGTTGCTTGAAGAGAAGGGAGGCGCTCTCTTCGGCGAGGTTGAAGACTATGTCTTCCCGATCTTCGGACCGGAGGAGACCATCCCCACTGTTTCCGCCTGGGGCCTGGTCGTAACCGCGCTCCTACTGCTTGTGGGAGGGAAGATCTATTTCGGTCGCCGCAGGCCCTTCACAACGTGATGGCCGGGGGCGCCGGGAATGACCCGCGGCGCGCTGCAATAGTCCGCAGCCGGCTCGGAATACGGACATTGCTGGGCTAGCGCTGACGGAGTGCCACCTCCCAGGCACCCGACCATGGCCGTGTATCGCAGGGCCGTGCTGAATGCCTTTTGTCATCCTATTACGTTCCACCCATCGTAGAGGGTTTCGATCTCAACGCGATGATGCACTCGCTCGAAGTCGCAAGAGCCACGGACGTTGTCTACGACTTGCAGGCGGTGCTTACCGGTTGAAGGCGCGGGGCGGAGCGCCGGCGAAGGCATCGAGGACGGCTAAGACGTCCTCGAGGTCGATGCGGCCGTCGGGGCCGGGGGAGCCGCGGTTCGCAATGGGGTCGCGACCTGGAAACGGGCCACGGCGGCTGGGTTGCAAAGTCCGGGATCGGCACTATGCTAATTCAGGGATCAGCGGTTTTCGTACCGAGGCGTAGGCGATGTCGAAATCCAATAAGGGTCTTGCGCTGTTCGAGTTGCTCCGGGAGCATCAGGCCGCGGAGCGCGAGGGGTCGCCCCCGCCCTGGCGGCCGCGCGACCGCAAAACCGAAGCGGGCGCGGTAGCGGCGCCCCTTCCTCGCACAGCGGCGGACGGATGGACAGCGGCGCCCAAAGTTGATGCGGCCGACGGTCTCGATAGTGAACCGCTGCCGCCCGTTGACGAAGAGGCCGGACGCGAGCCGCTGGTCTCCCTGGCGGGTGAGCGGCTGGTCGTTTCGCTTTCCAGCCGGACGGGCGCGGTGGCGGTCTTTGCGGTGATCGTCGTTTTGGTGGCCGCGTTTTCCCTGGGCAGCCGGTTGGGCCGGAGTCGGGGATTCCGGGCCGGCTTTGACTACGCCCGCGCCGCTCCTACGGCCGACGCGGGTGACAGCATCGAGGCGGTGCGAAATCAGCCGCCGGCCACGCATCTTGTTAAGGGGCTGCTCACGGGCGCTGACCCCGCAACTGGCGGTACGGAGATCTCCAGCCCGCAGCGGCGATCCGCCACGGCGTCGCCGTGGATTTCCGGATACACGTACATTGTGGCTCAGGAGTTCACCGCGGACGCAGGTGCGGAAGAAGCCCGTCGTGCTGCGGAATTCCTGGCCCGTGGCGGCATAAAAACGGAGATCGTTACATTGGCCAACGGGTCGGTGCAACTGATCACGACGCAAGGGTTCAACACGAAGGACGCCACCCAAAAGCAGCAGGCGGGCCAACTGTTGGACAAAGTGCAGGCCCTAGGCGGCGACTATTACGCCTCGGGCGGCCGATACCGGCTCAAAGGATACTTCAAGACCCTCAAGGGCGATTCCTGGTAACGGAGGCGTTTCTCATGTCGATGGATAAGTCACTCAAGTCAAGAAGCACACTGGAGCGGCACCGAAACGTTCTGACTCGCGCGGAGCGGATTCAGCACCTGAAAGAGATCGGCCTCTGGACGGAAGGGTCCCGGGCGTTGTCCCTCCCGAAAGTCGCGCACCGCAAGGCCGCGGTCGGCAAGAAGGATAAGGCAGAGAAGAAACCCGTTGAAGGTGAAGTGCCGGCCGAAGCAGCCGCACCCGAGGCCGCAGCAGCAGCGGCAAAACCCGCGGCTAAACCCGCCGCCAAGCCCAAAGAAAAGGCGGCCAAGAAGTAATCCGCTGCTCTCGCCCAGAGGCGTCGCGGAAGCGTCAATTCGCTCAACCCGGCAGGATTTCTGCGACGTCAACGCGCTGTCTCTTTCGTTATTCGGAAGGTACAAGAACGGTTCGACATTTCGTATCCGACGGCCAGAACGGATCTTGAGCATTTGCGTAACGTGGGAATCGTTTCTGTGTTGGAAGGACATTATCCCAGGACTTTTGTCGCGAGCGATATTTTTGCGGCAGCCTATGGCGAAGATTAGCACGCAGTTTTTACGATCGGGGGTCTGCGTGACCAACCGAAGCGCGTCAGACGCAATCGGGCCGGAGTGGACTCCCGACACGCACGGTGGTAGTACCTACGTTCGTGATTCGGCTTCGTGAATTCGCTCGGCGGCCCGCGGCGCCAGGATTGGCCGACTCCACTACGTCCTCATTCGCGAGTTTCTTTAGCCCGTGACCGCTCGCCGATTTATTGCTGACCACATCGCCGGGATCGGCTCGTCCGGAATTCGGCGGATGTTCGATATCGGCGCGACCTTGACCGACCCGATTAACTTATCCATCGGCCAGCCGGACTATCCGGTTCCGGAAAGCGTCAAGGCGGCGATCCGGTCTGAGGCTCGTCGTCGAGTGTGTCGCAGTCGAGTAGAATGCAGTTATGCCTGAGAAGCGTCAGCGCGTTTCCACCGGCTCGCCTTATGAACCGATCATTGGGATTTCTCGGGCGATCCGGGTCGGGAACCTGATAGCGGTTACGGGAACCGCGCCGCTTGGCACGGAGGGCCTCACAGTCGGCGTGGGAGATCCGGCGGCTCAGGCCCGTCGCATTCTCGAGATCATCCGCGAAGCCCTCAAGCAATTGGGGGCGGACGTCCGACACGTCTATCGTACACGCACGTTGCTGACCCGGATCGACGATTGGGAAGCCGTGGGACGCGTTCACGGCGAGTTTTTCCGCGATATCCGGCCTGCGAACACGGTCATGCAAGTATCGAGATTCATCGACCCACAATGGCTTGTTGAGTTTGAAGCGGATGCTATCGTCGACGATTGAACTGGAAGCTCGCTTTTGAACCGAACTTCTCGACACGACGCTGGCACCGCCCGCACCGTTTCAACCTCTTTGACGCACTGCTTTAGCGATGGTTCTTGCAGGACGTGACTCCCCGCCGCTTCATCGCCGACCATATCGCCGGGATCGGCTCGTCCGGGATTCGGCGGATGTTCGATCTCGGCGCGACCCTGACCGACCCGATTAACTTATCCATCGGCCAGCCGGACTATCCCGTCCCGGAAAGCATCAAGACGGCGATGATTCGGGCGATTCAAACGGACCGCAACGGGTACACCGTCACCCGCGGCATCCCCGAACTGCGACAGCGAATCGCGGAACAAATCAAAGCGGAATTCGATTGGGCGCCCGATCTGCTTGTCACTTCGGGGCTGTCCGGCGGGTTGCTTCTGGCGCTGATGGCCTGCATCAATCCGGGGGACGAAGTCTTGATCGGGGACCCCGGCTTTGTCTCGTATCGACACCTGGTGCGGCTGGTCGGCGGCGTTCCGGTTCCTGTGGACCTCTACGAGGATTTCCAACTCCATCCCGAACGATTCGCGGCCGCCGTCACCAAGCGAACGAAGATCGTCATCGTTTCTTCACCAAGCAATCCGACGGGCGTCGTCCACCGGCCGGAGGAGGTTGGCGCTCTGGCTGAGGTCGCCCGCACTCATGATTTGCTTCTCCTCAGCGATGAAATCTACAGCCAGTTGTGCTACGACGGGCCGGGGCCCAGCGCCGTTCGATATGCCCCGGAGCGGACCATTCTGCTACGCGGCTTTGGCAAGTCGCACTCGATGACCGGCCTGCGCATCGGGTATGCGGCCGGTCCGAGCGAAATCATCACCGAGATGGCCAAGCTGCAGCAATACACTTTTGTTTGTGCGCCGCATCCGGTCCAATATGGGGCGCTGGCGGCGATGGACACGGACATGTCGCGGCAGGTAGCCGACTATCGCCAGAAGCGCAACCTGGTTTGCGACGAGCTTGAAAGTATTTTTGATTTTGTGCGGCCGGCGGGCGGGTTCTATGTGTTCCCTCGAATACCGGCCGGATTCTCATCCTCTACGTCTTTCATCGAGCAGGCCGTTCTGCGTAAGCTCCTCCTTATCCCGGGCGAAGTTTTCAGCCGGCGCGATACTCATTTCCGCATCAGCTATGCGGTGTCCAGTGAGACAATCCGGGCAGGGTGCCGCATCCTTCGTTCATTGGCCGGGAATGCAAGTGGATAAAGAACTCGGCCGGCCTCCGGCCCGACGGGTCAGCAAGATGGTTGAGCGCAAAGAAACGCCCGCCGAAGCGGGCATTTCAAAAAAGTGCGGCAATCACCTACTCTCGCCCAAAGACTACCATCGGCCGTGCAGACTTCACTACCGTGTTCGGAATGGTAACGGGTGTTTCCCCGCACGTATTGTCACCGCACGGGGGATCGTACATCCCGGCCCGCCGGCGTCAAGGGCCCCCTAAAAAATCCACCGCCCGAAACCATACGGCACGGGACCCGGCCGAGCTATCTCTTTTCCTCGTCGATCGTCTCGACGAGCTTGATTTCGATGGGTTTGGTTTTCTCAGCGAGGTCCAGTCCCGGTGGAAGGTGAAACTCCGGCGTCATGGGCACGAAGACGCCGCGTTGCTCGAATTGCTCCTCTTTGAGGTGGATGAGGCCATAGGCCCGTGTTTCCCCGCGAACCAGCCGGGCAACATCCTCCGTCGAACCGCTTACGCGAATGGTCTGCGTTACTACTTCGCTGCCATCACGGGTTACGGCCCGATACGGCTTATCCAAATTCGCAAAACTGACTGCAATTAGGATAGGCACGGTGGGAATCTCCTCCGTACGACGCTGAGCGGCGACAGTTGCCGTAACATCCACGTGATTTGGGGACACCTTGGCATCCGGACCGAAATGCCTGATATCCAGCGATACCGGAATTGTGACACTCTGGCCGGCAACCTGCTGCCGAAGAAGCCGATCGACCTCGGAAGTAATATCCACCGGCGGCAGGTCTCCCGACGGTGCGAGTTCGTTGTAACGGCTTTCGCGCATTGAGATGCGGGTTGAAGTGGGTTGGTGTTGCGGCCTGACGTCGTAGGTCAAGGTTGGCTGAGTAATGACCACGGAGAGATCGTAGCTCTTCAAGCGATCGACGGTCACATCGAGAGTCGGCGGCGAGACGGAAACGACGGCCACTTTGTGGAATTCCCGCCACTGCTCCTTCAGGCTTTCCTTCAGGGGAATCGCTAGGATGCCGACGGCATGTTCCGGCACGCGCAGTCGAATGGACAGCGGCGACGCGGCCTGAACCTGGGCGATGGTTCTTCGCGGTCCGACGACTTGAACCTGATACGAGACGGCCTGATTCGCGGATGAGACGAGCATATCCGGACCGGTCGCCGCCACGTCAAAGGTCACCGGCACGTTGACCGTCTCGTTCACGAGGTTGTCGGCGGTGACCCAAATCAGTACCGTCAACCCCACGGTCATACTAAGCAATTTGACTTGCTCCATCTGGCCTCCGACGCCGCTCACGGGCGGGGAATGATGATCCACTTGGAGGTTTGCCGGACGCCGGCTCAATCCGCATTTCGGCGAACAAGGCGTCGCGCAAAGCCGCAGTGGTCAACCCGCGTCGCATACGCCCGCCAACGGCCATGGAAATCGCGCCGGTTTCCTCACTGACCGCAATGACGACGGCGTCGGACTCCTGGCTCATGCCAACGGCCGCGCGGTGTCGGCTTCCCAAAGATCGGTCCACCGCACCTGACTCGGCCAACGGAAACTGGCAACTGGCGGCGACGATTCGGGCGCCTTTAATGATGACGCCAAGATCGTGAAGAGGCGAATTCGGTTGAAACACGGATTCGAGCAGTTCCGCCGACGTAACGGCGTCCATGCGGATTCCCGACTCCGCCCAGACGGCCATTTCGGTTCGGCGCTCGATGGCGATGAGGGCTCCGGTCTTCCTTTTGGCGAGGCGATCGACTGCTGTAACGACAGGGTCGATCAGTTGTTGCGAGCTCTTCATCCAGCGTTGAAAGATCGTTCCCTCGCCGACATGGGCCAGAATTCGTCGCAATTCGGCCTGGAATACGACCAAAGAGACAAGAAATACGCCGAGTACGAAATAGGGGTAAAGGGCGTTGATTCGATCGAGTTCAAGACGATCGGCGATGAGCCACACGATGACGAAGCTGCCGGCCAATATGGCCAATATCGCCCTGACCAGACGGGCGCCGCGCGTACCCTGCAGAAATCGCAGGACGGTGTAGACCACCCCGCCGATCAGAAGCAGCTCGATCAGCGCCGCCCAGGGTCTTTCGGCCACGCGGTCGATAAATCCGCGTACCCCTTCGGGCCAGGCTACCCGCGCGGCGATGACTTGTATGATCGCGCCCATGCCTTGGTTCCATGTTCCGGCCGACCGGCCGGCGGTAATCGAAGTTAGTATAGGTTCGTCCGTATCGAGCGCCAAACTACGAATTACTGGCGGGTCCGCCGCGGGTGAGCGTCAAGTTAGTAGGTAAACGGCTTTCTTGGGGGTGGCGCGGGCAGCTTGTCTGCCCGTGGCCATTCGCGCTCCAAAACACTGGCGGGCAAGCCGCCAGTGCCACCCTGTTTGGGGCTTGTTTACCAACGCAAATGACGCTCACCCGTCCGCCGCCTTACGAATTGTCGCGGACATATTATAATCCGATGGAGTGTGTCGGGCTGTTTGCTAATGCGACCCGTTTGTGGGTGCGAGAAGGGATTCTGGCACCGGCATCGGGAGAGGTGTCTGGATTCCCGCTTGCGCGGGAATGACGATTATGAATCGATTGATCGACTCGCCGCCGGCCGTTGAACGGACAAGGAAGTTCAACCTCAACCGGGCTCAAGTGGTTGATGAGAACTTTACGGCGTTCGTGCGCGGGTGGGTTTCAAAAGCCGCGGCCGGCGCGCCGCCGGGCCAGTCGGACCCCATCCAGCGCGATAGCCGTCTAACGTGCCGCGAGGCGATTGAGCTTTTCGAGTCGCAGATCATCTGCCGGCACCAGGACGTCGCTTCGCGGGAAATGCGGGCCCGCAACGAAGGCTTCTACACCATCGGCAGCGCCGGCCATGAAGGCAACGCCGTGGTGGGCCGCCTCACCCGGCATACGGACATTGCCTTTCTCCATTATCGCTCCGGCGCGTTTCTGGCCGAGCGAGCTCGCAAGGTCCCCCCCTTGGACTTCGTCAAGGACACTATGCTGAGCTTCGCCGCCAGCAGCGCGGACCCGATCTCCGGCGGCCGGCACAAGGTGTGGGGCAGCGTGCCGATGTGGGTTCCGCCGCAGACCAGCACCATCGCCAGCCATCTGCCCAAATCCGTCGGCACGGCGCTGTCGATCCCGCGGGCCCGGCGTTTGGGGCTGCCACTTCCTATCCCGCACGACAGCATCGTGGTGTGCTCGTTCGGCGACGCCACCGTGAACCATGCCGTCGCCCAGACGGCTTTCAACGTGGCCGCGCGATCGGCCCATCAGCGGCTGCCCGTGCCGATCCTGTTCGTATGTGAAGACAACGGCATCGGCATCAGCGTCGAAACGCCGCCCGATTGGATCGAAGCCGCCTTCGGCAATCGGCACGGTCTTACGTATTTCCAGGGCAACGGCTTGGATCTTGTCGACGCCTTTGAGGCAACCGCGCAGGCGGTCGAATTCTGCCGGCAACGGCAAAGCCCGGTTTTTCTGCATTTGCGCGTCGTTCGCCTGCTTGGCCATGCCGGTAGCGACGCCGAAACCGAATACCACACATGGGAACAAATCGAGGCCGCCGAAGCCAAGGACCCATTGCTCAGCAGCGCCGCCCTGCTGCTGAGCAGCTACTTATTGACGCCCGACGCGGTGCTGGAGATGTACGAACAGGCCCGTTCGCGAGTCCGCGCGGCGGCGGAATACGCGGTGACGACGCCAAAGCTGGGAAGCGCCTCGAAGATCATGGCACCGCTGGCCCCATGTAGGCCGGACGCGATCTTGGCCGAGGCCCGTCGCCTGTCGCCCCATGAGCAACGGATCAAGGTGTTCGGCGGTGAGCAGGCCTTGCCTGAACTAGGCCAGCCTCGCCACATGGCCGCACTCATCAACCTGGGGCTGCATGATCTGCTCATCAAGTACCCCGAGGCGCTGCTGTTCGGCGAGGATGTGGCCAAAAAGGGCGGCGTGTACCACGTCACGACCGGACTTTACGCAAAGTTCGGGGCCGGACGAGTGTTCAATACGCTTCTGGATGAGACGTCGATCCTCGGCATCGCGATCGGCGCCGGGCACATGGGGCTGCTTCCGATCCCGGAGATTCAGTACCTTGCGTATTACCACAATGCAGAGGATCAGATTCGCGGCGAGGCGTGCTCATTGCAGTACTTTTCCAACGACCAGTACCGAAACCCAATGGTCATTCGCATCCAGGGCTGGGGTTACCAGAAGGGCTTCGGCGGCCATTTCCATAACGACAACAGCATCGCCGCTCTGCGCGACGTGCCCGGCCTGATCGTGGCAACGCCCGCCCGCGGCGACGATGCGGTGAAGATGATGCGAACGTGCATGGCAATGGCCAAGGTCGACGGCCGAGTCATCGCCTTCATCGAGCCGATCGCCCTGTACATGACCAAGGACCTGCACGTGCCCAAAGACGGCGGCTGGTCCTTTGCGTATCCGCCGCCGGGCGAGGCCATTCCCCTCGGCGAGGCGGCGGTCCATCACCCGGAGGCGGGTGACCTCACCATCCTCACCTTCGCCAACGGTACGTACATGTCGTTGCGGGCGGCGCGGACGCTGCGCGACGAGCACAAGATCAGTGCTCGTGTGGTCGACCTGCGCTGGCTGAATCCGCTCAATGAGGCCGTCATCGTGGAGCAGGCAACGGCTACGGGCCGCGTGCTCGTGGTTGACGAGGGGCGGCGGACCGGCGGCATCGCGGAGTCGATCCTCGCGCTGTTGTACGAGTCATGTGGCGATCGGGTGAAAGCCGCCCGGTTGAACGCGAAGGATACGTACATTCCGCTCGGCCCAGCGGCCGACCTGGTTATGCCGACCGAGCGCGATATCGTGCAGCAGGCGATCGCCCATTTATCTCGGAAATCCGTGAAGAAAGTGCTTGGGAGAAACACATGAGAAAACTCTTTGGTTTTGTGGCCTTCATTCTGATCATCGGCGGCGTCCTCTGGTACTTTCGAGGCGACAACGGCGCCCGAGTCAAATCGCAATTGATTAGCGCCCTCGGCGCGATTCCACTCTCCGATGCGGAGCGGGCCGACGTTCGGCAGTGGATCGAGTCGGCGCATCAGGCGGCGTTCGACAAGGCGATGGATCTTCGGCGTAAGGTCGGTGAACGGTTCGACGCTCAAGCCTATTTCAGCGATGTGATCGGGCGGGCTTCGAGCCGCGCTCGCGACCTTGGCCGTGAGGAACTTGCCGAGAAGTTGGAGGACATGCGAAACCGCCTGACGTTCACGGTCACGGATAACTAAGCCACGTTGATTCTTCGGTAGTCGCAATAGCAGGAAGGTACAGGCCGCAGTTTCCACATCTGTGGCACATCTTATCCCCGATAATCCGTCGAACGCCCATAATCTCCCAGTGGGTAATCTCTCCCGCAATCGCGCAGATATTGCATACTTCCCCTGGCAATTCGTCGGGAGGGGGACTCATGGATCGACTTCGCGTGTTCGGGGCGTTCTTCACCATATCGTCCGTCGCATTTGCGCAACCGGCGTTGATCGAGCCGCCGGACTATCCGCCCGTGCAGCCGGGGCCGGGGGAGGTGCATGACGGGGCCTCGTGCTTTTTGCTGGCTTCGGGGACCATGGTGCCGGGCGACGTAGACTGGGTTCAGTTGTCGATACCTTGGGCTACTACCCGGACGGTGGTCGACGTCGATTTTCCTGCGGGGTCGGGCAGCAGCGTGCTGTTGGTTTCGCGGATCGGCGGGGGCACGGTGTTGGGCCTGGCCGACAGCAACAACCCGCGCGACACATTGTGCGGGTTGAGCGGTTCGACGGCGCCGCCGGGCAGCCCGACGGACTCGGCGGTCGAAGTAGGCCCCACGCCGAGGCATTCGGTGCTTGACATCGGCGTCTCGGGTTGGCCGGACACCGCGTTTACGGGCCAGCATACACACTCGTTTGGTTATGAGGTCTGGGTCTTTATCAACCCGATACTGTGCACCTCAGACGCGGGCTGCGCGGATAGCGTTGCCTGCACCGTTGATACTTGCGATGTAGACACCGGTATCTGCAACAGCGCTGCGAACCACAGCGCATGCCTGGACTCGTCCTATTGCAACGGCGCGGAGTTTTGCCACGCCACCCTTGGTTGTCGACTCGGCGCTGCGGTGAATTGCAACGACGGTCTTAGTTGCACCATCGACTCCTGCAATGAGAGTCTCGATTCCTGTGTCCACAGCCCGATCGATGATTGGTGCGACAACGGGACCTTTTGTGACGGCGTGGAATGGTGTGATGTCGACCTCGGTTGTCAGTCGGGAGCGCCCGAAACGTGCGACGACGGAGAGGATTGCACCGTCGATACCTGTGATCCGGATATCGACGACTGCGTGTTCACGTCGAGCGGCGACGCGTGTGACGATGGCTTGTTTTGCAATGGTCAGGAGACCTGTGACCCTGATTCGGGTTGCGCCGCGGGAGGGGACCCTTGTCCGAATGAGTTCTGTGACGAGGCCGGAGACCGCTGCGTCGAATGTGTAGACGATTTCGACTGCGACGACGGCGTCTTTTGCAACGGAGCGGAGAGGTGCGACCTTGCTGCCGGCACGTGCGACCGTGGACCGGCCGTCGTCTGCGATGATCAAAACGACTGCACCACGGATCATTGCGATGCCCAGACTGACGGATGCACCCATGCACCCGATGACGGCGCCTGTGACGACGGGGAATTCTGCAACGGCACAGAACGGTGCGACGCCGAACTGGGTTGCATGAGCGGTGATGCGCCGTGCAGCGATGGATTCTGCGATGAAGAGTTGGATCGATGTGTCGATTGCCTGAGCGATGAGGATTGCGACGATGGGGTTTTCTGCAACGGCGCTGAGCGGTGCAATGCACTGACCGGCACTTGCCACGCCGGTACGACTCCCTGTGCCTCTCCCGAGCAGTGCAACGAGGACGCCCAGGTTTGCGAGTCGAATGCCATGTCGATCGACATTAAGCCGGGGCAATGTCCCAATGTTCATAAACCACAGGGAAACGACTTCCTGAAGGTGGCGATCGTCGGATCGCGCAGGCTTAACGTTGCGAGGATTGCCGCCAACAGCGTTCTCCTGGGACGAGCGGATGGAACTGGCTCATGGGTCGCGCCTATGGAACGTGGGCATGGCCGGAGTTCCCTTCTGAACGATGTTTCCACCGATTCACAGGGAGAATCGTGCGCTTGCAACGGCAGCGTCGGCGGCGACGGCATTGCCGATCTCGTGCTCAGGTTCGACGACGAGGTGCTTGTCCGGGATCTGCGGCTGGACATGGTACGCCCGGGGACGGTGATTGATCTTGTCGTAACCGGCCAATTGCTTGACGGTACGAAATTCTCGGCCACGGATTGCGTGACCATTGTAACGCCGAAGAAAGAGGGCAAGCGATACGGAAGGGCCCCTCGCTAGGATCGTCATTCCCGCGCAAGCGGGAATCCACTGCCGCCGGGGACCCTCTGGACCCCCGCTTTCGCGGGGGTGACGCAACGTCACGGGCATGGCACCCAGATTGTGGCACCAGACGCGGTTCGCAGAGCTTTGGGATAGCTTCTACTCGATCGTCGACGGCGGGCGTCCGTCGAGCATGGCCCGCGGAGCCTTTTCGATCTCGGTAATCATGGCCCCCCGCCGCCAGACTCGGACGGTTCCGGTGGATTCCGAGATGGTGACGGCGATGCTCTTGGTGCCGGCGGTGATGGCCGCGGCCGCGGCGTGCCTTGCTCCGAGCGTATACGACACATCCTCGCCGGCCAGGGCCGGCCGTAGCGTTGTTCCGCCGGAAAGGATCACGCCGTTTCCCTTGAGAATAAACGCCCCATCCAGCTTGGCGATCTCCTTCACGGTGTCGCGGATGGTGTCGTCCAAAACGTTCCGCTCCTTCTCCGGATAGCCGCGGAACGGATTGATGCGACCTTCCTGGCAATACTTCTGGACCTCCCGGTGATCGCCGACGACAAACAACGCGCCAACCGGCTTTCCTTCGCGCCCTTCATGAGCCAGTTCCAGGGCCAACGTGAGGACGCGCTCGAACACGGGCCGGCGAATGTGCTCCGTCAGTTTCGGCTGCCCTACCGACTGAAAGAGTTCATACTCAAGACCGACGCGCATCACGACGAGCGTGTCGATCTCCTGCCCGGCGACGCCGCTCACGAACACGAACGCCTCGCCCGCATGAAGCGCCTGCTGAGAAAAGGCGATCAGCGTCGCCACCTTGATCTGTCCCATGCGGGTCAGTTCAAACGGTGGTACATTGAGGAATTCGCACGAAACGTCCTGGGCCCGGCGGCGGTCCGCGGCGTCCCGGCAGATCAGAACCAGTCGAGTCGGCGGCCGGACCGCGGCTTGCAGAGCGGCCGGATTGTCCACGGCGGCGACATAAACAAACAACGCGCCGGCGCCCACCGCCTCGGCGACTTCCACCGCGGAGGCCAGGATCGGCTCGGCGAAACCGGTTTCGGCCTTGGACACGAGATGCTCCGCTGTTGCACCCTGCGTTGAGACAGGATCAAACCGGCACTATACTCATCGTCATGCGTGCCTACAAGCTTGCGTGCGCCCTTTGGGCTTTGATGCTAACAGAAGGTCTGGTTGCCCAACCTCCCATAGGCGCAGCGGCGGATAAACACTGGCAGCTTGCTGCCAGTGGCACCCATCCAGCCGAAGTGCCGGCGCTCAATGACACGCACCGGCAGTTCCTTTCACGACTGGTCCGGCGGACGCTGCGTGACGAGGCGGCCGGTCGAAAGCTTTATGAACCGGCCTATGTACCCGCCGGACTCGGCGACCTCTCCCTCGAAGCCGTCGTCCGGCTGCGGCAGGGCGGCTTCCTCCGCGCCGCCGGCACTTCCGGCCCGGCGCCTGCGGCTACGGCCGTCCGGGACGCGGCTTCGAGTGCATGGAAGTCGATGGGGGCTGAGGCCTCCGCCGATATCGCTCTGGTCGAGCAGTTGCTCATTGAGATCGAAGCCCTCGGACCGGCCCGGCGGATCGAGATCGAAGGGGATTGGACACAGCCGCGGGCGGTGGACCCTTTCATCGAACCCGGCGTCCACGGAATGGTCGTGCGCGGTCCTCGCGCCCAACACCGCTTCTGCCCCTCCGACATTGTGACCAGCGACATGATTCTCAGCGATGTCCTTGCGAAGCTGTCGCAACTTACCCATACCGACGGATCGAAGCTCGCCGACGCAGAGCTTCTTGCCTTCCGCACGGCTCATTGGTACGAGCCCTCGCCCGGCGCGAAGATTGTTTCTCTGCATCGGGGTCTGACCCTGGTTGAGTCCGAGGCCGTCTCGCCGGCGGGTCTGGATGAGGCGATCGCGCGGTTGGCCGCGTACATGGCCTACCGTCAACGAGCTTCCGG
>Ga0187892_10006052_pt1 | contig 18365 bp, 14 predicted proteins | sample MA1701073metaG_FD_139345 | JGI IMG/M metagenome (GOLD analysis project Ga0187892, IMG submission 139345) | Bio-ooze microbial communities from a basaltic lava cave in the Kipuka Kanohina Cave System on the Island of Hawaii, USA - MA170107-3 metaG ... | reverse complement strand
AGGCGGATCCCGGGCGCGTCGCCGTGATCGATCCGCAGGGCGGCCGCGTGACGGCGGGCGCGCTCGCCGCCGCCGGCAACCAGCTGGTGCACGGCCTGCGCGCCCGGGGCCTCGGCCCCGGGCGCGCCGTCGCGACGCTGCTGCCCAACGGGACCCCGATGCTCGAAGCCCTCTGCGCCACCATGCAGGCGGGCTGGTACATCACGCCGCTCAATGCTCATCTGGCCGTGCCGGAGCTGGCCTACATCCTGCGCGACGGCGGCGCCCGGGCGCTGCTGGCCGACGAGCAGTACGCCGCCAAGGCGTCCGCCGCCGCCGAGGAGGCCGCGCTTCCCGCCGAGGTCCGGCTCGCCGTGGGCGCCATCCCGGGCTTCCACTCCTACGCGGAGCTCAAGGCCCGGGAGCCCGCGAGGCGGCCTGGCGAGCGACGCGCCGGGCAGTTCATGCAGTACACCTCGGGGACGACGGGGCGGCCCAAGGGCATCCGGCGCGAGCTCCCGGCGCTGGACCCCGACCCCACCACCGCGGCCATGGCCCGGGCGACCCTGGGTCGCTTCGGCATCGAGCCCGGCGGCAACGGGGTCTTCCTCGTGACTTCGCCCATGTACCACACGGCGCCGCTGGCCTACGGCTGGTTCGCCCTCAACTACGACTTCTGCGTCGTGCTGATGGACCACTGGGACGCCGAGCGGGCGCTCGCGCTGATCGAGGAGCACCGGGTCACGGCCACCCACATGGTCCCCACCCAGTTCCACCGACTGCTGCTGCTCCCCGAGGAGACGCGCCGCCGCTGCGACTCGTCTTCGCTAACCCACGTGCTCCACGCCGCGGCCCCCTGCCCGGTGGACACGAAGCGCCGCATGCTGGCCTGGTGGGGCCCCGTGATCTACGAGTACTACGGGGCCACCGAGGGCGGCGGCACGCTGGCCACCCCCGAGCAGTGGCTGCGCCATCCCGGAACCGTGGGCCGCGCCTGGGAGGGCCACGAGGTCCGGGTCCTCGACGACGAGGGGAAGCCGTGCCCGCCCGGCCAGCCCGGCACCGTCTACCTGAAGCTCATGCAGGATTTCGAGTACCGCGGCGATCCGGAGAAGACGCGGTCCGGTCGGCGCGGAGACTTCTTCACGGTAGGCGACGTGGGCTACCTGGACGAGGAGGGCTTCCTCTTCCTCTGCGACCGCAAGATCGACATGATCATCTCCGGCGGGGTCAACATCTACCCCGCCGAGGTGGAGGCGGTTCTCCTCCAGCACCCGGGGGTCGGCGACGCGGCGGTCTTCGGCATCCCGGACGAGGACTGGGGCGAGCAGGTGAAGGCGGTGGTGGAGCCGGCGCCCGGCGCCCGCCCCGGCCCGGAGCTCGCGCGCGGGCTCCTGGAATTCTGCCAGGAGCGGCTCGCGAAGTACAAGTGCCCCCGGTCGATCGACTTCACCGACGCCATGCCGCGGGATCCGAACGGCAAGCTCTACAAGCGCAAGCTCCGCGATCCCTTCTGGGCCGGGCGCGAGCGCCAGATCTGAGCAAGCCCGAAGGGCGCGCAGCGAGCCGCAGGCGAGCGGAGTCTCGGGGATGGCCCGAAGGGCGCGCAGCGAGCCGCAGGCGAGCGGAGTCTCGGGGATGGGCCCGAAGGGCGCGCAGCGAGCCGCAGGCGAGCGAAGATCGGGGGAACGCTCAAGAGGCCTCGCTCTCGACGGCCCCCTACTCCTTCGGGAGGCCGAGGATCCGCTCGGCGATGATGTTGCGCTGGATCTGGGAGCTCCCGGCGGCGATGGAGCTGCTGAGGGAGCCCAGCTCCGCGAAGGCCATGCGCCCGACCGGGAGGCCGGCCAGGTCCTCCCGCGAGAGGCCGGCGCGCGCCACCAGCCGCATCCCGATCTGGCCCAGGCGCGCGAAGACCTCGCTGTAGACGAGCTTGATGGCGGATCCCCCGAGGCCCGGCATGCCCGTGCGCTCCGCCTCCGCGATCGAGTACTTGAGCAGCGCCCAGAGCGCGTCGAGCTCCGCGCGCAGGTGTCCCAGCTCGCGGCGCAGGCCCCGGTCCTCCCAGGCCGCCGCGTCGTGGCGCGTGACCCGCCGCGCCAGCGCCGCCAGCACGGCCATCGTCTCCCCCATGTTGAAGATCTGGCTCGCGAACGCGGTTCCGCGCTCGAAGCGCAGCGTCACGTTGGTGACCTTCCAGCCCCCGTTCTCCGCGCCGACCAGGTTCTCGACGGGCACGCGCACGTCCTCGAAGAACACCTGGTTGAACTCGGCCCCGCCGTGGAGCGTGCGGAGCGGCCGGATCTCGATCCCGGGGCTCTTCATGGGGAGGATGAGCCAGCTGATGCCCTTGTGCTTGGGCGCGTTCGGGTCGGTTCGCACCAGGAGCTCGCCGTAGTCGGCGATGTCGGCCCAGCTCGTCCAGATCTTCTGCCCGTTCACCACGTAGTGATCGCCCTGGCGAACGGCCCGGGTGCGGAGCCCCGCCAGGTCCGAGCCCGCCGAGGGCTCCGAGAAGCACTGGCACCAGACCTCCTCCCCGCGCAGGATCGCGGGCAGGTGGCGCTTCTTCTGGAGCTCGCTGCCCGCGACGATGAGCGTCGGCCCCCCGTGCAGCAGGCCCACGAAGGTGATGCCGGTGAAGGGGGCGCGCGCGCGGACGGTCTCCTCGTGGTAGATGAGCTGCTCGACCAGGGTCGCCCCCCGGCCGCCGTACTCCCGGGGCCAGTTCATCCCGGCGTAGCCCGCGTCGTAGAGCTTGCGCTGCCAGCGGAGGTCGTAGTCGCGGCGGGCGGGGAGGTCGTCGAAGGGCGGCCCCGCCCCGTGGGCGGGCACGGCCGCGGCGAGCCAGGTGCGGAGCTCCCGGCGGAACTTCTGCTCGGACTCGGAATACCGGAGGTCCATCATCGCTCTCGGGGGCCGCTCCTGCGCGGGCCGGGGAGCAAGCATCGCGAATGGCGCGGCGCGATTCAATCCGCGCCCCGGGGCCGCGGGTCCCGTAGAATGGTCCCGGGGGCGCAGAAGGAGGGTCGGCATGCGGGAGCTCGCGGGCCGGGTGGCCGTGGTGACCGGGGGCGGGAGCGGGATCGGCTGGGGCATCTGTCGCCGCCTGGCGCAGGAGGGCATGCAGCTGGCGGTGGCCGACGTCGACCTCCCCGCCGCCGAGAAGGCCTGCGCCGAGCTGCGCGAGCGGGGCGCCCGGGCGCTCCCCGTGCACACCGACGTCTCGCAGCGCCGCTCGCTGGAGGCGCTGCTCGAGACGGTGCTGCGCGAGCTCGGGGACGTCCACGTGGTGTGCAACAACGCGGGCGTCTACACCGGCGGCGACCCCCTCGCGAACAGCGAGGGCGACTGGCGCTGGCTCGTGGACGTGAACCTGATGGGCGTGGTGAACGGATGCCAGGTCTTCGCGCCGCACCTGGTCGCGAAGGGGGCGGGCCAGATCGTGAACACCGCCTCCGTGGGGGGCTTCCTGCCGGCGCCGGAGCTCGACGCCTACTGCGCCACGAAGTTCGCCGTGGTGGCCTTCTCCGAGGCGCTGCGCACCCGCCTCGCTCCCAGCGGCGTCGGCGTCTCGATCCTCTGCCCCGGCGCGATCCGCACCAACCTGGCGCGCTCCGACCGGCTGCGGCCCGCCAGCGCCGGTGCCGCGGGGGGCAGCTCGAAGGTCCTCGCGCCCATGATCGAGGAGGGCGCCGATCCCCTGGAGGTGGGGGAGTTCGTGCTGCGCGGCGTGCGCGAGAACGCCGAGTACATCTTCACCCACGCCGAGTTCCGGGACTGGATCGAGGCGCGCTTCCAGCGCGTGCTGGCCGCCTTCCCGCCGCGGGCCTGAGGCGGCGAGCCGTGAGCGGGCTCGACGCGATCGACCTCTACGACCCCGACGGCTACGTGGCCGCGCCGCCCCACGCGGCCTTCGCGCGCCTGCGCCGCGAGGCGCCCGTCTTCTGGCAGAGGCAGGGCCGCGACGGCTACTGGGCCGTGCTGCGGCACGCGGACGTGGTGGCGGTCTCGCGCGACCCCGAGACCTTCTCCTCCGAGCGCGGCTCGGTGGTGATCGAGGAGCTCGCCCCGGAGACCCTGGAGCTCATGCGCCACATGCTGCTGGTGATGGACCCGCCGCGGCACGGCCGCTATCGGCGCATGATCCTGCACTCCTTCACCCCGCGCATGGTGGAGCGCCTCGAGCCGCGCATCCGCGCGATCGCGCGCGGCATCATGGAGCGCGCGGCGGAGCGGCGCGAGGTCGAGTTCGTGCACGACGTGGCGAGCCAGCTCCCGCTCCAGGTGATCGGCGAGCTCTGCGGGGTGCCGGAGCAGGACCGCGCCCAGCTGAACGTCTGGGCCGAGCGCAACACGGGCTCCCAGGACCCGGACATCAACCCCGGGCAGGCGGAGGGCGACTCCACCCGCGAGATGGCCGCTTACGCGATCGGCCTGGCGCGGGAGCGCCGCGGCCGGGGCGGGGTCGACCTCACCAGCTCCGTCGTGAACGCCGAGGTCGACGGCCGCTGCATGAGCGACTTCGAGTTCGGCGCCTTCTTCGTGCAGCTCGTGACGGCGGGGAACGACACGACCCGGACGCTGCTCTCGAACGGCACGCTGGCCCTGCTCGAGCACCCGGAAGAGCTGCGGGAGCTGCGGCGCGATCCCGCCGCGATCCCCGGCGCCGTGGAGGAGATGCTGCGCTGGGCGAGCCCGCTCCACTACTTCCGGCGCACCGCCACCCGGGACGCGGAGCTGCGGGGACGGAAGATCCGCGAGGGACAGCGCGTGGTCCTCCTCTACAGCTCCGCGAACCGCGACGAGGAGGTTTTCGAGGCCCCCGACCGCTTCCTCGTGCGGCGCCACCCGAACCCCCACCTGGCCTTCGGGATCGGCGAGCACTTCTGCCTGGGTGCCCAGCTCGCCCGCCTCGAGGCGCGGGTCTTCTTCGAGGAGCTGCTCGCGAGCTTCGCCTCCTTCGAGCCCACCGGCCCCCCGCGCCGCCAACGCTCCAACCTGAACAACGCCCTCAAGGCGCTGCCGCTGCGGCTCGAGCCGGCGTAGCCGCCCGGGGGCTCGAAGCCCGAGAAGGCATCGTCAACCCGGGCCCCGGGGAGCGATTCCCCTGGACTCCGCTCGCCTGCGGCTCGCTGCGCGCCCTTCGGGCTTGCCTTCGGCCCTCCGCTCGCCTGCGGCTCGCTGCGCGCCCTTCGGGCTTGCCTTCTCAGCGCTCCTTGGGGAGCCCCAGGATGCGCTCGGAGATGATGTTGCGCTGGATCTGCGAGCTCCCCGCCGCGATGGTCGTGCTGATCGAGTAGAAGTAGGTGATGACGAGGCGGCGCACCGGGAGGTCCGCCACGTCCTCGAAGCAGAGGCCCGCGCGCCCCAGCAGGCGGAGGCCCAGGTCGCCGATCCCCTGGTAGATCTCCGAGAAGGCGAGCTTGATGGCCGAGCCCGCCAGGCCCGGAACCCCTGTCCTCTCCGACTCCGAGATCGAGAGCTTGAGCAGCGCCCAGAGCCCGTCGAGCTCGGCCTGCCAGCGCCCCACCTCGCGCCGCAGCGCCCGGTCCTCCCAGGCGCTCGCGTCGTGGCGCGCGACCCGCCGGGCGAGCTCGGCGATCGCGCCGAGCGTGGCCTGGAGCTGGTAGATGCGGCCGGCAAAGGCCGTGCCGCGCTCGAAGCGCAGCGTCACGTTGGTGACCCGCCAGCCCTCGTTCTCCGCCCCCACCCGGTTCGCGACCGGCACCCGGACCTTGTCCAGGAAGACCTCGCTGAACTCCCCCTCTCCGGTCACGGTCCGCAGCGGCCTTATCACGACCCCCGGCGTGTCCATCGGGAGGATCAGCCAGGTGATGCCCCTGTGCTTGGGGGCGTCCGGGTCGGTGCGCACCAGGAGCTCGCAGTAGTCGGCGACGTGGGCGTAGCTGGTCCAGATCTTCTGGCCCGTCACCACGTAGTGGTCGCCGTCGCGCTCGGCGCGCGTGCGCAGCGCCGCCAGGTCGGAGCCCGCCGAGGGCTCCGAGAAGCCCTGGCACCACACCTCCTCGCCGCGCAGGATGCGCGGCAGGTGGCGCGCCTTCTGCTCCGGGGTCCCCTCCACGATCAGCGTCGGCCCCCCGTGCATGAGGCCCACGAAGTTGACCCCCACGTCGGGCGCGCCCGCCCGGGCGGTCTCCTCGTGGTAGAGGACCTGCTGGGGGAGCGAGGCCTCGCGCCCGCCGTACTCCCGAGGCCAGCTGATCCCGGCCCAGCCCGCCGCGAAGAGCTTCTTCTGCCAGCCGGTCTCGTAGGCGCGCCGGGCCGGGAAGTCGGAATGGGGCGGAGCCTGGCCGTGGGCGGGCACCTCGGCGCGCAGCCAGGCGCGAAGCTCGCGCCGGAACTTCTCCTCCTCCTCGGAATAGCGCAGGTCCAGCACTGCTTCCTCTCCTATCCGGCGCCTTCAGACGCCCGGCACCTCCGCGAGGGGCACCACCCGCGCCGAGGGCCGCTTCGGGACCTCGGCGGGGGCGAACCAGCGGAACCAGAGGTGGCCGCGCGGGTGGCCCTGGGTCGAGACCCAGTTGGGGTGCCCCGGGTCCCGCTGCGCCACCACGATGGTGAAGGCGCCGTCCTCATCGGTGCGAACCTGCCCGCCGTTGATCGTGACGCGCTCGTAATCGTAGTTGTAGGTGTGGAGGAAGGGGTTCCACAGGCACAGGTTCCAGAAGGCGCAGGCGGGCGAGCGCCCCTGGAGGAGCAGCGCCTCGTCCGGGCCGAGCTCGAAGCTCCCCATGGCGTAGGCCGCGTCGCCGGCGGCCCAGCCGGTCGTGACCTTCGGCACCGGGAAGGGCTCCGCCACCGTGTTGGGCTCTCCGGGGGGAAGCGGCGCGATCTTCGCCTGCTCGGCGACCCAGGTGGCCGCCGCCCGGAAGCGCCGGGCGAGCTCGGCGTCGTCCTCGCGCCAGATCCCGGGCGGATCCTCCGCCTCGATCTCCCAGACGGCGCGCCGCGCGCGGGCGGGGTCCACCACGTAGTCGCGCGTGATGGCGCAGACCGCGTCGGGCTCGAGTCGGATCCAGTTTCCCGGCTGCTCGGCGGCGCTGAGCCGCAGCTCGAAGCTCCCGTCGGCGTCGATCTGCATCTGGCGATCGTTCAGGCTCCCGACGATCCGCTCGGAGTAGCGCCCGTCGCGCGGGCCGCCGTAGACCGTGAGCGAGAGATAGACCGCGTCGCCCTTGCGCCCGCGCACGCGATAGCGGCGCGCGGGATCGAGGGGAGCGAAGGCGTAGAAGGCGTCGGCGTTGTCGCCCCCCCACTTCTTGTAGGGGCCCACGATCTCGACGAAGCGGGGCCGGTTCGGGTCCGCCCAGACGTAGCAGTCGAAGGCCACCTGCAGGACCGAGAAGATCCAGCGGTATCCCTCCAGCACGGAGGCCGGATCGCGCAGGGCCCTGGGGCCCTCGAAGAAACGGTCGTCGAGCCCCCGCAGCAGCTCGAGGAGCTCGTGGTAGGCCTCGCGGGTCGCGGCGGCGCCGGGGGGCATGGCGATCCGGCAGTCTACAACAGGGCGCTGCCCGGGAAGGCGGTCGCGGGCGGGCCGGCGCGCGCCGACTTTTTCGCTCTCCCGGACAGGGGAGCGGATAGAATGGGTCCCCCCTCAGGGAGATCGGGAGGTGGCGTGCAGGAGTTCCGGGGCTGGCGGATCGTGGGAGCGGCCTTCCTGACCCAGGCGGTCGCCATCGGCTTCACGATGGGCACGTTCACCTTCTTCGTGCGCCCCCTGGAGGAGGCCTTCCAGGCCTCCCGGGCGGAGATCACGGCGGGCATGTCGATCATGTTCGCGACGATGGGCCTCTCCCTGGTCTTCATCGGCCGGGAGCTCGACCGGCGCTCCGCCCGTGCGATCATGCTGCTCGGCGTCGCCTTCACGGCGGGGAGCCTGCTCCTGCTCTCGGTCGCGACGCAGCTCTGGCAGATGGCGCTGCTCTGCGTCGGCGTGGGGCTCGGCCAGGCGATGCTGGGGCCGGTCGCCTCCTCGACGGTCGTCGCCAACTGGTTCGAACAGCAGCGGGGCCGGGCGCTCGGGATCGCCAACATGGGGGCGACGGCCGGGCCCATCTTCATCGCTCCCATCGCCGCGTTCGCCATCGGGTCGATCGGCTGGCGCGCGACGCTCGTCTGCTACGCGGTCCTCACGGTCCTGCTGGCGGCTCCCGTGGTCTGGCTCGTGATCGTGAATCGCCCCTCCGACGTGGGCCAGCTCCCCGACGGGTCGGGCCCCGCGCCCGGGGAGCCCGGCGCCGCTCACGCCCATGCCCACGCGCACGCCAATCCCGGCTGGACCTTCCACAGCCTGCGAGCGAGCCCCAGCTTCTGGAGCATGGCTCTCACGATCGGCATCGTGCTCGCCGCTCCCATCGTGCTGAGCGCACATCTCGAGCCGTACTGCTCGGGCCTCGGGATCGAGCCGCAGGCCACGATGGTATTGCTCATGATCACCGCGGCTTCGACGATTGGCGGCACCTTCCTCTTCGGCACCCTCGCGGATCGCATCGACCTGCGCCGGCTCTTGTGGACCGTGATCGCGATGCAGGCGGCGTGCTGGACCCTGCTGCTCGCAGAGCCGCCCTATGCGGTCATGCTCGTCATCTTCGTGCCCTTCGGTCTGAGCGCCGGCGGCGTGATGCCCCTCTATGGCTCGATCATCGGGCGCGTCTTCGGCCCCGCGTCCTTCGGCCAGGTGATGGGCCTGGCCGGCCTCGTGATGCTGCCCCTGCACGCCTCGGCACCTGCCCTGGTGGGGAAGATCTACGACTGGACCAACGGCTACGCGCTCGCGTTCCAGCTCATCATCGCGGCGCTCGGGCTCTCGGCGCTGACCCTCGCCTTCCTCCGCCCGGCCCGGTAGCGGGGACGTTCCTTGCGTTCTTGCACTACGGGGGTGGCGCCCATCGCACCATGCATCCGATCGGCCGCCGGTAATGCAAGAACGCAAGGAACGTCCCCGCGTTTTTTCGGTGCTCTTGGCGGCCGGCGGCTCCTCGCGCATGGGAAGCCCCAAGCAGCTCCTGACCCTGGAGGGCGAGAGCCTGGTGCGGCGCGCCGCCCGGGCGGCCCTGGGCTCGGCCTGCGACGGGGTCGTCGCGGTGCTGGGCGCCCACGCGGAGGCGGTCGCGGGCGAGCTCGCGGGGCTCGACCTGACCCAGGTCCGGAACTCCGACTGGGGGGAGGGGATCGGCGCCTCGATCCGCTGCGGGCTCGAGGAAGTGCTGGCGCGGGAGCCGACCTGCGAGGCGGTGCTGCTCGTGCTGGCCGACCAGCCCGGCGTCACCTCGGCGCTCCTGGATCGCCTCGTCGCCGAGTGGCGCGCGGGGGAGTGCGGGCTCGTGGCCTGCGCCTACGCCGGCTCCCTGGGCGCCCCCGCCCTCTTCGCCCGGGCCCACTTCGAGGCCCTGCGCGGGCTCGGCGGCGATCGCGGCGCGAAGGCGCTCCTGCTCGAGCGCGAGTCGGAGGTACGGCGCGTGGAGTTTCCCGATGGCGCGATCGACATCGACACGCCGCAGGACTACGAAGAGCTACGGAGGTCCCCATGAAGCCCTTCTCCATCGCCGTTCCCGACCCGGTGCTCCTCGACCTGCGCGCCCGCCTGCGCAGCACCCGCTGGCCCAACCAGCTCGAGGGCGCCGGCTGGGACTACGGGACCGAGCTCGGCTACCTCCAGGAGCTCTGCGGGTACTGGCACGACTCCTTCGACTGGCGCGCGCAGGAAGCGCGCCTCAACCGGTGGGAGCAGTTCACGGAGGAGATCGACGGCGAGAACATCCACTTCCTCCACGCCCGCTCCCGCGAGGAGGGCGCACTCCCGCTCGTCATCACCCACGGCTGGCCCGGCTCGATCGTCGAGTTCACGAAGGTGATCGAGCCCCTGCGCGACCCGGCGGCCCACGGCGGGCGGCCCGGCGACGCCTTCCACGTCGTCTGCCCCTCGCTCCCGGGCTACGCCTTCTCGGGCCCCACCCGCTCCCGGGGCTGGAGCCCGAGCCGGGTGGCGCGCGCCTGGGCCTCGCTCATGGGCCGGCTCGGCTACCCGCGCTACGGGGCCCAGGGCGGCGACTGGGGCTCGGTGGTCACGACGCAGCTGGCGCGCCTCGACCCCGAGCACGTCTGCGGCATCCACCTCAACATGGTGATCGCGGGGCAGCCCGAGGGCTTCGACCTGGCCCGGCTCACGCCCGCCGAGCAGCGCGCCCTGGCCGACGCGGCGGCCTTCGGCCGGGACGGCTCGGGCTACATGCAGATCCAGAGCACGCGCCCGCAGACCCTGGGCTACGCCCTGGACGACTCGCCGGCGGGTCTGGCCGGCTGGATCGTCGAGAAGTTCCGGGCCTGGAGCGACTGCGCCGACGCCAGCGGCGAGCGCGACGTGGAGCGCGCCTTCACCCGCGACGAGCTCCTCACCAACGTCACCATCTACTGGGTGACGAGGACCGCGAGCTCCTCGGTGCGCCTCTACTGCGAGGCCCGCCGCTCGGAGGAGCTCGCCGCGCCGCCGCGGCGGACCCTGGTTCCGACCGGCTGCGCCATCTTCCCCGGCGAGATCCTGCGCCCGCCGCGCGCCTGGGCGGAGGCGGCCTACGACGTGCGGCGCTGGACCGAGCTCCCCCGCGGCGGCCACTTCGCGGCCATGGAGGAGCCGGAGCTCTTCGTCGAGGACGTGCGCGCCTTCTTCCGCGAGCTGCGCTGAGGGGCCGGCCCGTGGGGTCGCGGAGCCGGCAAGCCGCGCGGCGCGGTGCTCAGCCCGGGCCGAGCAGCGATCCGATCGAGAAGGTGGTGGCGCCGGCGGCGGCCCCGATCCCCAGCATGCGCAGGCCGCTCGCGACGGCGCCGCGCCCGGTGAAGAGGGAGAGGGCGGCCCCCACGCCGAAGAGCCCCGCCGCCGTCGCCCCCACCGCGAGCGCCAGGGCGGCGGCGCCGGCCTCGAGCACGAAGGGCAGGAGCGGCACGGAGGCCCCCGACGCGAAGGCCCCGAAGGAGCTGGCCGCCGCCTTCCAGGGCGAGCCCAGCTGCTCCGGGTCGAGGCCCAGCTCCTCGCGGGCCAGCGTGTCGAGAGCGCGCTCCGGGTCCGCGATGATCTGCCGCGCCACGGTGCGCGCCTGCTCCCGGGGAACGCCGCGCGCCGCGTAGATGAGTGCCAGCTCCGCGGCCTCCTCCTCCGGGAACTCCTCGAGCTCGCGGCGCTCGAGCTCGATCTGGTGCTCGAAGAGCTCGCGCTGGGAGCGCACCGAGACGTACTCGCCGGCGGCCATGGAGAGGGCGCCGGCCAGGAGACCCGCCACACCGGAGAGTACGATGACCGGCGCCTCGCTGGTGGCACCGGCCACGCCCAGGATCAGGCCCGCGTTGGAGACGAGGCCGTCGCTCACGCCGAAGACTGCGGCGCGCAGGGTGCCGCCGCTCTGCACGCCCCGGTGGCGCCGCCCCTCGGCCTCCTCCGAGTGGCCGAGCCTCACACCCGGGGGCAGGGCGCCGGCGTAGACCGAGAGGCCCCGCACCTTCATGGCGGCGAGAACCCCGCGCAGGGGCCGGGGGCCCAGGAGCCCCACCAGCCGGACGACGAGCCGGGTGCGCAGGTCGGGCTGGTAGGAGTCCGGGAGGGCCTGCCCGGCCTCGCGGGCGCGCTCGCGCCAGATCCCGGCCTGCTGGCGGGACTCGTCGGCCAGGGCCTGGAAGAGCTCCGCGCGCGGGCTCCCCGCCTCGCTCCGGGCCACGGCCCGGTAGAGCACGTGGGCGCGCATCTCGTCGCGCCAGCTCTCGACGTCCTTCATCGCTCCCGCCGCCCTCCGGCCCCGATTGAAGGCGAAGCCCGGCTTCCGCGCCAGCCGGCCCGAGCGGGAGGCCCTTGACGCGCGGGCCCCGCCTCTGCTCTCGTGTGGCGCCCGCCGCCCGCCCGGGATCCGGCGCGGCGAGGGGAGCGCGCCTTGAGCCTTCTGCGAGCCAGCCAGGTCCCCGGGCCGACCCCCGGGCCCCGGATCGACCGCTACGCCTGGTACGTGCTCGGCGTCTTCGTCGTCGTCACGACCTTCAATACCGCCGACCGCTACATCCTCTCGATCCTGCTCCCGGACATCAAGCGCGAGTTCGGGCTCTCGGACGCGATGCTGGGCTTCCTGGTGGGCCCGGCCTTCGCGGTCTTCCACACCCTGGCCGGGCTTCCGATCGCCCGCTGGGCCGATCGCGGCGTGCGGCGCTCGATCGTCGCGGGCGGACTCTTCCTGTGGAGCGCCTTCACCGCCCTCTGCGGCCTCGCCCAGACCTTCTGGCAGCTGCTGCTCTCCCGCATGGGGGTCGCGGTCTGCGAGGCGGCGGGCGCCGCACCCGCCCAGTCGCTCCTCGCCGACTACTTCCCGCCCGAGCGGCGCGCCACCGCGATGGCCGTCTTCGGCACCGGCGGCATCGTGGGCATGGGGCTCGGCCTCGTGGTCGGGGGCTACGTCACCCAGCACTTCGGCTGGCGCTACGCCTTCTTCGTGTTCGGCCTGCCGGGGATGGCGCTCGCCTTCGTGCTCCGCGCCACGGTGCGCGAGCCCGTGCGCGGCCGCTCCGAGGGTCTCGCGGCGGGGGGGAGCGAGTCGGCTCTCCAGGTGGTGCGCTTCCTGGTCCGCCTACCGGCCTACCGGCACATCGTGCTGGCGGCCTCCTTCCACGCCTTCGCGGGCTACGGGGCGGGCATCTGGTACCCGACCTTCCTGGTGCGGGTCTACGAGATGGACCGCTTCGAGGTGGGCACCGTCATGATGCTCGCGGGCCCCCTGATGAGCGCCATCGGCGCCCTCGCCGGCGGCCGCCTCGCCGACGGCCTGGGCTCCCGCGACGTGCGCTGGTACATGTGGCTCCCGGGCGCCGCCGCGCTCGCCGCGCTGCCCTTCGCAGCGGGCTTCCTGCTCTGGCCCGAGGACGTGGCGCTCGAGGTCGGGGGCCGGCAGGTCCTGCCGGCCCTGCTGATCCTCTGCCCGGCGTCGATGCTCGGCGGCTTCTGGAGCGGGCCCACGATCGCCATGGTGCTGGGGCTCGCGAAGCCCCACATGCGCGCGCTCTCCGCGGCGCTCCTGCTCATGACCTACAACCTGATGGGCCTGGGCCTCGGCCCCTATTTCGTGGGGCTCCTGAGCGACGGCCTCGAGCCGCGCTTCGGCGTGGACGCCGTGCGCTACGCGCTCCTCGTGGTCGCCCTCGCCCACGTGGCGGGGTCGCTCCACAACGCGCTCGCGGCCCGCACGCTCGCCGCCGACCTGCGCGCCAAAGAAGTTTGAGTGGGGACGTTCCTTGCGTTCTTGCGTTTCGCAGGAGATCCGCGGGCGGTGGGAGGGGTCCACCGTGCGAAACGCAAGAACGCAAGGAACGTCCCCGCTCCCGCTCTCACGGTTCGGGGGTGTCGGCGGGGACCACCACGTCCTCGCCCCGCACGAACTCGCTGGCCAGGGTGAAGGCCACCGAGAGGAGGACCGGGCCCAGGAAGAGCCCGAGCACGCCGAAGCTGGTGAGTCCTCCGATCACGCCGAGGAAGACGAGCAGGAAGGGGATCTGGGCGCGTCCGCTGATCAGGATCGGGCGCAGCACGTTGTCGGTGTTGGCCACGACGAGGATTCCCCAGGCCGCGAGCAGAGCGGCGGCGAGGAGGCGCCCCCCGACCCCCAGCCAGGCTGCGGCCAGCAGGGTCACCAGGCTCGAGGCGCCCGGGATGAACGAGCAGAGCGCCGTGGCCGTGGCCAGGGCCACCACCGAGGGCACGCCCGCCACGGCCAGGCCGATTCCGGCCAGCACGCCCTGGGCCATGGCCGTGCCCAGGAGGCCGAACACGACGCCCTGGACCGAATTGCCGATCCGCTCGAAGAAGCGCTCGGGCGCGGTGGGGAAGAGGAGCGGGACGATCCGGTGCCCCGCCTCGGCCAGCCGCTCGCCGTTCACGTAGAGCGTGAAGAGCGCTACCAGCATCACCGCGAACTTGAAGGCGTTGCGGGCGATCCCGCCGGCGATCGCCACGAGCCGCACCGAGAGCTCGCCGCCGGCCCGGGCCAGCCACTCGCCGACCTTGGCCGGATCGCCCAGGGGTAGCGCGCGCACCCGCTCGAGCCCGGCCTCGAGCCAGGGCTGCTCTGCGACCCAGCCCGGGAGCGGCGAGCCCTGCGCCCGCCACGCCTGCACCGCCTGGACCATGTCCGTCGCGTCATTGGCCAGGGCGGCGAGGATGAGCGCCACGGGACCCCCGATCCCGATCGCGACGGCGGCGGTGAACAGGCCCGCCGCGAGCCGGGGTCGCCTCGAGCGGTCGCGCAGGCGCCGATACAGCGGCCAGGTCATGTAGGCGGCGATGGCGGCCCAGGTGATGGGGGTCAGGAAGGGCCGCAGCACGGCGACGCTCGCCACCGTGAGCAGCAGCGCCGCCCCGATGCGCGCCGCCACGAGCCCGGCGCTCACCCGTCGCGCGTCGGCCACCCGACTCCCCCTCCTGCTCCCCGCCCGCTCCGCCGGACCTGGGTGGTGCGGGCGACAGAGGGTACCGTGCGCCCGCCTCGGCGAAAGCGCGCGGGGCAGCGGTAGAATCGCCCCGGTGGCGCGGAGAGCAGCGACGGGAGGGATCGCACTCGTGCCCGGCACGCTCTTCGAAGCGCTGCGGGGGCGCACGGCCCACGCGCTGCGCTGCGGCGCCCTCGAGCCGATTCCCACCCGCTGCGAGGAGGTGCCGGACGGAGGGGTCCATTTCCAGGCACACGTGGTCGCGGGGCTCGCCAGGAAGGCGCGCGCCGGCGCGCCGGCCTCGCCTCCGCCGGCCAACCCCTTCCTCCCCTACGACCCGGACCTCTTCGTGGCCGACGTCTCCGAGACCCACGTGGCTCTGCTCAACAAGTACAACGTGGTGGACCACCACCTGCTCCTGGTGACCCGCCGCTTCGAGGACCAGGAGGCCCCCCTCGGGCCCCGCGACCTCGAGGCGCTCCTGGCCTGCATGGCGGAGTTCGATGCGCTCGGCTTCTACAACTCGGGACCCGAAGCGGGCGCCAGCCAGCGCCACCGCCACCTCCAGCTCGTGCCCGTGCCGCTGGGCTCCGGACCGGGCCGCCTGCCCATCGATCCGCTGCTGGCCGGGGCCAGCCGCGCGGGGGGCTCGGGCCTCGCGCCGGGCCTCCCCTTCCGCCATGCCCTGGCGCGAGCCGACGACCTGGCCGCGCTGCCCGTGGGCCGCGCGGCGCCGCTCGCCGTGGAGCGCCTGCGCGCGCTGCTCGCCGCCGCTGGCGCCGGCAGCCCCCCCGGCCCCTACAACCTGCTCCTCACCCGCGACTGGATGCTCGTCGTGCCGCGCACGCGGGAGAGCTTCGAGGCGGTCTCGGTGAACGCGCTCGGCTTCGCCGGGAGCTTCTTCGTGCCCGACGAGGCGCGGCTCGCGACCCTGCGACGGCACGGCCCCATGGCCTTCCTGCGCAACACGGCCCCCGCGCGCGCGATCTGAGCTAGAGGAGCCCCTCCCAGGCCCGGCGCCTCGCCTCCTCGGGCGCGCGGGCCAGCGCGCAGGTCGGTCCGAGGAGCATGGTGGCGCGGCGCTCCGCGTCGCAGGCCGGCCACTCGGGAAGGCCCGCATGGCCCGGCTCCCCGCGCCGCGCGAAGGCCGCCCAGGCGTCCATCACGCGCGCGGCGAGCTCCTGCGCCTCGGGTCCGCCGCCCGCGAAGGCGTCGCCGGCCTTGCTCCCGATCGCGCCAAAGACGAAGGGGAGCTCGATCCCGTGGCAGGCCCCGAGGCGGCCGCCGAAGAAGACCGACTCCCAGGTGAAGAGATACAGGAACGTGCGGCTCCCGCCCTCGCGCAGGGCCTGCTCGAGGCGGAGCGCGGGGATCCGGAACAGGCGGTCGGTCTCGAGCGCGTCGAAGAGCGCGGCGGGCGACGCGTCCGGCAGGGCCTCGCGGTAGGCCGCCAGGAGCGCCGGCGCCCGCTCGTCCCCCACCCGCGCCCGCACGCGCTCCGCGAGGCCCGCCGCGTCGAGCCGCTCGAGACCCCGCTGGAGCCGGCCCAGGATCGCGAATTCGTCCCGCGTCGTGCCGATCAGCACCGGGACGCCGCCCGCCGCGCCGCGCCGCAGCGCCTCGAGGGGCGGCGTCGGGAGAACGCGTCCGTCGACCACGGGCTGGAAGGGGAGGAGCAGCTGCGGGTCTCCGCGGTGGCGGGCCAGCACCCGGGCCTGGGCCTCGAGGATCCGCTCCACCGGGAGGTCTCGCAGCCGGGAGGCCGGGGCTCCGAGCTCCGCCAGGAGCTCCGCCGCGACGCGCGTCGCGCCCGCCGCGTCGTGGACGTTGTGGGCGGCTCCGCTCTGGGCGATGGCGCCCTGGAAGAGGCCGCCCGCGGCCGGGAGCGCGAGGAGCGTCGCGACGCTCATACCGCCCGCCGACTCGCCGAAGATCGTCACGCGCCGCGGATCGCCGCCGAAGGCCGCGGCGTTGGCCTTCACCCAGCGCAGCGCCGCCACCTGGTCCAGCAGCCCCGCGTTGCCCTCGGCCCCGAAGGCGCGCCCCGCGATCTCGTCCAGGTGCAGGAAGCCCAGGGCCCCCAGGCGGTAGCTCAGGGTCACGACCAGCGCGTCGCCGCGCCGGGCCAGCGCGCGGGGGTCGTACATGGGCTGCGAGCCCGAGCCGATGGTGAAGCCGCCGCCGTGCAGGAAGACCAGAACCGGGCGCGCCGCGGCGTCGCAGGCGGGAGTCGCCAGGTTCAGGACCAGGCAGTCCTCGCTCTGCTCTCCCACCTCCATCCCGGGGAGGAAATCCACCGAGAGCTCGAGCTGGGGCGGCGAGGCGCCGAAGCGGGTCGCGTCGCGCACGCCCCGCCAGGGCCGCGGCGGCTCCGGCGCGCGGAAGCGCAGGTCGGCGAGCGGCGGCTCCGCGTAGGGGATGCCGCGGAAGACCAGGGCCCCCTCGTCCTCGAAGCCCTCGACCACCCCGCCCGTCGTCTCGACCTCGATGCCCACGGCGGAGCCCTCCTCCCGGATCCGCGCCCGGGACCGGCGCGGCAGCCCGGCGCGCGGCTCAGCGCGGAGCGCGGACCATCACGCGCCAGATCCGCCCGCTCTTCTCGTCGGCCACGTAGAGGGAGCCCTCGGGCCCGACGGCGACGCCGGTCACGCGCACCGAGGTCGGATCCTCGGCGCCGATGGCGAAGGTCTCGAAGCCGCCGGCGGGCGCCCCCCCCGCGAAGGGCACGAAGGCCACGCGGTAGCCCTCCTGGGGCAGGGGCGCGCGGTTCCAGGAGCCGCGGAAGGCCACGAAGGCGCCGCCCCGGTAGCGGGCCGGGAACTGCTCCCCGCCGTAGAAGGCGATCGCCATGGGCGCCCAGTGCGCCGGGAAGACCAGGTCCGGCTGGCGCTTCTCCGCGCAGCGGCCCACCCGCGTGCCGTCGCCCCCGTACTCCGGGGCCAGGACCTTCCGCTGCAGGGTCCCGTCGTAGTAGCAGGTGGGCCAGCCCAGGTCGTCGCCGCGGCGCACCTGGAAGAGCTCCTCGGCCGGGAGCTCCGCGTTGCGCTCGTCGCTGTAGCCCCAGTTCGCGCCCAGGAGGTCGCGGCCGTGCACCACGGCGAAGAGGGCGCCGCTCGCGGGCTCCACCCCGAGGGCCAGCGCATTGCGCAGCCCGGTGGCGAAGCGGGTCTCGGGCGACGGCTCCTGGTCGCGCCCGTCGGCGGCGAAGCGCCAGACGCCGGCGTGGTCCGCGAGCTGCGGGCAGGGATCCTGGCCCGGCGATTTCGGCGCGCGATTCTGCTGCTGGCAGCTGTTGGATGGCGCGCCGATGCTCGCGTAGAGGGCGCCCTCCGGGCCGAGGGCCAGGGCCGTGGCCTCGTGCTCCTGGTTGCTGCCGAGGCCCCGGGCCACCGTCTCGGCCTCGCCCTCCGGCTCGAGCTGGCCCGGCCGCCACGCCCAGCGCAGCACGCGGTCGTCCTGGCCGAAGTAGAGGTGGGTGGCGGTGAGCGCGATCCCGTGTCCCCCGCCGGGGCCGAAGCGGTGCCGGACCTCCGCCCGGCCGTCTCCGTCGGCGTCGCGCAGGGCGAGCACGCCGGACTCCTCGGCGCGCAGCGCGACGAAGAGGTCCCCATTCGGAGCGACGACGAGGTTGCGCACGCGCCCGAGCTCCTCCCCCACCACGAGAGCGCAGAAGCCCTCCGGGAGCTTCAGGCCTGCACCCGCGGGATCGCAGTCGAGCGCCAGAGCGCGCGGCGCGAGAGCGCCCGCCAGGAGGAGCGCGGCGCCTGTTCGCACGGCGCGATCGGAGAAGCGTTCCATGGATTCCTCCGCTCGAGAGCGGCCGCGTCCACGCCGAATGGCCGCGGCGCCCGGGCGAGGTCAGACTCTACCCCAGGGGCCGCCCGCGCGGCCCCCGGAGACCCTCGTGT
>Ga0187892_10006050_pt1 | contig 18368 bp, 18 predicted proteins | sample MA1701073metaG_FD_139345 | JGI IMG/M metagenome (GOLD analysis project Ga0187892, IMG submission 139345) | Bio-ooze microbial communities from a basaltic lava cave in the Kipuka Kanohina Cave System on the Island of Hawaii, USA - MA170107-3 metaG ... | reverse complement strand
CGGGGAGAGGGATTTGAACCCACGGGTCATTTCTGACATGGGATTAGCAATCCCACGCCCTACCAGGCTAGGCGATCCCCGCACAGGGTTTGCTTATTTTTGTCTGTAAATAAATTCACTCTTCGCCAAAGCGGGTATAATTTTTAACAATGTCTTCTAGCGGCATTCTTTTTCCGCCAACAATTTTCAGATCAACTTGAATTTTTTTATCTTTTATTGTAATTATATTGTAAGTGTTCTCAAAGAGTCCTCTAGTCCTATCAGATGCCGCAGTTCCTGCATTTACAATTTCAAGTTTCTGAAAGTTCCAAATCCATGGCCTGTGCTTGTGTCCACATAAAACCAAGTCAACATTGGTATCAAGAATAGTTCTCAAAACGTCACCTGCATCAATCACAGTCAGCCTGTCTGAGCCAGTATCAGGAATGCCAATCAAGTGGTGGTGCATCGCCAAAATCTTGACCTTATCTTTGTATTTCATCATGGTTCGCTCAAGCCAAAGGTTCTGGCGATACCCAACCTCTCCTTCATTTCTGTCTGGCCTGGCAGTTCCTATGGTAACTAGCACCACATCGTCTGATAGCTCATTTACAGTCTCAAAGGGGAAGAACTTTTTGAATGCCAAGTATCCGCTGTTTCTATAGTCGTGGTTTCCAGAGATTGCAAAGATTTTTTTGCAATGAAATTTGGCAATGACTTCTTTACATTTTTGATATTGCTTGATTAATCCCTCGTCTGTAAGATCGCCAGTTATGATTATGGCGTCTGGTTTTATCTGATTTACCTCCTCGATTACCTTGGCAAAAACATCTCCCTGAAACTGCGAGCCCATATGAAGATCAGATAGCTGGACAATTATCATGGTTTGAGGTAAGAGAATTTGATTTAATAAATCACTCTTAAAGAAAATACGTAAAAACTATATCAAATCAGCGAGTGTTTTAGGTTTTTAATTAAAGACGATATTAGTAGATATTCAAAAAAACTTTCATTGTACCGAGTCAATGATATAATATGACAAATTCCCTTCCAGAGGCAAAATTGCGAGTAAGGATGAGCTCGCACGATGCACATTATGCTGGAAATCTAGTGGATGGTGCAAGAATTCTCAATTTGTTTGGTGATGTTGCAACGGAGCTAACAATCAGGTATGATGGAGACGAGGGACTTTTTCGTGCATATGATAATGTGGAATTTTTGGTGCCAGTATACGCAGGTGATTTTATCGAGGTTACAGGAAAAATAACCAAGGCAGGCAACACCAGCAGAACGATATCCTTTGAGGCATACAAGTTAATCACCCCAAGCAAGGGCCAAAAATATCCTAGTGCATGCGATGTGCTAGACCCTCCGGTTCTTGTTGCAAAAGCGACAGGAACCTGCGTTGTACTAAAGGAAAGGCAACGAAAAAGGTAAATCAAACAAAGTACAATTAATCTAGTGGGAAGATTTTTTGCCTGTGAAAGATGCGGGGAGATTTTTGATAGGAGAAAAAAATCCGACCACAAATGTTCTGGTTCCTCAGTAAATCCAAATTAAAGCTGAGATCCAAAATATTTTTGTGTCAGATATGTATATACTAAATTAGATCATAACAGGTCTTGGTGGACGGTTTGTGAAAGGAGCAAAGGCTCCTCACAACCGAAATTCATCATTTTGGTGTGCAAAAAATTATAGTCAATCCTTTGCAAATGCGCCAAAGATCACAGTATCTGTGCTTCCTTTTGGAATATATGCAGTTGCAATGACCCTGCCATACAGCTCATGCTCTACTACCAGATCAATAAAGTGTGGCGTGGCTGACGCATCAAGTATTATTGTTTCAAAACTTGATGAGAAGAATTGCCCAGAAAAGATAACCCTTTCCTCATTTCTTATCTGAACCGTAACGTTGATTGTCTTTCCAGAGGTATCCTCATATTTCATTGATACCTTATTGTCTGATTGTTTTTTTGTGATCAGAGAAAGTGTATCGATTGGTATATCATTTGATGCCGGTGGAGTTGTAGGATCAGATATAGGACTTGGGGTCAAAGTGTTTCCCTGATTGGAGTTTCCATTATTTCCTGCATGACCACCTGTGCCAGCTCCACTTCCTGATGGTCCACCACTAGAGCCGCTACCTGAAGTACCGGTAGTCTTTTGTACATCAGAGCCTTGTCCGTTTATCTTTCCGTAAAAGCCCTCTTCCTCTATTTGAGAGGTTTTGTTGTTGCCTTGCTTTGTCAAAAATACATTTGCAGAAAATGCAAGCCCTTCTATTTTTTCGCCTACATAGGCAAAGGCCTTTTGAAAATTGTCAATCCAAGATTGGCCATCATCTTCCGCAGGATCTGTGAATTCTTTTGTGATTTTTTGTCCTTCTTCTGGAATTTTTAGAAAATAATCAAAAACGTTTGGCGATAATAGTGCCGTAACGCCAATTATAACTAGTGAAATTAGCAGAATCTTTTTTAGCATTATTTGGATTTGTAAAAAAATTCCTTTTTATATAAGAACTAAAGATTTTTCAACGATTTGGATTGAATTTTCAGTACTAACTAGTGCTAATCTTACAATGAACAATTGCAATTTTAAAATCCGTACCTGCGAATGTATCTGCTTGATGCCTCATCAATCTCGTGTTTGATATTGGCATAGTCAGCGGCCGTCAGCTTTGTACTTTTTTGTTTATTTGTAGCCATTAAACTAGAAGTTGTTTTGTGTTCATAAAAGAAATATTGTAAATTTTTTTTCCTTGTTAGCTTTTTTTTAAGAAACCAAGGTAGGATTAAATACATAGGCCCGTCAAGTCTGAAAATTGGCAAAAAAGGCTGCTGTAATTAATGGAGATGGCGTAGGGCCTGAGCTAGTCGATGCAATGATGCATGTTCTAAAGTCATGCAATACACAATCGGAATTGATACGATGCGAGGCAGGCTCTGAGCAGTGGGAAAAAAATGGTGGTGAAACATACATCCCTGACGAGACTGCAAAAATTATGGAGGAGTCTGATGCATGCTATAAAGGACCTACTACAACAATCCCAAGGCCGGATGCCCCAAGAAGCGTGGCAGTCTCTACCAGACAAAAGTTTGAGCTATATGCAAACGTTAGACCAATCAAAACCTATAACAGATTATCGCCAGACAAGAAACTAAACTTTGTCTGCTTTAGGGAGGCAACAGAGGGACTCTATGCTGGAATTGAGTTTAAGACCTCTGATGACTCTGCAATTGCCATACGAAAAACAACAAGAAAGGGCTGCAAAAGAATTGCTGATGCCTCTTTTAGGTGGGCAAAAGATCATAATCTAAAAAAAATTTTTGCAATCACAAAGCGAAACATCCTCAAGCAGACTGATGGAATATTCTGGGGAGAAATAGAACAAGCAGCAAAAACAAACCCTGGAATAGAAATCGAGGAATATTATATCGACAACATGACCCAACAGCTTGTAAAAAATCCTGAGCGATTCAACAATTCTGTCCTGGTCAGTACGAACCTGTTCATGGACATTATCTCAGAGTGTGCCTCTGGAAATGTTGGCTCGATTGGATGTGTGTATTCTGCAAATTTAGGAGACAGATATGCAATGTTTGAGCCAGCTCACGGCAGTGCACCAAAATACAAAGGACTAAACAAGGTAAATCCAACTGCTGCAATTTTATCTGGTGCATGGATGGTCGAATACTTGGGCGAGCCAGAAATCAGAAATGCAGTTTTTGCAGCTACAGAGCAGGTAATCAATGAGGGAAAATACGTAACATATGACATTGGGGGCAGTGCCGGGACAAAGGAGATGGCAGACACCATTGCACAGCTTGCAAAATCAAAATTAAAAAAATAATTTTTTCATGATAAAAAAGTAATTTTTCAAAATCAGTTTTTGCATAAAACCATGGAAACGATTTTTTATTATTATATCACAATGATTTAGAGGCAAAACAGGTTCACATAATGAGGGAAGGCTTTCCACCACAAAAGATCTTCCTGTTTGCCAATCATTGTATAGGTACAAAATCATAAAAAAGGAATGCGTATGATTTCTACGAGTGTTTCCACTCCAGACAGGAAATGTATAATTAATTTTTAAATAAAAGTTTTAAAACCAAAAGAAATGTTCCGCACAGAATGACAAACATCTGATATCTAACGGAGGGTATGTGGAAAGATTTCCCAGACGCTGTGCGGAACTGGAAACCTCTCCGTTGATAATTTGGATTGGAAAAAAGTTGGCATTAATTATTAGCTTGTAATTGTAACCAAACAGTTTCTACCATATATTATATATCAAATCAGAGTAGTGAGGCTATCTTGTTAAGCTAAAACCAGCACTAGATTGCAAAATGTAAGAATCAAATTACAAACAGAAATTAATTTGCAATAAAACGCAATACATAACAGCTTGGATCTAATCAAAGTTCACATAGTTTTATTGCTCTTTATTGGCGGTATTTTTCTAATATCCCAAGGCTTGCGGTAACTACGTTATTTTCCAAATTCACGTCATAAGACAAGTGTTACATCAAATGATGATTGGCCTTTTACTTGGATTATCATCTCGGCTTGCTCTGTGCAAAAGACCAACTAGCAAATCCATCTCGTATGGCTTTCTGACTATTGCAAAAGCACCAAGTTTTGCAAGTTGCTCCTTTTCGTCTTGGTTGATTGATGCAGAAACAATTACTACCTTTGCATGAGGATTATACTCTAAAATTTTTCTCAGGCCGTAAAAGCCATCATAGTATGGCATTAGCATATCGAGTAGCACAAAGTCTGGTTTTAGTTTTTTATAAAGCCGTACTGCCTCTAGGCCATTGTTACCCTTTGCCAGAACATTTACCCCCTTTATTCTGAGAAGCTCAGCTAGCACCTCTGCTCCGTCGGTATCATCCTCAATTACTATGACGTTTATCATACCCATCTAATGTGCTTGGAGCCATAATTTCCAATGTGTGTTTCTTTTGAACAGTCTTGTCACAATCTGAAATTTCCTATATTCCTTTTTAAAATTATAAAAAATCTTGTCAATTTGAAGGCAATTGTGGATCTGTGAATAGAAATATTTAAAAAAAATGGATTTTGATCTAAATAATGAGCCTGCAAAAAATTCTAGTTTTTCTTTTTGCTCTAAGCCCATTGCTTTTTTCTTTTATTCAAGACGGATATTCGCTTACTGCAGACTCGACTTGCAAAGAGGGTTATGTCCTTGTTTTGAGGACAAACGTGCAAAAGTATGCATGCGTCTTTGACTCTACTGCATCAGAGTGGCAGACCCTTGACATTGCAGAACCAGTAGAACCAATGGAAGAAACACCACCTGAAGAAACGGAACAGCCGATGGAAGAAACACCAGAGGAACCAATCGAAGAAACAGGGATTACAAATTTTGAAGAGTGTGCAGCTGCAGGAAACCCTGTCATGGAGTCATATCCAAGGCAATGCTCATTTGATGGCCAGACATTTGTAGAGGAGATAGAAATGCAAGAGCCACTTGGCGTTTTTGAAGATACAATGAGATATACCACAGAAGAACCAACAATTGATCCACAAAAGGGATACTTTGTCGACGAGATTGCTGATGGAATATACTGGCTAGTTGGTGGTGGCTATCAGACAATGTTTGTAACCACAGGAGAGGGAGTAATTGCAGTTGATGCACCGCAACCAATTGGAGATAACTATCTATCTGCAATAGCTGATGTAACAACAGAGCCAGTAACTCACATGATTTACTCGCACTCCCACCAAGACCATACAGGTGTGGCAGGCCAGCTGTTCCCAAATGCCACATTTATCTCACACAAGCAGACTGCAGATGTACTTGCATCACAAAATGACACAAACCAGCCCGTCCCCACCGTAACATTTGATGATAGACTGTATACCTTATCTCTGGGAAACCAGACACTAGAGTTGCATTATATTGGCAACTTTCACTCTGATGGCGACATTGTAATTTATGCGCCAGCTCAAAAGGTTGCAATGGCAGTTGACCTGATGCGACCAGGTGAGACACCCTACAGAGCATTTGGAGTAACTCCAGATATTGGTCTATACCTGCAGACACATGATAATTTGGTAGATAATTTTGATTTTGATGTACTCATTTCAGGCCACACCAACCTACTTGCAACAAAGGATGATATCAGGACAAACAAGCAGTTTGCACTAGATGTGATGGAAAATGCAAGACAGGCAATACAAAATGGCACTGCAAATCCAGAAGAGACATGTGTTCAAATGACCACACAGCAGTGGGAGGGAAGGCTCCAGAACCTTGATGCATTTATGACTGATCACTGTAACGCAATGATCCAGTATGTATCGTCTTTGGAGTTTACAGACCCAGACCAGCTTTATGTTACCATTCCACTAGATGAGGAGACCCCCGCCGACGATATTGAATTGCCTGTACCTGATACTGATATTCAGAGAAGGGTCGAAAACCAGCTTGATTTGCTTGCCTTTAAGATTGAGCAGATGAAGGAGATTGCGGAAAATGAGGATATCATATCAGCAGTAATTGACTCAAACAGGAGGTTTGCAGCAATGGAGGATCCCGCTGCATACATTGCCCAAAAGGACCAAGAGTGGCTCAAGACTCCAATGAACTCGCCTTCTCCTTTCATGTTTGCAATAATTGAAAGCAACATCTCTGATCTTTTGCGCGAAAAATCCATTGTACCAACAGACCAGTTTGGTGATGTATTGTTTCCAGAAATTATAATCACTAATGCATATGGAGCAAACGTTGCGCAGTCCATTAGAACCGAGGACTATAACCAGGCAGACGAGGGCTGGTGGCTTCGTGCAAAGACTGTTCCAATCCACTTTAGAGAGGTCTCATGGGACAGCAGTGCAGAAATATTCTCATCAGATATTATAATTAGAATTGTTGATGACAAAGGTAATTTCATTGGTGTCCTAAATGCTGCAACGCCAATTAGAGAAATCTAAGGAAACTTAAATAATTAAAAAGAATATTCCAATATTAGTTGTCAGTTAAAATAAAAAACATAAAGACGAAAATGATCAAAGAAGATGACGGATCATATTCCATTATATGTTCTGCACTTGGTGTTTATAGCTCAGGAAAAAATCAACTAGATGCCAAAAAAAACTTTCTTTCTGCGCTTGAACTTCATTTATCAGTTATAAGAGAAAAGGCCACTGAAGCTATCACGGTTTGACAAAACTCTCGCCGATAGCAGGAAGAAAACTAGTCAAGATTCTGTGTAACGAATTTGGTTTTAGGGTAATAAGACAAAAAGGTAGTCATGTTACTCTTACTAATGATAGTATATACATAACAGTTCCTTAAAAAGAAATTCGTGTAGGATTGCTTGGTGTTATCCTAAGAGATTGTGGTATTACAAGAGAAGAATTTTTGAAAGAAGTTTAATGTTTACTATACAAAAGCTATTTTGAAGCTTGCATTAGAATTAATTCTTCAAAGAAAAGCTTCTTTCTTGCGACTACACAAACGTCAAACCCTAACATTTTTGTTTTTTCAACTAGTTTCTGGTAATTTGCAAGCGATGATGTAAGGAACAAAACCTTTCCTTCCTTTCTGACGCACTTTTTTGCAGACTCGATTATCTTAAATGGAATCTCTACTCCTTCAGCTCCTCCATCTACAGTTTTGTCAGAAATTTTTTGTGATGGAAGGTACGGCATGTTACAAACTACTAGATCAAACTCATGATATAGTGCATCTGCACCATTACAACATATTTGATTTGGAAATTTAGTCTGAGAACTCAATGAACCAAAATCAATGTCGGTTGCAACAACTAGAGGGAAATTCTCTGACAAAACCCTTGCGAGATATCCAGAGCCTGTTCCAATGTCTAGTACAGAAAATCCCTTTTCGTTTTTGACATAATCTGCTAAAAAAAATGTATCTTCTGCAGGTTTGTATGTATCATTTGAGTAGCTGTTTTGCAATTTTGATTATCTCATCTCCCTTTAGCTCTTCTAGTCGCTTGTCTGACTCTATAACCTTTCCAAACTGCTTTGCTATGTTGCGTATTTTTTTTCGCTTGTATGAAAACATCTTGTTTACAGTCTGAATCAGCTCTTTAGTTACAGTTGTTTTTCGTGCAAGCTTTAAAACAGCCGAGTCAACCTTTGGTGGAGGAGAAAAGTTGCTCTTTCCTACATCCATTATTTTTTCAATGTCAGCTGCATAGTTTGCTAAAACTGATACTGCCTTGGTATTTTTCTTTGATAGCTTTTCTGCAAATTCCTTTTGTACCATGATTACTGCATGTGAGTAATTTTTCTGAATTAGCCATTCTATTGCATCTCGGCTTGTAGAGTATGGAAGGTTTGATACAAAAATAGAGAATTTCTGATCTGACTTGAAGCCATCGCCGTGCAAAAGTGTAAGGTTTGGAATTTCTGAGAATATTTTCATTGCATCCTCGTACAATATATCATCAGACTCGATAGAAACTACCTTTGCTGCCTTTTCACACAATAATGGTACAAGTATTCCCTTACCAGTTCCTATCTCTAGCACAGAATCCTTTTTTGTTATATCAGCTGAATCAATTATTTTTTTTGCAACAGATTGCGAGTGTAAAAAGTGCTGGCCGAGTCGCTGCCTTCTCATCTTTTAACAAAGAGATTCATGCGGGTCTCGCCTGTAATCTCCTCTAGTATTCTTTTTGCAATGTGCTTGATTGGCTCTTTTAGTCCTACTCTTGACTGCAAGTCATCATAGCTTGCAAAAAGTTTTTTGTCGCGCTCATCGAGCATCTGCTTCATGTAGGTTTTTCCAATGCCAGGAATTAGCTCCAGTGCATGGATTCGTGGTGTCAGTGGCTGTGCATTATTGATATACTCTATGAATCTCTTTTCGTTTGATGTAACAATTTTGTTTACAACTCCTGCAAGCTCGCTTTTTGCGTTATCTGATATTTTTTTGTATTCTAGCTTTCCTAAAACAGACTGAACCTTGGTACGACCTTCTTTTCCAATGTATATTCGCTCGCCAACCTCAAAGGTAGAGTCTGGAACGCCTAGTATCTCAAGCATTGTCAGCCTATCTTCACCAATTGCAGTAACTATGATTCCCTCACGTCCGCGTACGGTAAATGACCTGCCTCGCTCGTTAAAATCCAACACGTATGCGTACTCTTCATATTTTCTTGGCTGGGTATATCCCCTCTCCAAAATAATCACCTAAAAAACTACGCGTGCTCCTTGATTATCTTCAGCATTTTTTCTAGCGTCTCAGATAGGATTAGTTTTTTCCATCCAAAGGTAAATGACCGCAGCTCGGCTAGAGTCGTAGGTAAAATGTTTACAATCTCTACTGCTTCCTCTTCTGTTATGTCACACTCTTTGACTAGTTCCTGTTTCATTTTTTTTGCAGTCTTTGGGTCAATCTTTGTGAATTTAGAAACATAATCAAGAGTCCATCGCTGAATCTGGTCCATTGACTCTAAATCCTCTTGTCCTAAAATCTCCTTAACCTCAGGTATAGACACTGCTTGTCTACGTTTTACTTCTTCCATCTAATCACCAAACGGTTTTACATGGTCTAATCTAGTGATTAAGGTTTTCGTCTTGTTTCCAAGCTTGATGTCAAGAGTTACGGTTCTTCTGCCCACGCTTGTTACGGTTCCTACCTTTCCGTGGTATCTGCGGTGGGGCAGTGACTTGTGCTGTCTTGGGTCTATAATGACCAGAGTCCTGTCACCTGGCTTGTACTCTCGAAGTAGAAACGAAACTCCCCTTGGTTCGTCTTTTGTCATTACGGCTCGAGACTTGTGCCGAAACCCATGTGAGCGGCCAGATGGTTTTTTTGTAGTCATACCGAACTTGTTTTTTCCTAGCCCTTAATTAATCATCAACAAAAATGCGTGCCTATTGTCTAAAGAGAATTTATAATATCTTCAAGAATAATCATGAAGAAAGTCCTTTAATGGCCATAATCCTTTTCTTAACCATATATTTAATAATTAAAATCCGTTTCATAAATTATTCTTTTTATTATAGCAATCCTCACATAGAGCTGGCTCATCTTGAGAATAGATTAATTTTCTTTTGGTTTCATTTACACCACACTCAAAGCATTCAGCAATTCTGACCAATTTGGATTCATTTTCAGTAACTAAAAATGATATTAAAATCTATGGATATAATGAAAAATCAAGTATTGATTCGTTTTTTCATGTTTTATCAAGCTTACAAAATAAAATAGTATTTTTTAATTGTTTTATCTGTGTATGCTTTATGACCTGACAGCATATTTGATATATTAGTTATAAAAAATCATTGAGAAGGATTGAACTTATCTGTTATGATCAACAGTCCAAAAGTATAGAGTATGTGCTAAAAAAATACAAGGTTCCATACCACGTCGATCTAGTAATGCAAGATGATTCCAAGCTTTTACGATATACAGTGATTTCTCCTGACATAATATCAAATACATTAGCAAGTGAGTTAGAAAGTATAATTGATACAAGTCAAAAAGAGCTCTACATTACCAGTCAACATATTGAGGCTACTCTTTCAAATTATCTGACAAAGTTAGTAGAAGAAGAAAAAGAAATGCATAAGGAGAGTAAAGGAAAGAAGCTGGCAGAAGAATTTAGAGCATTAATTGAACCATCTGTTGAACTAAGCAAAAGTTTGTGGTATATGATAGTAATTGCATCTGCTGTGGCTATTTTTGGTTTGTTTTCAAATAATGCTTCTCTTGTTATTGGTGCAATGTTATTATCTCCTCTTCTTGGACCAATTACTGCTTTTTCCTTTAATGCTGCGGTTGGTAATCCTGAAAAAATGTTAAAGGCAGCATTTTCTGGGTTAATTTTAACAACAACGATTATTGCAACTGGAGCAGGTTTAACTGCTATTGCATCATCATTTACTGATTTGCCAATAACTGATGAAATTCTAGCACGCACTCAAATGACTCCAGTGTTTCTGGCAATAGCTATTCTTCTTGGACTTGGGGGTGGCATAGCCATGACTTCGGATATTCCTGGAATTTTAGTTGGAGTAGCAATAGCAGCTGCACTTGTTCCACCAGCTGCGGTAGCTGGGATAGGGTTAGCCTTACTTGATTATGATATTTTCATAAATGCACTCATACTTACGATAGCAAACATTTGTGGTCTGATTTTAGGAACAATAATGGTATTCTTTGCTATAGGTGTAACTCCAAGAAAATATTATGAGAAAGAAAAAGCACGAAAGTTCATTACTTATACTATTACGGTATTTGTGATATTGAGTGTAGTGGTGGGAATCTTGACATTTTGGTTATGATTGCAACTAAAATACAGATTAAAGAAAATTTTATAGTAACAAATAGTGTATACTTTGAAGTGATTTTCTAAATGTTAAAAAAAATTGCGGTAATTATCATTACACCTACTCATACCAAAAAATCATTTGATTTGGGCTTGATCATTGCAAAAAAATTTGATTCAGAATTATCAGTAATCAAATGTGTTTATAAAATGCCTCCAAAGTTCTATTTTTTTGAAACAAGGTCAGATAAAGAGTATACAAAAAAACAGAGAGACAAGATAAAAAAAGAATTAATTAAATGGAAAGAAATTGCTAACAAAAGAGGTATGAGAATTAAAACAAAATTTGCCTTGACTGATTCTGTTGCTAATTGGGTAATTGAGTATATCAAAGAAAATAAGATTGAAATGGTAATTGTTGATTATCCAAAACTTTCTCTAGTTGAAATGAATCAATATGATGATATAGTAAATATGATTCATCGCAAGGCTCATTGTCATGTGCTAACAACGAAGGATAATTAATTATTAGAATTTTTAATTTTCTAACTGATTTTGAAAATCTGAAGGTTTAGTTGTATCAAGTTTGTGAGATAAGAAAAGCTTGAAAAGGAATACGCTATAAACAAAGACACATTGGCTTTGAAACCAAAATTTGTTATAATTAGAGAATAGATTAGTTAGTAATTTTGTACAAAAATTATACTAGTTGGCATTATAAAGAAGCCGAAAAAAAGCTAATTCAATGGGGTACCTTGATGGAATAACATTTGATTTTGAAATTTTTCGCCACGCATTGTCCAACTTTCAAGATTCCATCCCCCAGTTTAGTCCACTGATAGGAGAAATTCTCTCAGCGCCAGTTATTTTACTTGCAGCCGCAGTTACAATTTTTCTTGGAGTAATTGGTGAGGCATTTTTCAAAAAAACTGGAATACCTGACATTGCGTTCTTGATGATACTTGGTGTAATTATTGGCCCTATCCTTGGGATAATTTCTACAGATGATGTAAGCAAGGTTGTCCCGTACTTTGCAGCCATTGCTCTGATCATAATCATGTTTGATGGAGGACTAAATCTTGACATTCGAAATGTGGTGAGGACTGCACATTATGCAGTACTTTTGTCAATACTTGGTTTTGTCACATCTGTCGTTGCCGTAACCCTAGTTGCATTTTATGGTCTTAATTGGGGTATGGTAGAGAGTATTCTACTTGGAACCATTGTAGGCGGCAGTAGCTCAATTATTGTATTTGGTTTGGTAAGACAGCTACCAATTTCTGATGACACAAAGTCAATGCTAAGCTTGGAATCTGCAATTACAGACATTCTTGTAACTATCATAGCCTTTGTTTTATTTGACATTATAATTTCTGGATATTTTGATCCGGAGTTAGCTCTTGGTACCTTTGGAAGATCCGTAGCAGTTGGTTTGATTCTAGGATTTGGAATAGGTATACCTTGGGCTTTTGTTACAACCAAGCTTCAAAATGCACAACACTCATACATGCTTACCATTGGAATTTTATTTGTCATATTTTTTGCAGAAAAGTCACTTGATGGAACTGGTGCACTAGCTCCATTGATTTTTGGGTTAATGCTTGGCAACAAACGACTACTTTCGCACTATCTAAAATTTAAGATTCCTGAAATTTCTACTGATAACCCAACTCACAATCAGCTAACATTTCTTGTAAGATCTTTCTTTTTTGTTTTCATAGGATTGCTTGCAACATTAGGGAAAATAGAATTTATTTTCTTTGGTGTAATAGGAGCGATTCTGCTTTATCTGACTAGAGTCGTGGTAGTCAAAATATCTCTTGGAAGAAGATTTAGCATCTTTGACAAAAAGGTAACAGTAGCAATGATACCGCGTGGTCTAGCTGCCGCAGTTGTTGCAACAATTCCACTGACAATTGGCATTGCAAATGCAGAGATATATCCTCAGATTGTATTTGTTATAATCCTGACATCGGTTATAATTACGACAATTGCCTTGGCAAAAGCAAAAACTTTTGCTCCAACAGATCCTGAAAATCATACACTGCAAAAAAAGAATCAGAACAGCTAAAAGTTGTGTTACTGTATTTAGTATAGTATTTATGCAGATTCAAAAGAAATTCCCTACATGTCAGCATACATCGAAACTTCCCATGGTGTAGGAGTTTGAGAAAAATCTGAATACTCAGCATACTTCATAGAAGAGTAGGTTTCAAGAAAGTCTTTTGAAAAAACATTTTCAAGAAACCTCGAGTCTGATTTTAGCGCATCGAGTGCCTCTTTGAGATTCGCTGGAAGCGCTCTAATGTTTAATGCCCTCTTTTGTTCCGGTGTCATTTTGTAAACATTTTCTTCGATAGAATTGCCACAGTCAATTTTTTTTCTGATTCCATCTAATCCAGCTAGAAGAAGTGCGGCTTCAAGAAGGTAGATGTTTGAAGTAGGGTCTGGCACTCTGTATTCTACTCTTTTTGTTTTTTCATTTCCTTTAGAATACATTGGTATTCGAATTGCTGATGACCTATTGCTTATTCCCCAGCAAACATTCATTGGAGCCTCAAAATGTGGAATAAGTCGTTTATACGAGTTTGTTGTTGGATTTGAAATTGCACAAAGCGCAGCTGAATGCTCCAGTAATCCCCCTATGTAGTATCTACCAATCTGGCTGAGCTCTGCTTCCTTGTCATTTGGATCATACATTGTATTTTTTTCTCCAGCCCAAAGGCTTTGGTGAACGTGCATTGCCGAGGAGTTGTCTCCATAAAACGGCTTTGGCATAAAGGTGGCTACCTTTCCTTTACTTTTTGATTTGACCTTTACTAGATTTTTGAGAGTGACAATTGCATCTGCCATTTGCAGTGTTTTGTCATATACTAGATTTATCTCACATTGACCAGATGTTGCAACCTCATGGTGTTGAGCTTCGACTTGTATGTCAAAGTATTTGTAAAGATCATCGCAAATGTCCTTTCGTATAGCATCAAGGGTATCTCGAGGTTGTGCAGGATAGTATCCCTCCTTTAGATCAATTCTTGTGCTTAGGTTTCCTCTAGTCCAGGGAGCCTCCTTTGATTCTATAGAATATCCAGAACCTCCATAGGATTGTACTGCACCAATTGATGACGGATAGAGGTTTATCTTATCAAATATAAAAAACTCTATCTCTGGTCCCCAATTTGCATGCGTGTAACCAAACTTTGATAGCTCATCAAGTGCACGACTGACAATTCCTCTCGAGTCTTTGTCGTATCTTGAATGAATGGATGAGCTTTCCTCATACAGATCTACAAACATTCTTGCATTGAGTCTTGCACCTTCGTCATAAACTGGCGGCAATATTTTTAGTGTAGAAAAGTCAGGTACAAGGGCCATGTCTGATTTATTGACATACTTGAATCCTCGAATAGAGCTTGCGTCAAGCTTTTCTAGTCCTCGCTTGAAGTTATCTTCTGTTAACGCGTATGACGGAATGCTAACACTGTGTAGTTCGCCAAAGATATCAACAAACCAAAAATCAACATATTTGATTTTAAGATCATGAATTTTTTTAATTATACTTTCTCCTGAGGATTTTTCAGGAGCTGATTCTTGTATTGATACTATGGAGGACCGCCACTTGCTATGCTTATTTCATCGTTAGCTAATGTCTTGTCTTTTTGTAAGAGTTCATCGAGTTCCGATTCAAAAAAGAATTTGTCACCAACGAATGGTTTAAGCTCATCAATCCAAATTGCTTGTTCATCGTATTTTGCCAAAAATGGTCGCTGAACCCATTTTGGGTTTCTTCCCTGCAAAAATCTCATTACTATTGCTTTTTGATCCCCTACGTCTGCTACTCCAAGAACCTGAATCTTTCCTGGTGTAGTAGACATGCTAGGTCCTCTTACAGTCCTGCATAGTCCGCTAACCTGCTGGTATGCATCACGAAAGATTTCCTGAGCGCGAATTAGCGGTACTCCAAAGTAGTGCTGGGCTCCAGTATCTCTTACTACAAACATATAGTATGGGACACAGCCTAGCTGAACCTGTCTTGTCCACATCTCTGCCCACAGGTTGGGATCATCGTTTATGTGCACCAAAACAGGAGATTGTGTCCTTATCTGGGCACCAGTCGTACGTATTTTGTAAATTGCCCTCTTTACAGCATCAGTTGAAATCTCCACAGGATGGTTAAAGTGAGCCATAAATGCAAGGTGCAGTCCTTTTCTTGTCACTCTTTTAAAGAGATTCAATGTATCTTCTGCGTCATCATCTGAGAGAAACTTGTATGGCCAGTAGGCAAGAGCCTTTGTTCCTATTCGTATTGTTTTAAGATTAGGAAGGTTTGCATCCAAGAGCGGGTCAATGTATGTAGAAAGTATTTTTGTCTTCATAATCATTGGATCACCCCCGGTAAACAAAACGTCGCTAATTTCTGGGTGCTCCTTTAGGTATTGCACCAAAAGTTCTGTCTCCCTCATTGCAAATTTTAGCTCATCCATTCCAACAAACTGCGGCCACCTAAAACAAAAGCTACAATATGCATGACATGTCTGCCCTTGGCTTGGAAAAAACAAAACGGTCTCTTTGTATTTGTGTTGCATTCCATACAGCTTGGTACCATCACTTAGTTGAGGTACGTTGTGTTCCATCTGCCCTGCAGGATGCGGATTGAGCTCAAGTCTTATTTTGTTTGCAACGTTTTGGATTTTGCGTCTGTCTGCGGTGCTCTTTAGTGCCTCTTCCATTAGAGAGTAGTGATGTGGTTTGAGCATCTCTTTTTGCGGAAAGGTCAAAACAAAGATAGGATCATTTGGGATATTGTTCCAGTCAATTAGTTGTTCTACAACATAGTTGTTTGTTTTAAAAGGTAAAACATTTCCTACAACCTCAATATCAGTTTTCATTTCTTTTGGTAATTTTTTGATTTGAGGAATCTCGTTATAATTAATTAGAGTGTATGATTTGTATTGTGGAGCCTGTGAGTCATTCCAAATGCTCTGAGATTTTTGTAGAGTCATGTAAAATATGGCTCTTCATCATTGTTAAGTGTTGCCGTAACACATAAAAACGATGAATTATTGCAAAGAAATTAAAATCATCAGTGATGAAATTAAGATGATTTCAAGCTTTTGCAAAAATTGAATGGTAAATATTGTAAAATCTTTTAATTTTTAAATCACAAGAGTTTTAGAATTATCATGGCAGAGGACACATTAGGGGTGGTTTCAGATCAAACTGGTCAGTTTGCAGATGTATCGCAGCTTTTTGCCTCCTCACCATCGCTTCAGATTGCCTTTACCATTCTAATTATTGGAATTATAATTATTGCAACCGTTTATCGAAAATTTTCAAAATGGACAAGTTCTCAAAAATTCAATTACACAAGACCGCATCTTGCACGATTTATTCGCGTGGCTATACTGCCAATTTTAGCAATTGCTTTAATCTCAGGTACAAATGCTTACATCCAAACTTTTGAGCTGTTTGAAGATTCTGCCCAGCCTAACATAGACAGACCAGGTGAGGAATTGACGCCAGCTAAAACCTTTGCAAAAATTCTAAATACCATAAATATTCTTGTTATTGGTTATACTGTTGCTCACTTGGTTCCTGTTGTGTTGCTCAAGAGAGAAAAATCAATTTTAGAAAGACAGGATTTTGAGGCCTGGAAGGAAAAAAGAGGTTTTGCTGATGATGAAGGAGAACTATTTCACAAGATGTACAAATGGAAACCACCAATGACTTGTCCAGAGGATCTTAGCAAAGAAGAATTTGAACAATACATGAAAACCGAAGAAGGCAGAAAATATCTTGAAGGCTTTCGTACAAGAAAAGGAACAATGATTGGAAGTTATGAAGAATTAGTTAAAGACCCATTTGAAGAATGGAAAAAAGCTGAACGACAAAAATATGAAAAATATTTTCATGCGTGTGTTAGTGGGAACAATGAATCAGGAAAAAAATTGCGCCTTGGCAAAAAGCCTGAAGAGATTTTTACTATCGACATCTGGAGAGAAGAAAAACGGATGGAGGATTACGAACCAATTATTCCAGGAGCCAGACCACCTGGGTACGCAGAACTTAAAAGAAAGGATCTCCCAAAATCGGTTTCACATATAATAACTATTGGAATTTTTGTTGCGGTTCTAATTGGTGTAGTTAGCTGGTGGGGAGTGGATTTGGTTGTTTTAGCAACTGCAACAGGAGGATTGGCAATAGGTGTTGGTTTGGCTCTTCAGGAAACAATGCAAAATTGGTTTGCATACATTATGATAAGAAAGGATAAGATTTTTGTTGAAGGAGATCGCATTGAACTAGAAACTGGGTACAATGGTTATGTACACAAAATTACCAATCGCGTAACCTATATCAGACATGCACTAAATGAATCATTTGCAATTATTCCTACAAGACAGCTTGTTAATGCTCAGATAATCAATTATTCCAAAGAGCTAAAGATGGTTCCAGCTATTGTTGATGTTGGAGTATCTTATCTGAATAATCCAAGACAGGTTGCCTCTATTTTAATTAAAGTTGGAAAAAGAGCGATGAAGGAGATTATAGATGAAAAGGGAAAACATCTCATTTTGCAAAAGCGATGTCCATACCTTGATGAGAATAAACCAAGTTGTGGATGTGATAAAGATATTCATGTTGATATAAGTTCACCAAAGGTTCGTTTTGAAAACTTTAATGATTCCTCTTTAGATTTTAAACTCTGGGTTTACATAAGAGACTATGCTGCCCAATTCAAAACTAGAACCGACATACGGATGATAATGTATGAAGAATTTAAAAAATATGATATCAGAATACCGTGGCCAATTAGAACAATATATCATGGCGATGAAAAGAAGGAAGAAGAAGAGATTGCAAGACTAGAAAAGGAAAGAAAGAAGGTTTATGATGAATATGGTGTTGATGACATTGTCCAAGGCGGGGATGAATAAGTATTAATTAAAATTTTTCAAAAATTAAATATAAAATATTATTCACAGTTTTTTAAATGAAGAGTGTTCCAGATATTTTATTTCAATACTATATTTTGAAAAGAGCCTTTGCATTTTTGTACATCAAAAGATCTCTGAATTCCTTTTTTATATTTAATTTAGCAACAAAATTGTCCTT
>Ga0187892_10006049_pt1 | contig 18369 bp, 11 predicted proteins | sample MA1701073metaG_FD_139345 | JGI IMG/M metagenome (GOLD analysis project Ga0187892, IMG submission 139345) | Bio-ooze microbial communities from a basaltic lava cave in the Kipuka Kanohina Cave System on the Island of Hawaii, USA - MA170107-3 metaG ... | reverse complement strand
GCCCTGTCGGCGAAGCACGGTGAAGAGCTGCAGCCCCTGATCCACCGGCACACGAAAGTCCTGGTCATTCGTGATCACGAGCGTCGGCGTCCTGATATTCTGCGCCGTTAGGTGCGGCGAGCACCGCGCAAAATTCCTCCTCGCCACGTTGCTCCACGGCTTGCCGCCGAACTCCCAGTCCGTGAACCAGAGCTCCTCGGTGGTGAGCGCCATCGACTCCAGGTTGAAAACGCCGTCGTGCGTGACCGCAGCCTTGAACCGATGGTCGTGCCCGATGATCCAGTTCACGGCGTAGCCCCCGTAGCTCGCGCCGGCCACACCCATTCGCTGCGCATCCACGAAGGGCATCTTCTGCGCAGCGTTGAAGACAGCGTTGATGTCGGTCATGACCTTGCCGCACCAGTCCTGGGAGATCTCATCGACAAATTTTTGACCGAAGCCCGTGGAGCCGCGGGGGTTGGGTGCGGCCACTACCCATCCTTGCGACGCCCAGAGCGCGGGGTTCCAGCGGCTCGACCAGCCGTCGGGCCAGTCGCCTTGCGGTCCGCCGTGGATAAGGAAGATCGTCGGATATTTCTTCGCGGCGGAGAAACCCGGCGGCTTGAGGAGCCAGTACTGTACGGACGCTCCAGCCGCACCGGTCACGCTCTCGCTCGTCACCTTTGGCATCTCCACGTTAGGCAGCCACGACGCGTTCTCGGTCGTGATCTGATGCATCTCGCCGCCGTCCGTGCTCACTCGATAAAGATCGGAAGGAGCTGTGAGCGAGGACCTCGCGACCACCACAGTCCCGCTGCCGATCGCGATGCCGCTGATGGCCCCGCCTCGCGCAACGAGTTTCGGGGTTCCGTCGGCTGCCGACACGGAGAATAGGTTGTGCCGCCCGCGGTCCGCCGCGACGAACAGAATGGACCTGCCGTCCGACGACCAGCGATAGTCGTCCGCGGAGATATCTACGCTCTTGAAGAGCGTGCGCTTTGCGCCGGTCGCCATATCATAGATGTCGATGTACCAGCGGTCCGACTCGAAGCCCGCGCGCCGCTGCGCTCGCACCGCGATGGATTTGCCGTCGGGGGAGAACAGGGGCTGCTCGTCCGCTGCGGCGTTGTTGGTGAGCTTCTTCGGCGTCCCGCCCGTGATGGCAACCAGCCAGACGTCGCGATTGGTGCTCGCCATCTCCTTGTCGCGCCCCTCGCGGTTTGACGAAAAGGCCAGCGTTGCACCGTCAGGGGAGAAGGCGATCGCGCCGTCTTCATAGTTGTGCTGCGGAGCGTCGAAGTCGCCGGGCGTCAGGTCGCGGGTCGTCCCACTCTCGATGTCCGTGACGAACACATGGTGCCTAACGCCGAGCCGCCATTCATCCCAGTGACGATACGGGAGACTCGTGAGCATGCGCACCTTCACGGGATCCTTCTCCGTCGAATCGCGCACACCCTTGTTGCACGCCTCGTCGGGGCACTGCGGGTGCACGTCCGAGACGTACGCTACGCGCTTACCGTCCGCCGAGATGATGAGCGGTGGTTGCACGCCGCCCGAGAGCGATGTGACTGCGCGAATGCTCGTCCCTTCCCCGTCGGCCACGTACACCTGCGGCACCCCGTCCCTTGTCGAGATGAACGCCACGCGCTTGCCGTCGGCCGACCAGCGCGCGGTGTTCTCGCTCTTTTCGCCGCCAATGAAGAGTGAAGGCGGCGCGGAGCCGTCGGTGGGCACCGAATAGATGTCGGCGTTGCGCTTGCCCGTCGTCACCACCGTCGTGGTGCGCGTGTAGAGGACTGTCTTCCCGTCGGGCGAGATCTGCGGGTCGGCGATGCGCACGGCGCCGAGTAGGTCGTCGAGGACGAACGGGCGGGCGGCGCGGGCGGCGCGGGCGGACTGTGCGTGTGTCGAGGTCGGCACCACGAGCAGGGCGCTGATGGGGAGAGCGGCGAGGAGAAGTGATTGCTTCATGCGGGGGATATACACCTTGAGCAGCTATTCCGCGCGCAGCGCCCCGCACGGGTCGATTCTTGTCGCGCGGCGCGCGGGCACCCATGCTGCCATCAGTCCCACCGCCATCAGCAGCAGCGTGACGATCACGAACGCGATCGGATCGGTCGGCGTCACGCCAAACAGGAACGCTTGCAGCACGCGAGTCACACCGACGGCCCCGGCGAGACCGACGAGCACGCCCGCGACGACGATGCGGAGCGCGCGAGAGAGCACGAGGCGCAGCACGACTCGGCGTTCGGCGCCTAACGCCATGCGCACGCCGATCTCGCGGCGGCGCTGCGTCACCGCGTAGGCCATCAATCCGTAGATGCCGCACGTCGCGATCAGCGTCGCGGTTATCGCGAACAGCGCCAGCAGCAACATCCGGAAACGCGGCGGCGCCACCGACGCAGCCACCGCTTCGTCCATCGTTAGGGTGCTCACGATCGGCAGATCAGGCGCGACGCGGCGAATTTCCGCGCGAATGCCTTCGACCACGCTAGCTGGTGAGCCCGTGCGCGCGACGAACGACACGAACCGCAGGATGAACGCTTCTCGCTCCTGCTGGAACGGCACGTAGAGCATGGGCTGCACCTCCTGATCGAGTCCCATCTGACGGATGTCCGCGACTACGCCCACCACCGTCAGCCACTGGTCGCGATCGCTGAAGCGCACGCGCCGGCCTAGCACCGCGCCCGGACCACCGGGAAAGTATTCGCGCCCGATGCGCTCGCTGACGATCGCCACTTTCGGTGCTGCCTTCGTGTCCCCGGCGGTGAACTCGCGTCCCGCCAGCAGCGGAATCCCCATCGTCTTGAAATAGTCCGCGTCGATCTTCGGCCTGCCGGCATCGAGCGTCGGCTTCGGCTGACCCTCGATCTCGAATTCGTCGCGGATGAACATCATACCGAACGGCGCCGAGTTGATGACGCTCGCGGACTTGACGCCCGGCAGGTACTGGATGCGATCGAGCACGCCGCGCGCGAACCCATGGATGCGCTCGGGATTGTCGTAGATGCGTTCGGGCAGCGTCACCTTGACGGTCTGCACGACGCCGTCGCGCCCGCCTAACGCGAAGCCGGGCGACACCGACGTGAGGCGCACGAAGCTGTGAATCAAAAGGCCCGCGCCGATCAGGAGAACCAGCGTCATCGCGATCTGCGCGGCGACCAGCAGCGTGCGCAGCCGCTCGCCCTGATGGTCGCCGGTCGTGCGCGATCCGCCGGCGTGCAATGCTAACCGCTCGCCAAACGCGGCTCCGCTGACGCGCAGCGCCGGCACGAGGCCGATCAGCAGCGTCGATACGAGCGACATGCCGAGGCAGAACGCCATCACGCGGGCGTCGATCACGATGCCGCCGAGGCGTGGCAGCGCGAATTGCGGCACGAGCGGCAGCGTGACGCGGATCGCCAGCTGCGCGAGCAGCACACCGAGCATCGCACCAAGCAGCGACAACACGACCGCTTCCGTCAGCAATTGACGCACGACCCGGCGGCGTCCCGCGCCGAGGGCCATGCGTACGGACAGTTCGCCGCCGCGCGCAGTGAAGCGGGCCATTTGCAGGTTCGCGACGTTGACGCAGGCGATCAGCAGCACGAACGACACCGCCACGAGCAGGATCAAGAGTAGCGTACGCACCGACTCGGTGCCGTGCTCCTGCAGGCCGACCGGGCGCGCGAGCATACGCACGTTAGGCGCGAGGACGCCGGCCTGCGCGAGTGCGCCGGACGGTCCGATCGCCGGATCGTTCACAAGCGCCGTCAATTCAGCTTCCGCTCGTTCCAGCGTCACATCTGACTTCATGCGGCCCAGCATGAAGAGAAACGCGTCCCTGCCGCTGTCGCCGGGCCAGCGATTGGGTAGAAAGATGTCCGCTTCCGGCAGCCCGCCGAGCCGTGGGATCACCGGCCTGAAGCTGAAGTCGGGCGGCAGCACGCCGACGACGGTACGTGGGATGCCGTCGATTGTGATGGACTGTCCGACGATCGTCGGATCGGCGTTGAGCGACGCGCGCCACAGCCGGTCGCTGACGATCGCGCTGCGATCGTCGTCTGACGCCGCGGCGCCGGTGAGTAACGCGCGGCCGCGCACCGGATCAACGCCTAACGTGGCGAAGAAGTTCGGACTCACGTCGAGCGCGCTCAACTGCAGCGGTTCGCCGCGTCCGGTGAGCTGTGCGTCCGTCGAGTTATAGGCCGCGAGACGCTCGAGCGTGGTGACGCGCTGGCGCAGCGCCTCGTACGAGTAGGGCGGCCAGGTCCAGAACGTCTTGATGCCCGATTCGGTCTGCTGCGCTGATGGGACGATGACGAGGCGATCGGGATCGGGATACGGCAGCGGGCGCCAGAGCACGCCGTAGGCGACTGAGAAAATTGCTGTATTGAGGCCGATGCCTAACGCGAGCGTGGCGAGGACTGTGAATGTGAACGCCGGATCGCGCCGCATCAAACGCAGCGAGTGACGCACGTCCTGCGCGAACGTTTCGACCCTCGGGAAGGTCCACGGTTCGCGCGACTGTTCACGCAGCAGCAGCGGATTGCCGATGCGCCGCCGCGCGGCCGCGCGCGCGTCGTCGTCGCTCATGCCATCTGCGTGGGCGATGTCACGCGCCTTCATCTCCTCGTGAAAGCGCAGCTCTTCTTGCAGATCCCGATCGAACTGTTTCCGCTGGAAGAAGAACAGCAGACGTCGCAGCACAGAACCCACGGCAACTCTCCTGAGAGTCAGGACAACTACGTCGTCTTCGGCGCGGTGCTAATCCTGTCGGAGCGCCGTCAGCGGCTCGATGTGCGCGGCGCGGCGCGCGGGCACGTAGGACGCGAGCGCGGCGATGGCGCCTAGCAGCACGACGACGATCGCGTATGTCGGCGTGTCGTACGGCGTGACGTCGAACAGGAGTGTGCCGATCGAGCGCAGGAGCAGCAGCGAGCCGGCGATGCCAATTGCGGCGCCGATGGCGACGAGCGTGAGGCCGCCGCCGACGACCGATCCTGTGATGCTTGCCAACCGCGCGCCAAGAGCGATGCGGATGCCGATGTCCTTCGTACGTTCAGCGACGAGATAGGCGAGCAAACCGTAGAGTCCGAGCGCCGCCAGCAGCAGACCGCCGACGCCGAAGCTTGTCGAGATGAGCGCGCTGATGCGTTCGCGCGCTAGGCTGTCGGCCAGCGCGCTTTCGATTGTGCGAACGTTCGAGACCACCAGCGTTGGATCGAGCTCGTGCAATGCCGCAGTGACCGGCCTGACGAACGCCTCCGGCTGGCGCGCGCGCACGAAAAGCGTCATGGTCGCCCACGTCATGCGGCCGTGACTGTAGAACACGGTCGGTTTCGGTGTGCTTCTCACGGATCCTTCGCTGACGTCGCCCACGACACCGATGATCGGCAGGTATGGGTTGTCCTCCATCATCCAGACAGAGATCGACGAGGCGAACGGATCACGCCCTGAGAAATAGGTGCGGGCGAACGTCTCGTTCACGACGAATCCCGCCATCGGATTCGCGTTGTCCGCATCCGTGAATTCTCGCCCACGCAGGACGGGAACACGAAGCGTGTGGAAGTATCCAGGCGCGACCATGCGCACAACGGTGGTCGGCCGTTCGCTCCTGGGACGTTCTGGTGTGCCCAGCTCATGAAAGCTCGTGCCACCGCGAGGGCTGCCGATCACCGGGAGGCTAATCCCGGCGGCTGCGCTCTCGACGCCCGGCAGCGCGCGAACGCGCGCCACGGCCTCGCGATAGAACTCGCGGCATTGCTCAGCGGTATATCGCGTCGGCGAGACGGCCACACCCATCGTGAGCACGTCGTGTGCGTCGAATCCCATCGGCTCGCGATCCAGCGCGATGAGCGTCCGAACGAGGACACCGGCGCCGCAGAGCAGGATGACGGTCATGGCGACTTGCACGACGACGAGCCCCTGCCGCACACGAGGCGCGTGACCGGCCTTCGCACCGCGCGTCCGCAACGCGTCGGCCATCGATCGCCGCGCGAACAAGATCGTCGGTGCGAGGCCGGCGATCGCGCCGGTCACGAGCGACAGGCCGAACGCGTAGATCAGGACGCGTCGATCGATGAACAGCTCGGAGACGCCGAGCAGGTTCGTCGGGGCCACGGCGAGCAGCGCGTCGAGACTCCCGCGCGCGACTCCGAGACCGAGCGCGCCGCCGGCACCGGCGAGCAGCAGGCTCTCGATCAGTAGCGATCGCGCAATCGCCCAGCGTCCCGCCCCGAGTGACGCGCGAATCGCGAACTCGCGCTGGCGCGCCGCCGATCGCGCCAGGAGCAGGTTCGCGACATTGAAGCAAGCAATCGCGAGCAACACACCCACGCCGGCGAAAAGCACAAGCACCGACGTCCGCACCTGGCCCGTGATGACCTCGCGGAGAGGCGTCAATGTCACGTTGGTGTTCTTGTTGAACGCATAAGTCGCGGCGAGACGCCGCGCGATGCCCTCCATCTCCGATCGGGCCGTGCCGATCGTCGCGCCGCCGGCGAGGCGTCCGACGACCTCGATGATACGTCCCTCGTTCTCGCGCCACGGGCGCTGTCGATCGAGTTGGAATGCGGTCCACACGTCGACGTCCTGCTGCACGAAGCGAAAACCGGCCGGCATCACACCGACGATCTCGTACGGGAGGTCGTTGAGCTGGACCGTGCGCCCGATGGCGCGCCGATCGCCACCCAGGTCCTGCCAGGCGCGGTAGCTGAGCACGGCGATGGGTCGACCGTTGGGACGGTCGTCCTCATCGGCGATCGTGCGGCCCAGGAGCGGTGCGACGCCGAGCAGCGGAAAGAATTCCGATGACACCTGTTGTGCGGTCACGCGTCGCGGCTCGCCAGCGCCGGTCAGCGTAAACGCCCATGACCGCCAGGCAGCGAATCGTTGAAACGTGCGGCTCTCGCGCTGCCAGTCGAGCCAGTTGGCCGGCGAGACGTCGGCGTGCGCATTGCGGCCCGTCGATTCTTCGACCATCACGAGCTGGTCGCCGTCCGGGTACGGCAGCGGCCGCAGCAGGAGCTGATCGACGACGGAGAAGATCGCGGTGTTGAGACCGATGCCTAACGCGAGTGTGGCGAGGACGGCGAATGTGAACGCGGGAGTGCGGCGCATCAATCGCAGCGCGTGACGCACGTCCTGCGCGAAGGTCTCGATCTTCGGGAAGGTCCACGCTTCGCGTGACTGTTCGCGCAGCCGCAGCCGATTGCCAACGCGGCGCCGCGCCGTTGCCCGCGCCTCGTCGCCGCTCAACCCCTTTGCGGTGAGAGCGTGCGCCTTCATGTCCTCGTGAAAGCGCAGCTCGTCTTGCAGATCTCGATCGAACTGATTCCGCCGGAAGAAGAACTTGAGACGTCGGAGGACAGAACCCACGCCAATCTCCTCAGAGTTACGTCGTCTTCATCACGCGATTGATCGCGCCGAAGATCTCGGAGAAGCGTGATTCCTCGACGCCGAGCTGCTTCTTGCCGGCAGTCGTGAGAGTGTAGAAGCGCGCGCGCCGGTTGTTCGCTGATGTCTTCCATTTGGCCGACACCCATCCTTTGACGAGCATCCGCTGCAGCGCCGGATACAGCGATCCCTCTTCGATCGTGAGCACGTCAGCCGACAGCAATTGGATATGCTGCGCAATGCCGTAGCCGTGCATCGCCTGAATCGACAGCGTCTTTAGAATCAACATCTCGAGTGTGCCCGGCAGCAGCTCGTTTTTGTTTTTCGTCTTCGCTTCTTTCATAGTTGCTCTTTGCATAGACAAACTATGGAAGCGGAAGGTTTACTCGATTGGTGAGAGACTGTCAACTGTTGGCGTTGGCGATTCCGCAGTCTCGAACGCGGGCTTAGAAAGATTCTATGTCCGCTCTTCGCGGCGGAGAACAAGGATCGGATCTAGCTTCGCAGCGCGTCGCGCCGGCAAATAGCCCGCAAGCAGGCCAGCGACGATCAAGACTGCGACGGCCGCCATGAACGTGACAGGATCCCAGACGCTGATTTCGAATAACTGGCTTCTGAGCAATCGAGTCGCCGCGAGCGCGATCGCGACACCGAATAAGAGCCCGATACCGACCAGCATGAGCGTCTCACGGACAACCGACAGCATGATGTCCCGTCGCTTCGCGCCGAGTGCGACGCGGATTCCAACCTCGAACGTTCGCTGCGCCACGGCAAAAGTCACCACGCCGTAAACACCGAGGATCGCGAGGAGCATCGCCGTCGCAGCAAATCCCCCCAGCAGGACTATCTGGAACCGCCGCGAAGCCCACGCGCGAGAGTAATCGTCATCAAGCGGTCGGACGTTGTACACCGGCTGTTCCGCATCAAGCGCCAGTACCTCGCCGCTTACAACGCGTGCGAAGGATGCCGCGTCGCCTAACGTGCGAATAACCAAGGTCATCGTTGGCCATGGATTCTGGGCATGAGGAACGTAGACCGTCGGCGCCGGATCTGTCTCGAGACTGGCTGACCGCACACCCGCAACAACGCCGACGATTTCGCGCCACGCGGTGTCGGCGCCGAGCGTAGCAGCGAGACGTATGCGGTGTCCAAGGGGACTCTCGTTCCTCAAAAAAGTATTTGCAAACGGCTCGTCAACGATCGCTACCAGCGGTGCCCCCATCCTGTCGCCAGCTACGAATGGCCGGCCCCTAACGAGACGTATCCGCATCGTTTGGAAATATGCCGAGTCGACATTGTTCACTGCGGCGAGCGGGACATCGGCCCCGGTTGATGGAAGGCGGGCGGCCAGGACCACATCGGCGTTGAGCGCCTCTCCTGCGAGCGGCGGATGACTAACGAGCCCGGCGGAACGCACGCCAGGAAGTGCTGCAACGCGCTGCGAGAGATCGTGAAAGAACGCAACTCGGCGCTCGCCGTCGGCATACTTCGAGTTAGGCAAAGATGCCGTCGCTGAGAGGACATGTGCCGGACTGTATCCCAGCTCGACGGACAGCACTCGGCCGACACTTCTCACCAGCAATCCAGCACCGATCAGAAGGACGAGCGCAACGGCCACCTGAGCCGCGACCAAAGAGCCTCGAAGTGAAACGCGCGCTCCGTGCGCGACCCGTCTCGTCGCCGCGGTCTTGATCGCTGTGTTTAGATCGACGCTGGAGACTTCGAGCGCGGAGAGTGCGCCGAGTCCCACGCCAGTTAGCAGCGAGATGAGAAGAGCGAAACCGAGTACGGATGTGTCCACGGTAATTTTGCCTATGCGAGGCACATATTCGGGACCCAGAGTGCCCAGCAGCCTCGTGCCGGCGATCGCGATCAGCACACCAAAAGCGCCGCCGGCTATTGCCGTGATAATGCCCTCGCTCGCCAGCTGCTGAATGATCCTAACGCGCCGAGCACCGAGCGCCGCGCGAGTTGCGATCTCACGACGACGCGCAACGTTGCGCGCGAGCACAAGGTTCCCGAGGTTCGCGCAAGCGACGAGCAGCACCGCTGCGGTAGTGGCGAACATGAGGAAGAATGACGTGCGCGTGTTCCCGACAAGCGCCGCATGCAGGGGTCTCACAGTCACACCCCAACCCGCATTTGAATCAGGGTACCGCAGTTGGAGTTGGCCGGCGACGGCATTCATGTCGCCGCGAACAGCCGCAGCGCTAATGCCTGGCTTTAAGCGACCGATCACTCGCAATGCGCGGTTACCGCGTTGGTCGAGCTCATACGGTGCAAACGCGAGCGGGACCCATAGATCGGCGCTTGGCAGACGAAAACCGGCTGGGATGATACCGACAACTGTATACGCCTCCTTGTCGAGACTCAGGGAACGGCCGACGAGTGCGGCATTGGCTCCGAAATGGCTGCGCCACGCCTCTTCGCTAACGAGGACCACATGGTGGGACCCGGGTTGATCTTCGTTAGGCAAGAACGTGCGGCCCTGACTGGCGCTCACACCAAGCATTGAGAATAGGTTGGCGGACACGCGTGCACCGCGCATTTGTTCTGGCGTTTGCGCGCCAGTGAGAACGAAGCCCCAGTTCCGGTATGCGGCGATTGCTTCGAACGACGCGCTGAGTTCTTTCCAGTCGATGTAGTTCGGAGGCGAAACGCGCTGCTCCGTTCCCAACTCGGGCTTTGATTCCGCCAGCGCGACGAGCCGATCAGGCTCAACGTACGGGAGCGGCTGCAACAACACTCCATTGATGGCGCTGAAGATCGTCGCCGCGGCACCGATCCCAAGTCCAATGGTGACGAGAGTGATCGCGGTGAAGCCCCGGGCTCTACGCAACCCGCGTACTCCGTACAGAAAGTCCTGCCAGAAGTCGTGCAACATGGTGCGTCCTCCGTCGTGCCTACTGCCGAGAGATCGGTGTAGCTGACGGCGTCCCTAAACAGGGGTGCTCAGGGTGTTCGGTACGTCAACGCTAGAATCGCAAACCCCGTTGCGGCATCACTCATGAAATTCGCAGCAGCGGTCGCGGGATCACGTGGGCGATTGAGCGACGTTGCAGTCCACTTCCCGGATGCCGCATCCTGATGCTTCGCCAGCCAAACGAGCGCAGACGCGACGTGCGCCTCGTTGCTCGCATAGCCCGCGCGTCGCAGCACGAACGTCACGAGACCGGTTGCATATCCATCGCTCACGGTGTCGAGTACCGTTCCGTCGTTGCGCTTCCAGTCTCCAAGCCTGCCTAACGTCCACCCGCCGTCGGCGTTCTGTGTTGCGAACAGTGAATCGGCGATCGCACTTCGTTCGCCAGTCGTGAGCACGTCAGGCAGCGCCGAGGCGGCCCAGAGCAACACGGTGCGATTGAACAAGCTCTGCGCCGCCACTCCCTCACGGAGATACGTGCGCAGCGCGGCGATGCGATCCTGAATATCCGCTCGTGTCGCGTAGTTCCCGGGCTCGGTTCCCACGGCGACCGCGGCGAGCGCCGCACCGAAGTACGCGGCGTTGTCCGCCTCCCAGGGCTCGAGATGGAAGTTGAGCCACGCCCACGAGCCCGCGGTTTTTCCTCGGCGGAACTGCAACGCCCACATGTTGTCGAACGCGATGCGTGCCTCATCGCTCGCGCTGCCCGCGGCGGCGTCGCGGGTCGCGAGCACGAGCGCGTTCAAGACCGCCTCGGTACCGCGCGATTCACTCGTCTTCGGCAGGCCGTTGGTCTGATCCGGATAGAACGGCTCGACGTCACGCCACATGCGAACGCGCTTCACGACGTCGTCTATGAGTTTTCTCTCCGGAGCGGCTGGCTCGCTCTCGCGCAGCGCCGCGCGAAGTGCGGGCCGCGCGAGGGCGTACGGCAGCGCGGTGTGACACGACACGCACGCGGTCCCATGATCGCGCGCCGCGTTAGGCCAAGACGACCACCACGTCTGTCGCGTGTCGAGATGCGCCGCCGCGGCGCGCATGTCCCATCCCTGCGCGACCGCCGAGCGAGCAATCAGCGTCAGCGCAAGAATGCCGGCTGTAAGTCGCATGGATGAATAGGATGCGGGACATGCGTCCAACCGACAAGACGCCGCAAGCTGATGGACATCGAGTACTTCGGTGAAATGCTCGGTGACGCGTTCACAGCGAACGACGAAATCGCGAAGATAAAGTGCCTGTTGATGCGCCTCGCTCTCCTCGGCCTAACGATTGCGGCGACGGGCGCACTTGCGCAACCAGATCCGCAGCGCCATCGACGGAGTACGCTCGTTTTCGGGGCTTCCCGCCGCCACGGCGTGACGTATCTTCGCATCCGTCCAGTGATCTGGAGAGGCGTATGTCCCAACGGCCGGCGATCGTCCTCTCGATTGGGTTGCTGCTCGCCAGTGCGAGCCCGCCCGTGCATGCACAGTTGGCTGCGGGCGCGACCGCGTCGCGTCGCACCGTCCCGCCGACTGCCAACGGCTTCGACCAATGGGCCGATGCCATCATCAAGGAGTGGAACATCCCTGGGATGGCCGTCGGCGCGATCAAGAACGGCAAGGTCGTGCTGCTCAAGGGCTATGGCTTCCGAAACCTCGAGGAGAAGCAGCCTGTCACGCCGCAGACGCTGATGGCCATCGGCTCGAACACGAAGTCCTTCACCGTCGTGCTCCTCGGCCAGCTTGTCGACGAGGGGAAGCTCGACTGGGACAAGCCCGTGATCGAGTATTTACCGGACTTCAAGCTCTCAGACGAATACGCCACGAAGAACTTCCGCGTGAAGGACCTGGTCACCCACGTCTCGGGGCTGCCTCGGCACGACATCCTCTGGTATGGCCGGAGCACGTCACGGAAAGACGTCTTCTCGCACCTCAGGTACGTCGAGCCGTCGGCCTCGTTCCGGGGGCGGTGGCAGTACAACAACCTGATGTTCATCACCGCCGGCCTTGTGGTGGAGAAGATTACCGGACGGTCGTGGGACGACGTCGTGCGCGATCGGATCCTGCAGCCGCTGCAAATGACGCGCACCATCACCTCGACGAACGGGATGGAGGCGGCCGGGAATTTCTCGTACCCCTACGTCGTCTTCAGGAACGAGATCGGCCGAGTCCCGTTCCGGAACATCGACAACGCCGGCCCCGCCGGTTCGATCAACTCGAGCATCGAGGAGATGCTGCATTACGTCCAGATGCACATCAACATGGGCGAATGGAACGGAAAGCGGATCCTCTCGGCGAAGAACGACCTCAAGATGCAGAGCCCACAGTCGATCGTGACCGAGCGGATGGAGAACCCCGAGCTCGGGCCGGAGACCTACGGGCTGGCCACCTGGGTGAGCAGCTACCGCGGCCACAAGTGGGTGCAGCACGGCGGCGGCATCGACGGTTTCATCTCGCAGATGGCCTGGCTGCCTAACGACAGCATCGGCGTGGTGGTGCTGAGCAACATGTCGGGCGAGGCCAACCCGGTGCCCGACGTCGTGGTGAAGCGCGTCTTCGACGACCTGCTCGGTCTCCCGCCGATTGACTGGAACGCCCGCGCCAAGCAGAACGCCGCTAAGGCGAAGGCCAGCGCCGACTCGGCGCGAAAGGCAATGATGGCGAAGCGCCTCTCGGGCACTTCCCCGTCGCACCCCCTCGCCGACTACGCCGGGACGTACACTCACCCTGGGTACGGCGACATCGAGGTTCGCGTCGCGGACGGCGGGCTGACGATGAAGTTCGACAAGTTCGACATGCCGATGAGCCACCACCATTACGACGTCTTTTACCTGGACCCCGAGAAGCTCAAGGGGATACCCCTGGCCGGGCTGCTGGTGCAGTTCCTGATGAACCCTGACGGAAAGGTTGATCGCATGGCGATGCCGTTGGAACCGGCGATCGCGCCGATCATCTTGACGCGGAAGTAATCTCCCCGGCTCGCAGCCGGCATGCCGGGGTCCGGCAGTCGTTAGGCGCCTGTGCGCGGTTATTGGACATTCGCTCAGTCGAGCGCGCACGGTGCGCGCCGTGATTAAGGCGGGGATGGTGAGCTAGGTGAAGGTCGACCCGTGCAGGGATGCGCAGGCGACAGTGCCCCCTGCCTTTGCGAGGCTCGTGGCACGTGCTGCGTGGTCATCACGGGGCCTATCACCTGCACGAGCGTCCCCTTTCCGCCGTTTTAGGATCGGGATTGCGCGCTCATCGCCGTTTGCGCATCCGCGGACCTAGTTCCGAACCGCCGCGCCGACCAAACGTCCAAGAGCGCCTAACGTGGTCTGTGCCGACGTCAAGCCGAGCATGAAATCCTTGTCGGTGAATGTCGTGAGCACGTCCGTCGGCTGATGGTGCGTCGGATCCCAGTTCCCGCCGATCTCACGACCGCGTTCGTTTTCGCGAAGACTCAGCGATGGAACGAGATCCTTGAACGGGTCCGAGTCCGTGTTTGTCATGTGCGGCCCGACGGACGCCGGGTAGTGTGTCGCAAACTTCTCGTTCGCCGCTCGCCAGAAGAACGCCAGCTTCATCGACTCGTCGCCGAACTTCGATCTGCTCGCGAACTCGATGTTGATGTCGGCTTCGGGCCGCTGGTTAGGCGCCAGCTTGCCGTCGGCCGTCGGCTGGCCGTGATCCACCAGCATCATGTCGTGCTGAATCATGCCGAGCCACTTCGGCTCTGGGTACTTTTCCGGAGCCCGGCGGATCTTCTTTGCCCTGCATCGCAGCGCGCTGTTCGACGTAGGCGCGTGCGCCGTTGAGCCCCGTCTCTTCGTTGTTCCATAGCGCGAATCGGATGGAGCGTTCGGTCTCAACATCCGGCATCGAGAAGATGCGCGCCAGTTCCATGACAATAGCGGAGCCGGAGGCGTCGTCATTCACCGCCTGACCCCAGCCAATGCCGTCCATGTGCCCGCCGATGATGTACATCTCGTTAGGGTCCTTCGTCCCCACCTTCATACAAATCACTTCCTGGCGCTCGCCCGGCGTGCTGGGCTCCATGTTGATCGCGCGGATCGCCGGATCGGGCTGCGCCACCGAGTCATTGTTCACACCGCGCTCGCGCATGTCGCTGAAGATGCGGCTTCCACCCGGACCGTTACCCGGCCTGCCGCGCCCGTTAGGCGAAGTGACCGGCGGACGTGCGCTCCCGGCACCAGCGGGCCGCGGCGCGGGATTGTATTGGTAGGTAATGCGCTCGACGTTCTGGCACCCGTACTGTTTGAGTTGCGCCTCGATCCAGTCGACGGCGTCACGATTACGCTTCGTGCCCTGCCGGCGATCGCCGAATTGCGCCAATCCTTTGATCGTGTTCTTGTAGCGCTCGAGATCGAGACGATCGACGAGGGCTTGTACCGGGTCGTATGCCGTATCGGGCACTGTCTGCTGTGCCGCCGAGGCCGAAGGAACAGCGGCCGCCATGAGGAGACCGCACGCCGCCAGCGTCACGAATGAATAGAGTCGCATGAGATTATTCCGATGAAAAATCAAAGGGGTCAGACCCCATTGATTATGGCCGCGTTCGACCGCGAGCGAACAGGATGTTGGCCACGCGCACCGCGCTCACCCCGCCGTTTCCGTCAGGAACGAACGTCAACACCGTGGGGCGGCTGCCCTCGTTAGGCTTCGTGCGGAACGCCTCGAAGCTCACAGGCTCGAGCGGCACGGCGGGATCGGTGACGACCGCGGCCTGCAGGACACCGTTCTGGAATGTCACGTTCACATTGCCATAGGCCGAGTCGACGTACGCCCCGGCGTAGCGTTCGAGCGAGAGCGAGGGAGCCGACGTCGCCCGCGCGGTCTGCGCAGCGTTAGGCCGGCGCGCAAAGATCGGCTTGAGATCGGCGCTCCAGTCGCGCCGCGGGCCGTTCTCGAAGAGGTCGAACACACTGTACATCAACCCGTGGCGAATCTCCGCGTGGTCGAGGTTCTCGAGCACGTAGACGCCGAGTCGCTTGTTAGGCTGGATGCCGATGATCGCGCAGAGGCCGTTGATGCTGCCTGTGTGCATCCAGACCTGCTGCCCGCGATAGTCCTGGATGAACCACCCCAGCCCGTAGCTGAAGAAGTCGGGCTTCGCGAGCCGCAGTGCCGGATACTCCTCCATCGGTGCCTGAATCTGAGGCGTGACCAACTCCGCGAACGTACGCTGCTGAATCAAGCGCTTATCGCCGACGCGCCCGCTGTCGATCACGAAGCGCACCCACTTGGCCATATCGGATACGCTCGACCAGACGCTTCCCGCCGACGCCACGCCGTCGGTGGACCGTATTGGTACGACCGCTACAGAATCATTGATGAGCGCGTGTGGGACGGCGACGTTAGGCTGATTGGCGATCATCGAGACGAGCGCCAAGGTCTCGTTCATGCCTAACGGCTCGAAGATGCGCGTCTTAACGAATTGCTCCCATGCCATCCCCGAGACGCGCTCGATGATGACGCCGTTGAGGGCGTACAGGACGTTTTGATACTGCCACTCTGAGCGGAACGACGCCGTGGGTTGGATGTAGCGAAGCCGCCGGATGATGTCCGCTTGACTGTACTTCCAGCTAGTCGCCCAGAACAAATCGGCGCCCGGCAGGCCGCTGCGATGCGTGAGCAGGTCACGAATTGTGAGCTCGCGCGTGACCCATGGATCGGACAGCTGAAGTTCGGGGATGTACTTGATGACGGGGTCGTCGAGCTTGAGCTTGCTGTCGTCGACAAGCATGGCGATAGACGCTGCCGTCATCGCCTTGGTCGTCGATCCGATCGCGAAGCGCGTGTGCTCGTCGGCGGGCTGCGACGTTCCCTTCTGCAGCACGCCGTAGCCCTTGGCGAAGACGACCGAATCGTCTGTGACAACGGCGATGGCGAGCGCGGGGATGCGCCACTCAGCGGCGGCCTTCGCGACGTACTTGTCGAACGCGGCCCAGTCGGGCTTGGCCTGCGCGGCGAGCGATGTCGGCGCTGCGAAGAGGAGCGTTGCCGTCAACCATCGACTAGTGGTCACTTGACCATCCGATACGGGTGCGAACTCGAATCTGTCTCACAAGCCGCCAATGATGAGAGGTGATCGGGCGGCCGGGAAGGCGCGAAGAGATTCTGCGCGGCCGTGTCCGTTAGGCGGCCTAGGAAACCGTGTCGTCAGCAACTTCTTCGTGTGTTGCGAGCACCCAAGCCTCCCAGCGCTCTCGGTCCACCGCGGCAATGGGCAGTTGTCGAATCAGCGCAATTAGAGCATGTGGCTCTACAAGGCGTTCGCGGAGGAGAACGCGAACGAAGTCCCGGTCTTTCGGTCGCCCGGCTGCCAGCTTGCTAGCCGCTAGATCGTGGGCCTCAAGACAAATGCCGGAGTTGTCACGCGTGTTCTGGTTTCGGACCGTATGCGCCCTTGTTTCCCACCCCGGCGCGAGTTTCGCGGCTTCGATCGCCAAGCCATGAACGTAGAAACCGTGAGTAGCATGAAAACTCGACAGTTCACCAAGAGCTCCGTCAATCGCATCGGCGTTCTGCGGTTTGTTCTTCGGAGCCACATCCGCCTCGGCCGATTGTCGGAGTTCAGCCGGGGCGTTTGGATACTGTCCAAGGATAGCCTGCGACCCAAACACATATATCTCGGTGTCATCGGCGACGTCGCACGCTGCGCGAATCGCATGCTCGAGCTCACGACGCGTCATTTCTCACCGACTCCAAGTGCAGTGTCCTAAGGATCTCGTCACGCTCCTTCTGTGAGAGGACATCCAGGAATGGAAGGGACTGGCGAAGACGTGAAGCGCGTTCACCTGGATCCCGCAAGAACTGGTACAGCCGCGCGCTTGACATCGATCGCAGTATCGAGTCCCACTCAAGCAGTTCGTGACGCTCCTGATCGGATGCTGTTGTTAGGCGTTCTTTGACGAAGCGACGCGCAGCTTCCACCTTAGCCGGATCGTGGAGAATCCGATCCGCGATCACACTGGCCAGCAACGCTTGCAGCTTCTCGCGATCGCGCAGCGCAGGCTTGGAGTCGCGCAGCAAGTTCCGGCCGACTGGGGTGTAGGCGACCGGCGGAGGTCCAAAGAGCGGAATGGCTGACTCGAGGCGACGGATCACCACCGGCTTCGCGGTTTCCAGATCCGGGCGAGTGTAGGCTGCCAAATCAATCGTAACGTCCGCTGTGCTTTCCGCTGACTCCAAACGCGTCCTGAGTTCCTTGTCGACAACTCCGACCGCTTTGCTACTCACAAGGACTCCGACAGTGAGCGGCTGGGCGGGTCGATCGTCATTGCGCGCGAATGCGCCCTCAATCCACGCGGCATCGACCGTTTCACTCAGGCTCCGTGCGGCTTCTCGAATCGCCTTTATCAGATCGTCAACTCGGTTGCGCTCTGCCCAAAAGATCTCTTGCAGCGGTCGAGCGAGAGGATGTCGGAGCTCCAGCGCAACCTGTTGTCTACTGCCTCTTCCCTCCAATCTTAGGATGCCTTCGCGGATTAGCCGATTAGCCGCGACATAAGCGCCTTTGGGCTCTAGTCCGGCCGCTTTCCCAAGGGCATTCCGCGTCATGGGAAAAGGTTCAGTGCAGGCAACTCGGAGGAGTCGAACGTTAGCTTCCGTTCCGACTATTCGATTTAAAGGCGAGCGTAACGCGCTCTGTTTGCGTTTGACTGGTCGCATACCTGTTCATAACCATGGTGTAAGTCATTTGTTTCCAAGAATATATGCTTTAAAGACATGTTCTAATCTTATAGTACATATTCGAGTCTTATAGTACAAAGTACAGAACGCATGTCAAGGCGTGAGTACGGATCGCGACTCGCGATTTGTCAGTCAGTGTCCATGAGCGCGACTATCGGCTCGACCCTAACGGCGACCCGCGTCGCATAGATATTGGTCAACGTCGCGCTCCAACTCGCTCACTGCCACCGCGGCTTCGCCGCACCAGCCGGGAGATAACGTGACGAAGGACGTCTACTCGCGCCGAGAATTCGTCGGTATCGGCGCCGCCGCCGCCGGCGCGTCGTTCGCCGGACAGATCCTGCCGCCTAACGCGGAAGCGTTCCTCTCCCGCAAACAAGTAGCGCCGAGCGACCGCGTGCGATTCGGGATCAT
>Ga0187892_10006048_pt1 | contig 18372 bp, 19 predicted proteins | sample MA1701073metaG_FD_139345 | JGI IMG/M metagenome (GOLD analysis project Ga0187892, IMG submission 139345) | Bio-ooze microbial communities from a basaltic lava cave in the Kipuka Kanohina Cave System on the Island of Hawaii, USA - MA170107-3 metaG ... | reverse complement strand
CGCTCCGGTCACCGTCAACCGTTGGTACCGTACTGAATGACCCTTACTTTCTCCAAGGTGACAAGACCGCTGCCCATGATCGTCTCGAGTACCGCGAGAAAGGCGCCGATCTTCTCTTCGCTGTCGACGATCTCGATAACGATGGGCAAATCATCCGAGAGGCGCAGTATCTTGGCTGTATGGAGTCGGCTGGAGTGGCCGTAACCCAGCGCGCCCCGGAGCACCGTCGCCCCCGCAAGATGCAACTCCCGTGCCTTGAGCACGACCGCTTCATGGAGGGGACCGCCGTCATGCCTGTCGCTCTCCCCGATGAAAATGCGCAGTAACAGCGCCTGCTCAGGAATTTTCATTGCGCGACCTCCCCAATCGGTTGATCCGCGTTGCCAGAGCGAATCCCGCCCATACCGCGAGAAGCCATCCCGCAAGGGATACGCCGACACTCGCGCCGGCAACCTGGAAGTTTTCGGCCTGCAAAAACCGGATCGTCTCCAGGCTGAAAATCGAAAACGTCGTGTAACCGCCGCAGATGCCCGACATCACAAACTGCCGCTGAACCGGACCCGCAAAAAGCCGGCCCTCGGACGCCGAGAGCGCAGCATAGAAACCGATGAGAAACGAGCCGGTGACATTGGCGAAAAGCGTGCCCCAGGGAAATCCGCTGCCGAGCCAATCATGCAGCAGCTCCGACGCGAGCCAGCGGGCGGTTCCGCCGACGATCGCGCCGAGCCCGACGGCCGCGTACAGCTGCGCCGAGCGCCCGACCGATTTCCATCCCGAAGCGGTCGGCACCGTCCGGTCGACTGAAGGTTTCGATTCCGGCGCCTGCGGCTGAAGGGGTGGCTGAATTCTCCGCTCTGTCGTCATCCGCCAACTCTAGCCGGTTCCCAACAGTTGCGTTCCGACGATGAACCCTGTGCCTGCCGCCGGCAGGCACAGGCCGACCGAAAGCAGAATGTTGCCGGCCGCTCTCCACAGCTCGCCGTCTCGCGCAAGCGCCAGGGTCTGAAGCGAGACGGACGAAACGGTCGTGTAACTGCCCAGAAACCCGATGACGGCGACATGCCAGATTCCGGAACCCGAAAGCCAGGCATGTTCCGACGCGTTCGCCGCCGCCATGATCCCGATTGCGAACGCACCGCTGACGTTCACGACCATCGTTCCCCAGGGGAATGTCTCGCCGATCCAGCGACCCACCATTCCCGACAGGCCGAAACGGGCCATGCCGCCGAGTGCGCAGCCGAGAGCAACCAGCGCCAAATCGTACAAGTTGCTATCGTCCGGCCGACGGCTGGCGACATTCGATGTCGATGTCGCTCGACAACCTGCGAATCCCCGCGATTCCCGATCCGACGGCTTGCCGGGTAACCGTTGCCGGGGCGACAGCAGGCGGAAGAACGAGCGAACCTGTGCGGGCTTCCGCCGGCGCGCCGGTGCGGTCGAACAGCCGATAGCCGCCGCCGAACGGAAGCAGGACCGGCACATGCGCTTGAATCGTGAAACGATCGGCCCGGGACTCGCAAGGTCGACGAATCGCCATGTATCGGTCGTTGCCCATTCCGCAATCTCCATGCGCAGTCGCCGAATTCGGGCGGTCCGGGTCCAGTTCCAGAACCGATTCTATCATTTGACGACGAGAACGGCACAGGGGTCCGGTCCGACAAGCCTGTCCATCGTGCTGCCGCCGAGCCGGCTGCAAAGGGCGGAGCGCCTCATGAATCCGACCGCCAGGCGATCGCATTTCTCCCGTTCGACGAGACCCGGAATGCCCCGGCGCCGTATGACCGCCGACGATATGCGACACGAGCTTCACGCGGGCGGCTTTGACGCACGTCCTGGCGCTGCCGACGACCGGTTCGAGCCTATGCGCGGCTGCGACTTTCTCTTCTTCGACCTCGTCGATCGTCGTGGGAAATCGGGGCCTCTCTTCGACGGTAGCCATGCGCAAGGCCGCCTTGTGACTCCGGGCAAGTGCAATCGCGGCTGCGAGGGTCCGAGTGCCGCCTTCGGAGCCGTCGTTTGCGATCGGGGTTCTGCGAAACATGTCATTTCTCCTTTTGGGGCACCGGGACGGCGGAACCTTCGTCGACCGCCGGCTTGAACACGGGCCGGAACCAGCGTTGCGCGACCAGCGTGGGCACGACCGCACTTCCGATCACCGCTGTCACCAGGATCGCATACTGGCGCTCGTCGATGATTTCATTGTTGAGACCAAAGAGGGCGGAAATGGTGCCGAAGGTGAGCCCCGTCGACATCAGGAGCGTGGTGTAAATCCCCTCGCGGCCATCGAACGCAAAGGCCCGCGTCAACGGCAGGATTCCCAGGAACTTGGCGGCCATCTTGATCGTGAGAAATATCAGTATCAGACCAGCCGATGCGATCATCGCATCGACGTCGACGAGCGACCCCGCCTTGAGGAAATAGAACGGCGTCAGAATCGTGAAGGCAATGATACGCATGCGGTGCGGCAATTCGGGATTTGCGAGGAAGGCCGGTGCCAGCGCCATGCCCACGAGATAGGCCGGCAGCACCGCTTCGCTTCCGGCGATCGTGGCCAGGCCCCCCAGCCCGAGGAGAACCAGCGCAACGAACTTCGTTTCGGGTTCGCTGACGCGATGCCCCACCTTGCCGAAGAACCATGGAGCGAACCGGGGCAGCAGGGCAAGCGTACCGGCGGTTGCGGCGCCGAAGAGGGCCAGCCATATGTCAAGGTGCGCGAATACGAAGCCGAGTGCCAGAACCGTGCCGAGATCGGTGACGAAGCAGGCGGCAAGAATGATCCTGCCGATCTCCGTTTTGTTGAAGCCCGTCTCGATCATCACGGCGTAGACGACTGCGACGGACGTGGTCGACAGCGAAATTCCGGCGATCTGGGCCTGCGGCCAGGACCAGCCGAGGCCGTATCTGGCAAACAACAGGCAGCCAAGATACGGGACGGCGAAGCTTGTGACGCCGATGCCCAGGCTCATTCGCAGGTTGCGACGAAGTACACGTATGCCGATTTCGGTTCCTGCCAGGAAGGTGATCAGGATTGCGCCGAAACCGGAAAGAAAATTTACCCATTCGGTGAGTTCGAGCCCGACGATGTTTCCTGCAACTGCCCCGACCACTATTTCGATCAGGGCAATGGAGACGGCGACCCGAATCGAGATAATCGAGGCGAGCAGGGCAAGGCCCAACCAAAGCGCGGACGTAAGCCAGACGTTCTCCATCGCATACCGCTCCCTCCGGCAAACTCAGCCGGCAACCGGGTGCGCGTCGAGACGTCGCGAGATTTTCGGTGGCGGGTCGTCGAAACAAAAAGACCCCTGCTGCGCGGCTCGACGCTGCAGGAGTCATCAGCCCGAGGCGGGCGGTTTTGGGGGACCCCATCCCCTTCGTGCGAAAGAATACTAACGATGCTCCGGCCCGACCACAACAGGGTCGGGATTGGCGGCGCGGATCGATGCATTCGCCGTATCTGCCGCCCGGCGACTGCACGGTGGCGGATTGGCTGGATGGCATGTGGTGCACGATGAGTCGACGCGGTGCCATTGCCCCCTGAGGATCGGTTTCGGCCCGGAGGGCGCGGTATCCGTCGCCCGATGGCACGCCGCCGTCCGAAGGCAGGTGCGGCCGCTCGGCTTCGTCGGCATCTTCTTCGGCCCGACGCTGCTCGCGGCCGGTTTCACGCTGCTGCAGGAATGGATCGCGACCAGCACCGGCGTCGTTGCTCCAGCATCGTCGCGAAATGCCGGGAGCCGGCCGCCCGGTGAAAATGCCGGTACCCGACGGGTTCAGCGTCTGTCGTGACGTGCCGTCGCCGCCGCCGATCCGAGGCTGGTGTTCGTGAAATCGAGAACGACCCTGAGCCCCGGCTCGTTGTCGAGGAGCGTCACCGCGATGCCGTGAATGTCCGCAACGGCCGCGACCAAAGACAAACCCAGACCGCTGCCGGGGGTTGACCGACTCTGTTCGAGTCGAAAGAAACGCCGGAAAACCTTCTCCCGCATGTCGGCCGGAATTCCGGCCCCGTCATCGGCTACCGTTCCGATCGGTCCCGGATGTCGATCGTTCAGTAGAATATCGATGCGAGCGCCGATCGGCGTGTGGCGGATGGCATTCTCGACCAGATTTGCAAGCATCTGGGTCAGAAGCTCGCGGTCGCCGAGAATACGAATACCGGGGTCGATCGCGGCAGCAACGGACTGACCGCGATCTTCGGCGACAGCACCGTAGGTTTCGGCGATCGACCGAAAAATGTCCGATAGATCGACCGCCGAAAAGGCCGCCTTGCGAGTACCGGCTTCGATCTGCGCAATGCGCAGCAATGCCGCGAACGTCAACAGGATCGAATCGACAGCCGCGATCGACTGTTCGACGGCACTCTCGTAATCCTCGATCTTGAGAGCTTTCGATCGCGCCGTCTCCAGTCGCTGGCGCAAATGGCTGAGCGGCGTTCTCAGATCGTGCGCTATGTCGCTGGATACCTGCCGCAAACTGTCCATCAGCGACTGCACGCGATCGAGCATCTCGTTGAGGTTGATCGCAAGGCGATCGAGCTCGTCGCCGGTTCCGCGGGTCTGAATGCGATCCGAAAGGTTGCCTTCGACGATCGCTCTGCTCGTTCGATTGATCGCGTCGATGCGCCGAAGGAATCCGATGCTGAGAACGATGCCGCCGGTCGCCGCCAGGAGCGCGGTGACGCCGAGCGCCCATCCGAATGCGCGGACAATCGCCTCCTGGACCTCGACGATTTGAAAGGCATCCTCGCCCACCAGCAGAATCGAACGATCCTCGAGAGCGATACCCAGCGCCACAAGGTGATGCTCGTTCGGATCGGCAACGCCGCCGCCGTGCGTTTGCGGCAACGGAATGCCCTGCCAGCCCTCGCGGGGCGAAACGTCCGGCAAGTTGCCGGCGACCGTCCGACCTTCCGGATCAACCAGTAGATAGTAGGTTGTCGGATTGGGGCGCGATGCAATCCGTCGTTCAATTGCGAGTGTCAGGCGCGGAGTTCCGCCGATCCGTTGCTCCTCCTTGAGTGCGGCCACCTCACGCTTGACGCTCGCCGCAAGCTGCTGGCGAAGGGCATCGCTGGTAATCCAGTAGATAGCCGAGAACAGGATTACAGCCGACAATCCGAACAGGGCCGCATAGAGTGCCGCAAGTCGAAAACCGGTAGTGCGGATGATTCTAGTCAGGTTCACGGAGGACGTATCCCGATCCGCGAACCGTGTGGATCAGTTCGCCCTCGAAGCCCCGGTCAACCTTGCTTCGAAGGCGACTGATATGAGTCTCCACCACGTTGGTCTGCGGGTCGAAATGAAATTCCCAGACGTTCTCGAGCAGCATGGTCCGGGTGACGATGTGACCGGCCTTTCGCATCAGGTATTCGAGCAGCTTGAACTCCTGGGGCTGCAAGTCAACACGTCGACCGGCACGGGTTACCGTTCGCCTCAGCAGGTCCACTTCCAGATCGGCCACACGCAGCGTCGTATCGGTCGACGCCATCGGCGGGCGCCGGGCCAGCGCGTTGATGCGGGCCAGAAGTTCGGCAAAGGCGAACGGTTTGACCAGATAGTCGTCCGCCCCGGCCTCAAGACCATCGACGCGATCATCGATTCCACCAAGCGTCGTCAGGAATAGGATCGGCGTCAGGATCTTTGCGCTGCGGACGGTTTTCACGATGCTTAGACCGTCGAGTCCAGGCAACATTCTGTCGATAATCATCAGATCGTAAGTCTCTCCCGCCGCGAGGAACAGACCGTCGCGGCCATTGTTGGCGTGTTCGACGATGTGATGATGCTGCCACAACCCGTTCTGGAGATATGTCGCGGTTTCGGGGTCGTCTTCGATGATCAGGATTTTCATTTCACGCACTCGAAAGGTCCGGAATTGCAGCCGCCCGGCGTCGCCGCGGTGGCCGAATCCCGGATACCCAGGGATCGCTTCGCCGCTCGCGCTCGATCTCTTCCGTTCAACGGGCACCCGCCCTGCTCTCGGGCAGGTCCTGTCCGCCCTGCACGTTTACGATGGTTTCCTCGCCGTCGCGGCTCCAGGTCATGTATGCGATCGTTGCGACAATACAGGCGAGGAAAAGTGCGCTCGTGACGACTGTTCCGAAATCGAGGCCGCCGTTCTGGGCCGATTGCGACAGCAGATCGCCGAACGAGGCTCCCATCGGCCGGGTCAGTATGTAGACCAGCCAGAACGCCAGGATTCCGTTCATTCCCAACCCGTAGAACGCGATTGCGACCACGCCGATGATGCCGGCACAGATCAGACCCGCCGTCAAATAACCGAGGCCCAGCCCTTCGGCGGCGAGATCGCCGGCGGCGGTCCCGAGTGCGAACGTAAGCAGGATCGCAAGCCAGTAGAAGGCCTCGCGCCGGAAGGTATGGATCGTGTGAATCGACAGCGTTCTTTCGAAGGCATACCAGACGACGAATGTGACCAGCAGCCCGAATGCGAAGAACGCCGTCGACGTTTCCAATGAGACACCGAGATTGTCGACCAGGTTGTCGGTGATCAACGTGCCGACGACGCTGATCAGGACCACGGCAAGCCAGTAGACCCAAGGTACGTATTTCCTCTGGGAAAACTGAAGGAGGAGCGCCGCGACCAGAAATCCGGTCATGATCAGCGACGTCATCGGCAGCCCGAGCCCGAGATTCTCGATCAGAAAATCGGCAGCGGTCTCGCCAACGGTCACGGCCATCAGCTTGATCAACCAGAAATCTGCGGTAACGCGTGGTACCCGGTTGTAGAGAGTGATTGGGTGGGCGGAGGCTAGCGCGGTCATGGGCATCCTCATGAACGATTGAAGTCGGGATCAGGGCGGTGCGCGGCGGGGACGATTCCGGGATTTACTCGTCGTCGTTGCCGTCGCTGTCAGCGTCGGCGATCTTCAGTATCTCACCGGTGGTCCCGTCGATCATGACCTGTCGAACGAGGTCGTTTGCGGCAATGGCAACTTCGAGCCGGTTGGCGCCGGATTCGTCATCGAAGCTGGCTTCGACCGCATTGCCACCGGTTTGCTGCTCGGCTGTTGCGATTGCTGCGGCGAGCGACGTCGGCGATGCCATGAGTTCGGCAAGTCCGGGTTGGTCGCCGCCGTCGAGCAGCCTGGTGAGGAATCCCTCCCCTTCGGTCCGAATGACCTGACCGGAATCCATGTCAACATAGACGTTGGAAATCCTGTCCTGCGAAATGACTCCAACCTCGTAGAGGTAGGCGCCATTGTCGTCGTCGACATCGATCTTGAATGCCCGCCCGCCGGTTTTCTGTTCTGCCGCGGCAAGTGCCTGGGTGATGGAAGTATTCGCGCCGAGTACGGCGGCAACTTCCTTGCCGTCTTCGTCTTCACCGGAATCGGCATGGGCCGTTCCGCCGGCGGCGAGGACCAGCGCGGCGGCCAACGCGGTGGGAAGCATTTTGAAGTGTGCCATGTTCCGATCTCCTGTTGTCGTTGATGATCCGTCGAGACGGATCGCTAAGTCGGACTATTGGAGATCGAGGATTGGCAGAGGGTTGGCGCATCTATAATGTTTGGTAAGGTGGCGCCGGGGTGCGGGCCGCAACGTTTTTCCTTTCCGCATCAGTCGGTTAGCATGGTTCGAACGTTCGGATAGCGGATCAAGAGACCGCAGTCCCATGAAAATGCCAGCCCCCGACCGGGCGACGATCGGACGCCGCGCGCGGATCGCGGCCGATCTCGCGCGCATCCTGCCGGGCGATGCCGTGATCGAAGACGCGCATGCGCGCCGCGCCTATGAGAGCGACGGTCTGACGGCCTATCGCACGGTACCGCTGCTGGTCGCATTGCCGCGTACGACGGCGGAGGTCGCCGCGGTGCTGCGCTACTGCCACGACCACGCGATCAAGGTCGTGCCGCGCGGCGCCGGCACCTCGCTCTCCGGCGGCGCGCTGCCGCTCGAGGACGGGCTGCTGCTCGGCATGGCGCGCTTCGACCGCATCCTGGAGGTCGATTTCGCCAACCGCTGCGCCGTGGTGCAGCCGGGCGTGACCAATCTCGCGATCTCGGAGGCGGTGCGCGCAAACGGGTTCCACTACGCGCCCGACCCGTCGAGCCAGATCGCCTGCACGATCGGCGGCAATGTCGCGGAAAATTCCGGCGGCGTGCATTGCCTGAAATACGGACTCACGACCAACAATCTGCTCGGCGTCGAGTTCGTCACGATCGACGGGCGCGTGCTGCGGTTCGGCGGCAAGCACTACGATGCCGGTGGTTACGACCTGCTCGGGCTGATCACGGGCTCGGAAGGCCTGCTCGGTGTCGTCACCGAAGTGACCGTGCGCCTGACGCCGACGCCGGAGACGGCGCGTGCGCTGCTGCTCGGCTTTCCCTCGAGCGAGCAGGCGGGTGCCTGCGTGGGCGCGATCATCGCCGCCGGCATCATTCCCGGCGGCATGGAGATGATGGACAAACCTGCCATCCATGCGTCCGACGATTTCGTTCATGCGGGTTATCCGCGCGATGTCGAGGCGCTGCTGATCGTCGAGCTCGACGGCACCGCGCCGGAAGTATCCGAGCTGATCGGCCGGGTCGATTCAATCGCGCGCGCGAACGGCGCGGTTCACTGCAAGGCGAGCGAAAGCGAGGCCGAGCGGCTCCGGTTCTGGGCCGGGCGCAAGGCGGCGTTTCCGGCCGTCGGGCGCATCTCGCCCGACTATTACTGCATGGACGGCACGATCCCGCGCGCCGAACTGCCGAAGGTGCTCGCCGCCATGCGCGGGATGTCGGCCAAGTACGGGCTGCGCGTCGCCAACGTGTTCCATGCCGGCGACGGCAATCTGCATCCGCTGATCCTCTACGACGCCAACGCAGCCGGAGAACTCGAGCGTGCCGAGGAATTCGGCGCCGAGATCCTGAAACTCTGCGTCGCGGTCGGCGGCGTGCTGACCGGCGAGCACGGCGTCGGCGTCGAGAAACGCGACCTGATGGGCGCGATGTTCGACGAGACCGATCTCGCCCAACAGCAGCGCGTCAAATGCGCCTTCGATGCCGAGGGGCTGCTCAATCCCGGCAAGATGTTCCCGGTGCTGCATCGCTGCGCCGAACTCGGCAGGTTGCACGTGCATCGCGGCAAGCCGCCGTTCCCCGACCTGCCTCGGTTCTAGGGTAGCGATAGTGTCGATGCCCCCGTTTTCCCTTTTCTTGCCACGCCCGGACTTGATCCGGGCATCCAGGGTTGCCGGAACCGTTTGGTTCCACAGCCCCTGGATCGCCGGTCAAGCCCGGCGATGACACCTGAAAAGGAATTCGCTTCGGCGCGCGTTAGGCCGCGGGTCGTCTACCCATGACCGATGTCGCACCGGAGAACGAGGCGCAGGTCGCCGACTTCCTGCGCTGGGCGCTTGCCGAAGAGGTGCCGGTCGAGCTGATCGGCAACGGCTCGAAGCGCGGTCTGGGATCGGCGGTGCAGTCCACGCACACGCTCTCGCTGCGGGCGATGGCGGGCATCGCGCTCTACGAGCCGGAAGAACTCGTCCTGCGCGCGCTGCCCGGCACCACGATCGCCGAGATCGCGGATACGCTGGCGGCGAAGAACCAGATGCTCGCCTTCGAGCCGCCGGACTGGGCGCCGCTGTTCGGTGCGCCCGCCGGCAGCGGCACGCTCGGCGGCGCGATCGGCTGCAATCTCGCCGGGCCGCGACGCATTAGGCACGGCGCCGCACGCGACCATCTGCTCGGCTTCCGCGCCGTCAACGGTCGCGGCGAGAGCTTCAAGTCGGGCGGGCGCGTGATGAAAAACGTCACCGGCTACGATCTGTCGAAACTCATGGCGGGGTCGATGGGTACGCTCGCCGCCATGACCGAGATCACGCTCAAGGTGCTGCCGCGCGCCGAGAGACTGCGCACCGTGCTGCTCTACGGGTTCGAACCCGATGCCGCCAACCGCGCCATGGTGCGCGCGCAGCAATTGCCGTTCGAGGCGACGGGTGCGGCCTATCTGCCGGCGAATGTCGCGGCGCAGAGCGCGGTCGACATGGTGCGTGCGCCGGGCGGCAGCGTGACCGCGATCCGGCTCGAGGGCGCGCCGGAATCGACCGCCGACCGCTGCGCGCGGCTGCGCACGCTGCTGCGCCAGGAAGGCGGGATGCCGGACGAGGAGCTGCACGGCATGCGCTCGGGCGCGTTCTGGCAGGAGGTGGCCGACGTGGCACCCTTGCTGCGCGATCCGGGCGCGACGATCCTGCGCCTCCTCTTGCCGCCGGCGGCTGGCGGTGCGGCGCTGATGGCGATGGACGCGCGAAAGGTGGCTGCGCGGCCGATCGTTACCGACAAGGCCGGACCGGATTCACGCGCACTCGCTGCCTATCTCGACTGGGGCGGCGGCGCGCTCTGGGTCGCGGGCCGCGATCCGCGCGCGCTGTCGGAGGCCGCGCGCGATGTGGCGCGCGAGTTCGGCGGCATCGTGCAGCCGATCCGCAACGCGCCGGCGGGCTTGCAGGCACCCGACGAGCTCGCGCGCGCCATCAAGGCCGCGTTCGATCCGCGCGGCATTCTCAATCCGGGGCGGATGGGGTAACGATGCAGACTTCGTTCACCCTCGCGCAGCTTGCCGATCCGGCGATCGCATCGTCGAACGCGATCCTGCGCGCCTGCGTGCATTGCGGCTTCTGCCTCGCGACCTGCCCGACCTATCTGCTGCTGGGCGACGAACTCGACAGTCCGCGCGGCCGCATCTACCTGATGAAGTCAATGCTGGAGCAGGGACGGCCGGCCGACGAAGAGACCGTCACGCATATCGACCGCTGCCTTTCCTGTCTTTCCTGCATGACGACCTGCCCCTCGGGCGTGCATTACATGCATCTCGTCGATCACGGGCGAAAGCATATCGAGGAAACCTTCCAACGCCCGTTCGTCGATCGCCTGCTGCGACGCCTGCTGCTCTGGTCGATGCCGCACACGAACCGCTTCCGCCTCGCGATGCTGGGCGCCGCGCTGGCGCGGCCGTTCCGGTTCCTGACCGGCGGCCGGTTGCGCGCGATGCTCGATCTCGCGCCCGCGCTCCCCGCCGGTCGCAGCGAATTCGAAGGACCGCGCATCTTCCCGGCCGAGGGCCCGCGCCGCGGCCGCGTCGCGCTGCTGGAAGGCTGCGTACAGCCGGCGCTCAAACCGTCGATCAACGCGGCGACGATCCGGCTCCTGACCCGGCACGGCGTCGAGGTGGTGCTGGCCGCGGGCGCCGGCTGCTGCGGTTCGCTCGCCCATCACATGGGACGGCAGGATCTCAGCCACGCGTCGGCAAAGCAGAATATCGACGCTTGGCTCGCGGCGGCCGAAACCGACGGGCTCGACGCGATCCTCGTCAACGCGTCGGGCTGCGGCACCACCGTCAAGGATTACGGTTTCATGTTCCGCGACGATCCCGAATGGGCGGCGAAGGCGGCGCGCGTCTCGTCGCTGGCGAAGGACGTGACCGAGTATCTCGCCGGGCTCGATTTGCGCGTCGCGACGCCGGCGGCGGGCGCGGGGCTCGCGGTTGCCTATCATTCGGCCTGCTCGATGCAGCACGGCCAGAAGGTGACGTGCGAGCCGCGCGACCTGCTGCGCGAAGCCGGGTTCGAATTGCGCGAGATCGAAGACGGGCATCTCTGCTGCGGTTCGGCCGGCACCTACAACATAATGCAGCCGGCACTCGCGCGCGCGCTGCGCGACCGCAAGGCGGCGACCATCGCAGCGACCGGCGCCGCGATTGTCGCGACCGGCAATATCGGCTGCATCGCGCAGCTTGAAACCGCGCTCGATGCGCCGATCCTGCACACGGTCGAACTGCTCGACTGGGCGACCGGCGGCCCGCGACCGGCGGTAATACGATAGGGCGGATAGCGACGGCGGCGGGGTCGGCTGGTGCCGGTGCTGCCCGGTCCTGTAAGGTTGCGGCGGCCCTTGGGTGACTGCGGAGCGGGAGGCGATCTTGTTTCCAGTTCCAGAGAACGAGCGCGAACGGCTGGGCGTGCTGCGCGAATACGAGATCCTCGATACCGGGCCGGACCTCGCTTACGACGAGATCGGCGAACTGGCGGCGCAGATCTGCAGTTGCCCGATTGCTGCAGTCACCTTCATGGACGAGAAGCGCCAGTGGCTGAAGTCGGTTTACGGGCTGCCGCCGGAAGACAACGAGATTCCGCGCGAAGTGTCGCTCTGCTGCCAGGCAATCTGCGGGACCGAGCTCCTGATCGCCGATGATCTTTCGAGCGATACGCGCTTTCACGACCACCCGTTTGTCGTCGGACCGCCGAACTTCAAGTTCTACTGCGGTGCGCCGCTGGTAACGCCGGAAGGCTACGTTCTCGGCACCCTGGTCGTGCTCGATTACGTGCCGCACGAAATGTCAGCCGAACAGAAAGTCGCCATGCGGCGGCTTTCGAACCAGGTCATGACTCAGCTCGCGCTGCGCCGCAAGGTGATCGAACTCGACGGTGCATTGCGCGAACTCGACAGGGCCCGTACCGAGATGACGGCGGAGAAAAACCGCTCCGACATGCTGCTCGAAAATATTCTGCCGAAATCGATCGCTGCCGAACTGAAATCCAGCGGCAAAGTCCAGCCCCGATACTACCGATCGGCAACCATCCTGTTTGCCGACATCCGGCACTCGACGGCGGTTGTCGAGAACACCGAGCCGGCCGGACTCATTGCACTGCTGGATCAATATTTCGGCGTGTTCGACGAGATCGTGTCACGGCATGGGCTCGAGAAACTCAAGACGATGGGCGATTCCTACATCGCCGTCGGCGGACTTCCGCAGGAAAATCGAAGCCACGTCATCGACGCGGCATTGGCCGCCCTGGAAATGCGCCGCATCGTTCAGCGTCTCAACGTGCAGCGGGAAAAAATGCGTTTGCCCGGCCTCGGTGTCCGCATCGGGCTTCATACCGGCCCGGTCATGGCAGGTGTCATTGGCCGTCACCGGTTCACCTACGACATCTGGGGCGATGCGGTGAACCTTGCGGCCGGGATGGAGTCGAGCGGCGAGGCCGGACAGATCAACGTATCCGAGACGACCACCGGCGCGGCGACGCGCTTCTTCGAGTTCGAATCGCGCGGGCCGGTTCCGATCAAGGGCAAGGGCGCAGTCCCGATGTTTTTCCTCAAGCGCCTGCGCGCGGAGTTCTCCCGCGACCCCGACGGCGAGATGCCGGGACCTTCGCTCCTGGCGGAGCGCGCGCGATTGTCGGGCCAGGCCGGTGACGCCGGTTCCTGAGCCGATCGCCGCGAAGGCCGCCACCGGCCGCCGCTCAGTAGTCGTTGTAGTTGCAGAGCTCCTGGGCCCGGACTTCGCAGGCAAGGTCCGCCTCGTCAAACTGGGCGTTCGGGATCGTTCGCACGAACGACAGCGTGCGTTCGCGGCAGACATCGAGCGCCAGGTTCGCGGCCAGCAGCAGCATGCCTTCCTGCGTGCCCGACGCGGCGTCGGGCGCCGGTACGCGGCCGATCCCGTAAACGCTTTGCATGCCGACCGACGAGCCCTGTTTGCAGGGCACGATCGACGGCACGTACATGTTGTTGACCGGAATGAAGATGGTGCACTGTCCCATCTGGCTCGAGAATACCGAATCCCCCTGGGGCGTCGCTAGCACGCTGAGCCAGAACTTTGTATCCGCGATTTCGGCATCGTCGATATCGCCCTTCGCGCCGCGACCCGACGCATCGACATGCGCGACATTCCCGATCGGGTGCGCCTGCCGGTAATTGCACAGCTCGACTTTGAGCGTCTCGCGCGTCTCCGCCACTTCGCGCGATGTCGAATTGCAGGCAGCCAGAAAGGCCGCCACCACGATCAAACCCGCACGCGCGGGCAAGCCGAATTTTCCCATACTGTCCCCCTGCCGGTCGTGCCGAATACTTGCAGTTGCTCGGCCCGGTTGCAATCGGGGATTGACGGGTATGGTTATTCCTTCTTCAGCGCACTCAGCGCGCGCTGCATTTCCTTGCGCTGCGCCGGCGATACGGTCGGATACCGAAGATCGAGCGCGCCGATCGTTTCGCAGATGATGTGGCTGACGATCGCGCGCATCTTCCATTTGTTGTCGGCCGGCACGACATACCAGGGTGCCCATTCGGTGCTGGTCGCCCGGATCATCTCGTCGTAGGCGGCCTGGTACCGGTTCCAGAATTTGCGCTCGTGGAGGTCGCTCAGAGAGAACTTCCAAAGCTTGTCTTCCTCGCTCAGCCGGTCGATGAAGCGCCTTCGCTGCTCGTCCTTCGAGACATTGAGGAAGAATTTGACGACCACGGTGCCGTTGTGCCAGAGATGGCGCTCGAAGGCGTTGATATCGCGAAACCGGTCTTTCCAGATGTTCTTGCCTTCGAGCTGGGTCGGGATGCGCTGCTTCTCGAGGATCTCCGGATGCACGCGCACCACAAGAACTTCCTCGTAGTAGGACCGGTTGAAGATGCCGATGCGGCCCCGTTCCGGCAGCGCACGCCAGGAGCGCCAGAGGAAATTATGGTCGAGTTCCTCGGCCGAGGGCTGCTTGAAGGAATAGACCTGCACGCCCTGCGGGTTCACGCCCGACATCACATGCTTGATCGTGCCGTCCTTGCCGCCGGCATCCATCGCCTGGAACAGGATCAGCAGCGAGTAGCGGTCGTCGGCGTAGAGTTTCTCCTGCGCCTCGCTCAGCAGTGCGTTGCGTTCGGCAACATAGGCCTTGGCGCGCTTCTTGAGGGCGTCGTCCTTGAGCGCGCGCATCTCCTTCGGGCCGGTCCAGGCCGGATCGTAGTCCCTGAGCCGGAACGATCCGTCGGTCGGCGCGCGCACGGCCTTCACGATTTCCCTGTTCAGCATGGATTCTCCGTCCGGTTCCGCCCCGCATCAGTATCGGCTTGCCGCCGCGACACGCCAACTCGCGGGCAGCAATCCGATCAGACAGGATATTGCTCAGTCGAAAACACGGTTGTTCAAGAGATCGTTCGCAAAATCCAGCCATCGAAAATCGGCGGGCGTGAAAGGGCGTGTCATTTCGAGCTCCAGGAATATCGACGCCAGCGTTTCCGGATCGATAATGGTTGCAACGGTCAAATTGTAGCGCCGGACATTCGACGGCTCCGAACCCGTATCGATCCGGGCGCTGACCAGTACTTGACGGCTTCCGACCGACGTCATCCCGATCAGAAACAGGGCAGGAACCCTCGACTTCCCCGAAGCCGACGTACTCACAAAGAGTTTGTCGAACACCACGCCCTTGAATCCGAGCGCCGCCTGATCGGACGACGCGACATCCGCAAGGCCGGCGTCGAGCTTCTCCATCCAAAAATCCTGCCATTCGATTGCAGCACTATTGTCGTTCAGCAGCATTGAAGTTTCGATGACGCCCTCCACGACAATCTTGTCGTCGAGCGGCGGCACAGCATCTACGGGAATGCGCAGAATAGTGCCGTTCCAAGGACCGATATCATTGTCGGGGTGGAACAGGGGGTCGACCCAGGAGTCGGGGACCCTGAACGATGCCTCTTCGAATTCGATGGTAACGAAATTTTCTTCCGCAACGAGTGTTGACGCGTGCCCGAGCAGGATTGCGACGACCGTAACAACGAATCGCGGCATAGGCGCCGAAAAAGCGAAATCAAACCACAGAGACACAAGAGGATGACGAGAAGGTCTCAACCTCTTCTCTGTGCTCTCTGTGTCTCTGTGGAGAAAATTGTTCACGCGTCCGCCACGGCACATCACTCATCGAGCGGCCATTCCGGCAGGGTCTGCCCGCCGTCGACGATCAGGCTCTGGCCGGTGACGTATTTCGCCTCGTCGCTCGCGAGATAGACGGCGGCCCAGCCGATATCGTCGGGCTCGCCGATGCGGCCGAGCGGAATGACCGATTTCACGATCGCGCGCCGCTCGGCGGGAAACGCGTTCTCGCCGGCGGAATTATAGATGTTGCCGGGCTCGATCGCGTTGATCGCGATGCCGAGCGGGCCGAGCTCGACGGCCGCCGCGCGCATGAAACCGTTGAGCCCGCTTTTGCTCGCCGCGTAATGCGTCCAGCCGGCGACCGCAGCGCGCGGGCCGGTGATCGACGAGGTCAGCACGATCCGCCCGTAACGCTTCTTCGTCATTTCCGGCAGGCAGGCTTTCACCGCCAGCATCGCGCCGCGCAGGTTGACCGCCATCGTGCGGTCCCATTCCCCGGGCGGCATGTTGATCAGGTTCGATTGCGGGAAGATGCCGGCATTGTAGGCGAGGATATGCAGCCCGCCCCATTCCTCGAGCGCGGTACGGACGAGCGCGGGCGCGGCGTCGAGTTCCGCCATGTCGGCACGCTGAAACCTTGCCGTGCCGCCGGCGCGCGCGATCGTTGCCGCCAGCGCTTCGCCGGCCCTGTCGTCGCGTCCGGAGATCAGAACTTTTGCGCCTTCGCCGGCCATCCGTTCGGCGATGGCGGCGCCGAGGCCCTTGGTGCCGCCCGCGACAATCGCGACCTTGCCGGCGAGGCGGCCGCTCATGTTTCTGCGAGGCCCCTGACGGTGCGGCGGAACACGTCGATGCCGCGCTCGTGCACCATGCGCATCCAGTCGTCCTTCTCCTGGTAGAACGCGTCGCGGATCTGGCCCTTGATCGTGCGGCCCTGGGCGCTGTCGAGCTTGCCGTGCACGTGCAGCCAGTTGTCGGCGCGCACGCTGTCGATCACCTCGTCGAGCGGCCGCGTGCCGTATTCGAGCGTGATCGAGGTCACCTCGGCGTTCGGCAGATTGTCAATGTAGTTGCATGCGGTGTCGCCATGGACGACCGCAGAGGAAGAGTTGCCGTCCTCGTTGCTGGTCGTTTCGCTGCCGTACCATTGCTTGGCGCGCTCGTAGCCGACATCGCCGAGCTTGTGGCCGTTGATGATCTCGCCGTAACCGTAGGGCCCGAGCCCGGTATGCAGGTCGATCATCGCCACCTGCTTCGCGACCGCGCAATGGCCGCGCGCGACGGTGCCGAGCACCTTGTTCGACCAGGTGTGCGTGCGGCCGCCGTAGAACACGCCCTCCTTGTCCCACCATTGCCCGCTCGAGATCGCCGATTGCAGCGCCATCGCGCCATGCGCCTCGCCCCAGGCGTCGAGCGTAGCGCGGTTCTCTTTCCGGCTCGCTTCGGTCCACTCTGTCGGGCAGATCAGGTCGCGCAGTTCGCGATAGCCGGGATTGTCGGGATAGCGCGGCGTGAAATGGTCGACGAAATTGCGGTTGAGGTCGACATTGTCCTCGTTGACGCGGCGCAGCCACGAGAACCCGTAGGGGTTGACCGCGTGCACGAACGCGACCGTCATGCCCTCCGGCACTTCCTTCCAGACGCCGGACCGGAGCAGGCCGACCTGGATGCCCGACCCGCAGAACCCTTCGACGCCGTGGGTGGCGGACTGCACGATCAGGACGCGGTCGTTGAGCACCGAACCGGCCCAGGCCACGTCGGTCGCGAGTTCCTCGCCCTCGGCGCCCTTCAACGGGTTGAGGTGGGTCGTAAGCATCAGCCCCGCGCCCTTGACCGCACCGAGAAACTTTTGGCGCGCCTCGGCGAACCTTGACGAGAAGCAACCGACCGGGTCGTGAGCCACGCGCGTCTCCTGCCGCTTTCGGGAGGCGCCAGCATTGGCGATAATGGCGGGACGGGCAAGCCGGGACGGCGGCCGGCCGGTTGCAGCATAGGCGCTGCGTGGCCGGAACCGGCCCGTCGCGGCGCCACCGTGATTCGGAAACCGGAGGCACCCATGCGCACTCTCACCGCCTGCCTGACGGCCGTCGCGATGGCGGCGATCGCCGTGCCGCTGCAGGCCGACCAGAACGATCCGCAACTGCCGACCTATTTCGAACAGCTCGTCGGCGCGCCCGATCCGCTCTCCGCGCGCACCATCGAGCAGCAGATCTGGCGGATCTGGTACCAGAACGAGGATCCCGCCACGACGCAGCTTCTGATCGACGGCGACCGCGCCATGAATGCCGGCGATTACACAACCGCGATGGAAGATTTCAACGCGGTGATCGAGCGCGATCCGGATTTCGCCGAAGGCTGGAACCGGCGCGCCACGCTGCGCTACCTGATGGGCGACTATCGGGGCTCGATGGCCGACATCGACGAAACGCTGCTGCGCGAGCCGCGCCATTTCGGCGCGCTGGCGGGTCTCGGTCTCGTCAACATGGAGCTCGGCCGCGAGCAGCAGGCGCTCGATGCGTTCGAGCGCGCGCTGGTCATCAACCCCCAAATGTCGGGCCCGCGCGCGAATGCCGAGTACCTGCGCAAGAAGATCGAAGAGGGGCAGATTTGAGTTTGTGATCGGTGCAATCGCGTTCGTGACATCGACCTTTCACCCTACCCTCTCCCCGAAGCCGGGGAGAGGGATTCGAGTCGCAATGGCTGATGCAGTCACGATGCGGCCTTCTTT
>Ga0187892_10006047_pt1 | contig 18373 bp, 19 predicted proteins | sample MA1701073metaG_FD_139345 | JGI IMG/M metagenome (GOLD analysis project Ga0187892, IMG submission 139345) | Bio-ooze microbial communities from a basaltic lava cave in the Kipuka Kanohina Cave System on the Island of Hawaii, USA - MA170107-3 metaG ... | reverse complement strand
TAGACGATGTCCTTGGCGTCGAACTCGAAATCGAGCCACGAGCCGCGATACGGGATGATGCGCGCCGCGAACAGGAGCTTGCCCGAGGAATGGGTCTTGCCGCGGTCGTGGTCGAAGAACACGCCGGGCGAGCGGTGCATCTGCGAAACGATCACGCGCTCGGTGCCGTTGATGACGAAGGTGCCGTTCGACGTCATGAGCGGCATGTCGCCCATATAGACGTCCTGCTCCTTGATGTCCTTGACCGAGCGGGCACCGGTCTCCTCGTTGACGTCGAACACGATGAGCCTCAGCGTCACCTTGAGCGGCGCGGCGTAAGTCATGCCCCGCTGTTGGCACTCATCGACGTCGTATTTCGGCGGCTCGAAGGCGTAACGCACGAATTCGAGCTGCGAGCGCTCGCCGAAATCTTTGATCGGGAAAACCGAGCGGAACACCGCCTGCAGGCCCTCGTCCCCGCGGCCGCCCTCGGGCTCCTTCACCATGAGAAATTGATCGTAGGACTGCTTCTGAACCTCGATGAGGTTCGGCATCTCGGCCACTTCGTGGATCTTGCCGAACATCTTCCGCAAACGCTTACGGCCATTCGAAGTCTGCTGCGCCATTTGGTCCTCTTAGGCTCGTCACGACGGCTCGCCGGAACCCCCGCTTGGTACGAGCGGAGGGTCTGGCGATACGTCAGCTCACGCGTTGTATGGTGGGTTTTGGCCCGGACGAACCACCATATATTGGGCTCGTCCGGGCGGTTTTCAACCCACCGGCTATTTGAGCTCGACGGTCGCGCCGGCGCCTTCGAGCTGCTTCTTGATCTTCGCCGCCTCCTCCTTGGAGACGCCTTCCTTCACGGGCTTCGGCGCACCTTCGACCAGGTCTTTGGCCTCTTTCAGGCCGAGGCTGGTGATTGCCCGTACTTCCTTGATAACATTGATTTTTTGCGCTCCGGCCGCGGCCAGGACGACGGTGAACTCCGTCTGCTCCTCGACCGGCGCCGCAGCGGCGCCGGCGGCGGCGGCCATCATGGCCACCGGAGCGGCGGCCGAGACGCCCCATTTCTCTTCGAGCAATTTCGCAAGCTCTGCGGCTTCGAGCACGGTCAGGCCCGAAAGCGTATCCACGATCTTCTGCAAATCTGCCATCGTATTATCCTCGTCGGTTTGACTCTCGTAACTTCATCAGGGCCGGCGTCACGCCGCCTGCGACTTGCCATAAGCGCCGAACACGCGCGCAAGCTTCGCACCGGGCTCGTTCAGGGTGCGGGCGATCTTGCCCGCGGGCGCCTGAAGGAGACCGATCAGCTTGCCTCTGAGCTCGTCGAGTGAAGGCAAGTCGGCAAGCGAGTTCACACCCTTGGCATCGAGCACCGTGGGGCCCATCGCTCCGCCGAGGATCACGAATTTCTCGTTCGCCTTGGCGAATTTGACGGCGACCTTCGGTGCCGCGATCGGGTCCGCGGAATAGGCGAGGCAAGTCGGCCCCTTGAGCAAATCCGCGATGACCTTGGCGTCGGTGCCTTCGAGCGCGAGCTTGACGAGCCTGTTCTTCGCTACCTTGACCCGCCCGCCAGCGTTTCGCATTTCGCTGCGCAGTTTGGTCATCTGAGCGACGGTCAGGCCCGCATAGTGAGCGACGACGACCACGCCAGTCTTGGCGAAGACGTCATGAAGCGCCGTCACAACTTCGCGCTTCTCTGCTCTTTCCAATGCTCACTCCGTCTGTTGCGGGTCAGGAAACATTCAAGACCCTTCGGCTACACCGTGCCGCGAGATTAAGAGGGCGAGGCATCAAAGCCGGCCCGCGTCTTCAAGCGGCGCTTCTCTAGCCTGTCCGCCCGCACGCAAAACGGCGCAAGAGCTCCTTACGAGGTTCAAACCGATCTTCAGGTTGCGGCGAACCGCGACCTCAAAACCGTTCGTCTCCCGTCTCATGCAGGCCCGAAAAGGCTTAAGCGGTCGCCCGCACCTGCAATCTCGGACAGGTTTGGACCGCCTACCTACATCGCAAGCGGCCCTTCGAGGCCGATCGCTCGGCCCCGAAACTCTTCAACTAGCCTGCGCCTCCGGTGAGGCTCGCAGGCTCGATCTTCACACCCGGGCCCATGGTCGAAGTGACCGCGACCCGCTTCAAGAATGTCCCCTTGGCGCCCGAGGGCTTTGCCTTCATCACCGCATCGGCGAAGGCACGGATGTTCTCGACAAGCGCCTCTTCGGTGAAACTCGCTTTGCCGACGCCGGCATGGATCAGGCCCGCCTTCTCGACGCGAAACTCGACCGCGCCGCCTTTCGCCGCGCGCACGGCCGGAGCGATATCGGCCGTGACCGTGCCGACCTTTGGATTGGGCATCAGCCCGCGCGGGCCGAGCACCTTACCGAGCCGCCCGACCAGCGGCATCATGTCGGGCGTGGCGATGCAGCGGTCGAAATCGATGACGCCCTTCTGCACCTGCTCGACCAGGTCCTCCGCGCCCACCACGTCGGCGCCCGCCTTCTTGGCCTCTTCGGCCTTTGCGCCCTTGGCGAACACGCCCACTCTGAGCTTGCGGCCTGAGCCGTGCGGCAATTGGCAAACGCCTCGCACCATCTGGTCGGCATGACGGGGATCGACCCCGAGATTCATCGCCACCTCGATGGTTTCGTCGAATTTCGCCTTCGCCCCGCCTTTGACGAGCTTCACCGCTTCCTCGAGCGGGTAGAGCTTCTCGCGGTTGACCTTCTCTGCCGCCGCGCGGAACCGTTTGCCGGGCTTGCTCATGATTACTCCTGCACCTGTAGACCCATCGAGCGGGCCGAACCGGCGATGATCTTCATCGCCTGCTCGATGGAGCTGGCGTTCAAATCCTTCATCTTGATCTCGGCGATCTCGCGCAACTGCGCCTGCGTCACGGAGCCCGCGCCGGCGCGGCCGGGTTCTTTCGATCCCTTGCCGATCTTGGCCGCCTTCTTCAAGAGGAACGACGCCGGCGGCGTCCGCATCTCGAAGGTGAAGGAGCGGTCGGCATAGACGGTGATTACCGTCGGAATCGGCGCGCCAGGCTCGAGCTTCTGCGTCGCCGCGTTGAACTGCTTGCAGAACTCCGGGATGTTGACGCCGCGCTGACCGAGCGCGGGCCCGATCGGCGGCGAGGGATTGGCCTGCCCTGCTGGCACCTGCAGCTTGATGTAACCGTCGATCTTCTTCATTCTTTACTCTTCCCGCGTCCTACCGCTTTGACCAGCTTAGAGTTTCTCGACCTGCGCATATTCGAGCTCGACAGGGGTTGGCCGGCCGAAAATCGACACCGCCACTTTCAGCCGCGCGCGCTCCTCGTCGACTTCCTCGACCAGGCCGTTGAACGAAGCGAACGGGCCGTCGGCCACACGGACCTGCTCTCCGATCTCGAAGGTGACGGACGGCTTCGGCCGCTCGACGCCCTCCTGCACCTGCTGGAGGATGCGCCCGGCCTCCTCGTCGGTGATCGGAATGGGTTTGTTCTCGGTGCCGAGAAAGCCCGTGACCTTGGGCGTGGCCTTGATGAGATGATAGGTCTGATCGTTGAGCTCCATCTTGACCAGCACATAGCCCGGAAAGAACTTCCGCTCGGAGCTGATTTTCCGGCCGCGGCGCATCTCCACGACCTCCTCCATCGGCACCAGCACCTCCTCGAGAAGGTCGGAGAGCCCGGCCGAGGCGGCGCGCTCCTTGATCGATTCGGCGACCTTGCGCTCGAAATTCGAATAGGCGTGAACGATGTACCAGCGCTTTGCCATCTGACAGCTATCGACCCCTAGCGGCCCAAACCCAAGACGAAGGTGACGAGCTTGCTCAAGACCCAATCTGCGCCGAGAAAGAACAGGGCTGCGGTGATCGACATGAGCAGGACCATGGCGGTGGTGATCACCGTCTCCCGGCGCGTGGGCCAGGTGACTTTGGCGACCTCGGTCCGCACCTGTTGCAGAAATTCGAAAGGATTCGTCCTCGCCATCTCAATTCCTTGCCGCCCAGCCCTCGCCTCATGCTTCAGACCTCGCGTCTCAATCGTGGCAGGAGTGGAGGGACTCGAACCCCCAACCCCCGGTTTTGGAGACCGGTGCTCTAGCCAGTTGAGCTACACTCCTATCGCTCGCTCCATCCTCGATCCAAGCCGCCATTTACCTGCCATATCAGCCACATGGGCGGCCTAACCTGCTGGAGCGGGTGAAGGGAATCGAACCCTCGTCCTCAGCTTGGAAGGCTGCTGCTCTACCATTGAGCTACACCCGCATTCCATCTCGCATAAACCAAAGAGTGGTTGGTGGAGGGGGTAGGATTCGAACCTACGTAGGCATAGCCAACGGGTTTACAGCCCGTCCCCTTTAGCCACTCGGGCACCCCTCCTTGAGCAAGCTGGATTGACTGGTGATTTTTAACCAAGCAAAAACACCCCGCCGAGGGCCGGCAGGGTCCGCCATTTATTGGTTTATGGGTAGCGCATTGGGCGGTGTCAACTGTAAATCAGGGGTTTAGGGCGAATTTCCCGGCCGCTCTTACGGTGTTTCGACACCTGTCTGCTTGGCGGGATCTCAGGGCTCAGATGCGGCGCCAAAAATCATGGCGGAATAGGCCTGAGAGACCGGGCGGGCGACGAAATCCAAGGACTGCGCCCCGCCATGGCGGCGCCGAGCCGGTCAGGCTGTTCGGCTTGCACGCCGTGGAAGCGGCGCTCGCCAATCCGCGGCGGCATGTCTTGAGGGTGCTCGCCACCGAGAACGCGGCTCACAGGCTCGAGCCCCTGCTGGCAAAGCGCGGGATCGTGCCCGAGCCCTCCAGTCCCAAGGACCTCGACCGGCTTCTCGGCTCCGACACGGTCCATCAGGGCGTTATCCTCGATGCCGATCCCCTGCCCCCGCTGGCGCTCGAAGATGCCGATCCCGGCGGCATGCTGCTCGTGCTCGATCAGGTGACCGACCCGCAAAATGTCGGTGCGGCGTTGCGCTCGGCCGCAGCGTTCGGCGCTTCGGGCCTGGTGCTCACCGAGCGGCACAGCCCGCCGCTTTCCGGCGCGCTCGCAAAAGCCGCAAGCGGCGCGCTCGACCTCGTGCCGCTGATCCTCGTCAAGAATCTCGCCCAAAGCCTGGCGGAGCTCGGGGAGCGGGGCTTTCTCAAGGTCGGCCTCGCTGAGCAAGCGAGCATGGCTCTGGAAGAAGCTCAACTCGCGCGTCCCCTTGCGCTCGTGCTCGGCGCGGAGGGCAAGGGATTGCGCCAGCTCACCCGCGAACATTGCGACCTTGTCTGCCGCATCTCGACCAAGAGCGCACTTGCGAGCCTCAACGTCTCTAACGCGGCAGCGATCGCGCTCCATTGGGCGAGCCGCAACGCACGCTAACGTGCCCCGCACGGTAGCGTGCCCCACTTGGCTCATTAACTTATTAGGGGACCGCGACCGGGCTGCGTCGTGACTATTTGGCGTAGCGGTCGGGTCTGGCGCCACGGCGGCCGTAAGGCTCCAGATAATGGAAGTACGGCATGCAGCGCGCATGGCCGTCGAGAGCCGTGGTGTAAGGCCGGTAAAACCACCAATAATTGCGCGGATAGCAATAGAAGGACTGCGCGCGATGACGATGCAGCACGCGCTCCCCGATCTCTCCCGCGCCCACCCTGAACGAAGACTCCGCCTGGGCGACGGAGAGTGCGGCGCTTGCGGCGTGGATCGGCTCGGACTTCGGGACCATGAAGAGGCAAGAGGCGGCAATAATGGCAACGCCAAGCCGGCGATAACCCATGCTCGTCCCCCCTGAGCCGTCCCCTCGGTAGAGTTCAAGTCTAAGAGGCGGCCATGTCCAAGGCAAGCCTTCGGCAACCATGAACCTCTTAGACCGTTGCACCCGCGCCACGCTTTTTGACAGTGACGGTCGTGGCCGGCGGGGGTATCCCGCAGGTCTCAACGGCCCAATTCCTTGGAACAAGGCTCGCCCGACCGGAGTTGCCTATACCCCCGCTCCCCCCTCAGAAAAGGAACGCCTCCCATGTCATCAACAGAAACCGATCGCCCAGGCGCAGCGAGGCGCGGTCCCCTCGCCCGCGATGCCGACGACCTCGCCAATCAGGTCGATGCGATTCGCGCCGATCTCCAAAACCTGACCTCGACCGTCGGCCGTATCGCCAACAAGCAGATCAGCCGGGCGCAGGACAAGGCGATCGAGACCGCGAGCGAAGCCGAAGAGGCCATAAGGCGCAACCCCCTCCAAGCCGTCGCCATCGCCGCCGGTCTTGGCTTTCTGTTCGGTGTCTTCACCCGCCGCTAGGTCGAAGCGTCCATGCTCCGCTCGGCGCTCGCGCTGCTGTCATCGCTTCAGATCGGCTTGCGCATTCGCGAATCGATCGAGCGCGCGGCCCGGCAAGCAATCCTTGTTGCTGTCGCGGCGCTTCTCCTGATCGCGGCCGCATTCTTCGGTCTGCTCGCGGCCTACCAGGCGCTGGTCCTGTCGCACGGCTTCACCCCGCCCGAGGCCGCCGGCATCATCGCCGCCGCGCTCGCGGTGCTCGGCCTAATCGTCCTTGCCGCGTTCCTTGTCATGGGGCGCGAGCGGAAGCCCGCGGCGCCGAGCCCGATCGCGACGGCGGGCGAAGGCGTGGGCCTCATCGATCAGAGTGTTGGCAAGGCGATGCAGCAGGTCGGTCCCGTGACGCTGCTCGCCATCGCCTTCATCGCTGGACTTCTGGCGAGCCGTCGCAAATAACCGGGCCGTCACCTCGCCCGACGCCTGGCCAAAGTAAAATTCACTGTGCCCTTGTGGGAAATCATCTGATGGGAAGGGGGGCGAGGCTTGAGCGGAGCGAAAGCCGAGCCGGATGGGGTGATCAATTCGTCATACCGGCGGAAGCCGGTATCCAGGGCAACGAACGCGGTGCGTGCCGCTTCTGGATTCCGGCTTTCGCCGGAATGACGGATTACCCTGCTTCGCTGGAAGTCATCAGCACCCCACCCCGACGCCGCCTTCGGCGTCGTCAGACCTCTCCACGGGGGGAGGTATGAACAGGTCACTTCTTATTGACGACCTTCGCGGCTCTACCGAGATCTCGACCGCTGCCCCGGACCGTCATCTCCGCCGCAGCGGCATTGAGATGCGGCTTCGCGCGGACAAAGATCACCATCCCCGCGACGGCCGGCGATCGCACGGCCCCGGCGGCAAGGAGGACGAGTGCGGCAAAACCGATCGCCATAAACTTGGGATCGATGAGCTTGGTCATATGACATCTCCTCTGTGGCGCGATGCGTCTGTCGCGCCAAGCTCTGGGAAGGTTCAAAAATTGACTGCCGCGTTCCGATATCTCCGCCAATCGCGGCGGTCCGCCGTTCGGGAGAGTGGAAAAGCGGGCGCAACGGGTCTAAGACGAGCGAGCGAGACGCTCGCGAACGCTTCGCCAAGGCCGGCTTAGCTCAGCAGGTAGAGCGGCTGATTTGTAATCAGTAGGTCGGGGGTTCGAGTCCTCCAGCCGGCACCATTACTTAGCCCAAACATTTGCGCGCCTTCGGACTGCAATTGGCCAATCACCCATTCCTTCAGAGCATATTTGAAGGATCAATTAGTCCGCTTGCTGCACGAAGTCATTAAGAAGGAGCCTCGAGCTTACCGAAAGAGCATTTGCCTGAATGCAGTTTCAGGTGCCTAATTGTCCTGCATTTTGGGCTCAGCCGGCAAGATAAGGGTCTTCGTGGGTCATGGCTGACAACGCAATACGTTTGCGAGTGAACGGCCAACAACTCGCAGTGCACGCCGCGCCAGACACCCCACTGCTTTATATCTTGCGCAACGACGCCGGATTGATCAGCGCTCATTTCGGCTGCGGCCTCGGCCAGTGCGGCGCCTGCACCGTCCATATCAACGGTGAGGCCGTGCGCTCATGCATGCGACCGCTCTCCAGCGTCAAGCCGACTGACGAGATCGTCACGCTCGAAGGTCTCGGGACACAAGAGACTCCGCATCCATTGCAGACAGCCTTTATCGAAGAACAGGCCATTCAGTGCGGATATTGCGCCAACGGCATGATCATGCAAGCCGCTGCGTTCTTGACAACGAACCCAGCTCCGACCGAGAGCCAAATCAAGGAGGCACTTGCCAACAATCTCTGCCGCTGCGGTAGCCATTTGCGCATCGTGCGCGCCATTAAGAGGGCGTCGGAAACGCAAGTGAGGCGCCCATGAAACTAGAAGGCAAACTCCCGCGGCGGGATTTCCTCAAGGGCTCCGGTGCGCTGGTGATCGGGTTCGCGCTCATGGGCGGCGATACCGCGCGAGGCAGCGGCCTGGCGCTCGGGTCCTATGGGCCGCCAGAAGACGAAATCGATTCCTGGATATCGATCTCCTCCGATGGAACCGCCACACTCTATTCCGGATGCTGCGAAATCGGCACCGGCAGCTCGACTGGTCTTCTTCAGATAATGGCCGAAGAACTAGACATAGCATTCGAGAAGGTAATTTTGACCTCACCCGACACGCTCCGCACGGTCGATCAATTCGTGTCCGCGGCCAGTCGCACGATCCCGAGGCATTCGCGTCCGATCCGTCAAGCCGCTGCAGAGGCCCGTGCGGTGCTGGTGCAGATGGCTTCACAGCGACTTGGCGTCCCCCCCCGACCAGCTCAGTACGCGAGATGGCGTCGTCAGCGTAAAGAACGCACGCGACAAAAAGGTTTCGTACGGCGAATTGATCGGCAATCGGCGATTCAACATGAAGATCACTGGGAAGGTAAAACCGAAAGATTCATCCAAGTACAAAATTGTTGGCCAGCCGCTGAAGCGTATCGACACTGCCGCCAAAGTGTTCGGCAGCTTCGTGTTCATGCAGGACGTCAAGGTTGTTGGCATGCTACACGGCCGCGTCGTCCGCCCGCCTGCGCACGGCGCAAACGTCGTCGTGATCGATGAGAGTTCGGTCGCTGACATGCCGGGCCTGGTCAAAGTGGTTCGCGAACATGATCTCGTCGGCGTCGTCTGCGAACGTGAAGAGCAGGCGATTAGCGCGGCTCAGGCGCTCAGAGTGACCTGGACCGATTGGGCCGGTCTGCCCGACATGAAGGATCTCTATACTATGATCCGTCAGACGCCGGAATTTCACGCGGGCTACGTGGATACGCCTAAACGTCCCGGCGGGGTAATCGCGAATGTCGGCGATGTCACCTCGGGCCTTGCCCGCGCCGCCAAGATAGTGACCGCGAATTACGCCACGCCCTATCACCATCACGGGTCTATTGGACCTTCCTGCGCGGTGGCGGATGTGCGTTCGGACAGTGTTACCATCTGGAGCGGCACACAGAGTCCCTACGCTCTGCGCGACGCTTGCGCTCAATTTCTCGGTTTCTCCAAGGAAAGGGTCCGCGTCATCTATGTTGAGGCCTCGGGGTGCTATGGTCAGAACGGCGCCGATGATGTCGTCATCGATGCGCTCGTGTTGTCGCGCGCCGTGGGCAAACCCGTTCGCGTACAATGGACGCGCCATGATGAGAACGGCTGGGAGACACTCAAACCGGCACGCTGGTCCGAATGCCGAGGCGGTATCAACAAGAAAGGAAAAATCGTCGCCTGGGACACGCGAACCTGGGGTTTTTCCACCTACGCGCGGCCGGCGTATCGCGAGCCGGTGCATGGTGGTACGCCCGGAACCCTCGTCACTGCGCAGCTTGCCGGCTGGTCACAACCCGGCCTGGAAGCAGGTTTCCCTGGTGCCTCGATCAATTTCAAACCAGTGTACAAAAACATTCCGAACAAGTTTATCAAGTTCACCTATCTTGGCCCCGACTCGCATCGGCAAGGTCCGCTGCGCATGCGCGTCGGCTCGATGCGCGGCGTGGGCGCGGTAGACAACATCTTTGTCACAGAATGCTTTATTGATGAGCTTGCCGCCGCTGCTGACGTGGACGCGCTCGAATTCAGGCTGCGCCACAAACCTACAGACCGCATGCTCGCGCTTTTCAATGCGGCGGCAAAGCGCGCAAATTGGCAGTCGCGGCCCTCGCACAGCAATCCCACGTCCGGAAACATCGGCAGAGGTCGCGGCATTGCCGCACTCGGCACTAACAACGACACTAACGTGGTGGGCATCTTCGAAGTTGAAGTCAACCGAGGCACTGGAAATGTGCATGTCACGCGGGTGGTGATCGCCCAGGATTGCGGCCTAGTTGTTAACCCCGATTCCGTTGCGGATCAGGTTGAGGGCGGGATCGTGCAGGCGCTCAGCCGGGCACTTTACGAGGAGGTGACCTTCGATCGTTCCCGCGTCACCAGTCTTGATTGGTCCAACTACCGCATCATCCGGTTCCCGGAGATCCCCGATCAAGTCGACGTCATTCTCGTCAACCGTCCGGACCTTCCGCCCATGCGCGTTGGCGAACCGGCCAGCGAATGCGTTTGGCCCGCAATGTCGAATGCGATTTTCGACGCGGTTGGCGTTCGTCTCCGGCAATTGCCGTTCACGCCGCAGAGCGTGCTCAAGACTCTACGGAGCGCAGCTTTGTAGGACAAGCTGTTCATCTCGGGCGGCGGTGGATCGGCTGACGTCTCCCCCTTGCAATGCGTAGCCGTCCGGTCGGCTTGAGACGGAAGAGTGAAGCCAATAGGGCCTTTTTTGAAAATGGAAATGCCTTCGGCTATGCTGCACTTGAAGGAGTAATTAGGGGATAAGAGGTGAGTAGGTCGAATGCGAATGGACCGAGTGCAAAACAGCTCAGTCATCGCGCTGTACTGGGCCTTGCGCTTTCAATCGCGCTGTTAACGTCCGTGTCCCTCGCAAACTTGTCTAGCCATAAGCCCGGTGAAACGTTCAAAGACTGCCTTGATTGTCCTGAAATGGTGGTGATCCCGGAAGGACATTTCATAATGGGTTCGTCTTTGCGGGAGTTTGGAAGCTTCAAAAATGAAGGTCCGCAGCATCGCGTCGCAATTGGCTATCCTCTTGCGGTTGGAAAGTACGAGATAACGGTGTCCGAATTTGCCCGATTCGCAACCGAGACCGGCCATCTCTCGAATTCAGGCTGTTATTATTTTACCGGTAAATGGTGGGATTTGGGTCGGTATAACTGGAAGGATCCAGGATTCTCTCAGACAACATCTGACCCCGTCGTCTGCGTCACCTGGACCGAAGCCAATGCTTATGCAGCGTGGCTGAGCAAAAAAACACGCAAGCGGTATCGGCTCTTGTCCGAAGCTGAGTGGGAATATGTTGCCCGCAGCGGGACGATGTCGTCCCGGCCCTGGGGCAGTAAACTATCGCGCGATAATGCCAACTATGGTGCAGAGGGATGTTGTCAGCCTCATTCCGAAGGTACCGACCGCAGCGAATACACCGCACCAGTCGGGAGCTTCGCCCCTAACAAGTTCGGCCTCTATGATATGATGGGTAATGTTTGGGAGTGGGTCGACGATTGTTGGCATGCAAATTACGACGAGGCGCCGTCTGATGGTTCGTCATGGCAGAAGCAGCATTGTGCCAAGCACGTAATCCGGGGTGGCTCCTGGTACAGCCCTCCGGAAAGAGTCCGATCGGCCGTTCGATATAAATTTGGAACAAATATCAATCGTACTAAGGTTGGATTCCGCATTGCGAGGACCTTATAAGGCGGAATGATTTTGCACGCCTGTCGGCACTCGCTTCATGCTTGGCGAGTGCGCTTGTCGCGGCCAAGCATTGCTTCTCCGGCGATGGCCTCGGCTTTAGCAATGCTAATTTGGCTTCTTTGCACAAAGCTTTCGTCCGGCAGCGGATAGTCGCTGCGGAAATGCGCGCCGCGGCAGCGATCAGTTTCGCGGTAGTGAGCGTAGCGGCGAGACGCCCGTCGAGGGTGCTCAAATGGAGCGCGAGACCATGGTTGATGCCGTCAAGCGCAGGGCAACACGATCATTCATGTTCGTTCGATCCTTCGCTCTCGTGATGTCACTCGGCATCGCTGCCGCTTTCGCCGCCGAGAGGGAGGGCATCACCGACGCGTCGACCGCGATCGTGGTCATGCCCCTCCATGCGGCCTTCGCCGTTCAGGGCGACGATGGCAAGACTCATGTCGAATACGACTTGCTGGTGACCAATGCGTTCGGCTCGCCTGTGACGCTAACGACGATCAAAGTCACCGACGCATCGGGCACCGAGTTGATGCGGCTTGACGGAGCGAGGCTCGCCGCCGCGACGCAGACCCTGTTCGACCAGAAGCCTGTCGTAGCCATCCCGGCATCGGGGTCGGTCGTCGTCGAAATCGATCTCATCCTGCCTCCCGGCAAGTTGCCGCATCGCCTTTTGCATCGCATCGCCTACGATTTTCCCTCGGGCGATCCGAGTGCCCCGATCATCGAAAGCAACGAGGTGGTTGGGCCCGAGGTCACCGTCGATCCACGCGCACCGATCCCGATCGTTTCTCCCGTAACGGGACCGGGCTGGGCTGCGTTCAACGGCTGCTGCACGCCGAACCGGCACCGCGACACCAGATTGGCGGCCAGCACGTACATCGCCACGCCCGAGACCTTCGACATCGATTGGATTCAACTCGACGGCGACAAATACTTCGTGCGTGAGGGCAAGGAGAATACCGACTATCCGTATTTCGGCGCCGAAATACGTGCCGTCGCCGATGGCGAGGTGGTCGATGTTCGCGACGACATGGAGGAGAGCGTCCCACTGCAGCGCCCGACGACCGCCAAAGCGCCGCGGGACTATGCCGGGAACTTTGTCACCATGCGAATTCGCCCGGATGTCTATGCCCAATATGCGCATCTGCAGAGGGGTTCCGTCTCGGTGAAGATCGGCGACCGGGTGAAGGCCGGCGACGTCATCGGTCGGCTCGGCAACAGCGGACATTCCACCGCTCCGCACCTCCATTTCGGGCTCTCCGACCGGCCCGACTCCGTCACCGGCGCCAGCCTTCCCTTCGTCATCGATCGCTACGAGCTGACCGGAACCTTCACGGGCGACGAGGACAATCTGAAGGTCACGCCCGTATCGCGATCCGTGACCTCCGCCTACCCGCTAGTCCAGGGCATCGCGACCTATGGCGCGGCCGGAGCGAAAAAGGCGGCTGCCGCATCGCTTGAGTCTGCGGCGTGCCCGAAGACGACGGAACCGGTGCCGGCGCTTGCCAATGCGCGCTGCGGGACCCTCATCGTACCCGAAAATCGGATCGAGCCGACGGGGCGCACCATCCGTTTGCCGTTCGCCATCATCCCGGCCCTATCCGAGAACAAGGCCCGCGATGCCATCATCTATATGGAAGGGGGCCCGGGGGGTCCCGCGCTTCCAACCGCAGAGCTTCTCGTCGCGGCGAAGCTCAATCGCGACCGTGACGTGATGATCCTGGGCCAGCGCGGGAGCCGCTATGCCGAGCCCGCCCTGCTCTGCCCCGAGATCGATGCGTTCACCGCGCGCCGCGTCGGCCTCGCCTATGACGCCCCTTCCACCGGCCGACTCTATGTCGAAGCGGTGGACCAATGCTTCCGGCGCCTCGCCGCGACCGGCGTTGATCTCGGCGCCTACAATACAACCGAGAGCGCGGCCGACTTCGCCGACCTGCGCTTGGCGCTCAACATTCCGGAGTGGAACGTGTACGGCGTTTCGTACGGAACCGACCTTGCGCTCACCTATATGCGCGAGCACCCCGAGGGCGTGCGCACCGTAACGATTGACTCGGTCGTGCCGCCGCACCTTGCAAGCCTCGGTCTGAATTGGACGAACGCCGGAACGGTGATGGACCGCATCTTCAAGGGATGCGCCGCCGATCCTGCCTGCCGCGAGCGCTATCCCGATCCTGCCGGGACGTTCGTGCGGCTGGTCGGCAAACTCGAGGCTGAGCCCCTCAAAGGCAAGGTGATACCGGTGTTATTGCCGGGGCAGCCGCCGGCGACGGGAGCGAAGCCGGTGGATATTGTCGTCGACGGCGGCGCGCTTGCGACCTGGACGATCGGCCTCACCGAGGCGCTCGGTCCCGACCTTCCAGCCCTGCTCGACGAGATGGCCCAAGGACAACCGGAGAAAATCATGGCCTCCGTCGCCGCCTCCGCAAGCACGCATGGCGGAGACCTGAGCTGGGGATTGCATAACGGCGTCGTGTGCAGCGAATGGGTCCCTTACGAAAACCCGGACAATGTCATGAAGGAGGGGCGCAAGGCCTTTCGGGCATTTCCGGACTCCGTGCTCGCGCAGGCGCCGCAATTTCCCTTCATGGTGGAGGGCTGCGGCGTCTGGCCGGTGCCGAAGGCGCCGTCCGCCCAGCGCGAGGCCACGACAGGCTCAATCCCGACCCTCGTTATTGCCGGCAGCTACGACGCCATCACCTCTCAGGAGTCCGCCGCAGCCGCAGCCAAGGCGCTGACAAAGGCGACCTTCGTGGTGATCCCGGGCGTCGGCCACTTCGTCGTGCCGAAATCACCTTGTGCGCAATCGGTCATGGCCTCCTTCCTCGCAAACCCCGACAAACCGGACACGGCTTGCGTGGCGAAGCTTGAACCTCCGCCATTCACGGTGGCCCCGAAATGACGAGCAGGCGCAACACCGGCTAGTGTTGCGCTTGGCGAGTGAGGTTGATTGTCGGCGGCCAACTGCGAAATTGCTCTGCGCGGCGGCGGGAAGCCCGCGCGCCGAGCGCAGAGAGGAGTTTCCTAATCGCGCTTCGCCCTACCTAAAGCCGCTGGGCGACCAAAACTTCAGCGGCGACCAAGCGGGACCTGTGGCACCAGACGCCACTCCGCCTGCGATGGCCGTCTCACCGACCTACGCACGATAGCTTTCAACAAGCCTACGGCAACTCCGACAAATGCCAGATGACAATTCGGTATGGTGTTCATTTGAATGCCTCTCCTTGACCTTCGCTCCATCCAGTCGAGTTCCCAGAATATTCTGGAACTCTTCTGCTCAACCAAAGAAATGAGGAACCTCGGTTAAGATTGGTGCAACCCGATGTCTCGGATTATCGCTATATTGTCAGCCCACAGAGTTCCCGTCCAAACCGTCATTGCCGGTTTGATCCCCGAATCAAGTCCGGGGACAGGCTCCGGCAATCCATTCCACTCGCGCTTCAGCTTGTTGAGGGGGTAACGGCATGGATGCCCGGGCTCGAGCCTGCGCCCGGGCCGGCGGAGCCGGGTGTCCGGGCATGACGAGATGACGGGTAACGCGCCAGGGAAAGTCACTCAGCCCCACTTGCCAGGGTCCTCTCCGACCCGCCGAGCATCGCCTCGAAATCGCCGAGCCAATGCATTCCAACCAGCCGCGCGCCGTTGACGAAGAAGGTCGGCACGGAATCGACGCCGAACTCGTCGTGGGCGCGCTGGCGCGCATCGGTGATCGTGTCGAACAGCTCCCGGTCCGCAAGGCACCGATCGAATGCCTGCTGCGAGAACCCGGCCTGCTTGGCGATTTGCAACAACTCATCCTTGCTGTCGACTCCTGGGTCCGCCCATGTCGCCTGGCTTTCGAACAGGTCTTCGATCATCGTTGCGCGGTCGCGGTCGGCAGCCCCGCAACGGACCAGCATCGAGGCGGCGACGCTCAGCCCATCATGCGGAAATTCGCGCAGGATGAACCGAACCTTGCCGGTGTCGATATATTTCCGCTTCAGCTCCGGGAGAACTGTCCGATGGAACTCGGCGCAATGGCTGCACGTCATCGACGCGTATTCGACGATCGTGGTCGGGGAATCGGCGCTGCCGAGCGCGATGTCTTCAAGGGCAGCTTCCGGCATGAGCGAGGCTCGCTCGAAATACGGGGCGTAGTGCTGGATGGCCTTGTTCAGGCGAAGCAAATAGCGACGCATCGGACGCGGAACACAGATTTGCTGCGGCGAAGGCTTCTCCTCTCCCGACACAGCATGCGCAGCGTGCACAGGCGGCCGAGACTGGTAAGGCGTTTGGCTTGGTGTCGTAATGTCGCTGCTTGAGATGTCGACGGAGAGGAGCGCGGATGCCGAAAGCAGTCCGAAGAGAAGCACCGACGCTGCGATCAGGTGAGGTTTCATGGCGTCGTTCCTCGTTGGTGTCGACGCACTATGGATTCATGCCGTGTTTTCCGCAGTGGCATTTGCCACAACTAGGCTCATTTCAAGCATTGATGCTGCCGGTCAATAAGGCGCCCACGGCCCGCGATCCGCATGCGCCGAATCTTGAAGCCCCTTAATCCGGACACGCTATGATGGGCAGAGTTGTGATCGCGGGTGCCAATGATGAAGGCGCGCATCAAATGGGTCGAAGACCGCACGTTCATTGGCGAGTCCGGAAGCGGGCACAAGATCGTGCTTGGAACGACTTTCGGGCCGGAGGGGCGCAGCCCGGGACCAAGTCCCATGGAGTTGGTGCTGATCGGCCTCGGGAGCTGTTCGGCGTATGATGTCGTTCACATCCTCGAGAAGGGCCGCGAGGCGATCGAGGATGTCACCGTCGAGCTTCAAGCCGAGCGCGCGCAACAGGACCCGAAGGTATTTGTCAGCGTTCACATGCATTTCGTGGTGAGGGGTCGAGGGCTTGCAGCGGAAAAGGTTGAGCGTGCCATCGCGCTTTCAGCCGAGAAATACTGCTCGGCATCGGCAATGATCGCCAAGACGGCCAAGATCACGCACGACTTTGAGGTCATCGATACCAGCGCAACGGAGGCGGGATCGCACTGACGCGACCGCAGGTTCCTTCTCTCCGACGTCTGTCCCTTCCGCGGAGCGATCCCAAGGCCCGGACTAAGGGCCGTCGCCATCATCGGGCATGGTAGCCGGAGCGGTGGCCCCGTCCCTCGAAACGCGTTTCAGGAGCTGCTTCTCGCGCACCCGGGCCATCATGTCCCAAGCGTTCGCCATTTCTTCAAGTTGCAGCTTTTGCCCGGGGTCTTTCATCTGACCGGCCAATTTCCGGCATTCAGCCGCGTGCGCCTCGTATTCGGAGATCTTGCGCATTCAGCCTTCCCGGCGTAAGCCCCGACGCCCAGCCCCTAACGTCCCGTAACGACTTCGGGTTCCAGGACATTGGCAGCGCTGACGTGGTGACGTTTTCCCTGCACGATCGTCTTTGGGTGTGCTGTTTCGGTCACATCTCATGGACATGTGCCTTGGTATAATCGTCGGTCCGATTGGGAGATTGCCACATGCAAAAGCCAGACGCGATCGACTTCACCAAGCTGCTCGGTTTCGAGACGGTGGCCGACGACCTTTCGAGGGAGGTCGACTTCCAAGATGAAGCTATAGGCAGCAGACTTGGTGCCAAGGTTGGTTTCAAGATGGGGGCTGAGCTCGAAGGCCTCGAAGGCTAAGCTCTTCTCGCTCCTCCCTTGAGGGGGAGCGCACGCCTGGTTCGCGGCCCAGCCGTCATCCTGAGGTGCGAGCGCGGGGTCCCCATCGCGCGAGCGCGATGGGGTGCCCCCCGCAGCGAGCCTCGAAGGACGGCCAGGCCCCTCGCCATGACGAGGGCGGTGAGGGGTTAATTCGTCATACCGGCGAAAGCCGGTATCCAGGCTCACAAACGCCGTGCATGCCGTTTCTAGATTCCGGCTTTCGCCGAATGACGTATGACCCGCGACTGCCTCACGGCTTCGGCACAAGCCCCCCACCCGGCGCGCGAAGGCGCGCCGACCTCCCCACGAGGGGGAGGTTAAAAAGAATCCCGCTCTGCCCTTGGGGGAGCGCACGCGCTCGCTGGTTCGAGGCCCGGCCGTCATCCTGAGGTGCGAGCGCGGGGTCCCCATCGCGCGAGCGCGATGGGGTGCCCCAGGAGTGAGCCTCGAAGGACGGCCGGGCACCTCACCATGACGAGCGGGGTGAGGGGTTAATTCGTCATACCGGCGAAAGCCGGTATCCAGTGCAACAAACACGTGCATGCCGCTTCTGGATTCCGGCTTTCGCCGAATGACGTATGACACCCGCGACTGCCTCACGGCTTCGGCACAAGCCCCCCACCCGGCGCGCGAAGGCGCGCCGACCTCCCCACGAGGGGGAGGTTAAAAAGAATCCCGCTCTTCCCTTTGGGGGAGAGCACACGCGCGCTGGTTCGAGGCCCGGCCGTCATCCTGAGGTGCGAGCGCGGGGTCCCCATCGCGCGAGCGCGATGGGGTGCCCCGCAGCGAGCCTCGAAGGACGGCCGGGCACCTCACCATGACGAGCGCGGTGTGAACTTTAATGTCGTGACCACGCATGTCAGCTCTAACCTCCCCCTCGTGGGGAGGTCCAACGCCGCTGAAGGCGGCGTTGGGGTGGGGGGCTTACGGTGCAAAATCGTGAAGGTGGTCGCGACCGCCCCCTCACCCTTCCCGCCATGCGACTTGCGCAGAGCTGCGCTCGCGCAAGATCGCGGCGGGAAGCCCTCTCCCTCAAGGGGACTGTTGCGCGAAGCAGGTTTGGGCGGGGGGCACGGAGGGTGACAAGGGCGGTCGTGGCGATGGACCGGGTGTTTTAGCGCGTTTACGACCGCGTGG
>Ga0187892_10006046_pt1 | contig 18373 bp, 18 predicted proteins | sample MA1701073metaG_FD_139345 | JGI IMG/M metagenome (GOLD analysis project Ga0187892, IMG submission 139345) | Bio-ooze microbial communities from a basaltic lava cave in the Kipuka Kanohina Cave System on the Island of Hawaii, USA - MA170107-3 metaG ... | reverse complement strand
ATCGCTTCGGCCCTGGCTCACGCACTACAATCACCGCCGACCCCACCGCGCTCTCGGGAAGAAGGCCCCGATGGCTCGGCTCAGGGAAGCCCGTCAACAAGCTGCTTAGGTCCCACACCTAGGGCGTCGACGTCCAGCGAGCCCGCTGAGCCGCTCAAGCGCCCCCGCCCTTCCACCGATGCCGCACTCGGGGGAACCACCGTGGAGCCGAGCGCGAAGGGCACCATCGTGATGGGCGTCGTGGCCTCCCTGCGCAAGCAGCGCAAGCTCGGGCAGCTCGCGCAGGGGCAGCTCGCCGCGCGCCTCTCGGCCCCTGCGCTCGAGCTGTTCGAGCAGAAGATCGAGCCCACGCGCTGGTATCCGATGCCGGCGTTCGCGGAGCTCGTCGCGCTCGAGTGGGAGGTCGTGGCGAAGCGAAACCCCGACTACGCACGTAAATCCGGCGCGCTGTCCGCGGATCGCCAGTTCGAGAGCGGCCGCTACCAGCAGCTCGACTTCGCCCAGCGCACCGGCAAGGCGGAGAGCAGCCGCGCGCTGCTCCTGCAGGCGCGGCTGATCACCACGATCACCGCGGCGTTCTACAGCTTCCTCGACATCCGGGTGGCCATCGACCCCGCGCGCCCCGACCGGCTCGAGATCGTGTACGCCAACGCGGCGCTGTTCCCCGAGCCGCTGCGCTACGCGACCGAGGGCTTCATGAACCAGATCAACCAGCGCCAGGGCTCGCCGCGACGCTGGGAGAGCGCGCGCACGGCGCCCGACCGCATCGTCTTCTCGCTTCCCCTGCCCGAGCGCCTAGTGGGCTGAGCCGTGACGCGCGAGCCATTCGGCCTCGTCGCCGGGCTCGGGCATCACCGCGCCGCCTTCCATCACCCAGGCCGCCGGCACTTCGAGCAGCTGCACCTGGACGCGGCCGGCCTCGACGCCGAGGCTCCTCGCGACGGCTTCCGCCATCGCCGCGGCCATCTCGGCCCGGAGCGCCGCCGGGCGGCCGGCGCGGATCGAGCCGAGCACGACGGGCGCCGCGCCCGCGGCCGCATCCACGAACAGCACGTGCGCGAAGTGCGGCGGCGCGCCGGTCTTGTCGCAGTGGATGCGCGTGATGTCGTTCGCGATCTGCGAGCGCCGGGCGTCGTCGAGCAGCGCGGGCGGGAGGGTGCAGTGGTAGACGGGCATGGGAACCTCCGAGGTCAGGCGCGCGCGTCGGCGGCCGTGACCACGACTTCGTGCGGCGTGCAGCCGGTGGTCTCGCACCAGAACGCCGTGAGCTCCGCGAGCAGCCGGTGGCGCTGCGCGTCGTCCGTGCCGGCGGGCACGCTGCACGCGACGATCGAGCTGGTGGACGGCTTGCCCGCGGTGAAGAAGCGGCCGCGCGGGAGCTCCGTGAAGTCGACGCCGAGCTCGGCGGCCGGCACCGGGAACAGGCCGGCGTAGATGCGGCCGAGCCCCGCGGCGAGCTGCGGGCGCAGCGCCTCGGCGACGACGCCTTCGTGCAGGATCACGCGAAACCTCACGTGCGCGCCCGATCGCGCAGCTCGACGCGGCGGATCTTGCCGCTCACCGTCTTCGGCAGCTCGGAGACGAACTCGATCTGGCGCGGGTACTTGTAGGGCGCCGTTACCGTCTTCACGTGGTCCTGGAGACGGCGCGCGAGCGCGTCGTCCCCGCGCACGCCGGGGCGCAGCACCACGAAGGCCTTCACCACGGAGCCGCGGTCGGCGTCGGGCGCCGCCACCGCCGCGGCCTCGAGCACGTCCGGGTGCTCGACCAGCGCGCTCTCCACCTCGAAGGGCCCGATGCGGTAGCCGGCGGAGATGATCACGTCGTCCGCGCGGCCGACGAACCAGAAGTAGCCGTCCGCGTCCACGAAGGCCCGGTCGCCGGTGACGTACCAGTCGCCGCGGCGGGTGCGCGCGGTCGCCGCGGCGTCCTTCCAGTACTCGCGGAACAGGCTCGGCGGCGCGCCCCGCAGCGCGACGTCGCCGACCTCGCCGGCCGGGAGCTCGCGCCCGCCCTCGTCGATCACCGCCAGCTCGTGGCCGGGCATCGGCAGGCCCATCGAGCCGGGGCGCACCGCGTTGCCGGGGAAGTTCCCGATCAGCAGGATCGACTCGGTCTGCCCGTAGCCGTCGCGGATGGTGAGGCCGGTGTGCTCGTGCCAGGCGCGGATCACCTCGGGGTTGAGCGGCTCGCCCGCCGACACACACTCGCGTAGCTGGGGCACGCGGAGCGCGGCGAGCTTGTCCTCCTTCACCAGCAGGCGGTACTCGGTGGGCGGCGCGCAGAACACCTGCGGCGCGGCCTCCTCGAGCAGCTCGAGCTCGCGGCGCGGCTCGAAGCGCCCGCCGTACATGAAGACCTCGGCGCCGACGCTCCACGGGCCGAAGATCACGCTGTAGGCGGCCTTGGCCCAGCCGGTGTCGCTCGTGGTCCAGAGCCGGTCGTCGCCGCGCAGGCCGAGCCACAGCTCCGCGGTGTAGCGCTGCGCCCAGGTGTACGCGTGCGCGTGCAGCACCGCCTTCGGCGGGCCGGTGGTGCCCGAGGTGTAGTAGACGAGCGCGGGGTCGGAGGCGCGCGTCGGGTGGCGGGCACCGGCGTCGTCCGGCTGCGCCGCGAGCGCGGGCTCGAGCGCGGTCCAGCCTTCGCGCGCGCCGCCGAGCAGCAGCCGGTGCGCGAGGGTCGGCGTCTTGCCGCGCACCTCGTCCACGGCGGCGGCCTGCTCCACGGTGGTCACGAGCGCCACGCTGCCGCTGTGGTTCACGCGGTACTCGATGTCCTTCGGGCGCAGGATGGTCGAGGACGGGATCACCAGGCAGCCGGCCTCGAGCGCGCCGACCAGCGCGATCTGCCACTCGGGCACCTTCGGCAGCATCACCACCACGGGGTCGCCGGGCCGGACGCCGAGGCTGCGCAGCAGGTGCGCGAAGCGGTTCGCGGCGCGCGCGACGTCGGCGTAGGCGAGTCGCCGCTCGGCGCCGTCGGCGCCGCGCCAGAGCAGGGCCGGGCGGGCGGGGTCGCGCGCGAAGCGCTCGACCACGTCGCTGCCGAAGTTGAACGGGTCGGGCGTCTCCCAGCGGAAGGCGTCGCGCCGCCGCTTCCACGCGTCGAGCGCCGGGTCGAGAGCGGACATGCGCCGCAGAATAGCCGCGCCTGCTACACCCCTGCGCGTGCCGCGCCCCGCCCTCGGCCTCGACTTCGGCACGACGAACAGCGCGCTCGCGCTCAGCGACGGGGAAGGACCGCCGCGGCTCGCGCGCTTCGTCGGGCCCGACGAGCCCACGCCCACCTTCCGTTCGCTGCTCTACTTCGACCGCGAGGACGAGCGGAGCCCGGTCGAGGTGCATGCGGGCCCCGCCGCGCTCGTCGCCTACCTGGAGCGCGACGTCCACGGCGGGCGGCTGATCCAGTCGATGAAGTCGTTCCTCGCGAGCCGGCAGTTCTCCGCCACCGAGATCTTCGGGAGGAGCTACCGCCTCGAGCACCTGATCGGAACCCTGATGGGCAGGCTGCGCGAGGAAGCCGAGGCCGAGCTGGGCGTGCCCGTGCGCAGCGCCGTGGTCGGGCGGCCCGTGCGCTTCGTGGGCGCCGCCAGCGACGAGGACGAGGCGCTCGCGCTCTCGCGGCTGCGCGCCGGCCTCGTGAACGCGGGCTTTCGCGACGTGCGCTTCGAGTACGAGCCGATCGGCGCAGCCCGCCACTACGAGCGCGGCCTCGCGCGCGACGAGCTTCTCCTGATCGGCGACTTCGGCGGCGGCACCAGCGACTTCTCGCTGCTGCGCGTCGGCCCGAGCCGCACCCGGGGCGACGGCGCCGGCTCGATCCTCGGCAACGACGGCGTGGACGTCGCCGGTGACGCCTTCGACGGGAAGCTCGTGCGCCACTGCGTGACGCCGCTGCTCGGCCGCGGCGCCGAGTTCGTCTCGTTCTTCGGGCGCCGCCTGCCGGTCCCCGATTGGCTCTACGCGCACCTCGAGCGCTGGCACCACGTCTCGATGCTGAAGTCGCGCCGGACGCTCCAGCTCCTGCTCGATCTGCGGCGCGAGGCGGTCGAGCCGGAGCGGCTCGATCGTCTGCTGCGCGTGGTCGAGAACGACCTCGGCTTCGTGCTCCACCGCGCCACCGAGCAGGCGAAGCGGGCCCTGTCGGCGGGGGAGAGCGCCCGCTTCCGGGTCGCGCACGACGTGCTCCAGATCGACGCCGAGGTCTCGCGCGCGGACTTCGAGAGCTGGATCGCGCCCGAGCTCGCCGCCATCGCAGGCTGCGTGGACGGCCTGCTCGCCCGCACGGGCGTCGCGCCCGGGCAGGTCGACCGCGTGTTCCTGACCGGCGGCTCCTCCCTCGTCCCGGCGGTGCGCCGCATCTTCGAGGCGCGCTTCGCGGGCGACCGCATCCGCACGGGCGACGAGTTCACCTCGGTCGCCTCGGGACTCGCGCTCTGCGCGGCGGAAGAAGCGGAAAGCTGAGCGGAGGCCGGGACCTCGGGCTCTGCGAACGTGTTCGCAGAGCCGCGGCCGCTAGGCGCTCGCGGCGAGCCCGCCGGGGTCGCTGCTGCGCTCGCCGACGATCCAGCCGCCGCCCGCGACGCGCGTCAGCACCACCACGCCGCCGAGCGCGGGCTCGCTGGTGGGGAGCGCGCTGCCCGTGAGCTGGCGCGCCAGCTCGCGGATCACGCCCTTGTGCAGCACGGCCGCGGCCTGGGCCGCCCCGCTCGCGAGGAGCCGCTCGGCCGCGCGCCCGATGCGGGCGCGGAACGCCGTGCGGGCCTCGCCGCCCGGGTACTCGAAGCCCTCGGCGCCGGCCTGCCAGTCCTGGAACAGCACCGGCTCGCGGGCCTGGATCTCCTCGCGCGTCAGACCCTCCCACTGCCCGAAGTGGATCTCGCGGAGGTCGGGGTCGAGCCGCACCGGGGCGCCGCGCGAGACGATGCCGGCGGCGACCCAGGAGCGGCGCAGGTTGCTCGCGAGCCAGAGGTCCACGCGCCGCGCGGCCAGGCTCGCCCCCACGCGCGCCATGTGCACCCGGCCCTCCGGCGAAAGCTCGACGTCGGTGCTGCCGAAGTAGCGGATGCTCGATGCGCCGTTGGTCTCCCCGTGGCGGACGAGCAGGATCTGGCGCAGAGCCATGGCGGACCTCCGACACCGGGTCGGCGGCCGGCCCGGGGGCGGCGAGGATCGGGGAAGGGGCCAGGGGAGTCAATCGCAGTCCCGGCGCCGCAGACCAGCGGCTAGACTGCCCGACTTCGACGCCACCGGCCTCCCAGGGAGAGAGAAGAGTGACTGCGCGCGCGCTGCTGGGTGTCGTCCTCCTGATCTTGCTGACCGCCGGGGGCGCCGCGAGCTGGCTGCGCTGCGAGAAGCAGCGCCCGGAGGTCAAGGGCCCGGAGCGGATCTTCGTCGGGCGGGCCAAGACGCCGGTCGTGGTCGAGGCCATGGACGTGGACTCGGGCATCCGCACGATCGAGCTGCGCGTCACGCAGGGCGAGCTGAGGAAGCGGGTGGCCCAGGTCGTCCGGCCCGGCAATCTCGGCCTGGGCGGCGCGCGAGGCGCGGTCGAGCGCATGGAGGAGGTCATCGACGCGGCGGACCTGGGCCTACGCGAGGGCGATGCGACGCTGACCGTGAAGGCCGAGGACTGGTCCTGGCGGCGCTGGTTCGACGGCAATACCGGCTGGCTCGAGATCCCGTTGACGGTGGACCTCACGAAGCCCCGCATCGCGATCGAGACGGGGCAGACGTACGTCGAGCGCGGCGGCGCGGGAGCGGTCGTCTACAGCATCAAGGAGGAGACGCTGCGCGACGGCGTGCAGGTGGGCGACGCCTTCTTCGCCGGCCACCCCTTCCCGCGCGATCCGAAGCGGCGCGTCGCGCTGTTCGCGATTCCGCGCGACGTCGCGCCGAGCCCGCGCGTCGCCGTGATCGCCGTAGACCGCGCCGGGAACGAGGCGTCGGCGAGCTGGCCGGTGCTGCTCGACGAGCGCGTCTTCGACGACGTCCGCATCGAGCTGTCCAACACCTTCCTCCAGGTCAAGGTGCGCGACCTCGCCGAGACCGTGGGCCTGAAGGAGGAGGACCCGCTCACCGCCTTCCGCAAGATCAACAGCGAGCTCCGCGCCGCGAACGAGAAGAAGATCCGCGAGCTGGTCGCGAAGTCGAGCGACGAGCCGCTGTTCGAAGGACCCTTCCTCCAGATGCGGAACTCGGCCGTGACGAGCCGCTTCGCCGAACGGCGCAGCTACTACGTCGAGGACGTGAAGGTCTCCGAGGCGATCCACTTCGGCTACGACCTCGCCTCGACCGCCGGCGCGCCCATCGAGGCGTCGAACCGGGGCCGCGTGCTGTTCGCGGGGGAGCTCGGCATCTACGGCAACTGCGTGCTGCTCGACCACGGGCTCGGCCTCGTCTCGCTCTACGGGCACCTCTCGCAGATCGCGGTCGCCGAGGGCGACCTCGTCGAGAAGGGCGTGATGCTCGGGCGCTCGGGCGACACGGGCCTCGCGGGCGGCGACCACCTGCACTTCGCCATGCTGATCGGCGACGCGTACGTGGACCCGACGGAATGGTGGGACCCGAAGTGGGTGGACGAGAAGGTGCTGTCCCGGCTGGGCGGGGCCATGGCCGTGGCCACGGAGACGCCGCCGCCCGCGACGGCGACTCCCTAGGCCCGGGCCCGCTGCGCGCCGCGGTGCGGCGCGGGCTGCTCGCCTGGTACCGCCGCGAGCGGCGCGATCTGCCGTGGCGGCGCACGCGCGACCCGTGGGCGATCTGGGTCTCCGAGACGATGCTGCAGCAGACGCGCGTCGAGACGGTGATCCCGTACTACGAGCGCTTCCTCGCGCGCTTTCCGACGCTGGAAGCGCTCGCCGACGCCGAGCCGGACGAGCTGATGCAGCGCTGGGCGGGGCTCGGCTACTATTCGCGCGCGCGGAACCTCCAGGCCGCGGCGAAGCAGGTCGCGCGCGAGCACGGCGGGCGCGTGCCCGATCGGGTCGAGGCGCTGCTCGAGCTGCCCGGCGTCGGGCGCTACACGGCCGGCGCGCTCGCCTCGATCGCGTTCGACCGGCCCGCGCCGATCGTCGACGGCAACGCAGCGCGCGTGCTCGCGCGGCTGCTCGACCTCGACGCGGACGTCACGAGCCCGGCCGGGCGGCGGCGGCTCTGGGCCGAGGCCGACGCGCTCGTCGCGGGCCGGAGCCCGGGCGACCTGAACCAGGCGCTGATGGAGCTCGGCGCGCTGGTCTGCACGCCGCGCGCGCCGCAGTGCGCGCGCTGTCCGCTGCGGCGCCGGTGCCGGGGCCTCGCGGCCGGGCGCGCCGCGTCGCTGCCGGTGCGCGGCGCGAAGACGGCGGTGCGCGCCGTCGAGGCGGTGGCGGCGTTGCTGCGGCGCGGCCCGCGCGTGCTCGCGGTGCGGCGCCCGCCGAGCGGGCTGCTGGGCGGGCTGTGGGAGCTGCCCGGCGGCGAGCTCGCGGCCGGCGAGCCGCCCGCGGCCGGGCTCGCCCGCCTGCTGCGCGAGCGCGTCGGCCTCGCGCTCGGGCGCGCGACGCCGCTCGGTGTCGTCGAGCACGGCTTCACGCACCGCGCGCTGCGCCTCCACGTGTTCCGCGCGGAAGCCCCGGCCGGCCGCGTGCGCCGGCGCGAGTTCGACGCGCACCGCTGGCTCCCGCCGGCCGCGCTCGGCGAGCTGCCGCTCTCGGCCCTCGCGAAGAAGGCGCTCGTCCTGGCGCAGCCGGATGGCTGAGGACGGCGGCTTCGAGCTCGAGCGCAGCGGCGAGCGCACGTTCGGCCTCGCGCGCGGCGTCGATCGCAAGCACCTGCTGCGGCTCCGGCGCGGCGAGGCGCCGGTCGAGCGCCGCGTCGACCTGCACGGCCTCGGCGCCGCGGAGGCCCGCCGCGAGCTGGCCGCGAAGCTGGCGGACGCGCACGCCGCCGGCGTGCGCTGCGTCCTCGTGATCCACGGGCGCGGCCTCCACTCGGACGCGGGCCCCGTGCTGCGCGGTGGCGTCGTCGAGTGGCTCACCGCGCCTCCGCTCGCGCGCTGGGTGATGGCCTTTGCGAGCGCGCAGCCACGCCACGGCGGCGAAGGCGCCAGCTACGTGCTGCTGCGCCGCTCGCGGCCGGGTTGATATCTTCGGCGCGGTCCATGTCCAGTCAGCTCGGCACGATCTTCCGCATCGCCACCTTCGGCGAGTCGCACGGCGGCGGCGTGGGCGTCGTCGTGGACGGCTGCCCGCCGCGCCTGCCGCTCGCGGTCGAGGAAATCCAGCGCGACCTCGACCGCCGCCGCCCCGGCCAGAGCCGGCTCACGACGCCGCGCCAGGAGGCGGACCGCGTCGAGATCCTGTCGGGCGTGTTCGAGGGCCGCACGCTCGGCAGCCCGATCGCGCTCCTGGTGCGGAACGAGGACGCGCGCCCCGAGGCGTACGCGGAGATGAAGGACGTCTACCGCCCGTCGCACGCGGACTACACCACCGAGGCGAAGTTCGGCGTGCGCAACTGGCAGGGCGGCGGGCGCGCGAGCGCGCGCGAGACGATCGGCCGCGTCGCGGCGGGCGCCATCGCGCGGAAGCTCCTCGCCGCGGCCGCGAACGTGGAGGTGCTCGCCTGGGTCGGGCGCGTCCACCAACTCGACTCGAAGGTGGACCCCGAGAGCGTCACGCTCGCGCAGATCGAGGCGAGCCTGGTGCGCTGCCCGGATCCCGAGGCCTCGGCGCGGATGGAGGAGGCGATCGACGCCGCGCGCCGGCGCGGCGACTCGCTCGGCGGCGTCGTCGAGTGCGTGGCGCGGAACGTGCCGCCGGGGCTCGGCGAGCCCGTCTTCCACAAGCTCGAGGCCGACCTCGCGCAGGGTCTGCTCTCGCTGCCCGCGTCGAAGGGCTTCGAGATCGGCAGCGGCTTCGCCGGCACGCACATGACGGGCATCGAGCACAACGACGCGTTCGTGCCGGGGCCGGACGGCCGCCCGCGCACGGCGACGAACCGCTCCGGCGGCATCCAGGGCGGCATCACGAACGGCGAGCGCATCGAGCTGCGGGTGGCCTTCAAGCCCACCGCCACGATCCGCCTCGAGCAGGACACGGTCGATCGCGAGGGCCAGGCCGCGCGCCTCGCCGCCGGCGGCCGCCACGACCCGTGCGTGCTGCCGCGCGCGGTGCCCATGGTCGAGGCGATGGTCTGCCTCGTGCTCGCCGACCACTGGCTGCGCCAGCGCGCGGTGGACGCGCTGCCGCGCTGAGCGTGTTGCCTGAGGGGACGGTCTTCTTTGTTGCCCGGCAACGAACAAGACCGTCCCCTCACGCAACTCGCTGCCGCGCTGAGCTAGGGGAGCAGGACGAAGCCGGTCCCGAGCGCGGCGGCGGCGAGCAGCACGGAGAGCGCCGCGAAGCGCGCGTGCCACTCGACGGCGCGGCTGCGGCCGTGCTCGAGCCGCCAGCCGAGCGTGCCGGTGGCGAGGAACGACGCGAGCGCCGTGCTCGCGACGACGCTGTGCGCGGTGCCGAATGCGTCCCAGCCGCGCAGCAACACCGACGAGGCGATGCCGGCGGCGAAGCCGAGCACGAGCAGCACCAGCGTCGGCTTCGCGACCCGCAGATGGCGACGGTACGCCTCGGCCGAGCGCCGCTGCCCGAGCCGTCGCGCGCGCCGGAGCGCGAGGCCCGCGCGCAACGCGATGACCGCGAGCCCGAGGGAGCCGAGCATCCAGAGCGGATGCAGATACGCCAGATAGAAGGCGAGCGCGTCGTGGCCGGTTCGGTCAGCCAGGTTCACTCGACCTTGTAGATCGAATCCGTGGGGAGTCGGCCTAGCAACGCGTCGAGCGCGCGCTGGAGGTAGCCGGCGTCGCGCGACTCGAGCGTGAGCAGCACGTGGAACGACTCCTCGCCGATCTTCGGGTACGAGCCGAGCATCAGCTCCGGGTACTGCTCGAGCAGCGCGTTCAGCTCCGCCGCGATGTCGCTCTCGCGTCGCTTCACGAAGACGCGCTTCAGCAGCACGGGCACGCCGCGGAAGCGCTCGCGCACCGACTCGAACTTCTTGCGCAGCAGCTCCGGAATGCCCGGGAGCACGTACACGTTCTCGACCACCACGACCGGGAACCAGAGATCGCCGGCGTCGATCAACAGCGCATCCTCGGGGATCATCGCCATCTTGAGCTGGCTCTCGTTCGGCGCTTTGCCCTGCGCGCGCTCGATGCGCTCGGCGATGGTGTCGCTGCGGAGCACCTTCCGGCCGAAGGCGAGCGCCACGCCGTCCATGGTGAGGTCGTCGTGCGTGGGGCCGATGCCGCCCGAGGTGAACACCACGTCGTATGCCTCGGAGAGCGCGCTCACCTCGCGCGCGATCACGCGCACGTCGTCGGGGATGGTGAGGATCCGCTCCACGTCCACGCCGAGCGCCCGCAGCTCGCGGCACAGGTACGGCGAGTTGGTGTCGCTGACCTTCCCCGAGAGAATCTCGTTGCCGATGATCAGGATCCCGGCGGTGGCCATCGCGCGGAGAGTATCGGAGACTCGGGCACATGCCTTGCGCCGTGAGCTTCCAGCGCCGAAGCAGAGGCGTACGCGAGACGCTGACCCGCGAGGTGCCGGAGGGCGCCACGCTGCTCGACGCCGCGCGTGCCGCGGGGCTGCCGATCGCGCGCGCCTGCACGGGCCGAGGGCTGTGCGGTCGCTGCGACCTCGAGATCCTCGACGGGGGCGGCTGTCTCTCGCCCGCGGCCGAGGACGAGCGCGAGACGCTCGCGCGCGACCAGCTCCCGGCTTCGCGGCGGCTCTCGTGCCAGGCCCGCGTCCACGGCCCCGTCCTCGCCACCGCCGGCTACTGGTGAAACGGCGAGTCGCGACGGAGCGCGCGGTCGTCCTCGTCGATCACGGCAGCCGCGAACGCGCCGCGAACCGCCAGCTCTCCGCCATCGCCGCGCGACTGGCGAAGCGGCTGCCGGGACGGAAGATCGCAACCGCCCATCTCTCGCTCGCGCGACCCGGCCTGCTCGAGGCGCTCGACGCCTGCGTCGCCGCAGGCGCGCGCGAGATCGTGGTGGTGCCCTACTTCCTCGCGCCCGGCCGCCACGCGACGCGCGACATCCCGCGGCTCGCCCGGAACGCGCGCGCGCGCCACCCGGGCGTGCGCATCCGGGTGAGCGCGCCGCTCGGCGTGCACGACGGCCTCGTCGCGGCGGTGGCCGAGCGCGTCACGCGGCGGCGCGCTAGGCGCGGCCCGCGAAGCGCCTCTCGTGCAGGTTCCAGTTGAAGTTGGCCGCGATGCAGCCGGTGAACGTCAGGACCGCGACGCTGAACGCGAGGCGGCCCCAGGAAGGGCGCGCTCCAGAACGCGTCCGGGAGCGCGCTGCCGAGCGCGCCTTCGATCGCCACCGCGGCGAGCGCGCCGAGCGGCAGCCCGCGGCGCAGGAAGCCGTAGCGCAGCAGGAAGTCGGTCTTTCCGCGCGCGCGCACGCTCGGCCATTCTTCTGCCCGCCAGGTCCGCATCGGCGCACAGCATGGCCCGCGGAGCAGCCCGCGCGAGGCCCATCCTCTCCAGGAGGCTGATTTTCCCGAGGGGACTATACAAATTGTATGAAGTTGGTTCAGTTTGTATAGTCAACCCTCATGGGCGAAGCCTCCCCCCGCGCTCTGGCCCCCCGTCTCGCCGCCCGCTCGGACCGCGCCGAGCGCACGCGCCAGCGCATCCTCGACGCCGCCGCGCAGTGCTTCGCCGCGAGCGGCTTCTCGCGCACGACGGTCGAGGCCATCGCCGCCGGCGCCGGCGTCTCGAAGGCGCTCGTCTACCACCACTTCCGCGCGAAGGAAGCCATCTTCGAGGAGCTGCTCGAGCGCACGCTCACCGAGTGGGAGCGTGTCGGCCGCATCGACGAGCACCTCACCGCGGGCAGCACGCTGATCGACGCGCTCGGCGACATGGTGCGCGCCTCGCTCGCCTACGCGCGCAGCAATCCGCTGGTGCGGTCGCTCTATCAGTTCGACCCGCTGGTGGTGAGCTTCGTCGGATCCAGTGCGGCGGTGCACAAGCACGCGAACGAGGGACGGGCGCGGCTCGTGGATGCGATCCAGCGCGGCATCGCCGCGGGCGAGCTGCGACGCGACCTCGACCCCGGCCGCGTCGCCGACGTCGCGCGCATGCTCGTGATGTCGCTCACCGAGCACATGCTGAACCCGGAGTGGCTCGACGCCTCGGACGATCGCTTCGTCGAGACGTGCCTCGAGGTCCTCTTCCACGGCGTCGCCGCCCCGAGGATCCCTTGAAGGCCCGTTGGCTCCCGCTGCTGCTCGCGCTCCCGCTCGCCTGCGGGGCGCCGGAGCCCTCGGAGAAGGAGGCGCCGGCCGCGAGCGCCCCGGCCGCCGCGGCCGAGCGCGTCGAGCTCGAGCGAGTCGAGACGGCCCGGCTCGAGGCCACCATCGCCGCCTCGGGCACGATCGAAGCGCGCCGCATCACGGAGATCGGCAGCGAGGTGCCGGGCCGCATCGTGGCCGTGCTCGTCGACGTCGGCGACCAGGTCGAGGCGGGCGCGCCGCTGTTCCGCATCGACGCAGGCCCCTACCAGATGGCGCTCACCGAGGCGGAGGCCGGCCGCGCCCTGGCGCGCGCCGAGAGCGCGAACGCGCAGCAGGAGGCGGGACGCCTCCAGACCCTGCTCGAGCAGAAGGCCGCCTCCCAGCAGCGCTACGAGCAGCTCCAGACCCGCGCCGAGGTGGCTCGCGCGCAGGTGGCACAGATGGACGCCCGCGTGGCGAAGGCGCGCCGCGACCTCGAGCAGACCGAGGTGCGTGCGCCGTACACGGCGAGCGTGGTGGAGCGCCGCGCGCACGAGGGCGCCATGGCCGGCCAGGACGCGATTCTGGTGCTGCAGGAGGCCGGCGCGCTCGAGGCGATCCTGAGCGTGCCCGAGGCTTCGCCGGTACCGGTGCACGCGGGCGACGCCGTGCGCCTGTTCGTCGAGGGACTGCCCGACCCGCTCGAAGCCACGGTGGGCAGCGTGAGCCAGCGCGTCGATCCGGGCACGCGCACCTACGACGTGCGCGCCGACGTGGCGGACGCGAGCGGTCAGTTGAAGGCGGGCTCCTACGCGCGCGCCGAGGTGCGGGTGGCCCGCGCCGAGGCGCGGCCCGTGGTGCACCGCTCGGCGGTGCTGACGCGCGACGGGCGCACCTTCGTGCTGAAGGTGGAGGACGGCGTCGTCCGCTACACGGCGGTGCGCGTCGGGGTGAGCGAGGACGAGCGCGTCGAGCTGCTCGCGGGCGTCGCGGAAGGCGACGTGGTCGTGCGCGGCGAGGCGACCACCCGCCTCGCCGAAGGCGCGCACGTGGCGGCCGCGCCCGACGGCGCGCAGGCGGCGAACGATCTGACGGAGCCGCGGCTGTGAAGCTGGCCGAGGTCTCGATCCGCCGCCCCGTCTTTGCCTTGATGCTCATCCTCGGCCTCGTCGTGCTCGGCCTCGTCTCGCTCGACCGTCTCGAGCTGAAGCTCGACCCCGACATCGACTTCCCGTTCGCGGTGGTCGTGACGGAGCTGCGCGGCGCCTCGCCGGAGACGGTGGAGCGCGAGGTCACCGACATCCTCGAGGAGCAACTCAACTCCATCGAGGGCGTCCGCAACCTGTCCTCGACCTCTTCGCAGGGGATGTCGCGCGTCCACATGGAGTTCGGTCTCCAGTACGACATCGACACCAAGATCCAGGAGGTCCGCGACAAGGTCGCGTTGGCGCGGCCGCTGTTGCCGGTGGACGTCGAGGATCCGATCGTCCAGAAGTTCGACCTGTCGGCGGTGGGCTTCATGACGGTGGTGCTGGGCGGGCGCATCAGCCGGCGCGACCTCTCCGACTTCGCCGAGAACGACGTGAAGGAGCGGCTCGAACGCATCTCCGGCGTCGGTGGCGTGAACATCCTGGGCGCGCGCGAGCGCGAGATCCGCATCTGGCTCGACCCGCTGCGGCTCACGGGTTACGGCCTCGCGATCGAGGACGTGTCCGACACGCTGCGCCGCGAGAACGCCGAGCTCGCGAGCGGTCGCATCGAAGGCGCCGCGCGCGAGTGGACCGTCACGACCCAGGGCAAGGCGCAGAGCGTCCCGGAGTTCGGCGAGATCGTCGTGGCCGAGCGGGAGGGCCGCGCGATCCGCCTGCGCGACGTGGGGGTGGTGGAAGACGGCATGGCCGAGGAGGAGAGCGTCGCGCGCTTCGACGGCGAGCCGGGCGTCGCGCTCGAGATCCAGCAGCAGAGCGGCTCCGATCTGGTCGCGGCTGCGCGTCTGATCCGCGTCGAGCTGGATCGCATCCGGGAGCAGGCGCCGGCCGGCGTGAAGGTGATGGTGGCGCGCGACTACGCGCGCATCATCGAGGAGCAGGTTTCGTCGGTGCTCCTCGACATGGTGCTCGCGGCCATCCTCGTCGTGGCCGTGGTGCTGGTCTTCTTGCGCAACTTCCGCTCCACGTTCATCGCCGCGCTCGCCATCCCCGCCAGCGTCGTCGCGAGCTTCACCTTCCTCTACGCCTTCGACCTCTCGCTCAACAGCATGACGTTGATGGCCCTCTCGCTCGCGATCGGCCTCGTGATCGACGACGCGATCGTGGTGCTGGAGAGCATCTTCCGGAAGGTCGAGCAGGGCGACGATTCGATGAGCGCAGCGCTCTCGGGCTCGTCCGAGGTCGGCCTCGCCGTCGTCTCGACCACGCTCGCGGTGTGCGGCGTGTTCGTGCCGATCCGCTTCATGCAGAGCACGGTGGGTCGCTACTTCCTGGAGTTCGGCATCACCGTGACCGTGGCCGTGGCGGTGTCCGCGCTCGTGGCGCTCACGCTCACGCCGATGCTGGCGAGCCGCGTGCTGCGGCAGACCTCGAAGGAGGGACCGGTCTTCCGCGCGCTCGAGCGGGGCCTGGTGGCCCTCGAGCGCGGCTACGCGCGGCTGCTGGGCGGCGCGCTCCACCACCGCATCGCGACCGCGCTCGTCGCCTTCGTCACCGTCTTCGGCGGCTGCTACGTCGCCTCGACGCTGCCGCTCAACTACTTCACGCAGGACGACATGGCCGAGGCGCAGGTCACGGCGAAGCTGCCGATCGGCACGCCGCTCTCCGTCACGAATCGCGTGATGCAGCGCATGGAGGAGGTGCTCGCCACGCACCCCTACGTGCGCCACGTGTTCGCGGTGGCGGGCAGCGAGACGGACCACAAGCCCCACACTGCGCGCATCAACGCGCTGCTCACCCCGAAGGAGGAGCGGAGCGTCCGGATCACGGACACCTTCGACGAGCTGCGCGCGAGCATCCTGGCCGTCGCGCCGGAGGTCACCGACCTCAGCGTCACGTACCCCGAGTTCGCGAACTCCAGCGGCGAGGGCTTCGCGCAGATCATGCACGGCGTCGAGGGGCCCGACCTGCACCGGCTCGAGGTGTTCAGCAACGAGCTGCTCGGGCGCATGCGCGCCGACCCGGTCTTCGTGGACGTCCGCACCTCCTACGAGACCGGCCGGCCGGAGGTGATGCTCGACGTGGACCGCGGGCGGGCGGCGGACCTCGGCGTCTCGGCGACGGGCCTGGGCCGCACCCTGCGCACGCTGCTGGCGGGCGAGAAGGTCGGCTCGTACGAGGATCTCGGGAACCGCTACGACGTGCGCGTGCAGGTGCTGCCCGAGTACCGCGACGACCCGGGCAAGATCGACCTGATCCGCGTGCGCTCCGCGCGCGGCGAGCTCGTGCCGATCAGCAACGCCGCCACGGTGAGCGTGCGCGAGGGCCCGGTCGAAGTGCGCCGCCACAACCGCGCGCGCTCGATCCAGATCTCGGCGAACACCGCTCCCGGCTCTTCGCTCTCCGACGCGTTGCCGAAGCTGGAGAAGTGGGCCGAGGAGATCGGCATGCAGCCGCCGTACTCGCTGGTGGCGGCGGGGCAGGCCGAGTCGGGCGCCGAGGCCGCGCGAGACCTCGTCTTCGCGCTCGGCCTCGCGATGGTGTCGATCTACATGATCCTCGCCTCGCTGTTCAACTCGCTGGTGCACCCCTTCACGATCATGATGTCGGCGCCGCTCTCCTTCATCGGCGGCTTCCTCGCGCTGAAGGTGGCCGGCATGTCGCTCGACATGATGAGCGGGATGGGCCTGCTCGTGCTGATGGGCCTGGTGATGAAGAACGGCATCCTGCTGGTGGACTACACGAACCAGCTCCGCGAGCAGGGCATGAGCCGGAACGAGGCCATCCTCCACGCCGGGCCGGTGCGGATGCGGCCGGTGCTGATGACTTCGGCGGCGCTCGTGTTCGGCCTGCTGCCGCTCGCGCTCTCCGACGCCACCGGCGCCGAGTTCCGCGCACCGATGGCGGTGATCGTGATCGGCGGGCTCGTGACCTCGACGCTGCTCACGCTGGTGGTGGTGCCGGTGTTCTACACGCTGGTGGACGGTGCGACGGAGCGCGGGCGCCAACTCGTCACGAGCGGGATCGCGCGCCTGCGCCGCCGGCGCGCGGCGCCCGCACGGACGACGCCGTAGGGTGGAGAAGCTCGCCTACGTCGTCTGGAAGCGGCCTGGCGAGCCCGACGCGGCCTTCGCGCGCCGCCTGCTCGAGGAGGCCGCGCCGCGCCTGCGCTCCCGTGTGGAGAAGCTCCGCGTCTCGGTGGTGGACGACGACGTGGCGGCCGGCGCGAGGCTCCGCCTCGGCAAGCAGGATCCGCCGAAGGCGGGGCTGGTTTCGTTCTGGCTCGAGCAGAGCCAGGAGCGGGGCGAGGCGGAAGCGATCCTCGGGGCTGCGTGCGCGCGCTGCGCCGGCTACCTCGTCGTGGAGTCGCGCCCGCTCGTGAACCGCACCCAGCGCGCGCCGGCGGGCTGCCGCACGCCCGGCTTCTCGCTCGTGACGTGCATCGAAGCGAAGGACGGCCTCTCGCACGACGAGTTCGTGCGCCTCTGGTACACGGTGCAGCGCGACACCGCGATCGAGACGCAGAGCACGTTCGGCTACGTGCGCAACGAGATCGTGCGCGCGCTGACGCCCGGCGCCCCGCGCTGGGACGCGCTCGTGGAAGAGAGCTTCCCGCTCGGCGCGCTCACCGACCCCGCCGTCTTCTACGACGCCGCCGGCGATCCGGCGAAGCTGCGCGCGAACCAGGAGCGCATGTTCCGCGCGGTGCAGGGCTTCCTCGCGCTCGACCGCGTCGAGTCGCACCCGATGAGCGAGTACGACTTCTCGTAGGCGTTCACGGAGCCGCGACGCGCTGCACGCTCACGCCCGGCGGCGCGGGCGTGACGAAGAACGCGTCCAGCCTGGTTTCTCCGCGCAGATGTCGTTCGAGGAAGGGCAGCACGTAGCGGAGCACCAACGCGTGGGCCTCGTCCTGCGAGAGCGTCGTCGGGTAGTTGCAGTCGACGGGGAAGCCGGGCAGGCAGACGTCTGAGAAGGCGTAGTGTCCCGCGTCCTCGAGCTCCACCAGCACCTTCTCCCCGGTTGCGGTCTGCCAGGCGGCCACGAAGCCGGATGGCGAGACGACCGTGTCGAGCAGTCCGATCATGCCGAGGAGCGGCATGCCGAGCGCGGGCGTCGGCACCGGATAGCCCGCGAAGGGCAGAGCCGCGTCGATGCGCGCATCTTGCGCCGCCACCTGGAACGTGGTCCAGCCGCCGAAGGAGTGGCCCGACATGGCGATGCGTTGGGAGTCGAGCGCCCCGAAGAACGGCGAGGCGGCGCTGACGCTCGCGGCGAGCATCTGATCCAGCACCGAGATCACCTCGGCCGGCCGTTCGATCCCCGACGCGATCAGGTTGCTGGTGCCGCCCAGACAGTCGGCGGTGGTGCTCTGGGGATGGCTCGGCGCCACGACGACGTAGCCGTGGCTCGCGAGCTGCGCGGTCAGGAACTTGCTCTGCGCGGGGATCCCGCAGAGGCCGTGCGAGAAGAGGACCACGGGACGCGGCACCGTCGCGGCGACCGCCGCGTCGATGATCGCTCCGGTCGCGGGGTCGCTCGGGCCGGTGTCGAGCGTCGGATACCAGACCACCGTGGCGAGCGTGCGCGTCTGATTCGGATCCAGGACCGAGGGCTTCGTGAAGACGAGCTGCCGCGCACCCGCACGCCACGGGCCGGCATCGCGCGCGTCGAGGCAGGTGCCCGCCGTCCAGTCCACGACGTCGCTGCAATGGGTCTCCGCGAGGCAGGCAGTCCGCACGATCTCCTTGCGTGTCTCGCAGGCAGCGGGACGGCGAAGCCGGCACGCGGTTGCCGCAGCCTCGGCGTCGAACGCGCCGCAGGGAAGCCTCGACGTGCCGCAGCCCGCCGTCTTCAGGTCGGCGGCTGCACGCGCCTCGCACGCCGGGCGGAGCGCGCCGCTCTCGAGCGCGGCCGCGAGCAGGGGCTTCGCGCAGCGGCGGAACGCGCCCGCGCCGCCGGT
>Ga0187892_10006044_pt1 | contig 18379 bp, 17 predicted proteins | sample MA1701073metaG_FD_139345 | JGI IMG/M metagenome (GOLD analysis project Ga0187892, IMG submission 139345) | Bio-ooze microbial communities from a basaltic lava cave in the Kipuka Kanohina Cave System on the Island of Hawaii, USA - MA170107-3 metaG ... | reverse complement strand
GCTGGCCGGCGATGACCAGAAGGCACGCGGCGGCGACGCCGAAGGCAAGCCGGGGGCCCCAGCGCGCCCAGCGGCGAGCCGCCCTGCCCGTCCGGAGCGTCCGCAACATTCCTTCCGCCACGCGGAGTTGTGCCAGACGAAGCTGGCAGTCGGGACACCCGGAGACATGGGCGGAGTCGCGGTCCTCCGGCAAGTCCAGAAGCTCAGGGTCCGTGAGGCAGGTCATGACATCCTCTCGCGAAACAAACGTTCAAACGTCCGAAGTCCTTCGTGGATGAGGAACTTTACGGTGCCCAGGGGGCGGCCCGTCTTCTCCGCGATCTCCCTGAGGGGAAGATCCTGGAGGTACCGGAGCGTCAACACCTCCCGCATCGGTCCGTCGAGGGTCTGAAGGACTTCCTGGACGGCCCGGCGGGCCTCTCCGGACAGCGCGCGCGTCAAGGGGTCGGAAGCGTCGACCGGGTCCCGAGCCGGCGGGGGGACGCGCCGCCGCGCCAGACGGTCGTAATGACGGCGGACGAGGATCTGAAAGAGCCACGAGCGCCACGCGCCGGGGTGTTTCAGAGTGGCCAGGGCCCGGAAGGCGCACGCCAGGGTTTCCTGGACCAGGTCTTCCGCTTCGGCGTCTTGCCCCGCCAGTTTCCGCGCCGCCGCGGAAAGTCCAGGACCCGCCGCCGAAACGAGCCGTTCGAACGCTTCCCGAGACCCCGCGACCGCCTCCCGCACGAGCGCCTGTTCTTCCAGCTCCTGCTCCACGTCAGGCATCCTAAGGGAAAGTCGGGAGCCGGAGCCAAAAGGTTGGAAAATTCGGAGCTAGACCACGGTGCTATAGATGACTTTGAGGTACCGGCCTTCCGGGTAGAGGCTGCTGACGGGGTGGTCGGGCCCGGCGCCGGCGATCCGGAACGTCCGGAGCTCGCGCTCCGAAGCGGCGTGGACGATCCCCAGGAACTCCTCGGCCTGCACGAGGCCCGTGCAGGAGCAGGAGACGAGGACGCCGCCCGGCTTGACGGCGCGCGACGCCAGGGCGTTCATGTCGTGGTACGCGCGGCGCGCCTTCAGCAGATCCTCCCGATCACGCGCCATCTTGGGCGGGTCGACGACGACGACGTCGAACTTTTCGCGCGACTGCTTGAGATAGTTGAAGGCATCCTGATGGAAGAAGTCGACCTTGACGCGGTTGAGCTTCTCGTTCTGGCGGGCGGTCTCGAGCGCCTTCTCGTCGAGGTCGACCCCGATGACGCGCCGCGCGCCCGCTTTGGCGGCGGCGATCGCGAACCCGCCCGTGTAGCAGAAGAGGTCGAGGACATCTTTCCCGATCGAAAGGTCGGCCACGGCCTTGCGGTTCTCGCGCTGGTCGCAGAAGAAGCCGGTCTTGTGCCCGCGCGCGAAGTCCACGCGGTACTGGACGCCGTGCTCGCGGATGACGACGCCCTCGGGCGCGCGCTCCGGCGGCAGCGTGAAGCCCTCGAGATTCTGCGTGCGCTCGTCCGCCTGCACGTAAACCTTGGGAAAGATGCGGCGGACGGCGTCCACCTGCTTGAGCATGCCGAGCGAGAAGAGCTCCACCGAATGGACTTCGCCGAACCGGTCGACCACGAGCCCCGACAGCCCGTCCCCTTCGGCGTGGCAGACGCGGTAGGCGTCGGCATCGATCTTGAGCGACTCGCGGAAAGCAACCGCCCGCCGCAGCCGCGCCTCGACGAGGTTTTCCTCCCACGGTCCGAGCATCCGGACGGCGACTTCCGACTTGGGGTTGTAGAACCCGCACCCGAGGGCGTCGCCCTTTCGGTCCAGGACGTCGACGACGGCGCCCGCCTCGATGAACGTCTCGGGCTTGATCACCATCTTGCGGAAGAAGAAGAGGTGCTTTCGCGTGCCCGGGACGCGGAGGCGGATCTGCGGACGGGGGCTCACGGCCCCGATATTACGGCGGGGAACTGCAAAGTCCAGCCCTTCTACGGTCTATCAAGCGGCGGGATAGAAGCCCAGGACCTTGAGGAAGCTCGTGTGCTCCTTGAGGTCCTTGATCGCGGCGGCCAAGCTCTTCTCGTTCAGGTCGCCGGTGCAGTCGACGTAGAAGAGGTACTCCCACGGCTTCCCGGCGATCGGGCGCGATTCGAGCTTGGAGAGGTTGATGCCGCGGCGGCCGAAAGCCTCGAGCGTCCGGAGCAGCGCGCCCGGCTTGTTCTCCGTGGCGTAGACGAGCGACGCTTTGTTGCCCGACTTGGCCGGCTCTCGCGCGATCACGATGAACCGCGTGTAGTTCTGCGGGTCGCTTTCGATGCCTTCCTTCAGGATCTCCATGTCGAATCGGCGGGCCGCGTCCGAGGAGGCAATCGCGGCGGCGTCCATCGCCTTCTCCTCCTTGATCATCTTCACGCTCCCGGCCGTGTCGTAGACCTGCAGCACCGACCAGGCCGCGTGCCCCCGGAGGAACTTCTCGCACTGGGCGGCGGCCTGGGGGTGGGCGTAGATCCGCCGGACCTGCTCGAGGCGCGTGCCCCGGTTGGCGATCAGGCTGTGGACCACCCTGAGCTTCGTCTCGCCCACGATGTGGACGTCGAACTCGACCAGCAGGTCGAAGTTCTGGTGGATCGAGCCGCCCAGCGTGTTCTCGACCGGCAGGACGCCGTACGCGGCGTCGCCCGCGGCGACCTTTTCAAACACCTCGCGGAAGGACGGCGTGGGCGCCGTCTTCGTCCCGTCGCCGAACACCTGGCGCGCCGCCTTTTCGCTGAACGCCCCGTGCTCCCCCTGGAAGGCGACGCCGGTCGCCAGTGGCGCGCCGGCGTGGCCCTTCCGGGCCGCCGCGGGCTTGGGCGGCCGCTTGTGAGAAAGGTCCAGGCGCTTTCCGACGACCGGCGCGATCGCCTCGAGCTCGCGGAGCAGCTTCTCCATCATCTCGAGCGTCAGGCTCTGGGGGCCATCGGAGAGCGCCTTCTCGGGCTCGGGATGGCACTCGATCATGACGCCGTCGGCGCCCGCCGCGATCGCCGCCAGCGCCATGGGCTCGACGTACGCCCGCACCCCGGTCCCGTGGCTCGGGTCGACCACGACCGGCAGGTGCGTCTTCTCGTGAAGGACGGGGACCGCGTTCAGGTCGATCGTGTTCCGCGTCGACGTCTCGTAGGTGCGGATCCCGCGCTCGCACAGGATGACGTCCCTGTTCTTCCCGGTGGAAAGAATGTACTCCGCCGCCTGGAGCCATTCCTCGACGGTGGCGGACATTCCGCGCTTCAGGAGGACGGGCTTCTGCACTTCGGCGCATTCCTTGAGGAGGTCGAAGTTCTGCATGTTCCGCGCGCCGACCTGGAGGATGTCGGCGTGCCGCGCGACGAGCCCCACCTTGTCCGGCGACATGACTTCGGTGACGATCTTCATCCCCGTCAGCTCGCGGGCTTCGGACAGGATCTTGAGGCCCTCTTCGCCCAGCCCCTGGAAGGCGTAAGGCGACGTCCGCGGCTTGAAGGCGCCGCCCCGGAGGACCGTCACCCCCATCGCCGAGAGCCGCTGCGCGCTCTCGAGAAGCATCTTTCGGTTCTCGACCGAGCACGGGCCGGCCATGACGACGACCTGCTCGCCGCCGATGGCGACGTCCCCGACCCGGACGACCGTGTCCTCGGGCTTGACCTCGCGGCTGGCGAGCTTGTAGGGCTTCCCGACCCGGAGGACCTGCGAAACCCCCGCCAGCAGCTCGAACTGCCGCGTGTCGGGCACCTTCGCGGCACCGATCACGGCGACCACCGACCGCTCTTTCCCCTCGACGAGGACGGGGCTCGCCCCGGCGCGCCGCACGCTCTCCTCGATCTCGCGCAGCTCGTCGTCGGACACGCCCGGCTTGAGCACAATAATCATGGGGAAGGAAGATTAGAGCCTACGGGGAAAGAAAGTGCAATCCTAAGCTATGTTGCAAAAGACCCCGGGGACTTTTGCAACATTACTTCTGGCCCGCCAGCTTCTTGAAATCTCTGAGCGCGACGTCGTGCTCGGCGAGGGCCTTGCGGATGGCTTCCGGCGTGACGCCCTCCTCCTCGGTCAGGTCGAGGAGCCGGCGGTACTTGAAGCCGATGTCGTTGACGAGCTTGTACGCGCTCTTTCGGTTCCTGAGGAGCGGCGGGAGGCGGAGCAGGGTGCCCAGGCCGTCGCGGCGGGCCTTGGCGCGCGGGTCGGCGCCCTCTCGCTTCTCGAGCCAGGGGCGCAGCGGCGCCAGCGCCTTCTCGTACTCGAGGATGAGCGGGCCGATCTTCTCGGGGTCGAGCGGCATCGGAAGGCCGATCACCTCGATCGCCTCCTCGATGTAGCCGTCCAGCCCCTCGAACATCTCCCGGATCCGTTCCTCCGTCCCCTTCTTCTCGGCCATGAGGTCGCCGCAGTTGACCAGGATGCGGCGGAGCAACTCGCACATCCCCGCCACCCGCATCTTCGCCTGCCGCTCCATCCAGACGGACCAGAGGTTGAACCGGTCCTTGTTGCGGTCGTCGATCGCCTTCAGGCGGTCGAACCAGTCGTCCTTCCAGACTTTCCAGACGGCCGGGATGAAATTGGCCTTCTGCTCGGCGAACTGCTTGCGGAGCTCCTGGTGGAGCGCCATGATGCGGATCAGGTCCTCCGTGACGTCCTTGACGCGGGCGCTCAACTCCTCGCCGAAGTCCTTCTCCGTCCCGATCCGCAGGTCCGTGTGGCGCGTCCAGTCGTCGTCTCCAAACTTCTTGAGGACCGCCTCGTCCTGATCGCGCGGCCGGTAGAGCAGCCTCCCGCGATAGAGGATCGAATACGGCTTCCGCGCGAAACGATATACCTCGGTGCGGAACTTGCCCTCGACGAGCTCGACGACCTGGAAGCCGGGCTGGCCTTCGTCGTCCTCCCAGACGAGGGGCTCCTCGTCCTCGCGCTTGCCCCGCTGGAAGTCGTCGACGATCTCGACGGCGAAGACGCGCGCCTTGAGGACGACGCCCTTGGGAACGTTCGTCGTGCCGGCGACGACGAAGACGTACTGGCCGTCCTTTTCCTCCAGGGTGAGCTTGAAGTCGGCCTTCCAGGCGTCGGTCGGCGAAGCCGGCGCCTGCCCCTGGGAAGCAAGCGCGGTCGCGACGAGGGCAGCGAAGAAGCTCATGCGCCGCACGCTTCGGTATGAACGCAAGCGGCATGCCAAGGGTTCACGCGGCCCAAGCCTGTAGGAGAACTCATCATTATCTGTCTACTTATGCGACAAGCCGGTCCTCACGTGACGCGCCTCAATAATACGCGGCGAGCCCGGTGATGTGCTCCCCGATGATGAGGGTGTGGATGTCGTGCGTCCCCTCGTACGTGTAGACCGTCTCCAGGTTGCACATGTGCCGCATCGAGGAGTACTCGTTGATGATCCCGTTCCCGCCCAGGATGTCCCGGGCCATCCGGGCGATCTCCAGCGCCTGGGCGACGTTGTTCCGCTTGGCCATGGAAACCTGAACGAAGGTCGATTTCCCCTGTTCCTTCAGGCGCCCGAGCTGGAGGCACAGGAGCTGGGCCTTGGTGATCTCGGTCACCATCTCGACCAGCTTCCGCTGGACGAGTTGGTAGCCGGCGATCGGCTTGGTGAACTGGACGCGATGCTTGGCGTAGTCGAGGGCTTCCTCGTAGCAGCCCATGGCCGCGCCGACCGCTCCCCAGGCGATCCCGTACCGCGCCTGGTTGAGGCAGGAAAGCGCGCTCTTCAGGCCGTCGGTCCGCGGCAGCCGGTTCTCCTCCGGCACCTCGCAGTCGCGGAGGAGGAGCTCGCCGGTATCGCTCGCCCGGAGCGAGAGCTTTCCTTTGATCTCCTGGGCTTCGAAGCCCTTCATCCCCCGCTCGACGACGAACCCGTGAACGACATCGTCCGCCTTCGCCCAGACGACCGCCAGGTCCGCCATCGTGGCGTTGGTGATCCACATCTTGGTGCCGTTGAGGATCCAGCGGTCGCCCTTCCGCACGGCGCGCGTTTTCATGCCCCCGGGGTTCGAGCCGTAGTCGGGCTCGGTGAGGCCGAAGCAGCCGATCAGCTCGGCCTTCTGGAGCCGCGGCAAGTATTCGTCCTTCTGCGCGTCGCTCCCGAAGGCGTGGATAGGGTACATGACGAGGCCGCTCTGGACGGAGGCGAAGCTCCGGACGCCGGAGTCGCCGCGCTCCAGCTCCTGCATGCACAGGCCGTAGGCCACCTGGCCCATGCCGGCGCAGCCGTAGTCCTGGATCGTCGCGCCGAGGAGCCCCATCTCGGCGATCGGCCGGATGAGCTGCTTGGGGAACTGTCCCTTCTCCCAGGCCTCCCGGATCGCGGGCACGAGCCGGTCGTCCACGAACTCCCGCACGGTCTGGCGGACCATGCGCTCTTCGTCGGTGAGGAGGGGGTCGAGCTGGTAAAAGTCGACGCCTTTGAATCGTTTCATTAGAGAAGCTTTTAGCTCTAAGCTGTAAGCTCTAAGCTTGGAGAGTAGAGCTTAGAGCTTGGAGCTTGGAGCTTAAAGCTTTTTCATGACCCGCCGCGAGTTCGAGAAGGTCGTCGAGGAGGCGATCGCGTCGCTCCCGGAGGTCTTCCGGAAGAAGATGGAGAACATCGACTTCCGGGTCGTCGAATCTCCGAACCGGCGTCAGGCCGGAAAGCACTCCGACGGCCTCTATGGCCTCTACGAGGGCGTCCCGCTCGGGGAGCGCAGCGTGAACGACGCCCTCCGTCTTCCGGACCGGATCACGATCTTCAAGCGAGCCATCGAGAACGACTGCAAGACGAGGGCCGAGATCATCAAGTGCATCCAGGAGACCGTGCTTCACGAGGTCGGCCACTACTTCGGCTTCGACGACGACCAGCTCGACCACTTCGGCATCGGGTAAAATGACAAATCCGCCCGGTTAAAATGACAAAGTAATCGGATTACTTTGTCATTTTCATGAAGATTAAGCAGCGGCCTGAGGACTTCCGGGTGACCGAGCTCGACCGGTTCGAGCTCGCCCCGCGCGGCGCCTTCTCGCTCTACCGGCTCGTCAAGTGGGACGTCGGGACGATCGAGGCGGTCGCCAACGTGGCCCGGAACTGGAAGCTCCCGCGGGCCGCGGTCTCCTTCGGCGGGCTCAAGGACCGGCACGCCCGGACGGAGCAGGTGATCTCGATCCGGGAAGGGCCGGACCGGAACTTCGAGGGGTCCGCCTACCGGCTGGAGTTCCTGGGCCGCTCGCGCGACCCGATCACGCGGGCCAGCTTCGCCGCCAACCGCTTCGAGATCGTCGTGCGGGATCTGGCCGAAGTGCCCGACCTCGACCCCGTCCGCCGCTTCGGGGTGCCCAACTACTTCGACGACCAGCGGTTCGGGTCCCTCCGCGGCACGGGAGGCGAGTTCATCGGCCGGGCCCTCGTGCGCGGCGAAAACGAGAAGGCCCTGCGCCTGGCGATCGCCTCCCCCGCCGCGGAGGACCGCAAGAAGGAGCGCGAGGTGCGCTCCCTCGTGCGCGACCGCTGGGGCGATTGGGCCGGGCTCCGCGCGGCGCTGCCCCCGGGCGTCGAGCGGACGATCGCCGCCTACCTCGCCGGCCATCCCGGGGCCTACGGGTTCGCCTTCGAGTTGCTCGACCCGAACCTCCGGATCCTGTACGTATCGGCCTACCAGAGCCATCTTTGGAACCGCATGATGGCCGAGACCCTGCGTCCGCTTCCCGAGACGTTCGAGGTGGCCTACGCGGCGGGCCGTCACCTCTTCTACCGCTCCCTTGCGCCCGAAACGCACGACCGGCTGGCGGAGCTCGCGATCCCGCTCGTCACCCCGACGCAGAAGTTCGAGGGCGAAACGGCGGAGACGGCCGCGCGGGTGCTGGCGGCGGAAGGCGTGGAGCCCCGCCAGTTCCGCCTCAAGAAACTTCGGAAGACGTTCTTCGGCAAGGGCCGGCGCGACGCGATCGTCGCCCCGGCGGCGCTGCGGGCGCAGGCCGGGGACGACGAGCTCCACCGCGGGCGCCGGAAACTGGCGCTCTCTTTCGAGTTGCCCAAAGGCAGTTACGCGACGATCCTGGTCAAGCGGCTGTTCCACGAAGCCGTCCCCCCGGCGGACGACGACTCCGAGTGAGCGCTTTCTTCTACCACTCGGCGCCCGAATTCGTCTAATACATCAGCACGTAAGGAGGGACCATGATCCAGACGCTCACCCTGGGATTTGCCGTCTTCGCGCTGTTTCAGGACACCGACGACGCCAAGAAGATAGAGAAGCTGATCCAGGAGCTGAACGACGACAGCAAGGAAGCCCGCGACAAGGCGGTCGGCGAGCTCGTCAAGATCGGAAAGCCGGCCCTGGAGGCGCTTCAGAAGGCCACCAAGAGCACCGACGCCGAGGTGAAAGGGCTCGCCAACCAGGCGATCGAACGGATCGAATGGGGCAAAGGGCTCGACCCCCTGAAGGCGCACGTCAAGGACCGCTACGAGGAAGGCTCGACCGTCGAGCCCACGAAGCTCAAGTCCCTCGCGCGCTGGTTCCCGAGCACGAAGTTCTACGACGTGACGCATCCCGCGGCGGCGGCGGGCGGGGCCGCGATGGGCGGCCGGGGTGCCACCCACAGCATTTTCGCGCTCCAGAAGTACGAGGACGGCTACACCCGGATCATGGCCAAAGGCGTCTTCTGCTCCGGCGCGTTCATGAGCCTCGTCCAGAAGCACAAGATCGTGCTCAAGGACTACGACACGGCGCTGGACTTCGCGCTCGCCTTCCTGGACCTCTACATGCTCTCCTTCGGCCAGCACAGCTACTACGCCGGCATGTCCTCGCGCTTCGACAAGGCCGAGGAGGGCTGGGAGATGCAGTCCCAGAACTACGGCAGCTACTTCATGTTCAAGACCGACAAGGAAGGAAATCTGACCGAGATCACGCAGCCCAACTACCGGCACTACCAGGGCCTGCAGAATCAGAAGACCGTCGAGGACAAGGCCAAGCTCGAGATGGAGAAGCTCAAGCTGGAGCTGGAGCTCCTCAAGCGCCAGCTCGACGAAAAGAAAAAGTAGATCTCCCCAAGAAATCGTCTCGTCGTTTCGGGGTTCGGACGATTTCTTGATTTTCCTTCCTTCATTCTTGAAATCGTCCGAGACCCAAGCGACGGGACGATTTCAAGGGCACCTCCTTGAATTCCCTCCGCGCGCTTGTAAAATGTTGCCCCTATGATCGTCATGAAGTTCGGGGGCAGCTCCGTCGCCAACGCGGAACGCATCCGGACCGTGGTCGAGATCGTGAAGGGCCGGCTGCCGCGCAAGCCGGTCGTCGTCGCCAGCGCCTTCCGGGGCGTGACGGACGAGCTCTTCAAGTTGGGCGAGGAGGCGGTCAAAGGACGCGCCCCCTCGATCGAAAAGCTCCAGGCGCGGCACCAGGACTGCGTGAAGGAGCTGGGGCTCAAGAACACGGACCTGCTCAAGTCCCTCTACGACGAGCTTGCCGTCCTCCTCAAGGGCATTTCGCTCGTCAAGGAGCTGACCCCGCGGACCCTGGACTACGTCGTCTCCTTCGGCGAGCGGCTCTCGACGCGGATCATCGCCGAGGTGTTCACGCAGGCGGGCGTCCCCGCCGAGCAGCACGACGCCTTCGACATCGGGCTTCTCACCAACGACGAGTTCGGCGGCGCCCAGCCGCTCCCGGAGGCGGACGCCGAGATCAAGCGCCACGTCTCCCGCATGACGCGCCTCCCGATCATCACCGGCTACGTGGGCAAGACGCGCAACGGCGACATCACCACCCTGGGCCGGAACGGGTCCGACTACTCGGCGACCATCCTGGGCGCGGCCCTCGACGCCGAGGAGATCGAAATCTGGAGCGACGTCGACGGGATCATGACGGCGGACCCCCGCCTGGTCCCCGCCGCCAAACCCATCGACAGCCTGACCTTCGCGGAGGCGAGCGAGCTGGCCTACTACGGCGGCAAGGTACTCCACCCGGCCACGATCACGCCGGCCGTCCGGAAACGGATCCCCGTGCGCTGCCTGAACACCTTCAAGCCCGCCCACCCCGGCACGGTCATCACGGCCGATCCCAAGTCCTCGATGACGGGCCCCAAGTCGATCGCCCACAACCTGCACAACCTCATCCTCACCGTGACGACCCCGCGGATGCTCCAGGGCCACGGGTTCCTGGCCCGTTTCTTCGACGTCTTCGCCCGCCACAAGATCAGCATCGACATGGTCTCGACGAGCGAAGTCTCGGTGTCCGTCACGCTCGACACCAACCGGAACCTCGAGGCGGCCGTGGAAGACCTGCGCGCCTTCGCGGACGTGGCCGTGGAGAAGGACCGGGCGATCGTCTGCGTCGTCGGCGAGGGCCTCCGGTCCACGCCGGGCATCGCGGGGGACGTCTTCCACGCCCTCAAAGAGGCGGGCGTAAATGTGTTGATGATTTCGCAGGGCGCCTCTAAGATCAACATCGCCCTCGTCGTCGACGACGCCGACTGCCAGAAGGCCGTCCAGGCGCTCCACCGCAAGTTTTACGGCGCTTAGGCCGTCTGGGAAATATGAGAGGAGATCCCGTGATGGTCTCTCGTTTGGGGTGGCTCGCGGCGGCGCTCCTGCCGGCGGTCTCCTGCGCGCCTTCGGACACGTGGTCCAACCGCGTGGAGGACGACTACCCCTCCGTCCAGGAGCACCCCGAGATTCTGCAGAAGCAGTCGATCCTGCCGATCCTCCAGCAGCCCGTCCCGCCGCTACACATCCTGCGACGGCCGCCCGACTTCCGGGTCCACGACCCCAACGTCCGTAAAGAATTTTTCCTCTACCTGTACGAGGACGAGGCCGGCAAGTTCGAGATCGTAACGGTCATCAACTACGCGCTCCCCGAGGGGGTCCGCACGCAGCGCCTGGCCACCCGCGAAGAATTCGACTACGGGATGGCGCTCTTCGAAGCCGACTGGCGCGCCCGCAGCGACGACCGGAAGCTCAAGTACTTCAACGAGCGCCACCGCGAGGAGATGCAGCGCCGCTCCACCCTCCTGGATTCGCAGATCGTCTTCAAGCGCGACGAAGTCAAGCAGTGGGACGGGCGGGTCCACTCGCTGGAAAGCGACCTCCTCTCGCGGAAGGAGACGGGCGCGTTCGCGTCGGGGGACGAGAAGCTCTCCCTCCCCGACACGGCGGCGGTCGAGCGCCAGCTCGCGCACGCGCGCCGGCGCCACGCCGTGACGGAGGCGCAGCTGTTCCTCCTTGAGTACTACCGCGCGCTCCGCGACGCGCAGTACGCCCGCGTGCTGGAAGTGTACGTCGACGCCCAGCTCCAGGTGGACGACCTCGTGCCCCAGCACATCACCGCGGAGAAGATCGTTCAGGACATCCGCAAGGGCATCCAGCCCTGGGCCTGGCAGCGGTCCGACGCCTCGATCGAATTCTCGGAGGGCCACCTCCACGTCCGGCAGACGCGGGACGTGCTCATCCACGTGCGCGACCACCTGGAATGGCTCCGCGGCCACGTGGCCTACCAGAAGTTGAAGGCCGAGGAGCTCAAACAGCCCAAGGACGCGGCGCCGAAGTAGCCGGTCGATGATCCAGAAGGCGCGCGTCTTCATCGGCTGGGCCCTCATCGGCCTCCTCGTCCTGTTCATCTTCTTCAACCTGGGCGAAGTCACGGTCCGCCTCTTCGTCATGAAGGTCACGATGCCGATCGCCTTCGTGATCATCTTCTCGGCCGTCCTGGGGGCCGCGGCGGTCCATTTCCTCAAGTTCTTCCGCAAGCGCGAATCGAAGTAGGGGATCCGCTCGCCCGGCGGTGTATCAAATGGTGCGAGCGTTGACGTGGGTGAGTCTCCTCGCGGCCGCGCAGCTCTTCGGGTGCGGGCCGCACGAGGAGGACGACGGGCTGCCGGCGCCGCAGGGCGTCGATGTCGCCGTCTATCCGGAGAACGGCCACCCGCTCCGGACGGTAACGGGGGATGCCGACATCCTTGCGATCGAGGACGATCTGAACAAGCTCACCAACGACCACCGCGCCTCGCTCGGCCTGGCCGCGCTCGTTCACGTCCCCGCCGTCCGCGAGACGGCGCGCGCCCACTCCAAGCACATGGCGGTTCACGGGTTTTACGCGCACGTCAATCCGGAAGGCGACGACGTGGGAGACCGCCTGACGGCCGTCGGCTATTCCTGGAGGTCGGCGGGCGAGAACCTGGTTGTCGACCGCGACTCGGCGCAGGCGGCCTTCCAGGCGTGGCTCGACAGCCCGGGCCATCGCGCCAACCTCGAGAAGGCGAAGTGGCGCGAGGCCGGGATGGGCTACTGGCGGGGCGGGTCCTACGGCACGTACTACAGCCAGAACTTCGTCGAACCTCCCTAGAGCGGGACTCAGAGACTCAGAGGCTCAGAGTTCGCCGCCGGACCGCCGGGAAGCTCTACCCAAAGAGTCGGGTCTCTGAGGCTCTGAGCCTCTGAGTCCGGTTCTTCTTCGTGAACTTACTTCCCGAGAGCCCCCGCCTTTTCCAGGAGTCGCAGGAACTCCACGGCGTCTTCGGGGCGGTCTAGGTCCGCGACGGCCGGACGCGCCTGCTCGAGGATCTTCTTGCAGGTCACGTCCTTGACGCGCGGGTTCTCGCGCAGGACCTCGGCAAACTGCGCCACGGCGGCGGCGAGGCGGTAGGACGCCGAGGCCTTCGCGGCGGCGTCCAGGACCTGGGCACGGCCCAGCGAGTCGTGCGTCTCTATCATCTCCTCCGTGCCCGGCTCGCGGTAGCGCACCCGGGCGGTGGCGAGGCGCCCTTCCCCGCCGGGCTTGAGGGTGACTTCGTAGAGCGCCGTCACGTGGTGCCCGGCGCCCACTTCGCCGGCGTCGATCTTGTCGTTCCGGAAGTCCTTGTTGGCGACGTGCCGGTTCTCGTAGCCCACGAGGCGGAAGTTGGCGACGGTCGCCGGCTCGAACTCTACCTGCACTTTTGCGTCAATCGCCACGACTTCCATCGTCCCCAGCAGCTTCTCTCCAAAGACCTTCTTGGCTTCCGGGAGGTCGTCGATGTAGGCGTAGTTGCCGTTGCCGCTGTTGGCGAGTTTCTCGAGGAGGGCGTCGTTGTAGTTCCCCATCCCGACGCCGATCGTCGTGAGCCACAGGTCCTTCTTCGCCTCCTCGCGGATCCGGTTGTGGATGTCCTCCGCGCGGGTGAGGCCGGTGTTGGCCACCCCGTCCGAGAAGAGGATGACGCGGTTGGTGGCTTTCAGGTCGAAGGCTTTGGCGGCCATGTCGTAGCCCTGCCGCAGGCCGTCCTCGGCGTTGGTGGACTGCTCGGGGCGGAGCGGCTCGATCGCGTGGAGGATCTCGTCCTTCCGTTCGACGGCCACGGTGTCGAGGATCTTGCGGGCGGAGCTGGAGAAAACGACGATGCCCATCCGGTCGGACGGCCGGAGCTGTTCGAGGAGGAACTGGATCGTCTCCTTGACGAGCTCGAGGCGGTTATTCTGGGCCATGGAGCCCGAGACGTCGATGACGAGCGTGAGCACGAAGTCCTTGCGGTTCTTTTTCTTGGTCTCCCGCGCCTGGACCGCCACGCGCAGGAGGTGCCGGTCGGCGTTGAAGACCGAGGGCGCGGCTTCGATCCGGACGGCGAACGTCCCCTCGGGCGGATGCGGATCCTGGTAGCGGAAGTAGTTGAGGTACTCCTCGACGCGGACGGACTCCTTGGGCGGCAGCGCCCCGCGCTGGAGGTAGCTCCGCATGAGGGTGTAGCTCGCGGTGTCGACGTCGATCGCGAACGTGGACTGCGTTTCCTTGGCAGTATCGACCACGGGGTTGAGCCCCGGGTCCTTGAAGATCATGACGGTGGGATCTTCCTGCCGCGCGGGCTCGGCGGGCTTCGCCGGCGGCGGAGGCGGGGTCGTCGGCGGAAGCGGCTTGGGCGGCTCGGGTCTGGGAGGAGACGGCAGCGGTGTCGGCTTCGGCTTGGCCACCTCAGGCCGCAGCGATTCTGCGGCGTAGCGCGTGCGCTCCTCCGCTTCGCGCATTTCGCGTTCGAGACGCCCTTTCTCGCCCTTCAAGATGACCAGCCGCTCATCAGCCTTCCGTCGATACTCTTCCCCGCTGCTCCGGGACTCGGCCGCCATCTCTTTCTGTAAACTCTCCACCTCCCTCAGCTGGGCCTCCAATTCGCGGCGGCGCGCCTCACTCGGCACCTCCGGCGAAGCGGGTGCGGGTTTGGCGGCCGTCGAAAGATCGTTCCAGCCGTGGTAGCCAGGGCTCGCGCCGCTCGTGCCGCGCTGCAAAGATGCCCTTTCCGTCGTAGAAGAAGTCGCCAGGATAGCCATGAAGATGGCCCCGAGAACGCATGCGGCCGCGGCACCCATGGTCCAGAGCCCGCGGCGCCGGGGCGCGGGCCGCGCGACCTTCGGGAGCGGCACGGCCTTGGCCGCCTGGACGAGGACGGCATGCCCCTTCACCAGCGTTTCCATCCGCCCCTTACAGGGGGTGCAGGAGGCAAGGTGCGTCTGCGTCGGAGCGGGGTCGTCCAGGAAGCCGAGCGCCAGGCGCTCCAGGGTTTCGGTCGTGGGACAGCTCATGGTTTCTCCGCCACTTTCGATTTCAGAAGTTTCAGGGCGCGCGAGAGCTGCTGCCAGGCGGCCTCGAGGGACACCCCCAGGGCCTGCGCGATCTGGGGCCCCGAGAGGCCCTCGCGGAACTTGAGAAGGAGGATGTCCCGTGTGCCCGCCGGGAGACCCTCCAGCGCCCGCGTCACGCGCTCGCGCGACTCCTCGCGGAAGACCGCCTCGTCCGGCCCCTGCCGCGCGTCCACCAGGTCCTGCTCGATCGTCACTTCCCGTCTCCTCGTTTTCCGGCGCAGGGCGTCCCGCGCCGCGTTCCGGGCCGCCGCCAGAACCCACCCCTCGTAGTCGTCCACCCGGGTCGAGCCGTTCAGGGCCTTCCCGACCTTGAGGAGGACCTCCTGGGACACGTCGAGCGCCTGCGTCTCGTCCCGGACGATGCTCCGCACCACCAGGAAGACGCGGTCGCCGTAGCGCCGGGTCAGGTCCTCCCAATCCATCGAGCAACCCCCTATAGGCTGGACGCTCCCCGCCCCCGACCCTGACCTAACAAAACAAACGGTTTGTTTTGCCAGGGTTGTATGTTATAATTTGTAATGTACAGGAGACGAGAGAGGGGATCCATGTCGTCCGAGGCGCTTCGGCCCGGGAAGTCGGCAGGTGCCGCCGCCGCGACTCCTCCGGCCGGGTTCGAAGCCGGCAGCCGAACCCCCCCTTCCGGCGGCCTGGCCCGCCCCATCACCCGCGTCTCTTGCTCGACCCTGGACCGCATGATCGGGAAGTCGATCGGCAAGTGCCGCCTCCTCAAGCGACTCGGCCGCGGCGGCATGGGCGACGTCTACCTCGCCACCCACGACGAGCTCCAGAAGACCGTCGCCATCAAGATCATGCACCCCGACCTCACGCGCAACGAGGAGCTCATCCAGCGCTTCCGACGCGAAGCCGAATCCGCCGCCCGCCTCGACCACCCCAACCTCGTCGAAGTCTACGACGTCGGCGAGGAAGGCGGCTACCACTACCTCGTCATGGCCTATATCGAGGGGATGAACCTCCAGGAGTTCATCGACCAGAAGCAGCGCCTCGACCCGCACGAAGCCGCCCGGATCGCCTACGAGGTCGCCCGCGGCCTCACGGCCGTCCACGGCGAAGGCATCATCCACCGCGACATCAAGCCGGCCAACATCCTCATCTCCTCGAAGGGCGAGGTGAAGATCGTCGACTTCGGCCTGGCCTTCGACGCCGAGGACAAGACCACGCTCACCGTGGCGGGCGCGATCATGGGCACCCCGTGGTACCTCTCGCCCGAGCAGGCCGAAGGCAAGCGCGCCGACGCGCGCAGCGACGTCTATTCGCTCGGCGTCTGCCTCTACCTCATGGTGACCGGCACGCGCCCCTTCGTCGGCGAGAGCCACATGTCGGTCCTCTTCAAGCAGATCCACGACCGGCCCAAGGACCCGCGGCTCATCGTCCCCGAGCTGCCCGACTACCTTTCGGACCTCATCCTGCGCGCGCTCGAGAAGAAGCCCGAGAAGCGCCCCATGACGGCCGCCCACTTCGGCCGCGAGCTGGACACCTTCCTCAAGGGGACGTACCCCCGCACCAAGACGGTTCCGGCGCCCGCGCCGGCGCCCGCCCGGACGCTCGCGGAGCCGCCTCCCAAGCGCCGCCTCCCGCGCGTCGCTCACCCCGTCGCGGCCGTCTTCGCGGGGATCCTCGTGGCCGCGTTCGCGGCGCTCTTCGCCCTCCCGTGGCAGCGCGACGCCGACCTCGTCACGCACGCCGCCCTCGCCGAAGCCAAGGGGGACCTCGACGGCGCCCGCCGCCTCTACGAAGAGGCCGCCCGCGTCAAACCCTCCGCCGAAACCCGCGAAGGCCTGGAGCGCGTCGCCGCGAAGCTCAAGCCGCCTCCGCCGCCGCCCCCCGCGGGGATCCTGACCGACCTCGACCGCCGCCAGATCGCCGACCGCGACTACGCGCCCGTCATCAAGCGGCTCCTCGAGCGCCACGACGCCGCCACCGCGCCCGCCGCCAAGGCGCCGCTGTCGCGCATGGGAATGAAGCTCACCGCCGCGCTCCGCGTGGCCACGCAGTACCGCGCCGCCGTCGCCGCGGAGAAAAAACCCGCCCTCCGCCTCCGGGACGGCCGCACGACCTCCTTCGGCCAGACGCCGATCGAGGCGCTCCACGCGGCGACCGTGGCCGAATACGCCCGCCGGAGCCGCGACGTCACCGCGCTCGACCTGGCGCTCTTCTTCCTGGTCGACGGCGACCCGGCCGCCGCGCTCGACCACGCGTTCGCCGGCCGCGAGCTCCGTCCCGAGTTCCGCCCCTGGATCGACGAGATGACCGAGGCCGCCAGACTCCGCCGGTAGGCGGCAACATTTCGTCCGCTCCGTCGTCAAACCCTCAACCCTTGCGCCCCGCGAGGTCGTTGCTATAATGGGCGCGCGTTCGACCGCAAAAGAGAGAGGGCGGCCGCCCGAGAGGGGGAGGAAATCATGGAACCCACTTCGGTGCCGCTCGTCGGACAGACGTTCGGGAAGTGCAAGCTCGTCCGCCTGCTGGGCAAAGGCGGGATGGGGAGCGTTTACCTCGCCGAGCACCTTTTCCTCCGGCGCCCCGTCGCGATCAAGATCCTCTCGCGGGACCACTCCGCCGACGCCGAGGAGACCGCGCGGTTCGAGCGCGAGGCCGTCGCCGCCGCGCGGCTGGATCACGAGAACATCGTCCGCATCTACGACGTCGACGAGGAGGACGGGCGGCCGTTCCTGGTCATGGAGTACGTCGACGGCGAGGACCTCGATGACCTGATCCGCCGGAAAGGCCCGCTCGCGGTCCGCCCCGCGATCGAGATCATGCGCGAAGTGGCCCGCGCCCTCGAGCACGCCCACGCCGCCGGCGTCGTCCACCGCGACATCAAGCCCGCGAACGTCCTCCTCCGCAAGGACGGCCGCGTCAAGATCACCGACTTCGGGCTCGCCCGCCAGGTGGGCGAGCGCGAGCTGGGGCCCGACGGCACGGTCCTGGGCACGCCCTTCTACATCTCCCCGGAGCAGGCTCAGGGGCTGCCGGCCGACGGCCGTTCGGACATCTACTCGCTCGGGGTGACCTTCTACCAGGCGCTGACGAAGCGGAGGCCGTTCGAGGGGCGCACGCCGGACTCGGTCGTGCGCAAGCACCTGGACGGCAATCGCCCTTCGCCGCGCGCCCGGCGGCCGGGCCTGGCGCGGTCGGTCGAGCTCATCGTCCGGCGGATGATCGCCTTGAAGCCCGAGGACCGGTACTCGACCGCGAAGGCGCTGCGGCGCGACCTCGAGCTTTTCCTCACGCGCTCCCCGATGCTGCGGGCGCGCGTCATCAAGTGACGGGGGACACGATGCCCGCTCCCGGGGTTCCCGAAGGCTACCCTACCGTGACGCCCTATCTCATCGTGGACGGCGCGGCGAAGCTGATCGACTTCCTCCAGCGGGCGTTCGGCGCGGCGGCGCGGGAATGCCACAAGATGGAGGACGGCAAGATCATGCACGCCGAAGCGACGATCGGCGACTCGACGGTGATGCTCGGCGACGCCACGGGCGAATGGAAGGCGATGCCCTCCGTGCTGCACCTTTACGTCCCGGACGCGGACGCCGTCTACCGGAAGGCGCTGGCGGCGGGGGCCACCTCGGTCCGCGAGCCCGCCGACCAGTTCTACGGCGACCGCAGCGGCGGCGTGAAGGACCCGCTGGGCAACCTCTGGTGGATCTCGACGCGCAAGGAGAATCTCTCCCTCGAGGAGATCGGGGTGTAGCGCCGAATCGTGGGTCCAATTGAGCCGAAGTGAAAGGAGATAGGGAGATGTCTGGAGATGGGGAGATGGGAGTCTTGATCTCCCAATCTCCAGCCATCTCCCGATCCCCTTTC
>Ga0187892_10006043_pt1 | contig 18381 bp, 27 predicted proteins | sample MA1701073metaG_FD_139345 | JGI IMG/M metagenome (GOLD analysis project Ga0187892, IMG submission 139345) | Bio-ooze microbial communities from a basaltic lava cave in the Kipuka Kanohina Cave System on the Island of Hawaii, USA - MA170107-3 metaG ... | reverse complement strand
CTGATCGTTGAACATCAGGAACGGTGTTACCTTGGTCATCGGAGATTCTCCCTCGTCGCGGGCGACGGTAACCGAAGGTCGCGTATCCATCCAGAGGCGCGCCTCCGTTCTGTCTGCCCAACGTTTGTTAAGCGTCCTTCGGGGGATTTTCGATAAACCATTCCGCGATGGCCGGCATATCCTTCTCGAAATCCCCCGGGACCGAAAAGTTCAGGACGCCGGCGCGCTCCGAGCTTCGGTTCTGGAAATCGTGCGTCACGCCACCCGGCGCCAGCACGAAAGAACCCTTGGGAGCGTCAACCCAGCGATCACCGACGAGGAAGCTCATCGTTCCTTCAATCACATAAAACACGTCGTCTTCCGCGTGAGAGTGCGCGCCGGGGCCTTGCGTGTGCGGTTCCAACCACCACTCGGAGATGGAATAACCTTTTTGTGTTTCGTCCCCGTCCGCTTTAAAGACGGCGCTGATGCGTCCCATCGGGTACAAACGCCCCTCGCCGGGAAGTAGAAAAATGCCAACTTGCTCGGTAGCTTTATCTTTGTCGCTCATGCGCCCTCCTGAATGAACACGTATTACTTCTGCGCGATTTGGATCAGGTTGCCGGCTGAAGCGTCGCGCAACGCTGATATTAAGCAGTGAATTGTTCTTCATTGCAATCTTCTTTCTGTTGGGCAGGCTCTCTTGGGTCTGCTGAAATGACTCGCTGTTGTGGCCGGGACGAACCCGGCCGCAATCTGTCAACTGCCAGGGCGTGAGGCGCGCCAGAACCGCCAGACGCTCAGACTAAACAGGACCGCGCCCAGGCAGAACCACGCTTCCCAAAACCTCATTGGCTCCAACACATCCCTTCCGGTAGCCGCGACATAGGCAGTCTGGAGAGCGCCGGCGCCTCCTCGCAGTACAAGCAGTCCCGTCCCGCTCCAGGCGAGTGAGCCGACCAGCCAGCGTGGGAATCGCCGTCCCCACGGCTGTACGAGCGCCAGCGCCACTGCGACGGCCAGCGCGCACAATCCGGCGACGACAAGGTCGTAGACCAGAAACCAGCGCTGTTGGAAGGCCTTCTGCGACAACTCCTGATCCAGGCCGACGTACCAGCCCATCGCCCACACAACGTGCAGCGCGGCGAAGATAAACGCCCAAAGCGCGGCGCTGTACCCTGCCCAAGAACTCCTGAGGCTCTCCGAGCCACTCGCGTGTGTTGTCATCATACGCTTCGTCCGTCTCACGATTGACGCTCGCGGGCCCACGCTTCAGAGACCGCTCGCCCGCGCGCAAGGTCATCAACGACGAGGATCAGTTGGTGGTTGTGGTCGCTGTAGAGAACTTCGATATTGACGCCGGCTTCGGCCATCCGGCGCGTGAGCAAGCCAAGCTGTCCGGGAACGTCTTGCTTCAGGCGTTGCACGAGCACATCGCGTTCTTCGAGCACGCGAATGCCTGCCGCTTCGAGCGCCTCGCGGGCGGCGGTTCCGTCCTCGAAGAGAAAATGGGCGACGCCTTTACCGTCAACGACCCAGGCCCCTCCGCCTTCGATGCTCACCCCAGCGCGGCCCAAAGCGTCACCCATCTCGGCGAGCGCGCCGGGACGGTTCTCCAAAGCAATTGCCAGATCTTTCATTCGATTTCAATCCGCGGGTTATTTCGCGCGCCAGCGAATCGCCAACGCAATCGGCAAGCCGACGCAAAACAAATGAATCAGTACGCCCGTGAGAATGGCCGTGACAGGCTGGTTGAAGAACTTGAACTGCAAGGCCGAAAGCGGCAGCACCACCAGGTACATCGCCAGATACACCACCACGCCATACAACAAACCACACAACACAGCTTGCCGCACGAGCCACGGCAGTTTCAGGCTGGCCACGCAATACGCCGCCGTCCACACCGTCGCGATGAAGAAATGCAGCGCGAGGCCAAGCAGGGCAGCCTTCATCCCACCCTGAAAAGCATTCCGCCCCAACAACCCGCCAGCGACCGATTGCAGCACCCAGATGGGGCCGCGTCCGCGCAAACCGCTGTTGATGAATGCCGCCGTGATGTCCAGCGCTCCGGCGATCAGCCCGCCCCAGAGGATCGTTTGTGTGACGTAGGTTGGTTGCGTCTTCATGCAATCGGAATCCAAATTTCGGTCAGCAATTCATCGGGCGGCGTTGTTTTTATATTGCTGAGATAGATCTCGAACGGCGCCGCGTCGCGCAAAACCAGCCCGGACGCAGGCAGCCAGTCCCGATACAGCCGGTTCCAACTTTGCCAGAGCGTTTCATACGAACCTTGATGGATTGACACAGCCCAGCGGCCACCGGGAACCGTCACACGTTGCACTTCATCGCTCATCGCCGGCAACTCGCCTTCACAAAAGAACCCGGCCTGATAGCGCGCTTCCGCATCCGGCGCCATCGTGGCTTCGTCCGGGCACATCCCGATGCGTTCGCGGACGGCGCTCCAGCCATTGACTCGTTTGATTTCGCCGGTCAGCGCGCGAAAAGCTTCCGCCGCCGCCTGGTTGAAATTCTGATCAACCAATCCCTTGCGCTCGACGATCAGCGCGTCGCGCGAGGGCGCCTCCCTGATTTCGACCTGCATCTTCTCCCTCCCTGAAGAACTCGGATGTGGCGGCGGCAGCAGCGGCGATGAATGATGTTTGTGGTATTCCGAAGGCGAGCAGCCGAGATATTTCCTGAACGCCCGCGAGAGCGACGAGCCGGAATCGAAACCGGCTTCCAGCGCAATCTCGGTCAGCGTGAATTTGCCTTCGTTGATCAACTCAATCGCCCGCAACAAGCGCCGCCGCTGGACGAAAGACAACATGGTCTCGCCCGTCAGCGCGCGAAAGATGCGGTGGAAGTGAAAGGCTGAAATCCCAGCAAGGCCAGCCAAAACTTGTGTATTCCAGTCGCCGCTCGGATCGCGGATGATGGCTTTGATTACTTTGTTGATGCGATTGCGATACTCGTGTTCGAACACCGGGGCAGATTAGCACTTCGGTGGAGGCGGCGCTTGGCAAATCTTGCGGGTTGGCGGGGTTCGTAAGAGGAAGTCGGGCAGGCGCCCAGTCGGGAGCGTTTCAAGCTCGTTCAGGCTCTTTCTTCATTCACCAACAGCCACTCCCACGCGGGGCGCGCTTCGACGCCTTTGGGCGCTTCGGCTTGCGCGGCGGCGGCATCGCTGGCGCTCAGGGTAAGCAATAGCGCAGGAAGGCGGCGATGCGCAGCGCGCGCAGCCTCGATTGCCCGGAACTCTCGTGCGCGCGTCGCTGGGTCGGCAGTGTCGGCGCAGACCTGGATGAGAGATGGCTTGCCGGTGATCGGCGTGGCGAGGAAGTCTACCTCGAAGCCCTCCGGCGTTCGCACGTAGCCGCACTCATAACCGCGACGCTCCAATTCGATGAGCACAGCGGTTTCGAGCGCATGCCCCAGATTGCTCTTGCCGCTGCGGTCAAACGCGCCGATCAGCCCCGTATCCACCGGATAGACCTTGCGCGGATTCGATTGCCGCTGTCGCTCGCTGCTCGTCGCCACCGGCACGAGGCGCACGAGAAAGGCGTCTTCGAGATGAGAGAGCAGCGCATGCAACGTGTCTTTCGCCACCGCCACTCCCTGCGAGCGCAGGTCGTTCATGAAACGATGCACACTGAACATCCCCGTGGCCGCGCCGAGCAATTGCCGCGTCAGACGGCGCAACGCCACTACGTTCGTCACCCCGTGCCGCTCCACCACGTCGCGGAAGATGACGGCGTCCACGTAACTTTGCAGCAGCGGCAGCCGGTCGCGCGGCGCCAACCCCTGAGCTTCGGGAAAGCCCCCTTCAGCCAGGTATTCGCGGAAGAGTTTTTCCAATTGTGAACGCCGCGCTTTCGGAACGAAGGCCGGGTCCTCCGGCGGCTCCACGCCGCGATGGCGCAGGAACTCGCGGAAGCTGAACGGAAAGATGACTGTCTCCGTAGCGCGCCCGCGTAGCGCCGTGGCGACTTCCCGGCTGAGCATCTTCGCCGACGAGCCGCTGACGAAAACCTCGACCTTTTCGGAGTCGAGCACGCGACGCACGAATGTCTCCCAGCCCGGCACGACCTGAATTTCGTCGAAGAAGAACGTCACCACCCGCCGGTCGCGGAATTGCGGGAAGCGGACAAAGTATTCTTCCAACACCCAGCCAAGCTCGGCGGCCCCGAGTCCGGCAAGCCGTTCGTCCTCGAAGCTGAAATAGACCAACGCCTCGCGCGGCGCGCCGCCGTCCAGACGCTCGCGCAGACATTGGAACAGGAAGTAGGTCTTGCCCGCCCGACGCATCCCAGTAACTGCGTGCGCCCGACGAGGAATGTTCGGCAGTCGCGCTTCCCGCGGTGTCAGCGCTGGCGGCTCGAAGACCAGAGCATCTGCAAGTTTTTGCCGTATCACGTCGCGCATGTGTCTTTTTGGAGAAGACACATTACTACACATCCGTCCTCAGAGAAAGGACAGGTTCCTTGCGGTGGCGCTGATGTGATCATCCAGTTACCCACTCCTGCGACAACGCTTCAGCCTGTTCCAACACCAACTGCGCCGCCTTCTCCTGTTTGTCGGGCGGGTAACCGTGCTTGCGCAAAATGCGTTTGACCAGCACGCGCAGTTGCGCGCGGACGTTCTCGCGCACTGTCCAATCAATCGTGACGTTCGCTCGGACGGCGCCGACCAACTCCCGCGCGATGGCGCGCAACGTTTCGTCGCCCAGCACCTTTACCGCGCTGTCGTTGGTTTCCAGCGCGTCGTAGAAAGCGACTTCATCTTCGCTTAACCCCAGCGCCTCGCCTCGCGCGTTTGCCTCGCGCATCTGTCTGGCCAGCCCGATCAGTTCCTCGATCACCTGCGCCGCTTCGATAGCCCGGTTTTGGTAACGCCGCAGCGCCTGTTCCAGCATCTCGGCGAACGAGCGCGCCTGCACAATGTTCTTGCGCCGCCGCATGCGAATCTCGCCCGAAAGCAATTTGCGCAGCAGTTCAACAGCCAGGTTACGCTGAGGCATCCCTTTGACTTCCGCCAGAAATTCCTCGGAGAGAATCGAGATGTCCGGTTTCTTCAAACCAGCGGCGCGGCAACAAACCCAGCCGTTCAGCGGGCGCGCCCGTCAGCCACTTTGACCAATCGAAGCCGTGGAAGAGGCCGCAGCAAACCTCGTATTTTCCCTGCAACGCGGCGACCGCTTCCTGCTGGTCAATGGCCGTGCTTCCCTCACCGCCGCTTTCGGTGTAAATGACCAGCGCATCCCGGAGTTCGTGCGCCAGTCCCAGATAATCCACCACCAAGCCGCCCGGCTTGTCACTGAAGACACGGTTCACACGCGCAATCGCCTGCATCAACGCATGCCCGCGCATGGGTTTGTCCACGTACATCGTGTGCAGACACGGCGCGTCGAAACCGGTCAGCCACATATCGCGCACGATGACCAGCTTGAGCGGGTCTTTCGCGTCACGGAAGCGGTTAGCCAGCGATTCGCGGCGCGTTTTGCTTCGGACGTGAGTTTGCCATTCCAACGGATCGCTGGCCGAGCCTGTCATCACCACCTTGATTGCGCCCTGGTCGTCTTCGTCAGCGTGCCAGCCGGGCCGCAACGCCACGATCTCGCGGTAAAGCTCCACGCAGATGCGGCGGCTCATGCACACGATCATCGCCTTGCCATCCATCGCTTCCAGCCGTTGCTCGAAGTGTTCGACGATGTCTCTGGCAATGATCTTCAACCGTTTCTCCGAACCGACGACGGCTTCAAGCTGCGCCCACTTGCTCTTGAGCTTCTCCTTGCGTTCGACCTCTTCGCCTTCGGTCACTTCCTCGAAATCGGGATCAATCTTCGGCTTCTCCGCTTCCAACAGTTCGAGCTTCGCCAGGCGGCTTTCGTAATAGATCGGCACGGTCGCCTTGTCTTCAACCGCGCGCTGGATGTCGTAGATCGAAATGTAATCGCCGAAGACCGCTCGCGTGTTCGCGTCGGCTTTCGCAATGGGAGTGCCGGTGAAACCGATGAACGAAGCGTTGGGCAGCGCGTCGCGCATGTGCCGCGCGAAGCCGTCAATGAAATCGTACTGACTGCGGTGCGCTTCGTCGGCGATGACCACGATGTTGCGCCGGTCTGAAAGCATCGGGTGGCGGTCGCCTTTCTCTTCGGGCAGAAACTTCTGAATGGTGGTGAAGACCACACCGCCCGCGTCTACTGCGAGTTTGGCGCGCAAATCAGCCCGGCTTTCGGCCTGCGACGGTGGCTGGCGCAGCAAATCCTGGCAGCGCGAAAAAGTACTGAAAAGCTGATCGTCCAGATCGTTGCGGTCGGTCAGCACGACAATCGTCGGATTCGCCATCGCCGGTTCGCGGATCACGCGCCCGGCGTAAAAAGCCATCGTCAGACTCTTGCCCGACCCTTGCGTGTGCCAGACAACGCCGATCCGTCTGTCGCCGGGATCGCCGCCCTTGTGGGACAAAATGCCATCTTGTCCCACCTCGGAATACTGCGCGGCTCGCAGTGTCTCCGCCACCGCCACGTTCACCGCGTGGAACTGATGGTAGCCCGCCATCTTCTTCACCAACGGCCCGTCGCCCGCGTCTTCAAAGACGATGAAGTAGCCGATCAGGTCCAACAGCCGCCGCTTGTCAAAAACGCCTTCGAGCATCACCTGCAACTCGACCGCTGTCTTCGGCGCTTCCGCCTCGCCTGTGATCGTGCGCCAGGGTTTAAACCATTCGCGCCCACCGGTCAGCGTGCCAATGCGCGCTTCGAGGCCGTCGGAGATGACCAGCAGCGCGTTGAATGCAAACAACGTCGGCAACTCCGCCTTATAGGTTTGCAATTGCTGGAAGGCCGACCAGATCGTCGCGTTCTCATCGGCGGCGTTCTTCAACTCAATAAACGCGAGAGGCAGGCCGTTGACGAATAGCGCCACATCCAGTCGGCGGTTGTGTTTATTCTCGGTGACGGTGAACTGGTTGACGGCGAGGAAGTCGTTGTTGTCCGGCTCGTCGAAATCGAGTACGCGCGCCTGCGCTCCGCGAATGGAGCCTTCGGCCGTGCGGTACTCGACCGTCACGCCATCCACCAGCAGGCGGTGTAATGCGCGGTTGCGCGCTTCCAGCGTTGATCCTTGAGGTTGGTTGAGTTTGCGGAAAGCGTCTTCGATGGCTTCGGCGGGAAGCTGCGGGTTCAACCGCGCCAACGCCGCGCGCAGCCTTCCGGCCAACACAACCTGCCCGTAATCGGCGCGTTCCGCGCTGGCCGCGTCCGGCGCAATGTCCACGCCATTGAGCGTTGTCCAGCCGAGTTTCCGCAGCCATTCGAGCGCGGCTTCTTCCACGACGGATTCGGTGAAATTGCTCATGCTGTTTGATCCGGGCGGGGCAGTAGAAATAGGCGGGGTAATTTGTGTTCGATTTTCCGGGGCTATTTGAATGGGGAAATGCTCGATGGCAAACCGACGCGCATGAAAAAGCGGGCAAAGGCCTGGGAAAAGTGTTCCAGATAAGGCGACTTCAAGCGCCAGCGCAATCCTTGTTTCTCTGCGTGTTGGGCTAAAAACTCCAGCGGCAAGCTGTAAATTTCGCGGAAGTCAACGACCAGCGCCGCGCGGTTGTCTTCGGGGTGAGATGGTGACGAAAGCAGATGGAGCGGTTCGACGCGCCCTTTGCGTACTTCCTCCCAACGGCCTTTTTTCGCCAATGCCTGGTTGATCTTTTCGTATTCGACGATGGGATAAATCGGACAGGCCGCCACTAATCTGACTTTGCCGTTTTCCAGATCGCAGCTTTGCGTGACGATGATCAGATCGCCTTCTTTGACCGAAAGCGTTTGTTCTCGCAGGCTGTCTGGTTGTTCAGGCAACAGTGGGATTGGACAATTCAGCAGGTAATCTCCCTGCCTCAAATCCGCGCCCGCGGTTTCTTGCCAGAAAGATTCCATCGCCATAGTTACCGCTCGCCCTCCTCTTCGTCATCGAAAAAATCACCGAAGTCGTAGGGCAAAGGCTCCATTCGCCCGGCAAATTGATACCGGACGCGCATGGTGTATGTCCGTTTGGGCGGCATCAGCTTCAGATTGAGCGTATCCAGCCAGTCGTTCTCCTGCTCATCGTCAGGACTTGCGTCCTGCTGACCATTCTGCGGCAACGTCTCAGCCTGTCGTTGCGCCTGTTCCAACAATTGCATCGCCAACTCCCGTTGCTGTTCGACGGGAAGACCCGCGGCCTGTTTCAGAATCTCACTAACTGCGACTGTCATACTTCACCTCGCTTGTTGTTACGCTGACAATCATAGCCGCACTTTGCCGTGAAATACAGATGATTTACTTGACCGCTTCCGCCAACCGCTCTGTCCCTTTCGCTGGCGCCTGGCCGAGCCGGTTCTCTCACCTGTCCTGATCGCCAAGCTGTTTGAGGCGCTCGCCAAGCCGCTGCAGCGCTTCATACCCTGGCCCGGCCTTTTGCGGATAGGCGCGATCATCGTCGAGCGCCAAACTGATGACGCTGTCCAGGCAATCAATATCCCATGAATACAGTCCGATCGGACGCTTGCCTCGATAATCCTCGATGCGCCGGTCAAGCCCGAAGGCTTCGGCCATCTGCCCCGTAAATCGCTGCAATTCCTCCAACTCACGCCCGGTGATGAGAATTCGATACCGTTTGTCTTTTGATCCGGGTCTCATACGGCAGCTTCCACCAACCGTTCCGCCGCCTTCACCCGCAACTCGCCGGAGATGAGCTTGGGCAACCGCGTATCGCGCAGCGCGGCGAGAGTGCGGGATTCGCGCTCATTGCACACGATGCGGCGATATAGTGGCTGTGCCAGCGCGTCGAATGCTTTGAATACTGCTGCGCTCGGACTTGCAAGCGGAAGCGGGCGGAAGTTCGCTTTGCTGATTTCCAGAAAAGTTGAGCCATTCGCTCGACTCAAAATGTCTTCGTGTGCGAACCGTGCCCACAACAACAAGAAAACATTGGACACCGATGCATTCGGTTTCATGGCGATGAAGCCTTGATTGATTGCCGTTGGAACCTCGGCAATCGCAAGGTAGCCAATTGGCGCACGCGACGAGAGCAAAACTGTTCCAGCAGGAAGTAACCCCGAACTGATTTGTGCAAGCCCCGCATCAGTGACGCGTCGCTCCGTGTTCAGCAGAACAGGCGCGTTGAGTGAAGCCAAATCCTTCGGTGTGGCCCAGCAATGCGTTCCATCTTCCCAGAATTCTGGCTTTGCAGTGCTTGGCGTGCTGCCGCCGACAACATTAGCAAGCTCGCCAATAGTGCGGACTTTCCATCCAGCCGGAATCTCGCCAAACTCGGAGTCCTCGAAGCGGTCGGGGAACAGGTTGGCGATGTGCGGCGGCAAGCCGGTGTCGCGGCCTTCGGCTTTGGCGCGGATGGGGTCGAAGTCCACGAACCACGACTGGAAGAGCGCACGCGCCATCGCCTCCAGCGTCTCGTTCATCCGCCGGTTCAACTCGATTTTGTCGTCCAGCGTGTCGAGGATGTGGGCGATGGCGCGTTGTATTGGGAGTGGTGGAAGCGGTAGTAACTGCGCGCCGAAAGTGTCTCGTGAAAGTGATGGATTTGAAGTTCCATCCTTAAGATGATTCAAGCCAACATACTTTATCAGATGATAGAAATATTTCAGGTCCAGATCAGGCCGAAGTGGACTTACGAAGTAAGCTGTATCAATCACCCAGAAGTCGGACTGGCACCATTCGACCCCCAATGGTCCTTGGCCCTTTCGGCCAAGAATTACTCCTGGTCCTTTGACCAAAGGTTCATTATGCCAACCGCATTGTCCGTTCGTGCCGTATACCGGGACCTTCCCGTGAGTTCGAGTGTCCGCCTTGAGAGCACGCCCATAATTCAAAGTGACAAGTTTGCGAGCCAGGACAAGCGGCCAATTCCATTTTAAGTTCAGAGGAAAGCCGCGCGGATATAGACCGGCTTCTGTCACGGCTGGCTTATCCTCCATAATCCAACCCTCCCAACCCCCTTTTGTTCTGTCTTTCCCTGACTGATTGTTTGCAAGTGTTGCGCGGGTCTTGCACATAGATCAGGATGTTTGTATCAACGGCGTTCATGCAATTCCTCGCGGGTGAAGTAAGGGGCATCCGGCGGAATGGGGTTGGCTTGCATGCGGCGCACGATCTCCTCGATCACCCGCGCGCGCTCAGCAGGATCGGTGATTTCAGGCGGGATAATGTTGGCGGGACTGGCTTCGTCAAGCAGCGTCACCAGGGCGCGCGTAGGTCTGGTCACTTTGACAGGCGTGAGCAAGCGCACGTTTCCATTCACATCAATTTCAGCTTCGATGGTTTGCAACATAATTTCCATACTCCTTTCACCACTACTTTACTCAATTTCGTACCCAATGTGCAGCAGATTGCTTTTGATCTCGGCTTCCAGCCGCGCGCTTTCGGCGAACTGCCCGGCCAGTTGCGCAGACAGCCGTTTCATTTTTTCCTCGAATGGCTCGCCGTCATCCTCCTGCGCCTCCGCGCCGACGTAACGCCCCGGCGTGAGCACGTGGCCGTGCTGGCGGATTTCTTCAAGCGTCGCGCTCTTGCAGAAGCCGGGGACGTCTTCGTACCGCGAGCCGGGTTCGGCAGGCAGCGTACATCCCGCGCGCTCCGCTTCGCCGCGCCAGGCCAGATCGTCGAAGCGCCATTCGTGGTAGGTCTCGACAATCTTGGCGATGTCCTCGTCAGTCAGTTCCCGATGCACGCGATCAACCAGTTTGCCCATCTTGCGCGCGTCAATGAAAAGCGTTTCGCGCTGACGATTCCGCCAACAATCAGGAACCGGGTCGTCAGCGTGCTTTACGGCGCGGGCGGCTTTGCTTCTGGTCAGAAACCACAAACAGGCCGGAATCTGCGTCGAGTAAAACAACTGCCCCGGCAGCGCCACCATGCAATCCACCAGATCGGCTTCGATGATGTTTTTGCGAATCTCGCCTTCGCCCGATTGGTTGGAAGACATCGAGCCGTTGGCCAGCACAAAACCGGCTACGCCCGTTGGCGCAAGGTGATGAATGATGTGCTGCACCCAGGCGAAGTTGGCGTTGCCTGCGGGCGGCGCGCCGTATTGCCAGCGTTTGTCGTCGCGCAAGCGTTCGCCGCCCCAGTCGGAGATGTTGAAGGGCGGGTTGGCCAGAATGTAATCGGCTTTGAGGTCGGGGTGGCGGTCGTGATGGAAGGTGTCGCCGTGCGCGATCTGGCCGTCAATGCCGCGAATCGCCAGATTCATTCGCGCCAACCGCCACGTCGTGTAATTCGATTCCTGCCCGTAAATGCTCAAATCGCTTTTCGCCTTGCCGCCATTGCCGTTGCCATTGGCGTGCGCGCGGATGAATTCCAGCGATTGCACGAACATCCCCGAAGAGCCGCAGCAGGGGTCGTAAACGCGGCCTTTGTACGGTTCCAGCATTTCGACCAGCAGTTTGACCACGCAGCGCGGCGTATAAAACTCGCCGCCTTTTTTGCCTTCGGCGCTGGCGAATTGCGACAGGAAGTATTCATAGACGCGGCCCAGCACGTCTTTTGCGCGGCTGGCTTCGTCGCCGACCTTGATGTTGCTGATGAGGTCAATAATCTGCCCCAGCCGCTGTTTGTCGAGCGCGGGGCGGGCGTAATCTTTGGGCAGCACGCTTTTCAGCGAAGGGTTGTCGGGTTCGATGCCCGTCATCGCCTCGTCTACGAGTTGGCCGATGGTGGCCTGTTTTGCCTGCGCTTTCAGATGTGTCCAGCGCGCTTCGGGCGGAACCCAGAAGATGTTCAGCGCGCGGTATTCATCCGGGTCTTCGGGGTCTGCGCCCTGCGCTCGTTCAGCTTCGAGTTTGGCGTGCTGTTCCTCGAAAGCGTCGGAGATGTATTTGAGGAAGATCAGGCCGAGCACGACGTGCTTGTACTCGGCGGCGTCCATGCTGCCGCGCAGGGCGTCGGCCATCTGCCACAATTCGGCTTCGTAACCGACATTAGCGGCGGTGTTGGAATTCTTTCGCGCCATGAATCGAAAAGTTTCTATTGAGGGTCAGGTTGTCCAAGCTAGTCAGTCGGGGCGATCAGTGACTGAACGTGTGATGATTGACTTGATAAAGAAGCAATCGCGCGGGGAAAGTAAGCTAGCCAGGCTTGCCTAGTCAAGAAAAGTTTTCTGTTTATAGCGGTTCGGTTCCTTCGTTCAGAATATCCAGATAACGCTGGTAGGTGAAGACACGATTGCGGCGTTGGCCGGTCACTTCCTGGGCAATGCCAAGGCTCAAAAGCGCCTCCATACCTTTCGTCGCCGTGGGAAAGGATGAGCTGGAGCGGCGGCAGACTTCGTTCAATGTGATCACCGGCCGTTCGCACAGGGCGTTGAAAACGCGCAGAGCGCTTGCCGCGCGCCTGAGCGACTTTATGCGGGCATCATCCTCCTTGAACAGCGTCACCAGGCGTCGGGCAGTCTGAACGGCGTTGGTAGCTGTGCTCTCCACGCCTTCCAGAAAAAAGTCCAGCCAAGCTTCCCAGTCGCCTTCGGAGCGCACCAGATCGAGCAACCGGTAGTACTCGGCGCGATGTTGTTTGAAGTACAGGCTCAGGTAGAGCAACGGCTGCGAGAGCGCTTCGTGATGGTGCAGGATGAAAGCGATGAGCAGGCGACCGATGCGTCCGTTGCCATCCAGAAACGGATGGATCGTCTCGAACTGGACATGCGCCAGAGCGGCTTTGACCAGCGTTGGGTAGGGCGTGTGTTCGTCGTGAATGAAGCGTTCCAATGCGGCCATGCATTCTTCAACTTGAGTGGGCGGCGGGGGAATGAAATGCGCGTTTCCGGGCCGCGTGCCACCAATCCAGTTTTGCGTGCGGCGGAATTCGCCGGGCGCTTTCTCACTTCCTCTGCCGCGCGAGAGCAACTCGGCGTGCATTTCCCGGATGAGGCGATTGGAAAGCGGGAAGCCTTCGCGTAGCCGCGCCATACCGTGTTCGAGAGCGGCTACGTAGTTGGAGACTTCCACTACGTCATCGAATGGCGCGCCTGGCGCTTCCTCCAACTCAAACAGCAGCAGGTCAGAAAGCGACGATTGAGTGCCTTCGATCTGAGAAGAAAGCACCGCCTCCCGCCGCACGTAAGCGTAGAGGAAGAGATTCGGGTCGGGCAGCAGCAGGGTAATGCTGTCCAGGCGTCCAAGAGCAAGGGTCGCCCGCTCCAGCAGCCGCTGGCGAGCATTGGAAATATCCAGAGGCGGCTCTGGCGGCAAAGGATGCGGCATGAAAGCGCGCACTTGCTCGCCGCCAGCGATGGTCGTTTCGTAACTCCCTGTAATCCCTCGTTGCATCTTTCTCGTGTCTTATTGAACTATCGTTTAATAAGCGATTCGCTTATTAAAGCAAACTGCGGAATCGCTTAATAGCGACGCGCGGCAGCTAACGATGGGGTTGACTTGGCGGCGTCACTTGATCCTCGCCGCGCTCAATGGATCGCCCCTCCAGTGCGTCGAATTCCGCATCATTCATGGTCTCAATCGGCTTGTCATCCATCGGCGCAGTCTCCTTAGCTGCGGCTTCTGTTGCGGACGAGGCGACGTCAGATTGCGGCTAGTCGGTGTGCTTCACGCTTGCGCTTTCCTCGATCAGCGCACGAAATTTCGAGATCGTTTCCGCGTCCAACTCCGGGTCCGGTTCCACCGGTTCACGCTCAGCCAGGGCGCTCTCGATTTCTTCCTCAGAAGCCGTCCCCAGCCGGTCAAGCAGCGCCAAAAATTCCGCACGTTGTTGCAACCGTTCCGGTTCGGAAGTCGCGCGCACGCGATAGTTCGCCACGGCATGCGCCGTCATTGCGTTCAGCAGATATTGGCTCAGTGAGAGTCCTTCATTTTGCGCCAGCAAGACCAGGCGCTGGTAGATCGTATCCGGCAGAGTCAAAGTCACATTATTCATTGCAATCACCTCTGCGTGCGCAAAGCCTACGATTCGTGCGAGGCCGTCAGCGCCACAACAAATCTCCTCAGCTCGCGTCACGACGTGAAGGACTTGCTCAGAGAACAAGGCTCAATCCCAGATCACCGGAAGAAGGGCGGCGTTCGTGATGCTCACATCTCTGGTCAGGATCGCCACGCTTTCGCCTTGTTGTTGCAGGAGCAGCCCGGCGGCGACGATCAACCTGTCGTGCATTTCCGGCACGGCGCGCGCCTGCAAACTCGTTTGCAGAGTAGCCAGATCAAACGGCTGAAGCTCGAAGCGCGGATCATTCAGCACCCGATTGAGCAGGATCGGCACGCCGGAGATTTTCGTCCGCCCCTTGTCCACAATGTCAACGGCTTCAGCCAGAGCGATCAACGGAAAGACTAGTTCGCTCGTCAGATCGTCAAGAACGGCTTTCGCCGCGCCGCCCAGCCGAGGGTTGCTTTCCAAATACCAGATCAGGGCGTGCGTATCCACGATGTATTTACTCGCCATTCAACTCTTCCTCGGTTGGATGCCATTCGGCGAGTTTGAAATCTTCCTCCGTGGCGAACTCACGCCCAGGCGTATCGCGGAATTCCCCATAGACCAGATAACGCGGTTGAGCTTGCCTCTGCAATCGGGACAATTTTTCGGCCAATTGCTGAATCAGCCGCAATTGATCCTGCGGTGGGAGCATCAACGCCTGCTGAGCAATCAATTGATATTCGCTGGTTGCCATCTCTTTTCTCCTTCCTGAAGCCGGTCAAGCGGATTTTACCTTGCAAATTCATCTCTGCTCAATGCTCTATCCTTTCGCCAGCGTAGCGCGTGTTCGCGCCAGCGGGCAGCGGGGCAGGAAGATCGAAGCGTGATTTGCGCAAAGTCAGGATGCGCCGGGTTGAGCAAATAGTTATGCTCCAGCGGCACAATCGAAGTCGGTACTTCCAACACTGCCGACGCGCCCGCGCTCACCCATTCGTCCCCGATGCGCTGTAAGGTTGCGGGCGCAGGCGACGCGCTCCAGTTTTTGGGCAAGGGGCGAAAAGCCTTGACCGGCAAAATCAAGGCCGGAGGAATTTGGGCGGCGACAAAGGAATAAGCCAACAGCAATTCGTCATCGTCCAGATGCACCAGCATTTCCAGCGCCGCCAACGCCAGACTGCCCGCCGTGTAAATCAAGCGCGTGCCGCGTGTGTTCCAACGCCCGCCGAACCGAAACGCGCCTTCGCCATCAAAGGCCGACGCGACGTATTTCGTTTTGCAAATCCGATAGACGGTCGGCATTAACTGAACACTCCGTGTTCGAGTCCGCCGATCAGGTTTTCCACTTCGCGCGCGCCCGTTTCGGTGGCGGCCATTTCCAGCGGCGTAAGAGTTCCCAGCGCGCGATTGGGCTGCACAAACCAGCGAAATGCGGACGACTTCTGTCCCTCAAACAAGGCGACGGCCTGCGCCAACAGGCGCGTCAGCGTGACCAGGCGGTCGGACTCCGAGGCGGAAAGTTTTTTCTCTTTTTTGCGGCGAGTCAGGGTGCGTGGGCTGAGTCCAATGGCGCTCGCCAAACGATCCATGGGCAGGCCAGTTTCTTTGCGCACGTTTTCATGCCTGCCTCCATCATTCTTGAGTGAACTGCCCATCGAGCCAGTTGGCGATTGATTGTACGTCAACTGGCGGAAGCGCGGCTAGCGACTGAGCTTGCGCCAAGCCAACCTTGTTTTTAAGACTAAAGGGCATTAAGCTGCACTTCTAAGCCCTCTGACGATGGCGAGCGTGTGATCCTGACATTCAACGAGCACCGAAATGCACCTTGAAGAGATTATTTCCATACTCAAAGTCCGCCGGTTGACGTTGTCGGTGACGCAGGAACATTTAGCCGAGTTGTCGGGCGTCGGGTTGCGCACGATCAAAGAGATCGAAAGCGGCAAGGGCAACCCCACCTTCGATACCTTGAGCAAGTTGGCCGATGTGTTGGGGATGGAGATCAAACTGGAAGTGAAGAAGACCTTGAACTGAGCCGATGAGAAAAGCCGCCGTCTATCGCAATGGAGAATTCGCCGGAACGCTGACGGAAGAAAGCCGTTCGAGCTACGTGTTTCGTTACGAGGACGGCTGGTTCCGTGACGCGGCCAAGCCTGCCGTGAGTCTGACGCTGCCGAAAGCACAGCAGGAATATCACGCCACGACGCTGTTTCCGTTTTTCAGCAACCTGCTGAGCGAGGGCGCGAACCGCAAACTGCAAAGCATGCGACTAAAAATTGATGAAGCGGACAGTTTCGGCTTGCTGCTGGCGACCGCGCAAGACGACACAGCCGGCGCAGTGACCGTTAGACCGTTGACCGAAGAATGAGTCTGCCTGCAATCCATGTTTGTCCCGGAACGTTGGCGGAGGGCTTTTCGTCGTATAGCCCGGCGTGTCTCAGAAACTTATTCAACGGGAAGAAGGTCAGCCATATTTTCCCGTTCGCCTCGGCGCAAACGAGCGAAGAATCCGCCGCTTTATTCATCGAAAACCGCCAGCGCATCTCGATTTCGGGCGTCCAGGAAAAGCTGAGTTTGCGGTTGGAGAAAAATCGCCTGCGGCTGACCGCACCCGGCGAACACGGCCTCTATCTGCTGAAACCTATTCCGCGCGATGTCAAACACGTGGCCCAGGTTCCCGCCAACGAACATCTGACGATGCAGATCGCCCGGCAGGTCTACGGAATTAACACTGCCGAGAACGCCTTGATCTTTTTCGCGGACGGCGCGCCAGCCTACATTACCAAACGCTTCGACGTGAAGCCGGACGGCGGCAAACGCGGCAAAGAAGATTTCGCCTCGCTGGCGGGCGAGAGCCGGGAGTTGGGCGGCGAGAATTTTAAATACGACTCCAGCTATGAAGAGATCGGTCTGCTGTTGCAACGATACGTTCCGGCGTGGAAGGTCGAGATCGAAAAGTATTTCTCGCTGGTGGTGTTCAACTTTCTCTTCTCGAACGGTGATGCGCATCTGAAAAACTTCTCGCTGCTCGAAACGCCCAGCGGCGATTACATCCTGGCGCCCGCATATGATCTGCTCAATACGCATCTGCACGTGAACGATGATTACTTCGCGCTGGAGCGGGGGCTGTTCGCCGATTCGACCAAATATCGAAACCGGTTCCGTCCGTCAAAACCGGATTTTGTCGAATTCGGAAAAAGAATCGGCGTGAGCGAGCGAAGAATCGAAAAACTGCTCGCGCCGTTTTTGGAGAAGCGAGCGATGGTCGAAAGCCTGGTGAGCCGGTCTTTTCTGGATGCGCGGAGCAAGCGGGGATATTTATTGGCTTATCGCACGAGAAGAAATTATCTGGCTGCGTGAGTTCGCTGATTCCAATCCCCATTTTGGCGCTATCAGATAAACAACTCTGGCGAGATTTTGAAAAATTCTCCCAGCGCCTTTGCCTGAGCTTTGCTGATGCCACGCTTGCCGTTGACCACCTCTGAGACGCGCCCGCTCGATCCGAAGATCTTCACCAAGTCGGTTTGCTGCAAATCATTCTGTTCCATCAGGAATCGCAGGATGCGATGAGGAGGTGAGGCCGGAAAGTCTTCGGTCTCATCTTCATACCGCTCCACCAGAGCCGACAACAAATCCAGCAAACGCTCTTCCTCAGGCGTCAGGCTTTCGCCCTTCCGCAATAATTTTGTGATCTCCGCCTCGACGCGCCAGTATTCGGCGTCGCTGCGAATCACGGCGGGCACAGTCCGGGCCAGCAACCGGCCATACTTGCTTTCGTCGAAGCGTTGGCGAGTCCGCGGACGCGCGGCGCGTGGCTTAACAGTAGCAGTCATCTTTCCACTTCTCCTTGTCGTATTCCTTGTGCGTCAACACGTGCAGCACATACACGCGCCGTACCCGGTATTTGATGACGGTAATCAGGCGGTAGTCATTTCCTTTGACGTTAAAAACCGTGCAATCGCCGACCGGATCGGCGTGCCGGAAACTTTCCCGCACCTCCGCGAGGTTCTGCCAGGATGTCTTGCGCGTGACGTTATACCAAACTGCTCATTGGTTCTACTCGTGCCGGAGCGTCACCAGCGGATCAAACCGCGCCGCGCGGCGAGACGGGAAATAGACCGAAGCGGCTGCTGTGACGAGCAAAGTCGCCAGCATCGCTGCGAAAGCCAGCGGATCGAGCGCGCTGACGCCAGCCGCCAGGAATCCGCTGAGCGTTCGAGTAACGAAGAACGTACTGGCGACTCCGAGCGCCGCGCCTGCCGCAACCAGCGTCAGGCTTTCGCGTAACATCAGCCGCAGCGCGTGACCTGGCGTTGCGCCGAGCGCCATCCGAATGCCGATTTCCGGCGTGCGCCGCTGGACGTTGTAAATGGAAATGGGCTGTGATCATCGTTTCGGCCATGGCCCCCCTTCAAGCAGCTTTGCGTCCGTTATTCGAACGCTTTGCCGCAGGACGCGCAGGCACGTCGAGATGATCCACCAACCATCCGAACAAGTCT
>Ga0187892_10006042_pt1 | contig 18385 bp, 17 predicted proteins | sample MA1701073metaG_FD_139345 | JGI IMG/M metagenome (GOLD analysis project Ga0187892, IMG submission 139345) | Bio-ooze microbial communities from a basaltic lava cave in the Kipuka Kanohina Cave System on the Island of Hawaii, USA - MA170107-3 metaG ... | reverse complement strand
CTTCCCGCGCGGCGCGGGGCCGGCGGGGATCGGGTTCATCGCCGATTTCCTCGAGCCACACCTTCCGGAATCGTCGACCGCGCCGCCGATCGTCAAGTATCGGGAGTCGCTCCGGAAGGTGTACCCCGGCGGGTTCCCGCCCGGGCGTCCTTCCGAGTACGATCTCGCCGGGTACGGCGCCGGCAAGATCGTCGAGGAGGGGCTCCGGCGAGCCGGGCGCGACCTGACGCGGGACAAGTTCATCGACGCGCTCGAGACGCTCCGGCAGTTCGACACCGGCGTGCTGTTTCCCGTGACCTACACGAAGGACAACCACGAGGGCAGCACGACCACGCAGATCATCCGCGTGAACGACAAGATGGAGTGGGAGGTGGTTCCGCCGCGGTAGCGACATGCTCACGCGCGCCCGACAAGAACAGCTCGACAGCCTTGGGTGTGGGAGGGGGCCGTCGAGGCCCCCTCCGATTGGCTAAATTAGCGGCATGGCGTTGCTGGGCCAGGTCCTGGCCAGCGGACTGATCCTGGGGAGTCTGTATGCCCTCACCGCGCTGGGCTTCGTCATCATCTTCCGGGCGACGGGCGTGATCAACTTCGCCCAGGGCGAGATGATGATGATCGGCGCGATCTTCGCCCTGATCCTCTACCAGGACTACGGCCTCGGGTACGTTCCTGCGTTCGTCCTCGCCCTGGTCGGCGCGTGGCTGACGGGCGTACTCCTGGAGCGGGTCGCCTACCGTCCGCTGCTCAACGCGCCGGTCTTCACCGTGATCCTCTCCACCGTCGCCGTCGCCCAGATGCTGCGGAGCGGAGTGCGGGCGTTTCGCGGCAACGAGCTGTCCCTGTTCCCGCCCATCCTCAGCACCGCGCCGTTCACTCTCGCCGGCATCACCTTGACGCCGCTCGGTGTCGGGATCGTCGCGGTGTCGCTGGCCTGCCTGCTCGCGTTCGTCGCGTTCTTCCGCTTCACCCGCATCGGCTGGGCGATGCGGGCCACCGCCCAGAACAAGGAGGCCGCCGCGCTCGTGGGGGTCAGCGTTCCCCAGGTCTTCTCGGTGTCGTGGGGAATCAGCGCGGCCCTCGCCGCCGCCGCGGGCATCCTGCTGGCGCCCCTCATCGCGATCACTCCGGACATGGGAGCGATCGGGATCAAGGGGTTCATCGCCGCCATCATGGGGGGATACAGCAGCCTCTTCGGCGCCGTCGTCGGCGGGTTCCTGCTCGGCGTCGTCGAGAACCTGGCCGGCGTCTACATCTCGAGCGGCTTCAAGGACGTCGTGACCTTCGGCGTCCTGATCGCCGTCCTGATCCTGCGTCCGGCCGGACTCTTCGGGAGCGCCGGGACGCAGCGAGTGTGAGGCGGCCGGGCCGCGGGTGGGGCGCCGGGATCGGCTGGCTGCTGGCGACGGCCGGCCTGGCCGCGCTTGCGGCGGTGCTCCCCGAGTACCCCCGGTTCGTCCTCAGCCTCACGCTCGTCAACGCGATCGCGGCCATGGGCGTCAACCTCAGCATGGGCTATGCCGGCCAGGTCTCGGTCGGCCACGCCGGATTCGCCGCGATCGGCGCGTACACCACCGCCATCCTCATGGGAAGACTCGACGTCTCGTTCTGGGCCACGCTGCCCGTGGGCGGAGCGCTCGCCATCCTCTGCGGCATCCTGATCGGCCTGCCGGCTCTGAAGCTCTCCCATCTCTACATCGCCATGGTCACCTTCGGCTTCGGCCAGGTGGTGAACCTGATCAGCCTGAACTGGGTGGATCTGACCAACGGCCCCAATGGCCTGGCGGTCCCCCCGACCAGCCTCGGCGGCTACGTGTTCTCGCCCGACAGCTTCTACTACATCATCGCGGCGTTCTTCCTGGTCCTGTCCTGGATCGCCGGGAACATCGTCCGCTCGCGGATGGGACGCGGGTTCCTGGCGATCAGGGACAGCGAGGTGGCGGCTGAATCGATGGGCGTCCACCTGGCAAAGTACAAGACCATCGCCTTTGCGGTGGGCGCCTTCTACGGTGGCATGTCGGGCGCCCTCTACGCCGGGCTCTCGAACTACGTGAACCCCGACGCCTTCATCTTCCCGGTCTCCGTCCTCTACCTCACGATGAACGTGGTCGGCGGGATGGGGACGCTGGCCGGCCCCGTCGTGGGGGCCCTGGTCTTCACGGTGATGCCCGAGCTGCTCCGGGGTTTCGCCGAGTACAAGGAGTTCCTCTCGGGAGGCTTGCTGCTGCTGTTCCTCGTCTTCTTCCCGGAGGGACTGGTGGGGATGCTCGACCGGCTCGGCGACAAGCTGGTCCGGTCCGCGCCGGCGGGGACGGCGTCGGCCACCGATGTCGCCTGAGCGGCCGCGGCTGGTGCTCCGCGACGTATCCATCGCGTTCGGAGGCCTGCGCGCGGTGCACGAGGTGGGCTTCGAGGTGCGGCCCGGCGAGATCGTCGGGCTCATCGGCCCGAACGGCGCCGGCAAGACGACGCTCTTCAACATCATCACCCGGATCTACCGTCCGGACACGGGCGAGATCCACTTCGGCGATCGGGACCTCCTCCGTCTCGTGCGCCACGAGGTCATCGCCCACGGGATCGCCCGGACCTTTCAGAACCTGCTCCTGTTCAACCAGCTGACCGCGCTCGACAACGTGCTGATCGGGCTCCACTCCCGGATGCGCGCCGGGCTGGTCGCGTGCGGCCTGCAGCTGCCGCGGATGGGCCGCGAAGAGCGCGCGATGCGGGACCGCGCCGAGCAGGCGCTCGCGCTCGTCGGCCTGGCCGGTGTCGCCGGCCAGCGGGCTCGCAATCTGCCCTTCGGGCACCAGCGCCTGCTCGAGCTGGCGCGGGCTCTGGCCAGCGAGCCGACGCTGCTCCTGCTCGACGAGCCGGGCGCCGGCCTCAATGCCGAGGAGCTGGACGGGCTGACGAACGTGATCCGGCACATCCGGGACGACATGGGCATCGGCATCGTCCTCATCGGCCACACGATGCGGCTCGTCCTCGGGATCTCGGACCGCGTGGTCGTCCTCGATCACGGCGTGACGATCGCCGAAGGCAGGCCGGGGGAGATCCGGGCCAATCCCGACGTGGTGCGCGCCTATCTCGGAAAGGCGGAGACGCATGCTCCGGCTTGAGTCGGTCGAGGCCGGATACGGCGGCATCCGGGCGCTCCACGACGTCTCGCTGGAGGTCCCGCCGGGCACGATCGTCACCCTCCTCGGGGCGAACGGGGCCGGCAAGACGACGACCCTGCGCGCCATCACCGGGCTGCTCAGGCCGAGCCGGGGGACGATCACCTACGAGGGGCGTCGGATCGACCGGCTGCCACCGGACCGAATCGTCCGGCTCGGCATTTCGATGGTGCCCGAGCGCCGGGAGGTGTTCCCGGAGATGACGGTTCGCGAGAACCTGATCATGGGCGCCTACGCGCGGCGCGATCGCCACCGGTCGGCGGACGACCTCGAGCAGGTGTTCGGCCTGTTCGAGGACCTCCGGGGCCGGCCGGGGCAGCGGGCGGGGTCGCTGAGCGGGGGGCAGCAGCAGATGCTCGCCATCGGACGGGCCGTCATGGCGCGGCCCCGGCTGATGCTCCTCGACGAGCCCACGCTGGGGCTGGCGCCGCTCCTCGTGCAGCGCATCTTCGAGGCCATCGAGGAGATCGCCCGGAGCGGGGTGACCATCCTCCTGGTCGAGCAGAACGCCTACCGGGCCCTTCCGCTCTCGAAGTTCGCCTACGTCCTGGAGACGGGTCGGGTCGCCCTCAGCGGGGAGAGCCGCGATCTCGTGAAGGACCCGCGGATCAAGCAGTCGTACCTGGGGGAAATCTGAACGGGCCTTCTCCCTCTCCCCGCGGGGAGGGGGGGTGAGGGCGAGCCCGGAAAGGGAGTGCAACTGATGATCATCGACTGGCATGTGCACGCCGGAGAGGCCGAGTTCTTCGAGCGCTATCCGGGCTACACGGACGTCTTCAAGAAGTTCTGGGAGCCCTTCATCCGCCTCTACGGCATCGACATCTTCACCGTCATGAACCAGCCGCTCGAGGGGAAGCTCAGCATGCTCCAGGAGGCCGGGGTGGACCGTGCCGTCTTCATCGGGCTCGACCTTCGGCCCGACTACGACTTCAAGATCCCGATCGAGTACCTGGCGGATCTCGAGCGCCGGTCCGCCGGCCGGATCATCGCCTTTCCGGCCATGAACCCCAAGCGGAGTGTCGAGGCCGCGCTCGAGGACATCGACGAGATGGCGGCCCGGGGATTGCGTGGCTTCAAGGCCTTCCCCTGCTTCTGGGGCGACCCGTCGGATCGCCGGTGGTATCCCCTGTGGGAGCGCGCCGCCGAGAAGGGACTCATCGCCATGTTCCACATGGGCTCCCAGATCGCGCCCGGGGCGCGGTTGAAGTGGTGCCTGCCGCACCTGCTCGACGACGTCGCTATGGACTTTCCCGAGCTGACGATCGTGATCGCCCACATGGGCTGGCCGTGGATCGCGGAGACGGTGATGGGGCTGGGGCGGAAGAACCCGAACGTCTACTTCGACACCGGCGCCCTCCGCCCGAGCTTGCATTTCGGCGACGTGGACTTCACGGCGAAGGAGGGGATCTATCGCTACATCCAGCGGCAGATCCCCGGCAAGATCCTGTACGGCAGCGATTTCCCCAACGGCGATCCCAAGGAGATGGTGTCCGGGTTCCAGGCGATGCCGCTCGATCCGGGATTCATGAGCCAGTTCATGGGGGAAAACGCCCGCCGACTCCTCAAGCTGTGAGCGCCCACGCCGCGGTCATAGCACCGGCCAGCGGGGCGCCGCGATCTCGGCCAGCCCGGCGCGGGTGGCGATCGCTTCGCCCCGCCGCTGCCCCTCCTCGAGCGCCCGCGCCTCGTCGATGGTCGTCACGACCCCGCCCGCCATGAGGACGCGGCCATCGACGAGGACGGTGTCGGCGCCGCCCCGGGAGGCGTACACGAGGTTCGCGATCGGATTGAGCACGGGGCGCCACTCGGGTTTGCGGGTATCGAAGATCGCGATGTCGGCCTTTTTTTCCGGCTCCAGCGCCCCGATCTCATCCTCCCAGAGAGCCGCCTTGGCCCCGTTCAGGGTGGCCATCTCGAGCATCCGCTCGGGGGGCATGATCGTCGGATCGAGGCGGGTCGATTTCATGCCGCCCGACCCGAGCGACATGACCCGGACGAGGTCGAGGAAGTTGCTCGACATCGCGGAGTTCGAGCTGAGGGCGACGGTGACGCCGAGCTCGAGCAGCTCGGGGAACCGGCCGAACCGCATGTCGCCGACGCCCAGGCGGTAGCTGGTGGAGGGCGTGCAGGAGATCTTGAAGTCGAACTCCGTGGCCAGCGCGATCTCCCGAGGACTCGCCCAGCCCATGTGGATCATCACCATGTTGGGGCCGAGCGCGCCGAGCATGGCGAGCCGCTCGACGTCGCCCATGCCGTGGGTGAGCCGCGAGGCGACCGCCTCGTCACGGCTCTCGGAGGCGTGCATGATCACGCCGACGCCGTAGCGGTCGGCCAGGCGCTTGATCTCCCGGCAGAGGGTGTCGGAGCAGCCCGAGAGGATCCTCAGCGCGAACCAGGCGCGCAGCCGTCCTCCGTGGCCGCCGTGGAGCGTGCGAACGGTGTCCTCGGCTCTGGCCAGGGCCTCCTCCGTCGTCTCGCGAAACACGCGCTTGGGGAGCGATCCGATCGGGGACTCGTGCACGTCGAACGCCGTCCGGGCGACGATCCCGCGGAGCCCACTCTCACCCAGCGCCCGCGCCGTCTCCGCCGGATAGTAGCTGCTGGGATCGATGAAGCAGGTGGTGCCGGCCCGGATCAGCTCGAGCTGGCAGAGCAGGGCCGCCCAGTAGGCGTCCTCGGGCGTCAGCTCCTTCTCGTATCCGTAGAGACGCTGAAGGAGCTGGACGGGGATGTCGCAGTCGTCGGCGAGGCCGCGCCCGAGCTGCTGGGTGTTGTGGACGTGGGTGTCGACGAGCCCGGGCAGCACGAGCTTGCCTCGCGCGTCGATGACGGCGTCGCCGGAGAAGCGTCGCTCGACGTCCGAGGTCTTGCCGACCGCGGCAATTCGGTCACCTTCCACGGCCACGGCGCCGTCGGTGATGAGGCGCCGTTCCCCGTCCATCGTCACCAGCCAGTCGGCGTTTCTGATCAGCAGGTTTGCCAACTCGTGCCCCCTGTGCGGTGTCGGCTCCGCGCCCGACCTCCATCTTCGCTCCCGCTCGTGGCGTCACCATCGGCGAGCATCGCAGTCGAAACCCATGGACGCCGGCTCATTCTGCGCCGACCACCAACGCGCGATCAAGGCCGTCGATCGTGCGGGCAGCGGGGTGCGGCGCCGGCTGTCGGGGACGGCGTCGAGAGCGGAACCGAGGCGCGGGCGACGTGATTGCGGCGGGCGCGGGTGGGGCGGCCGGCGGCGCGGGGCGCCGGAGCGGGCCAGGGAGGCGAGGATGGCCTGCACGGCGAGAGGATCCTGCACGGTGGCGATGAGGCGCAGTCGGCCGCCACAGCGGGGACGGACGAGGACGTCGAGGTCGAGTCCGCAGCGCTTCGGTAGTGGCTCAGTTTGACACCGGCCCGAAAGGGCGGCAACGGTGAGGCACCGCCGGACCTGCACACGAACGCGCTCGCTCTTCACTCTACCCGGCCTCGCGTGGTCGACGGCCAGGGCGCTCGGTGCCGGAGGCGCTCGCTGACGGCGATCGCGATCCGCTCGGTCGGCGAATCGGCGCGGAGCGCCAGCGCGGTCGAGCTCCACGGGGTCCAGCGCTCGAACGTCCCTGCCGGATACAGAATGGTGGCGCGGCAACCAGTCGCCGCCGCGAGCTGGCTCACCCCCGAATCGACGCCGAGATAAGCGGCGGCATCCGCGAGGATGCCCGCGAGCAGGGACAGCTCGGGCTCCACCAGCCGAAGCACGCGCGCGTCGAGCCGAGGCAGCAAGCGCTCCACCACCTCGCGGTCAGCCGGCCCCTGATGGACCAGCAACTCGACGTCGTCGGTGCCCGTGAGCGCGTGCCGGATTACTTGGGCGAAGCGCTCGGCGGGCCACAGCTTCGCCGCTCCGCCGGCGCCGGGATGGATCAGGAGCAAGCGGCGGTTCGGGTCGACGCCGAGCTCCCCCAGATGTGTGCGCGCCACCCTCCGCCAGGCGTCCGGCACCGCCAACCGCTCGAGCTCTCGCGCGGTGATGTCGCCGCTCTCGATCGTGTGACACAGGTGACGCCACACCGGCCCGCCGGATTCCGCTCCGACGGGCGATGCGACCACGCACGCGGCCGCCAGGGTCCGCAGCCGCTGCGCGTATGTCTCGTCGCGCGAGCCGAACCAGGAGACCAGCAGATCGAAGCGGCTCAGCCGCTCGCGCACCGCCGCCGGAAGCGGCTCGGGGCTGAATAGGGCCTCGAGCCCGAGCGTGTCGAAGGCAAGCGCGCGCTCCACGACGCCGGTGTCGGCCAGCAAGCGCGCGAGCCGCGGCTGCCCGGCGAACGTGATGCGGGCGCGCCGCCCGAGCGTTCGCAGCGCTGGAATCGCCTGCAGCACGTCTCCGAGCGCGCCGGGGTGCATGACGAGCGCGCGCGACGTCCTTGACCCGGGCAGACGCATCGCCCTAGGATGCCCCCGTATGAAGTTCGGGATCTTCACCTCGCTGACGGCCACCGATTGGCCGAGCGTCCGCTCGCTCTGCGAGTACGCCGACGGCGCCGGATGGGACGCCGCCTGCGTGACGGATCACTTCATGCCGAACACCGCCGACCGCGTCGGCGACGTGCTCGAGGGCTGGACGGCGCTGGCGGCCCTCGCGGTCGTCACCAGGCGGATGCGCATCGGGACGATCGTCAGCGGCAACACGTATCGCCACCCCGCGGTGCTGGCGAAGATGGCGGCGAACATCGACATCATCTCCAATGGCCGCCTGATCTGCGGCATCGGCGCCGCCTGGCAGGAGAACGAGCATCGCGCGTACGGTATCGAGTTCCACACCACGCGCGAGCGGCTCGAGCGGCTCGAGGAGGCCTGCCGCATCCTGAAGGCGCTCTGGACGGAGCCCCGGGCGACGTTCCACGGGCGCCACTATCGGCTCGAGGACGCGCCGCTCCAGCCCAAGCCGGTGCAGCAGCCGCATCCGGAGCTGATGATCGGCGGCGGTGGCGAGAAGGTCACGCTCAAGATCGCGGCCCGCCATGCGGATCACTGGAACGTGTGGGGCGGCCCCGACACGCTCGCGCACAAGAACCGCATCCTGGACGAGCATTGCGACGCGGTCGGACGCGATCCCAAGACCGTCCTGCGCTCCGCCAACATGCCGGTGGCGATCACGAACGATCGCGGCGCGGTGGAGCAGATGCAGCGCACGTACATGCGGCGGCTGGGCGGGGACGAGGACAAGGCGCGCGACACGGTGCTCGGCGGCACGGTGCCCGAGGTGAAGGACAAGCTCGGGCGGCTGCGGGCCGCCGGCGTGCAGATGCTGTGGGTGCCCACGTTCTTCGTCCTCGGCGATCGCCGGGCCGCGCTCGAGCAGTTCATCGTCGAGATCGCGCCGGAGTTCCGCTAAGCGAACTCGGAGGGGGCCTCGACGGCCCCCTCCGAAGCCTCCCCCCGAGAGTTGCGCCGGCGAAGCCGGCGCTCGAAGCGGAACGTCGAAACCGTAGTGGCCGAGTGAGCAGCGCCGCAAATCAGTCGGACAGACTCCTGGCGCGCGCGTTCCTCAGCCGGCCTTCTCCCCGGAGGGGAGAGGGGATTCCCTGCGGGATCGGTAGCCGACCAGCTCGAGCAGGTTGCCGTCCGGATCCAGGAAGTAGAGGCAGTGGTGATCTCCCCAGTCGATCGGCGCATGGTACGGAATGCGCTGCTCCGCGAACAGCTGCCTGGCGGCCTCGAGGTGCTCCCACGACACCTCGAAGGCATGATGGCTCTTGCCGAGCGGGTTTGCGATCTGCTCCATGTCGCCGGGCGCTCGGTCGGGCTTGAGGAACAGCGCGCAGTTGCCGTCGCCGTAACGGAGCAGCCGCTGGTCGGGGAGCCGCATCTCCACCGTCATCCCGAGCACCTCCGTGTAGAAGCGCTCGGCGCGATCCAGATCGCGCACGTCGACGCCGAAGTGATCCAGGCGCCTGACCCGGATCATGGCGCGGCCGCGGTCGATCGCCAGTGGGCCGCGATCTCGGCCAGGCTCGCGATCCACAGCCGCGGCGTGTGGCGCGCGTAGTCGATCAGCTCGCGCAGACAGGCCAGGCGCGACGGCCGTCCGATGATCTGCGGATGAAAGGTGAAGTTGGCGACGCCGTGCGCCTCCACGATCCCGTCGAGCTCGGTGAGCCACCCCTGCAGGACGGGACCCGGCGCCTGCAGACTCCGCTGGCCGGTGAAGAGGAAGTACGCCGCGTCGTCGAGCACCCAGGACACCGGGATCTCGACGAGTGACCGGCCATCGATCCTCGGATGCAGGTACGGCGACAGCCGGTCCATCATGTTCGACGAGTACTCGAAGCTCTCGCGGGCGATCAGCTCGAGCGTCTCGCCGGAGAGCTGCCACGCCGGCGCGCGGTAGCCGATGGGCCGTCGCCCCGCCAGCGGCGTCAGCACGTCCAGGCTCCTGAGCAGGATCTCGCGCTCGCGTCCCGGCTCGAGGTCGGTGACGCGCTCGTGCTCGTCGCCGTGGCAGCCGATCTCGTGGCCGGCGCCCGCGATGCGGCGGAGCGCGTCCGGATAGTGCTCGGCGACCCACGCCGGCACGAAAAAGCTAGCGCGGATCTCCGCCGTGCGCAGCAGCGCCAGGATCCTCGGCAGCCCTTCGAGCACGCCGAAACGGCCTTGCGAGAGCGCGACCGGCTCGTGCACCCCGCGGCCCATCCACAGCGTCTCCGCGTCGAGATCGAACGTGAAGGCGCACGCGCCGCGCGCGTCCTTGGGCCAGCGTACGACGGGGGTCTCGCCGGGACTCGCCATGGGACTGCCATGGTAGCCGATGGCGCGGACCCTCGCCAGCGGCCGCCGTTCCCTCGTGAAAACGGGCGCCGCCGGAAGCGAGATTCCGTGAATCGCCGGTGTACTATCGAAGTCTATGGCCGCGTCGCTCGCTCTCGTACGCCGTCTCGAGGACAATATCAGCCGCGCGCTCGTCGGCAAGCGCGAGGCGGTCCGTCTGGCCGTGGTCGGCCTGCTGGCGCGTGGCCATCTGCTGATCGAGGACGTCCCGGGCGTCGGCAAGACGACGCTGGCGGCGGCCCTGGCCCGCTCGATCGGCGCCGGGTTTCAGCGCATCCAGTTCACGTCCGACATGCTGCCCTCCGACGTGCTGGGGGTCTCCGTCTGGGATCCGAAGCGGAGCGAGTTCGTGTTCAAGCCCGGGCCGCTCTTCGCCAACATCGTGCTCGCCGACGAGATCAATCGCACCACGCCGAAGACCCAGTCGAGTCTGCTCGAGGCGATGAACGAGGCGCAGGTCTCGCTCGATCATTCCACCTATCCGCTGCCGCGGCCGTTCATGGTGCTCGCCACGCAGAACCCGCGCGAGTACGAGGGCACGTACGCGCTGCCGGAGTCGCAGCTCGACCGGTTCCTGCTCCGCATCCGCATCGGCTATCCCGAGCCCCGCGACGAGAAGGAGGTCCTTCGCGGCACCGTGGCGCCGACGCCGGGGGGACTCCAGCCGGTGCTCACGGTGGAAGAGGTCCTGGAGCTGCAGGAGGCCGTGGAGCACGTGCGCGCGGACGAGGCCGTGCTGGAATACCTGCTCGCGCTGGTCACCGCCACGCGGCGGTCGCCGATGCTGACGCTCGGGGTGAGCCCGCGCGGCTCACTCGCGCTGCTGCGCGCCGCGCGCGCCCGCGCGCTCGCCGAGGCGCGTGACTACGTCGTGCCGGATGACATCAAGGACCTGGCGATCGCGGCGCTCGCGCATCGCGTGATCGTGCGGACGCGGCTCGGCGCGCCGGGCGGGGGCGGCGTGGACGGCGAGTCGGCGCTGCGCGCGATCCTGGAGGAAGTGCCGGTCCCGCGATGAGGGAGCGTCGCCATATGAGCCCCTCGCCCTTGAGCCCCTCACCCTTGAGCCCCTCACCCTTGAGCCCCTCACCCTTGAGCCCCTCACCCTTGAGCCCCTCACCTTGCCCTCTCCCCAGAGGAGAGAGGCAGCATGACCTGGAGAGGGATAGCACGCCTGAGACCCCGTGGTGTTGGTGGTGGAGGGTGGTGCGGCCGCGGCGGACGATCTGGCCGACGCGGGACGGGTGGTGGTGCCTGTTCGTGGTGACGGCGCTCGGCGTGGCGGCGATCAATACCGGCAACAATCTCCTGTACCTCCTGGTGTCGCTGCTGCTCTCGCTGATCATCATGTCCGGCATTCTGTCCGAGCAATCGATGCGTGGCCTCCGGCTGAGGGAGCTCGTGCCCGAGGATCTGCACGCCGGGCAGCCGGCGCTCTTCGGCACGACGATCACGAACCGCAAGCGGTGGCTCACCTCGTACTCCGTCACCGTCCAGATGCTCTCGCCGCGCGCCACGCCGCCCTTCATCTACGTGTCGCGGCTCGCCGCCGGCGCCGATCGCCTGGTGACCTGGCAGGAGACGTTCCCGCGCCGTGGCCGCCACCGGCTGGCCGGGGTGCGGGTCACCACGCGCTTCCCGTTCGGCTTCTTCGTGAAGGCCGGGCGGCCGCTGCTGCGCCCGGAGGTGATCGTGTTTCCGCGCGTCACGCCTGTCGGCCCCGACGCCCTCCGCGAGCTCGACGCGCTCGGCACCGCGACGACCCGCCGCCGCGGCCGCGGCGCCCACTTGTACAACCTGCGTGGCTATCGCGCCGGGGATGACCCGCGCCTGATTCACTGGCGCAGCACGGCCAAGACGCAGGCGCTGATGGTGCGCGAGACGGAGGCCGAGACCACCGAGGACACGCGGCTCGTCCTCGTCGGCGCGGGTCGTGACCCACAAGCGCTGGAGGCGGGGCTCGCGCACGCGGCGTCGCTGGCGACGCATCTCGTGCGGCTGGGCGCCGGCGTCGAGCTGGCCGGCCCCGGCGTGGCCATCGGAGTGGGCCGGGGCCCCGCGCACCTGCGGCGTGTGCTGACCGCGCTCGCGCTGTACGATCCCGGAGTTCCGCAGGCGGTGACGGCGATCTTGCCGCTCGAGGAGACGGGCCGGATGCCGCTGCGAGAGATCCGCGTGGGGCTCGGCTGATGACCGCGCTGGCGGCCGGCCTGCCCGGGCTTCGACTCGTCACCCACTTGCTCGTGACGGCGGGCGTGGCCTCGCTGCTGGTCGCGAAGCTGATCGGCCCGGTGGGCGCGCTGGTCGTCGGGTTCGCCGTGCTGCTGAGCTGGTGGCACGAGGGCGCGCGCCGGCGCGGCGCCGTCAGCCCCCGCCTCGAGTGGGCGCTGGTGGGGGTCGCCGCCGTCGCCATCTGTCTGGATCTGGTGTACCTGACCTCGTCCCCGCTGGACGCGATGGTGCACCTGCTGCTGTTCCTGATGCTGGTGCGGCTGTTCAGATGCCGGCGCCGGCGCGATCTGCGGGACGTGGGCTTCCTCTCGTTCTTCCTCCTGATCGCGGCCTCCTCGGCGACGTTCAGCATCGGTTTCCTCGTGCTGTTCGTCGCGTTCCTGGTGCTCGGGACCTGGATGCTGATGCTCCATCACATCGCCGGCGAGGCCGAGCGGTCCGGCGCGATCGCGGCGCCCACGCTCGCCGTCGGTCCCGGGCTCCTGCGCAGCGCGCTGTTCCGCGTCAGTCTCGGAGCCGCGCTCGCCACGTTCGTCATCTCGGGCGCGCTGTTCTTCGTGATCCCGCGCGTGGGGCAGGCGATGCTCCCCTTCCGCGCGCAGCTCGGCCGCATGGTCACGGGCTTCAGCGATCGGGTGGAGCTGGGCGCGTTCGGCGAGATCGAGACCGACAAGACCGTCGTGATGCGCGTGTACTTCCCGCAGGAGACGCTCGAACCGACGGAGCTTCCGAACCTGCGCTGGCGCGGCATCGTGTTCGATCGCTTCGACGGCCGCACCTGGGCCGTCGGCCGGCCCGACCGCGTCCTCGTGAGACGCGGCGCGCCGGGCGACTTCCAGGTGGCGGCTCCGCGCGGGCACGGCCCGGTGGTCAGGCATGAGATCTTCCTCGACCCGGTCGGCACCGACATCGTGTTTGCCGCCCCGCGTCTGCTCCGGCTCGAGCTTCCCGCCGGTGTCGTGACGATCGATGACATGGGCAGTGTCTCGGTGCCGCTCGGCAATGCCCGCCAGCACTACGTGGCCGACTCGGAGCTCGAGCTGCCGTCCGGGCTTGACCCCGTGAGCCGCCCGGCCGGCCGCCGGCTGTCGCCCTCGGATCGCGCGCGCTTCCTGGAGCTGCCGCCGCTGTCACCGAGGATCCCGCAGCTGGCCCAGCAGGTCACCGCGGGTAGCCGCGACCCGTACGAGGCGGCGCTCCGGTTGACGCAACACCTGTCGACGAAGTACAGCTACACGCTGGCGCTCAAGCGCGAGACGACGCTCGAGCCGCTCGAGGAGTTCCTGTTCGTCCGGCGCTCGGGCAATTGCGAATACTTCGCGGCCGCGCTCGCGGTGATGCTGCGCACGCTCGATGTCCCCACGCGGGTCGTCAGCGGCTTCCAGCGCGGCGAGTGGAACCCGTACGGGCGGTACTTCATGGTCCGGCTGAGCGATGCGCACGCCTGGGTCGAGGCGTACTTCGAGGGCATCGGGTGGGTCACGCTCGATCCGTCACCGCGTATGGAGGCGAGCATGGCGGCCGGGCCGAGCGCGCTGGCCCTGTATCTGGATGCGGCGAGGATGCGCTGGTACCGCTACGTGATCAACTGGAGCCTGCACGACCAGCTGGTCGTCGCGCAGAGGGTGCGCCACGCCGGTGACCCGCGGCTCGGGCTCGCGTGGCTGCGCGACTGGCGCCCGCCCACCTGGCTGCTGGGCGCCGTCGGACTGATCGCGGCCCCGCTCGCCGGCTGGTGGCTGCGCCGGCTCGTACGGGGCGGCCCCGTCCGGGGGCGACCGGTCGCGCGCCTGCCGCGCTTCTACGCGCGGGCGCTCCGCGCGCTGGCCCGACGCGGCCTCGCGCCGGAGCCCGCGGAGACGGCCCGCCAGTTCTGCGCGCGCGCCGCCACGGCGGCGCCGGGCTGCGGGGAGCCGCTCGCGCGCCTGACCACGCAGTACGAGCGCGCCCGCTTCGGCGCGGCGACCCTCAGTCCCGCCGAGCTCGCCGAGCTCGAGCGCTGCGTGTCGCTGCTCGAGCAGCGACGACCGTGACTCGGCCCCCTCACCCTGGCCCCTCTCCCCGGAGGGGAGAGGGAATCGGAGGGTGAGGGGCTGATCACGCTGCGCGCATGAGCCCGCGACTGCGGTACGCCGGGCGCCGATTGCTGCTGGCCGTGCCGATCGTTCTCGGCATGGCGGTCTTCAACTTCTTGCTGTTGCACCTCGCGCCGGGCGACGCGGCCAGCGTGCTGGCGGGGGAGGCCGGCGGGGTCACGCCCGAGCTGATGAGCCAGCTCCGGGCCGACTTCGGGCTCGACCGGTCGCTGCCGATGCAGCTCCTGATCTATCTCCAGCACGTCGTGTCGCTGGATCTCGGCTTCTCCTTCCGCCACCGCACGAGCGTGCTCTCCCTGATCCTGACGCGCCTGCCGGCCACGCTGCTCCTGATGGGCGCCGCCCTCGCGCTGTCCGTCCTCGGCGGCGTCTTGCTGGGGGTCCTCGCCGCGCGCCGCGTGAACACGTGGATGGACAATGTCATCAGCGTGTTCGCGCTGCTGTCCTACGCCACCCCGATCTTCTGGATCGGTCTGATGTTCATCGTGCTGTTCTCGATCCACCTCGGCTGGCTGCCGACGCACGGGATGGCCGTGGCCGGCGCGGGGACCACCGGCTGGGCGCACGCGCTCGACGTCGCGCGCCATCTGATCCTGCCCGCGATGACGCTCGCGCTCTTCTACGTGGCGCTCTACACGCGCCTGATGCGCGCCTCCATGCTCGAGGTGTACACGCTCGACTACGTGCAGAGCGCGCGCGCCAAGGGGTTGCCCGAGGGCCGCATCGCCTTCAAGCACGTCCTGCGCAACGCGCTGCTGCCCGTGGTGACGATGGTGGGGCTCCAGGTGGGTCACATGCTCGGCGGCTCGGTGCTGGTGGAGACCGTCTTCGGCTGGCCCGGCCTCGGGCGCCTCGCTTTCGAGTCGGTCTTCGCGCGGGATCTCAATCTCTTGCTCGGCCTGCTCCTCTTCTCGTCGGTGCTGGTCGTGATCGCCAATCTCGTCACCGATCTCGTGTACTCGGTGCTCGATCCGCGGATCGCGGTGAGCTGAGGCGTGACCGCGCGATGAAGGGTTTCTGGGCGCGCTTCGAGCGGAACCGCGCGGCCGTGTTCGGCTTCTCGGTGCTGGTGATCGTGCTGGCGGTGGCGGCCGTCGGCCCGTTCCTTTACCCGGTCGACCCCTGGGAGCTCGCCGGCCGTCCGTTCTCGCCGCCGTTCGGGCGCTTTCCCCTCGGCACGGACACGCTCGGGCGCGATCTGGCCGCGGGGCTGGTGCACGGTGCGCGCATCTCGCTGATGATGGGACTGGTGGCGACGGCCATGGCCGTGCTGATCGGCACCGTGGTGGGCGCGATCGCGGGCTACCGCGGCGGCTGGGTCGACGACGCGCTCATGCGGTGCACCGAGTTCTTCCAGACGATTCCGTCCTTCATCTTCGCCGTCGTGCTGGTGGCGATCTTCCAGCCGAGCATCGAGAGCATCGTCGCCGCGATCGCGATGGTGTCGTGGCCGACGCTGGCGCGACTCGTGCGCGGGGAGTTCATCGCGCTGCGCCACCGCGAGTTCGTCCAGGCCTGCGTCGCGCTCGGCATGCCCGAGCGCTCGATCATCTTCCGCCAGGTCCTGCCCAACGCCGCGGGGCCCGTCATCGTCACGGGCTCGCTCATGGTGGCCACGGCGATCCTGCTCGAGTCCGGCCTCTCCTTCCTCGGCCTCGGCGACCCGAATCTGATGAGCTGGGGCTTCATGATCGGCTCCTCCCGCACCGTTCTCCGCCAGGCCTGGTGGATGTCCGCCATCCCCGGCGTCGCCATCCTGCTCACCGTCCTCGCCATCAACCTCGTCGGCGAAGGCCTCAACGACGCCCTCAACCCCCGCCTCCCCCGCTAGTGGGGTCAGGCTTTTACTTCTTAACATTTCCCGTCGCACTGTCCCGACCGCGCCAAAGTGTTAAGAAGTAAAAGCCTGACCCCATTTGACCTGGGGGGTGGGCGGGGATAGGCTCGGGGGACCTTCGCGCCGCTAGGCGCGCATTCTCGGCGCTCAAGGAGTTACAGCCGATGAGGACGGTGATCCGCACGTTCCTTTTGTTTGTCTGCTTGCTCGTGGTGGTGGTCGCGGAACCCGCTCGGGGGCAGGAGACGCCCCGCATGGGCGGGGTGCTCAAGGTGGCGTTGATCGGGGAGCCGCCGTCGCTGGATCTGCACTGGACCGCCGCGGTGATCACGCAGCAGATCACCTGGCACATCTACGAGGCGCTCTACACCTACGACCGGAACTTCACGCCGATCCCGATGCTCGCGGACAGCCACACCGTGAGCGACGGGGGACGGCGCTACACGATCACGCTGCGCAAGGGCGTCCGGTTCCACAACGGCAAGGAGATGACCTCGGCCGACGTGGTGCCCTCCATCAATCGCTGGGGGAAGATCTCGACGCCGGGCAAGCCGCTCTGGAAGAACGTCGAGGCGGTGGAGGCGAGGGACCCCTACACCGTCGTCATCCACCTCAAGGAACCCTCGGCCTCGCTGCTGTTCGGTCTCGGCCGGCCGAACGCCGGGGCCGCGATCTACCCGAAGGAAGTCGTGTCTCGATCACCGGCCGAGCGTAGTCTTGCGCTGGCGCGGCCACAAGATCCATTTCGAGCAAATGAGCCATACCATTGGGCCAGGTCAGGAGCCTCGATGCGCGCGTCGGGTTGAGCCGCGGCAGGACTTGCCATCGGGAGGAGGACGCGGTAGCACCTTTTACATGGAACAGGCGCGTCCCCAGAGAGCTGATCAGGGAGGACACCAGACATGGCGAACCCGGACATGACGCACGTTTACGTCGGCGCGGCTCGCTCCGGACCGGGCAAGCGCGGCGGGATCTTGCGGCGAGCCGTCGGCGAGGATTGCTGGGAGCCGCTCACCAAGGGCTTGCCGGACGTCACGGACGTGCAGGTGATCACCGTCCACCCGACGAACCCGGACGTGGTCTATCTCGGGACGCACGGCGGTCTGTACCGGAGCACCGACCGCGGCGAGCGCTGGGAGCGGCTCGGGCTGCCCGACGACGCCGCGCAGGTCTGGGCGATCACGGTGCATCCCCGCGATGCCCGCATCATCTACGCCGGGACCTCGCCCGTCGGCGTGTCCCGCAGTGACGACGACGGCGAGAGCTGGCGCGTGCTCCCGAACGCCGCTCAGCCCGAGCGGCTGAAGATGAGCTTCGCGTGCCGCGTGATGCGGATCGCGGCGGACCCCGCGCAGCCCGACGAGCTGTACGCGACGCTCGAGGTCGGCGGCGTCATGCGCAGTCTGGACGGCGGCGAGCACTGGGACGACTGCTGCGCGAGCCTGCTGGAGCTTGCCGAGCGGCCGCACCTCAGGAGCCGGATCCAGAGCGGCTCGGAGACCGAGGGCATGCTGGACGGGCACGCGCTCTGCGTGAGCGCCGCCCGGCCCGGCACCGTGTTCCTGGCCGTCCGCATGGGCCTGTTCCAGAGCGCCGACCGCGGCACCAGCTGGCGCGACATGCAGGTGGGCCGCTTCTCGCCTCTCACGTACGCGCGCGACGTGCGCGTGTCACCGCACGATGACCGCGTCCTCTACGCCTGTCTCAGCCCCGCCGCGCGCAGCGAGGACGGCTCGCTCTACCGCAGCCAGGACCTCGGCGAGACCTGGACCCGCGTCGACCGCGGCATCAAGGCCGAGAGCACGATGATGGCCGTGGCCCTGCACCCCCGCGACCCGCGGCAGATCCATTGCGTCAGCCGCGCCGGCCAGGTCTTCAGCACCCACGACGGCGGCGCGACCTGGGCCGAGCATCGCCTGCCGGAGGACGTGAAGGACGTGTACGCGGTGGCCTGCGGGTAGCGCCGAGTCGATCCCACCCTCAGCCTGCCCTCTCCCTCAGAGAGGGAGAGGGACCCATTCAGAGTCCCTCTCCCCTCTGGGGAGAGTGATGGTGAGGGGTGACTCAGACGATCGGCCAGCGCGAGCGGGGAAACGTGATGCCCGTGCGCGCCCGGAGCTGCTCGCCGATCTCGGTGACCTTGCTGAAGAGGCGGTCCTCGTCCACGAAGGACTGGCGGTAGGCGTCGACCACGATGCGACCATCCACGATCACCGTGTGCACGCTGCGGCCGTCCG
>Ga0187892_10006041_pt1 | contig 18392 bp, 17 predicted proteins | sample MA1701073metaG_FD_139345 | JGI IMG/M metagenome (GOLD analysis project Ga0187892, IMG submission 139345) | Bio-ooze microbial communities from a basaltic lava cave in the Kipuka Kanohina Cave System on the Island of Hawaii, USA - MA170107-3 metaG ... | reverse complement strand
TCGCACTACCGCCAGCGCACTGCCCGTGTACCGCTTGCGCCAATCCGTGAGGTATGGCGCGGCGTCGGCGCCGGTCAGCACATTGTCGCGACCCGCGATGCCGATAAGTGTGTCGAGCAGCGTCATGCCGCGAGCCGCAGCGCCGCGGCAGCGAGGCGTTTGCCCAGCGCGATCGCAAGCCGCTTCTCTTCGTCGGTCGCCGGGCCGGTGCCATCGGCGCGAGCGAAATGGCTGATGCCGTATGGGCTGCCGCCGCTCGCCGTCGTCATCAGGTCGGGCTCGGTGTACGGCACGCCGACGATCAGCATGCCGTGATGAAGCAGCGGCAACATCATCGACAGCAGCGTCGTCTCCTGGCCGCCGTGCAGCGACGCTGTTGAGGTGAACACTGCGGCGGGCTTGCCCGCCAGCGCGCCGGAAAGCCACAAGCCGCTGGTGCCGTCGAGAAAGTGTTTGAGCGGGGCGGCCATGTTGCCGAAGCGGGTCGGCGAGCCGAGTGCAAGACCGCCGCATTCTTCGAGGTCGCGCAGTTCCGCGTACGGACTGCCTTGCGGCGGAACGGGCGGCGCGGCCACCTCGGTCAACGGCGCGACCGGCGGCACCGTGCGCATCCGCGCCTGTGCCCCGGGCACCGCGTCGATGCCGGTGGCGATGTGCTCGGCGATCCGGCGCACCGCGCCGTTGCGGCTGTAGTAGAGAACGAGAATATCCACGCCTGAAGATTCGCACGGGTAAAGTCGCGCGGGAGTGTATCCAGAGCCCGATGGACAACGTCGCCGCGGAAAGAGAGACACCAAGCGCAGCGCGCTGGTCGCGGATGCGCGTCTGGCTTGATCCGGCAACTATCGGACCGCGGCTGCAGCGCGCGCGCGAAGTGTTGCGTTTCGCCGTTTCTCGCGCCGAAGCGATGCGGCTGCCGCAGGTGGCGGGCAGCCTGACGTTCACAACGGTGCTCGCGCTGGTGCCGCTGGCGGCGGTGGCCTTGTCGATCTTCGCTGCGTTTCCGATGTTCGGCGAGTTGCGCGGCGCGCTGGAAAAAAACGTGTTGCGTGAAATGCTGCCGGCCCAGTACGCGGCAATGCTGCTGCGCTACATCAACGAATTCGCCGCCAAAGCCGCGGGGCTAACGGCCTTCGGCCTGGTTTTCCTGGGGCTGACCGCAATGATGATGATTGCCACCGTCGAGCGCACGTTGAACGAGCTATGGCATGTACGGCAACAGCGCCGCGTGGCGCAGCGCGTGCTTGTCTACTGGGCGCTGCTCACGCTCGGTCCACTGGTGATCGGCGGCAGCGTGGCGGCGACCTCGTTTCTCATTTCGATGTCGACAGGCGTCGTGCGCCAGATGCCGGTCGTCGTGCGCGGCGTTCTCGGCTACCTGCCGCTCGTCGTCAGCGGACTCGCGTACGCCGCGCTGTACGTGCTGGTGCCGTACCGGCGCGTCATGTGGCGCGACGCGCTGATCGGCGGTTTTGCGGCGGCGATCGCGGGAGAACTGATCAAGGACGGCTTCGCCGCCTATCTGAAGGCGGGCAACGTCTCCAGCATTTACGGCGCGTTCGCCGTCGTGCCGCTGTTTCTGATCTGGGTCTGGCTGTCGTGGCTGGTGTTCCTGTTCGGCGCGGCGATCGCGGCAACGATTCCCGAGTTGCGAACAACGCGGTTCGCCGACGAGCATCGGCCGGGCAACGACTTCGTCACCGCCGTCGCAATGCTGCGCGCGTTGTACGCGGCGCTCGGCGAGACGCGCGGCGAACGTTCGACGGATGAGTTATCGCGGCTGACGCGCACGCGGCTGGACGACACCGAGCGGCTGCTGCTGGAACTGGAACGCCTGGACTACGTGCGAACGATGGGCGGCACGCGCGCCGGGCAATGGCGGCTGACCTGCGATCCCCGGACGACGACGCTGCGGCGGGCGTACGAGCGGTTTGCGTTCGACCCGTCGAACTCTCTGCTTACGCGAGATCGGGTTGGTATCGGGGACTGGATCGCTATGCGGGACGAGGGCGACTGGCTGGATCGACCGCTGGCCGGGGCGGTGCGCGCGTGATTCACGGGGGCTCCGGGAACATAGGTAAATCGGTGCGAGGAGCTTTAGATCGCTGTGCGCTCATGCGCTATTTCACCTCAAAGCTGGCGGACGAATTTGCTTCAGATCTTGCGTTTCGATCTCGAGCCACGGCCGTAACGCGATACGTACCTGGAGGGTCCCGCGGCTCAATGACAATTCCCATGTAATCCATTCCGAGTTGCGTGTATCCCGAGTCAGGAGCCGGTTTGCCCTTCCACAGTTCGACACCTTTCATTTCGCCGTAGACGTTTCCGTTTGGGTCATACGCCACGATGTCTAGGTCCACATCGCAGTTCCCGGACATGTCAGGCTTGCACCCTTCAAATAGCACGACGGCGGACAGGAACGGTCCGCGCTCGGCGACTTTGACGGGTTCCACCTGAAAAGGCTTTCCCTTTGGGCGATTCCAGGAATTGAACAGCTCTCGGCCCTTCGCTGTGACAACGAGGTGAATTTCCAGCGTGGCGGTTCCTTTGGCGCTCGGCTTGACGCCTGCTGCTGGCGCACACAAGGACACTGATCCCAGCACTCCAAGGAGAACGGCTGCCCGCAGACTCTTCATCGTGCTCACAGCGATTTAACGTGAAATAAACCGTCCCGACCCTACGAGCCAGGACGGCCTACGTCAATCGCGACCTGCGCAATCCAGGCATCTTCCCTGCGCTGAACCGATTCACGTTCCATTTATGCCGGCCGATGTTTCGCTGAGAGCTCGAACGTGTGCGCGCTCGTGGACAAGTCGACTTCCCGCTTCATCTAACCGGAGACCTCCTCCCGCACCACCATGGCTTCGAGTTCCTTGACACTCCTACGTCTCGACAGGTCAGACTCTCCGGGCACATCGCTTGCCGCCGCCCGGAACAACGTCGTCAAGGAGCGCAACATGGCGGGTATCCGCAACAGCAACGTTTTCCACGGACAAGGCGACGGCAACCGGATGTCCGATCGCGATGGTTCGAGCTCGCGCAGCAAGGTGGATCGTGGCGAAGTCCGCGCGGCCGATGCTGGCGGCGCCAAGGAAGGCTCGCGCCGCCGGCGCAAGAGCGAAGGCGGGACGAAGACTCGTTCGCGCGCGGGAGAAAAATCCGGACGGCGCGCGGGGCATCGCAAGGCTTAAAAAGGAATCCGCCCCAGCCAGATATCCCTGTACATCGCCCAATCGCCGATGAAGCTGTAAAGCGGCTGCTTGAACGACGCGGGCCTGTTCTTCTCGAATGCAAAGTGGCCGATCCACGCGCAGCCATAGCCGGCAACCAGACCGGCCAGCAACCACCACGCATTGCCGGTGGAAATCAGCGCGCCGAGACACACCAGAGCCAGCGATGAGCCGAGAAAATGGAGCCGCCGGCAGGTGCGGTTCTTGTGCTCGCTCAGATAAAACGGATAAAACTCGCCGAAGCTTTCGTACTTCCGGGCATCCGGTTTAGCGATTGCGTTCATGGATGTCTCCTCGATATGGCGCGCAATCTACGCTTGTCCGGGTCGCTCAGGCCGGATTGATGGTGACCACCAGCGCTGCCGCGCTCAGCACCAGGACTGCCGCGACGCGGTCGGTCCAGCGCGCGTAGCGGGCATCGGTGGCGATTCGTGTCGCACGTGACGCGAGATACCCGTAGCCGGCCAGGATAAAAAACTCCGGAATCACCGAGCCCGCCGCAAGCCACAGCATCTGCGGTCCGATGGGCAGATGCGCGTCGACAAACTGCGGCAGGATCGCAACAAAAAAAATCAGTGTCTTCGGATTGGCCAGTTGCAGCGTCAGTCCCGCGAGAAAGATGCCGCGCGTGCTTGTCTGCGGCGGCGGATTCGAGACCGTCAGCGGCGACGGCCGACCGAAAAGAGCGCGCAGCGCCAGCACGACGAGATAGGCAGCGCCCGCCCACTTGACCGCAGTGAAGAGCGTCTTCGATGCGATCAGCACCGCTCCAAGGCTGCTGGCCGAGATCGCGAAGTAGATCGCGTTTGCGCTCAGGATGCCGAGCGCCGCCGGAATCGAACGGCGCGCACCCTGTGTTAGGCCATAAGCAATGACGAGCATCACCGCCGGCCCCGGCGACAGACTCAGCGCAGTTTCTGTCAGCAGGTATAGCCAGTAGGTGTCCCAGTTGATCAGAAAAATGGGGTCTGACCCCATTTTTCGAGCAACGCGCGCCGCACGCCTTCCGGGTTCTCCGCCATCATCGCGTGGCCGGTCTTCGGGAGCGTGATCACCGTGCGCTGCGCGCAGGCATCGATCAGCGACTGCGCCGCTTTCGGCGGCGTCATGCTGTCGGCGGCGCCGAGCACGAACAGCGCCGGGCAGGGTAGGGCGCGCGCCGCGTCGATTCCGCCGGCGTACCTGTTGCAGGCGACGAAATCGGTATACAGCACGCGTTCGCCGTTGACGGCGCTGATTCGCTGCATCAAGCGCAGGTTTTCCCACACGACGTTGAAGCCCGGTCCAGGATTTCCGGGGCGCACGCTGAACGGTGCGATCGATGCGCTGTGCGACCAGACGTTGATCATGTCCATTGCCGCCGCCGGATCGTCGCGCGATGCACTGAGCAGCGCATCTGACACCCGCATCGGAGACGCCGTTCCTAGGAGCGCGACGCCGGCCACACGGTCCGGAATCCGGCGCGCCACTTCGAGCGAGATCAACGACCCCATGCTGTGACCGACCAGAACGAACCGATGCGTTCCCAACGGCGCGAGTGCAGCGCCGATCCGATCGGCCGTCTCCTCGACCGTCGGCAGCGCCGGACCGTCGCTTCTGCCATGCCCGGGCAGGTCGATCGCCAGCACGACGCAACCGTGATTCGCCAGAAATCGGCTTTGCAGAATCCACACGCTGTGATCGTTCTGCGCGCCGTGAATGAATACGAAACACGTCTTGCCGGGCTCGTACGCCTTGCCGCCGGTGTACGCGTAGATGCGCTGCGGTTCGAGGCCGAGCCACATCGCTACGCAACTTTCGATGCGAGCTTCAGCGCGCGCGCCAGATCGTCGATCAGATCGGCCGGATCCTCGAGGCCGACCGACAGGCGGATCGTGCCTTGCGTGATTCCTGCGGCGGCCAGTTGATCGTCGGGAACGCGGAAGTGCGTGGTCGATGCAGGGTGAATGACGAGTGACTTCGCATCGCCCACATTGGCCAGATGCGAAAACACCGTCAGTGATTCGACGAACTTGCGCCCCGCGGCACGCGAGCCCTTCAGATTGAAGCTGAACACCGCGCCGCAGCCGCGCGGCAGGAGTTTCTCGGCGAGCGCGCGATCCGGGTGCGACGCCAGTTCCGGATACGCGATCGACTCGACCTGCGGCTCGCCGGTCAGAAACGCAACGACCTTGCGCGTGTTTTCGACGTGACGCTGCATGCGAAGCGGCAGCGTTTCCAGACCTTGCAGCAGCAGAAACGCCGTGTGCGGGCTCATGCACGCGCCAAAATCGCGCAGCCCTTCGCGCCGCGCGCGCAGCAGGAACGCTGCGACCGTGCTTTCGTCGGCGAAGGTCATGCCGTGAAATCCCTCATACGGCGCGGTCAGCACATCGAACTTGCCACTGGCCTGCCAGTCGAAGGTGCCGCCATCGACCAGCACACCGCCGATAGCAACACCATGACCACCGATGAACTTGGTTGCCGAGTGGTACACAAGATCGGCGCCATGTTCGAACGGCTGCATCAGATACGGTGTGGTGAACGTGCTGTCGACCAGCAGCGGCAGCGCGTGTTCGTGCGCGATAGCGGCGACCCGCGGGACATCGAGCACGTCAAGGCCCGGATTGCCGAGCGTCTCGCCCATCAACAGGCGCGTGGTCGGGCGGATCGCCGCGCGCCAGTCGTCGAGTTTGCGCGGGTCGACGAATGTGGTCTCGATGCCGAAACGCTTCAGCGTGTATGACAGCAGGTTATGCGAGCCGCCGTACAGCGCGCGACTGGCAACGATGTGCGAACCGGCGCCCATCAGCGTCGCAATCGCCAGATGCAATGCAGCCTGCCCGCTCGCGGTAGCGACGGCGCCGACACCTCTTTCGAGTGCGGCCACGCGTTCTTCCAGCACCGCGACGGTCGGATTCGAAATGCGGGAGTAGACATGGCCGGCGCGCTCCATATTGAAGAGCGACGCCGCATGCTCCGAGTCTTCGAAGCAGAACGCCGTGGTCGCATAGATCGGCACCGCGCGGCTTCCGGTGGCAACGTCCGGCGCCTGGCCGGCGTGCAACGCAAGCGTGTCAAAGCCGGGGTATTTCGGTGCTGACATACGCATTGGCACGCAAAAAAGGCTCGGCATAATGCCACGCATGGATATGCGCGCTGATCTCTTTCCGGCGGTCGAACCGCACGACACCGGCATGCTTCCGCTCGACGACGTGCACACGATGTACTGGGAGGTGAGTGGCAATCCGCACGGCGTTCCGGTGGTGTTTCTGCATGGCGGACCGGGCGGCGGATGCTCTCCCGAGCATCGCCGCTTTTTCGATCCCGAGTCTTTTCGCATCGTGCTCTTTGATCAGCGCGGCGCTGGCAGTTCGACGCCTCTGGGCGATGCGACGCTGAACACGACGCAGCATCTCGTGCGGGATATGGAACTGCTGCGCGACTATCTCGGTGTGTCCAAATGGCTGATCTTCGGCGGTTCGTGGGGCAGCACACTGGCGCTCGCGTATGGACAGTCGTTCCCGGAACGCTGCCTTGGCTTCGTTCTGCGCGGCGTCTTTCTCGGCCGGCAAAGCGAAATCGACTGGTTCATGCACAGCCTGCGGCACATATTTCCCGAGGCCTGGCGCCGCTTCGTCGAACTGCTTCCGACCGAAGAGCGCGACAATGTGTTGCGCGGATACCTGAAACGGCTGTTCGATCCCGATCCACGCGTTCACATGCCGTTTGCGCGCGCGTGGAGTGAATTCGAAGGCAGTTGCTCGACTCTGCTGCCCAATCCCGAACTGGTTCGCCACTTTGCCGACGAGGCGCTCGGGCTGGCCCGTCTTGAAGCGCACTACTTCGCGCACCGGTGTTTCCTCGCTCCCGATCAACTGCTGAACAATCTCTACCGGATTCGCCATATTCCAGCGTCGATCGTGCAGGCGCGCTACGACATGGTCTGTCCCATTAGCAGTGCGGATGAACTCGCGCGCGCCTGGCCTACTGCAAACTACGTAGTCGTGCCTGACGCCGGTCATTCCGTGTGGGAGCCGCCGGTGCGCGCAGCGATGATGCGCGAGGTCGAGCGAATGCGAAGGTTGTTTGCGAAGTAAGTTTGCGCCCCCGCAAGCGGGGGAGGGCCGGGGCGGGAGCAAAGCGCTAAAGTGGTCTGCAAAGCCACAGCAGGAGGCGCCATGAAAGTCAGCGACATCCTTCGGATCAAAGGCAACGCGCTTTACACCGTTGCTCCTGCCAGCACCCTGTGGTCGGCCGTGCAGGTCATGGCGGAAAAGGACATCGGTTCCGTGGTTGTGATGGACCACGGCGAACTCGTGGGGATGCTGACCTTCCGCGAGGTGATCAACACGATCAACGCTAATGGCGGCAAGGTGGGCGACGGCAGCGTGCGACAGGTGATGGAAGGCACGCCGATGACGACGACACCCGAGACCGATGTCAATGAATTGCGGCGTCTGATGATCGAACAGCACGTGCGCTATTTGCCGGTGCTCGAAGGCCGCACGCTGATGGGCGTCATTTCGTTCCACGACGTGGCCAAGGCCATGCTCGAAGAGCAGGGCTTCGAGAACCGGATGCTGAAGGCGTATATCCGCGACTGGCCGGAGCAGGAATCCGCCAGCGGGTAGTCCTCGCCCCGTTCGAAATTGGGCCCCCGGCCCGCGCCGGATCGACGGAAATCGGAAGCGAGCGATGCGTCGTCCCGGCGCAGGCCCGGGACTCAGTGTCGTTCCAATGCCCGACATCAAGTAGCAGTTCCCGCAACTTCGGCCGGCCGTCTGGCCGGTGCCTGGTTCGTCGATACCATGCGCGCCGCATGAACCGACGCCAATTTCTTTGCCTGTGTTGCGCTACGCCGATTGCCGCTGCAATGGCGCGCGCGCAAGCGGCCGATTGCCTGCAAGCATTGCCACTAGAGCTCGCGCGCCATGAACTGGTTGCCGCCGCCTGGGAAGGTCTCGACGCGAAGCGGGTGTGGGATGTGCACGCGCACCTCGTCGGCACCGGCGATTCCGGCAGTGGTGCGACCGTCGATCCGCGCACCGAAAGCTGGCTCCATCCCATCGAACGCATTCGCCGCAATGTCCTGATGGGCGCTGCCTGCGTCGCCGATGCCCCGGTTGGCGAGGTTGACGCGCGCTACGTTGAGCGGCTTCGTCTGTTGACCGAGGCGATGCCCGCCGGCTTCCGGATGCTGCTCTTCGCTTTTGACAACGCGGTCGGCGACGACGGCCGGGAGTTGCCCGGGCAGTCGACCTTTCACACGCCGAACGCCTACGCGGCCGCGGTCGCGAAGCTCCATGCGCAACGCTTCGAATGGGTGGCGTCGATCCACCCGTATCGACCCGATGCGCTCGAACGTCTGGACCAGGCCAAGCGCGACGGCGCGCGTGCGATCAAGTGGCTGCCGTCGGCGATGAACATCGATCCCGCGTCTTCGCGTTGCGACGCTTTTTACTCGAGCCTCGTGAAGCTCGACTTGCCGCTGGTGATCCACTGTGGAGCCGAGTACGCCGCGCCGGGCGCAAGGCAGGAGCCGTATAACAATGCATTGCGGGTGCGGCGGCCGCTGGAAGCGGGCGTGCGCGTAGTCGTTGCGCATGCGGCCACGCTGGGCAGTGCGCGCGACCTGGATGCGCCGGGCGAGACCAAGCCACGCGTCGCGTCGTTCGATCTGTTTGCGCGATTGTTCGACGATCCCAACTACCGGAGCAACCTTTTTGCCGACATCTCCGCGGTTTTTCAGCGCAACCGCAAACTCGAGGTGATCCGGCGTCTCCTGCGGCGACAGGACTGGCACGCGCGACTGCTGCACGGTTCGGACTACCCGCTGCCGGGCATCGGCCTGGCGTATTCACTCGATAGTTTTGTCAATGCCGGCCTGATGATCGCGAATGCGGCGGACGTGTTGCTGCGCATCCGCGAATTCAATCCGCTGCTGTTCGAATTCGTTCTCAAGCGCACGCTCGCCGACGGGGGCAGTCGCCTTTCGGCATCCGTGTTCCACACAAGCGATTTCTTTCAAAGCCGATCATGAACGAGCACAGCCAGTATCGACTGCTGGCCGAACGCCGTTTCGCGCCATTTTTCGCGACACAGTTTCTCGGCGCTGCCAACGACAACGTTTTCAAGTACGCCGTCACCTTACTGGTGACCTTTCAGGCGGGCAGCCTCACGAGTCTCGATCCCGCGCTGGCGGTCAATCTGATTGCCGGCGTGTTCGTGCTGCCATTCCTGCTGTTCTCGGCTACAAGTGGGCAACTGGCCGACAAGCTGGACAAGAGCCTGGTGATGCGCGGGGTCAAACTGCTCGAGGTCGGCATCATGCTCGTCGCGGCGTGGGGTTTTTATGCGCGCAGTTTTCCTGTGCTCGTGACCTGCGTGTTCCTCATGGGACTGCATTCGACGCTGTTTGGCCCGGCGAAGTACGCGTATCTGCCCGAACGTCTGCGCGACGACGAAATCGTCGGCGGCAACGGGCTGGTCGAGATGGGGACCTTCGTCGCAATTCTGCTCGGCACGATTCTCGCGGGCGCGCTGCTCGAACTCGAGCCCAACGGACATCTGATCGCGGCGGGCGCGTGCGTCGTGCTCGCTCTCGCCGGTCTCGCGGCCAGCCTGGCGATTCCGCGCGGCGTCGCAGCGGACCCGTGGCTGGCGATCGAATGGAATCCCTTCACCGTCACATGGCGCACGCTAAAGGTCGCACGCGAGGAACTTTCGGTTTTTCTGTCGCTGCTCGGCATCTCATGGCTGTGGTTCTTTGGCGCCGTGTTCCTGACTCAGTTTCCGCAGTTTGCGAAAGACATACTCGGCGGCGCGCCGTCGGTCGCAACGTTGTTGCTTGCGGTGTTTTCGATCGGGATCGGCGTCGGTTCGCTGGCGTGTGAACGCCTGTCGCGGCATCAGGTGGAAATCGGCTTGGTGCCGTTCGGCTCCATCGGCATGACCTTGTTCACCGTCGATCTGTACTTCGCCGTGCAAGGTTTGCCGGCGGCTTCGATGCAGCCGCTCGGCGCGTTCCTCTCTTATGGTGCGCACTGGCGCGTGTTGATCGACCTCACGCTGCTGGCAGGGTTCGCGGGTCTTTACAGCGTGCCGCTGTATGCGTTGATCCAGACGCGCTCGCGTCCATCGTTTCGCGCGCGCATCATCGCCGCGAACAACATCCTCAACGCATTGTTTCTGCTGCTGGCGGCGGGCTTTGCCGCGTTTGCGCTGGGCACGCTCGGTTGGTCGATACCGGAGCTGTTCCTCGCCACCGCGCTCGTTAATCTGCTGGTGGCGATCTACATCTACACGCTGGTCCCCGAATTCCTGCTGCGCTTTCTGTCGTGGTTGCTGGTCACCGTGATGTACCGCGTGCGCAGGCAGGGTACCGGGCGCATCCCGGCCGAAGGCGCGGCGTTGATCGTTGCCAACCACGTGTCGTTTGTGGATGCGCTGATCCTGATGGGAATGAGCCCGCGCCCGATTCGCTTTGTGATGGAGGCGGGAATCTTCCGTAACCCGGTGCTGTCGTGGCTTTTCCGGCAGGTGAAGGCGATTCCGATCGTGTCGGCGAAAGTCGACCTGCAGTTGATGGAGCGCGCGTTCGAGCGCGTATCGGAAGCGCTGCGCGACGGACAGCTTGTCTGTATCTTTCCCGAGGGCCGCATTACCGACAACGGCGAGATCAAGCCATTCCGTCCGGGCAGCCAGCGCGTGCTGGAGCGCGACCCGGTGCCGGTCGTCCCGGTGGCGTTGCAGGGGCTATGGGGTTCGTACTTCTCGCGCATCAGCGGAGCCGCGATGTCGCAGCCGTTTCGTCGCGGCCTATGGTCGAAGGTCGGAATCAATGTCGGCGAGGCGGTGGCGCCGCAGGACGCAAGCCCTGAGCGACTGCAGGTGCTAGTCGCGCAACTGCGTGGCGACTGGCGATGATCGGCGACCCGCGGCGCGTCAATCTCGCGTGGCAAGGTGGCGGCTCGCACGGCGCGTTCACGTGGGGTGTGCTCGATGCGTTGCTGGAAGACGGCCGGCTCGAGTTCGAGGGCATCACCGGCGCCAGCGCCGGCGCTATCAATGCCGTGCTGGTGGCGTCCGGCTGGTGCAAAGGATTGGCGGCCGGACAGGATTCCCGCGAGGCCGCGCGAATCGATGCGCGATTTCTAGCAAACGCTCGCCACACAGCCGGGCGCATTCTCGTGGCTTCCGGCGACGGCCGAGATCAGTTTCAATGCATCGTTGCTGCACGAAATGCGCGCGATCGATTTCGTACAGCGGCTGTTGAACGAAAACAAGCTGGATCCGCAGCGCTACAAGCGCGTGCGGCTGCACATGATCGACGCCGAAGACCGATGCGCGCCTACGGTGCCAGCAGCAAATACAACACGAGCCCGCGCTTTCTGACCGAACGCTTCGATGTCGGGCGTTCGGCCGCGTCCGAGTGGCTTGATGCAAAGTTCGAGTTCGTCGGACACGCTTCGAGCGTGACGATCTCGGAACGGTTTCTGTAGGGGAAAACCATGATCCTGTGGGGAGCAATCTGGGGAGCGCTGATCGGTCTGCTGGGCAGTCGGTTTGACGGCGAGCAGATAGTCGTCGGCGCGCTGCTGGGTGCGCTGGCGGGATGGACGCTGCAACGGTTGGTCGATCGCCGTGTTGCCGCGCTTTCCAAGCAGAGTGTCGCCTCGGGCGCAGCGCCGCCTTCACCCGCCGCAGCGCCTGCTCCGGTTAGTGCCGCGCCAACCCTCGCCCCCCAGGCGGCGCCTTCGCGCGTGGTGCCCGAAGAGCCGCTCGCCGGGGTCGTCGGGCCGGCGCCGAGCCTATCCGCCGCCGCCGCGCAGGACGCTGCGCCAGCTTCGTCGCAGGCGATCGACGCTGCGGTGGCGCGCTTCAAAGCTTGGCTATTCGGCGGCAACACCGTCGCGCGCCTGGGCGCGGTGGTGTTATTCATCGGACTGGCTTTCCTTGCACGCTTTGCGGCCGAGCGCGGACTGGTGCCGCCGCAGTTGCGGCTGGCGGGCATAGGCGTTGTCGCGATCGGGTTACTGGTCGCCGGCTTTCGGTTGCGCCACCGCAGCCTCGGCTACGCGCTCACCTTGCAGGGCGCGGGCGTGGCGATTCTTTACCTGACTTTGTTCGCCGCGTTCCGCCTGTACGGCTTCCTGCCGCCGTTGCTCGCGCTTGGATTGATGGTGGCGGTCTGCGCGCTAAGCGCGGCGATCGCGGTGCTGCAGGACGCCCGCGCGCTGGCGGTGATCGGCGCGGCGGGTGGTTTTCTCGCGCCGATCCTCGCGTCGACCGGGCAGGGCGATCACGTGGCTTTGTTCTCCTACTACACGATCCTGAATCTCGGCATTCTCGGCGTCGCCTGGAAAAAGGACTGGCGGCTGCTGAACGTGGTCGGCTTCGTTTTCACGTTCGGCATCGCCGCTTTCTGGGGCGCGCTGCGTTACGACCCGACGCTGTACGCGACCACGCAGCCTTTCCTCGTTATGTTCTTTGCGATGTATGTCGCGCTGGCCGTTGTGTTTGCGCTGCGACGTGCGCCGAAGTTGACGGACTACGTCGACGGCACGCTGGTGTTCGGTGTGCCGCTGGTCGGCTTCGGCTTGCAAGCCGCGCTCGTGCACTCGTTCGAATTCGGCCTCGCGTGGTCGGCGCTGGCTCTGGCTGCGGTCTATCTGGCGCTCGCTGCGCTGCTGGCACGGCGTCGAATGCACGAGTTGCGCCTGCTGGTGGAGAGTTTTCTTGCACTCGGCGTCATCTTCCTGTCGCTGGCGGTGCCGCTCGCGCTCGATGCGCGCTGGACCGCTGCGGCGTGGGCACTGGAAGGCGCGGCGCTGGTCTGGATCGGATTGCGTCAGAACCGCCGGTTGCCGCGCGCAGCCGGACTGTTGTTGCAGGCAGGCGCAGGTTTCGCGTTCATCCGCCACCTTGACGATCGCATCGCTCAGACGTGGCCGTTGTTGAACGCCGATTTCGTCGGTGCGGTGCTGCTGGCGGGTTCAGCGATCCTTAGTTCCTGGTGGTTGTCGCGACGCTCGACTCAAGACTCGAACGCGTCGGGTTACACGCGAGTCGAGCGCGGTCTGGAAGCGCCGCTCTTCCTCTATGGCTTTGCCTGGTGGATCGGCGCGCTGACACTGGAGATAACGCGCCGGGGCGGCGGCGACACGACCTACGCAATTTCACCAGCCGACAACTGGCTGTTCCTGTTCATGCTCGCATTCGTGGCGAGCGCGGCTCTCGCGTGCTGGCGCGGCGTCAAGCTCGACTGGCGCATCGCGACCTGGCCTGCGTATGCGTCACTGCCATTGATGCTGGTTGTCGCGCTGATCGGATCACTGGCGTTTCGCCATGTGTTCCAGTATCTCGGCTGGCTGTGCTGGCCCCTCGCAATTGCAGCGCATCTGATCGCGTTGCGATGGATCGATACGCGCACGCCGGCGCGCTGGTTCACGGCTTTGCACGCCGGCGGGGTTTATCTGCTGGTGTTGCTGACCGCCAGCGTGGCGAATGCATTGATCGATGCTGCCGAACTGTGGCGCAGCGGCTGGGGACCGGCCGCGCTCGTTGCAGGACTGACGTTGTTGATCTTCGCGATTGCCAAGGCGTCGACGGCCGAGCGATGGCAAGGTCGATGGCCGATGGCGCGAAACGCGCGCGCTTACGGCTGGCTCGGGCTGGGCCCTGTGGCCGCGGTGACGATCGGTGGCGCACTTCTGATGGTGGTGACCCAGCGGGGCAATGCCGCGCCGCTGCCGCACGTTCCGTTGCTGAATCCGATCGACCTCGCGTTTTTGCTGGCGCTTTCGACGCTGTGGTTTTGGCGCGAGCAATGTGTCGCAGCCGCCTGGTCCTTGTCGGCTCCGATGCGCGATCGTCGTTTCGCGCTCGCGACGGCCGGCGGTGCGCTGTTCGTGTGGATCAACACCGTGTGGCTGCGCGCCGTGCATCACTATGCGGGAGTGCCGTGGAACGCGCGTTCGTTGTTCGACTCGTTTCTCGTTCAGGCCGGTTATGCGTTGCTGTGGACCGCGATCGCGGTGACTCTGATGGTCGTTGCGTCGCGCCGCAAGGTGCGCGCGCCATGGCTGGTCGGAGCGGCCTTGCTCGGCGCAACCGTGCTGAAGTTGTTCGTCGTCGATTTGCCGAACGCCGGCGGCACTGAGCGAATCGTTGCGTTTGTCGGTGTCGGCGCCTTGATGTTGCTCGTCGGCTACTTGGCGCCGCTGCCACCGACGGCGGCACCGTCTAACCGCGCGGAGGCGGCATGAAACGCAGGCTCTTGTCATTGGCGGCGTTGCTGGCTGTGTTGGCGACATCCTCGGCGCTCGCCGCGGATGCACCGCGACCGGACGATTTCGTCGCGCGTTTTGCCTTGACCGTTCCGGCGGGTGGGCCGTTTTATCGCTTTCCCCTGACCGCCGACACCTATCGCTACAGCCGCACACAAAACCTTTCCGATCTGCGCGTGTTCAACGCGCAAGGCGAAGCGATCGCCTTCGCGTTGTACGAACCGAAGCGCGCGCGCCCGCAACAGACATCGACTGCGCTGGCGATCTACCCGATCCACGCCGCGACGCTGGAGGCGGCGCGCGCCGGCGGCCGCATGGAAGTCCGGCAACTCGCCGGCGAAACGATCGTCATCGTCAAAGGCGCCGGGCATGTCGATGGCACGGACGACAAGAAAAAAATTGCAGCGTGGCTGATCGATGCGCGCAAGATCAAGCAAGCGGCGGTGGCGCTTGAGTTCGATGCCGCCTTCGAGGCCGGCAAGCTGGTTCCCGTCACGCTGGCCGCCAGCAAAGACCTGAAGACCTGGCGCACGATCGTCGCGGGAGAGCCGTTGTATCGCCTGAGCGGTGCCGCCGGGCTCGAAGCGCGTACCCGTATTGAGCTGCCGGCGCAAACCGCAGTCGAAGGAGAGTTCTTGCGGCTGACATGGGCGGGGAGCGCGAGCTTCGATCTGCGCGGCGCTACGCTCAAGACGGTACCGTTCGCCGCGCCGGCGGTCGAAGCGCCGCGATTGGAACTCCATGCGCCACTTACAACCCGCGCGCACGAAATCGAGTGGCGCGTGCCGACCCCTGCGCGTTTCTCGCAAGTCGAACTGCGACTGGGCGAAACCAACTCGCTGTTGCATGTGTCGATACAGGGCCGCAGCGGCGCCGAGCCGTGGCGCACGATCGGTCGGGGCGTCGTGTACCACCTGGTTCGGGACGGCGTCGAACACACAAGCCCGGCGCTCGATGTGGAGGTCGGGCGCATCGATGCGATCAAGCTGGTCTCCGATCCGAACGGCGCAGGTTTTGGCGCGCCGCCGCCTGCGGTCTGGCTGCGCTTTGCGCCGCGGGAAGTGGTGTTTCTCGCCCGCGGCGGCGGGCCGTTCGATCTTGCAGTGGGTCGCCGCGATTCGATACCTGCGGCATTGACGCTCGCGGGTCTGCTGCCCGATTACAAAGCCGATGCGGAGAACGCACTTCCTTCAGCCACCATCGGCGCGCCGCGAGTCGATGAACGGCGCGCGGGCGATGCGCCGCCGCGTCTGTTCGGCCTCGATGTGCGCACGGCGACGCTGTGGGCCGTCTTGATCGGAGCGGTTCTGTTACTTTCGATATTCGCTTTCTCGATCTTCCGCAAAGCCAACGCGTCACAGTGAGCTTATGGCGGGTTCCACCTTCGGTCACATCTTTCGCGTCACCAACTTCGGCGAATCGCACGGTCCCGCGATCGGCTGCGTGATCGACGGCTGTCCTCCCGGATTGCCGCTTGCGGCCGAAGATCTGCAGCCCGACCTCGATCGTCGGAAGCCCGGCACCTCGCGCCACGTGACGCAGCGGCGCGAATCGGATCAAGTCGAAATCCTCTCTGGCGTGTTCGAAGCCCACACGACCGGCACGCCGATCGCGCTACTGATTCGCAATGAAGATGCACGCAGCAGCGACTACGAGAGTCTCCTCGACACGTTTCGCCCCGGACACGCCGACTATGCGTACTGGCGCAAGTACGGTGTGCGCGATCCGCGCGGTGGCGGGCGCGCATCCGCGCGACTGACGGCGCCGATGGTTGCCGCGGGCGCAGTCGCGAAAAAATGGCTGCATTCGAACTACGGCACGCGCGTGCGCGGGTGCGTGCAGCAACTGGGTGAGATCGTCGTTCCGTTCGTCGCGTGGGAACTCGCCGAAACCAATGCCTTCTTCGCACCGAACGTCGAGATCGTGCCTCGGCTCGAATCCTTACTGGACGCATTGCGAAGGAGCGGCGATTCGTGCGGAGCGCGAATTCGCATCAACGCGACGTCCATGCCGGTCGGCCTCGGTGCGCCGTTGTACGACAAGTTGGACGCCCATATTGCCTACGCAATGATGGGTATCAATGCGGTGAAGGGCGTAGAGATCGGCTCGGGCTTCGGCGTCGTGACGGAAAAAGGAAGCGAACACGGCGACGAGCTTCTGCCGCAGGGGTTCGCCGCGAATCGATCTGGTGGAACGCTGGGCGGTATTTCCACCGGCCAGGACCTCGAGGTTTCGATCGCGCTGAAACCGACCTCAAGCATCCGCATCCCGCGCCGCTCGATCAATCGTCGCAACGAAGCAGTGACCGTCGAAACGCATGGCCGCCATGATCCCTGTGTGGGCGTGCGCGCCACGCCGATCGCCGAAGCGATGCTGGCGCTGGTCATCATGGACCATGCGCTGCTCCACCGCGCGCAAAACGCCGACGTGATGCACGAGGTGCCGCCGATCGCCGGCTCGGCCCGTTAATGTTGCCGAAGGTGAGCTGGCAGCCGTGGCGGCTCAGCTTTTTTTTCGCCGCATACCTTGCCACGGCCGGCGCGTTCGCACCGTACTTCCCGCTGTACCTGGAGCACCGCGGACTGAGCGGCGCGCAGATCGGCATCGTGATGGCCGTGGCGCAGGGCATGCGGATCTTCGGGCCCACGTTGTGGGGGTGGCTCGCAGACCGCGCGACGCAGCGCGTGCTGATCCTGCGTATGACCGCGCTGGCGACTGCAATCTGTTTCGCGCCGCTACTTGCCGGCGGCGGTTTCGGTTACGTGATCGCGGTGATGTTTGCGACCCATTTCTGCATGACCGCGCAGATTCCGATACTCGAAGCGATTACGGCGACGCGGCTGCGCGACGATCCGCAAGCAGCGGCACGCTATGGTCGCATGCGTGCGTGGGGCTCGGTCGGATTCATTCTGACCGTATTGTTGGCGGGCCCGCTGTTCGATGCGACGGGCATCGGTATCCAACCCTGGCTCGTTCTGCTGCTCCTCGCCGCCACCGCAATCGCAGGGTTGCTGGTGCGCGACGCGCCGCACGTAGTTCATACGCGAGAGCCCGTGTCGGTGCGCGCCCGGCTGGCAGAGCCGCGGGTGCGCTGGTTTTTCTTTTCTGCGGGGATGATGGTTTTCGCGCATAGCGCGATGTACACGTATCTGTCATTGCATCTGGCACAACTCGGCTACAGCAAGTCGGCGATCGGCGTGTTCTGGGTGTTGGGCATCGTGCTGGAAATCGGTTTCTTCTTCGTGCAAGGGCGGGTGTTCGCGCGCTTCGGCTTGTTCCATCTGCTGGCCGCGAGTTTTGCGCTGGCCGCGGTTCGGTTTGTATTGCTTGCCGAATTTGCGCATATTGTTGTGCTGCTTGTTCTGGCGCAGGTACTGCATGTTGCGACCTTCGCGGTGCATCACAGTGCATCGATTTTGACGATCCAGCGATGGTTCAGCGGCGGCGCTGCCGCACGCGGGCAGGCGCTTTACATCAGCTTCGGGTACGGTGTCGGAGGCACGGCAGGCAGTTTGCTTGCAGCATGGTTGTGGTCCGCCGTGAACCCTGCGGCCGCATTTCTGTCCAGCAGCGTAGCGGCGCTCGTGGGCTGGTGGGCCGTGCGCCGCTCGCATAAGCTGGACATGCAACAGATGCGGCTGGCAGGGGTGTGAATTCCGAATAGGAGAAACAAATGCAGAAGAATTTGCGTCGTCGTGCGGCCTGGTTCTCTTTCGTAGCCGCGCTCGCGATCACGGGCTGTGAGACCGTGCAGACAACGCGCGGCGGTGCGGTCGGCGTCGATCGCCCGCAGCGGATGGCGAGCTTCGTGTCGGCAGAGCAGGTCGATGCGGCCGCGCGACAACAGTACGCGCAGATCACCTCCGAGGCGGGCAAGAAAGGCCAGCTCAAT
>Ga0187892_10006040_pt1 | contig 18392 bp, 13 predicted proteins | sample MA1701073metaG_FD_139345 | JGI IMG/M metagenome (GOLD analysis project Ga0187892, IMG submission 139345) | Bio-ooze microbial communities from a basaltic lava cave in the Kipuka Kanohina Cave System on the Island of Hawaii, USA - MA170107-3 metaG ... | reverse complement strand
TCTGCGTGGCTGGCGTGTTCGAGCCGGGGATAGGACAAGGATTGTTGTGTCTGTTGAGAAACCGAACCCCGGCAGCACGGCCGAGTTGCGCGAAAATGACCCACACGAATCCCCGAAGACCCAGAAAATAATTGCGGGACCACTACCCTGCTCGTGCACGCCAATGCGCACCTGGCCCTGCCAGACGGTGTGGGTGTGCATTCGCGTCATGCCGGGCGCGCCCCCGCACCGGCGACCACGGCGGAAGTGGCCGGCTCGCGCAGTCGTTCGGGCCACCAGTAATTCACCCAGTTCTCGTCGTCCCAGACGTCCCGCAGATGCGGCAACACCTCCCGGCCGAAGAGATCGATATTCTCCAGGGTCAGCTCGTGGGGCATCGAGCCGATCTGCATGAGGACCATGAGGTTCCCCACGCGCAAGCCCTGGATGACCTCTTCCTTGAGCCGGTCCCGCACGGTGGCCGGGCTTCCGGCGATGACGTACCCCTTCTCCACGAAGTCTCGATAGCGGAGGCTCTTGGGATTCTCGGGCCGCCGCACCGGATTGGCCGTGCTGGCGACGAGGCTCCGGTAGTCCTGGTTTCCGGGCGGGGAGAACCACACCGGTGGCACGTGAAGGCACTTGTGGTAGAAGTACTCGACGTGGTGGGCGTACTTCTCCTCGGCGCGCGCGTCCGTCTCGGCCACGGCCACCAGCTGCAGCCGTCGAACCCGCTACGCGCCGCGTACAGGAGCTCGTCGAGGGTCCAGTTGTAGTACTGCCCGACTCGACGGGCGTCGGCCAGCTCCCACCACGGTGGGGTCACCCAGACCGACTCGTAGCGCTCCTCGAAGTCCGCCGGCAACTCTCGGTGCGGCATCAGGTGAAAGGCGCTGATCTTCATCGGAGCTCTCCTCGTGCCGGTCGTCTCGCTGGCGGTTGCGGGGGCCAGGGAATGACCGCCGGCGTGACCATCTCAATTGCGTCGCGGCGGCGCCTGATCGCTTCACGAACACGCATCGCGCGCCCTGCGTCCCCCTATCGGCGGCGGGGGAGAGCGAAGGCGATCACGTGGTCGCCGAGCTTGGTGGCGAGCTTGCCGTGACCGCCGGCGCAGCCGACCACGTACTGGGTGCCGTCGGCCTCGTAGGTCATGGGCGTGGCCTGGGCGCCGGCGGGCAGCGATGCTTTCCACAGGAGGGCGCCCGTCTCGACGTCGAAGGCGCGCAGGTGGTTGTCGCGGGTGGCGGCGATGAAGACGAGCCCGCCCGCCGTTGTCATGGGCCCGCCGAGGCTGATCGAGCCCCATTGCTCGGCCTCGGGATGCTCCTTGGGATCGAGCATGAAGCCGAGCGGCACCTCGAACTGGAGGGCGCCCGTCTTGAGGTTGACGGCGGCGAGCGTTCCCCACGGCGGCTTGGTGAACGGAAGCCCACCCCGCTCGAAGTTGAGCAGGTAGGTCCGCTGGAGGACGTAGGGCGTCTCGAGCATCGAGCCGATCTCGGCCTCGAGGCGGACGTTGGGCCCGGTCCGGGCGGGGGCCTCGGCGCGCGGGAAGAGCCGGACGATCGCGGCGAAGCGGTTCACCGCCCCCACCATGATGCCGCGCTCGGGGTCGTAGCTCAACCCGCCCCAGTTGAAGCCTCCCGCATTGCTCGGCGCCTCCACCGTGGCGGCCAGGCTCACCGGCGTGTACGGTCCCGCGGAGCGCAGCTCGGCGATGCGCTTCCGCGCCAGCTCGACGTCGGCCGCCGTGAGCCCCCAGGACTCGTCGGCCGTGACGCGCCGGAGACCGAAGGCGGGCAGGGTCGCTGGAAACGGCTGGGTGGGAGACGTTTCCTCGCCGGGCACGTCGGTCTGCGGGACAGGGCGCTCCTCGACCGGGAAGATCGGTGCGCCGGTCTCCCGATGGAGGACGAAGAGGTGTCCCGCCTTGGTGCCGACCACGACCGCGGGCACCTTGTTGCCTTCCCGCTCGAGGTCGATAAGCACCGGCTGCATCGGCACGTCGTAGTCCCACAGGTCGTGGTGGACGGTCTGGAAATACCAGACGAGCGTTCCCGTGGAAGCCCGGAGCGCGACCACGGAGTTGGCGAAAAGGTTCGCGCCCTTCCGCTGTCCGCCGTAGTAGTCGGGGCTCGGCGAGGTGGTCGGTAGGAACACGAGGTCGCGCTCCGGGTCCACGGAGATAGGCGGCCAAACGTTCGCGCTGCCTGTGCGGTGGGCGAGCGGTCCGTTCCAGGTCTCGTAGCCAGCATCGCCAGGCCGGAGTGGAATCGGATCCCAGCTCCACCGAACGGCGCCCGAGCGAGCGTCAAGGGCGCGCACGATGCCTCGCGGCGTCTCGACGGCGCGGTTGTCCCCGTAGGCGTTGCCGACGATGACGAGGTCTGAGACGACGGCAGGAGGCGACGTGATCTGGTACTGACCGTCCAGCGTGGCGCCGGCCCCTGGCTTCAAGTCGACAATGCCGCGCTCGCCGAAGCCCTCGACAGGCCTGCCGGTGGCGGCATCGAGCGCGATCAGCCGGCCGTCGAGGGTGCCGACGAAGAGGCGCCGGTACCCCGCCTCGCCCAGCTTCTTACCGGGATCGACCCACGTGGAAACCCCGCGCGAGGTCACCTCGGAGTAGTTGAGCTTGAGATCGAGCTTGGGATCGTAGATCCATCGCTCCGTGCCAGTGGCCGCGTCGAGGGCGATCACGCGGTTGGTCGGCGTGCTGAGGTAGAGCACCCCGTCCACCATGAGTGGCGTGGCTTCGAAGGCGGCCTTGGCGGCGAGAGCGGTGCCGGCGTAGGTCGCCAGCTCGCCCGTCCGATACGTCCAGGCGGGCACGAGCCGTCCGACGTTGACGCGATCGATCTGGGTGAGCGGCGAGTGGCGCATCCCGCCCGGATCCCGGCCATAGGAAGGCCATTCCCCGGCGAGAGGCTGAATCCCACTCGCGCGGCCCGCGAGCACGGTGCCCACGAGGGCTACGGCGAAGTAGAGCACGACGACGCGGGATATCACGACTCTCTCCCTCCCATAACGCTGGCTCGACGCGAGAGAAGCCTCACCCTCGCGCGACGTCGACGACTGTGCGCAGCAGGTCATGGCGAAGTTGGCGACGACACCCCTCACACCGAGACCGTCGACAGTGCCCCCGGATCTATCGGGCGAGCACCGCGCTGTACCGGTGACCCTCCGGATCGTACTTCATTCCGGTCCCTGTCTACTTCTCCGGATCGTAGCGGACGGTCTGCGGGCCGGCGATCACGTCGGCTGGCATTGATGGATCCTGGGCGGGTTCTCCACCCTGTCAGAGGCGCTCCGAGTAGCCTGCACGCCGCGAGTATCGCCCCGGCGTGCCCGCCCGATCCGCTGGTTGAGCCGGGTCTCGTAGGCCGCGGCTCACCAGCTTTCCAGCTCGGCCCGACGCCGGCCCGGATACACTCGTGGGCATGCGGCTTCAGCCCTGCGAGATCGCGGCCATCCGAGCGGCCGTGCGCGAGATCTTCGGCGAGGCAGCGACCGTCCGCGTCTTCGGCTCGCGGGTTCGAGATGATCTCACGGGAGGAGATCTCGACCTGCTCGTCGAGGTCGAACCGGGCCAGGCCTCGATCGCCAGCGAGCAGCGGCTCCGGGATCGGATCGCCCCTGCCGTCGGCGATCTCCGCACGGACATCCTCCTTCTTGAGCGCGGGGCCGCCTTGACTCCCATCCAGCGGATCGCGCTTCGCGACGGCGTCCCGCTGTGACGCCCGATGAAACAGCGCTCGCCGGACAAGCGCTGCGAGCGGCCGAGGGCTGTGCGCGGCGGCTGGCCCGCTCTCGGCGGACGCTCGCGGGGGCGTTTCCCCTTTCGGCGGCCACGGTCAATGCGCTGGATCCGGGCGTGGAGGATGCTCTCGACGCGTTTCTCAAGCGGTTCGAGCAGCTCGTCAATTCGATCCAGGACGAGCTGTTCAAGGTCGTGGCCCTCGTCGGGGACGAGGACCTCCGGGGGCTTTCCCGCCGCGAAGTGTCCGAGCTGATGGACCGCCTCGGCGTGCTTCCATCGGCCGCGACCTTCCGCGCGCTGGTTACCATCCGCAACCGGATCGCGCACGTGTATCCCGACGACACGGACCGTCAGGCCCGGAACCTGAACGAGGCCTACGATGCGGTGCCCGACCTCCTCGCCGCCTGGGAGTCCGTCCGGCGCTACCTCGAGGATCGGCTACCGCGATCCACGAGCTGAGTCCCCCGGAGTTGCGTGGGCCGCCGCACCTGAACCTCGGCGCTCCTTCGTCGTGAGAAACGTGAAAGTGCGACTCAGCAGGCAGGGCGGGCGAGGACGGCGGGATCGATCTTGCGCGTGAGGAGGCGACCGTCCGCCAGGGCGCCGAGCACCCGGCCCCGCTCGGCGACGACCTTGCCCCGCAGCAGGGTAGTGACGGGCCAGCCCTCGACCGGCCAGCCCTCCCAGGGGCTGTAGTCGCTCACGTGAAAGTCCTCGCGGGCGAGCGTCTTCTTGACCGTGGGGTCCAGGAGCACGAGGTCGGCGTCGCTACCGGGAGCGATGACTCCCTTTCGGGGATACAGGCCGAAGATCCGGGCGGCATTCGTCGCGGTGATGGCGGCGAAGCGCTCGAGCGACATCCCGCGGCGGACGACCCCTTCCGTCCAGGCGATGCCGAGCCGCGCCTCGGCGCCCGTGTTGCCGCCGGTGACGTTGTCGATGTCGCGGCCCGCGAGCTTGAGCTCGAGGCTGGTCGGATACTCATCGGTGGCCAGGGTGGACAACCCGTCGTGGACCAGGCCGCGCCAGAGCGCCTGCTGATCCTCGGGGAACTTCAGCGACGGATAGGTGTGGGCACAGAACCCGCGCGGTGTCGCGTAGTACTCGGCGTTGAAGCAGCAGTACTGGTGAAGCGTCTCGCCGTACACGGCCAGGCCCCGCGCCCGCGCCTCGGCGATCGTGTCGACACCCTCTTTCGCCGAGGTGTGCACGAAGTACACGGCCGCTCCCGTGGCCTCGGCCAGCGCCACCGTGCGACGGAAGGCGAGGAGCTCCGAGAGCTTGGTGTGGACCAGGTGGAGGTTGGCGCCTTCGGTGCGCTTGTCCTCGCGGAAGCGCTCGTAGTTGAACTGGACGAGGTCCTCGTCTTCCCCGTGCACCACCATGAGCCCGCCATGCTTGGCGGTGTTCTCCATGGCCAAGTGAATCCGGCCGAAGTCGAGGCGGTTGCCTGGGCGCTTCGGGTGGGGCGGCAACACGTTGGTCGTGAACACCTTGAAGCTCGGGAATCCCGCCTGGATGGCTTCCGGGATCTGGTCGAACACGCGCGGGGGAAGCATTCCGGCCAGGGTGATGTGGAACGCGTAGTCGACGTGGGAATTCCCCTTCCAGCGCGCGGCCCGCTGCTCGAGGGTCTGCTGGACGTCGCTGCCGGGACGGACGTAGCAGAAGTCGAGGTGCGTGGTGGTGCCGCCGCACGCCATGCCCCGCGTGTCCTCTTCGGGGCCGAGAGTGAGCGCGGGAGTATCGGGGTGCGACATGATGCTGTGAGCGAGATGCGCGTGGGGCTCGATGCCGCCCGGGGACACCACGAGCCCCGCGGCGTCGAGCACTCGGGCGCCGTCGGCGGGTAGCGTCCCCGGCGCGGCCACACTCGCAATGGTCTCTCCGGCGATTCCCACGTCCCAGCTTCCTGCACCGTGCGGCGTGATGACGGTGCCGTTCCGGATCACCAGGTCGAGCATGGCTCGGAGGCTAGCTCACGCGCAGAGCCCCGTCAATCACCCTCGGGCGCGCCTGGTGTCCACGAGGCTGGCGAATCGCTGGCCACCGCGCTTGACCAGCTCGTCATATCCCGCCGCTTCGGCGCCGCCCGTCCGCCACGTCTCGATGGCCTCGTTGAGGGTCTCGACGGCTCGCCGGGGCGGCAGCCCGATGCTCGCGGTGTTGACGTAGACACCCGCGGGTTCGAAATCCTTCGGCGCGGTTTCCCGACTCAGCAGACGGATCTCCTCCTCGATGCCAAGGCGTGGTCGCGTAGGCGAGAGGCCGATCCTGCCAGAGCGCACCGGAGAGGTCAAACCCGCGCCGCGTGACGCCTCGAGACTCCTCGAGACTCCGGTTTGACTTGTCCCGCGCGCTCTGACAGGATCGGCGCGAGATGCCACGGTTCGTGCGCGCTGTGACACGGGCACCCAGGGCCGCCGGGTCCGAGAACAGCCGTTATGTTACTTACGCGCCAACCAGAAATTCTGGAAGTCGCTCGGCGGCTCCTAAGCCGCTCGGCCATCAGCCAACCTGGCCCACGTCGGGATAGAGGTGATCCATGGCTTACGCTGATTCCCGCGCGGAGACTCCGCGAGGACCTGGCCGCGCCCTGCGGCTCATCTTCTCCTACAAGGGTAATCGAGCGAGGCTCGAATCGCAGCAGGCCGTCGAGATGATGGTCCCGCCCTCGCACCCGACACACGACTACGGCAAACAGTCGGGATTCTGGTTTGAGCTGCGCGACGCGAAGGATCGCGTGCTCTATCGGCGCGCGATGCACGATCCGATCCAGACGGAGATGGAGGCGCCCTCGGGCGATCCGAAGCGGCCGTTCACCCGGGTGCCGGTGCAGGACCCGCAAGGGACGTTCGCGATCCTCGTGCCGGCGCTCGAAGCGGCCCATTCCGTGCTCGTCTGCGCCAGCCCGTCCGATGCGCGCGCCACGGCGGCCAAGGAGATCGTGCGCGTATCCCTCACGCCAGATGGCGACAAGGACGACACCGGCGGGCGCACCCGAAAAAAGGGGAAGAAGTAAATGGGAACCTCGGATGGGACGGTGATCGGAACGACAAAGATCGCCGGCTCCGGTCCCGCGGCGGCGCGGTGGAACCTCGTCCTCCTCAGCGACGGGTATCGTGCCAGCGAGATGGCCCAGTACGCCACGGACGCCGACAACTTCGTGGCCCACCTCTTCACCACGCCACCCTTCAGCGACAATGCCTTCTTCGGCGCGCGCTATTCGGACGCGATCAACGTCTGGCGCGTCGACGTCTCATCGACGGACAGTGGCGCCGATGATCCCGTGACCTGTGGCGGCACCGGCGCAAGTCCTGCGACGTACTTCGACGCGTCGTTCTGCAACCGCGGCATAAAACGGCTGCTGCTGGTCAACAACACGACGGCGACCAATGTCGCCAACGCCCAGGTGCCGCAGTGGCACATGATCATGGCGATGGTCAACACGCCGATCTATGGCGGCGGCGGAGGCGCCGTCGCCACCTTCTCGATGGCGCCCGGCGCGAACGAGATCGGTGTCCACGAGATGGGCCACACGGCCTTCGGGCTAGCCGACGAGTACGAGTATTGGGCGGGCTGCGGCGTCGACACCAACCGGAACAACCACCCCGCCGTCGAGCCGGTCGAGCCCAACGTGACGATCGACAGCAATCGCGCCACCATCAAGTGGGGCTCGCTGATCGATGCCGCGACGCCGATGCCCACCACCTCGAACCCCAATTGCGCGAACTGCGACTCCCAGCCGAGCCCGGTGCCTGCCGCGACGGTCGGGGCCTTCGAAGGCGCTCACTACTATCACTGTGACGCCTTCCGCCCCGAATACGACTGCAAGATGCGCGCGCTCAATCACGATTTCTGCGCCGTCTGCCGAGGCGTCATCAGGAGCACGCTGTGGCCCTTCGTGCCGAAGCGGCGCATTCCCGAGTGGGACGAGGGTATCTGGGACAGGATCTTCGAATTCGACTGGGTTTCCGATCCCGTGCCGTGGGACGTCTTCCGCCTGCTCGAGGTGCTCCGGCGCAGCCGCGGCCGCAGCCAGCCCGCCCTGCGCGACGAGCTGAGCGAGTTGCTGACGCGCATCGATCAGATGGATGTCGGCCAGCTGCGCACGACGCTGCTTCGCGTGAAGGCGAGCATGGCGCGCCTCGATGCCGCCTCGAAGATGATCGAAGCAAAGATCGCGGAAGGGCTAAGTGCGGGACCAGGCGCCTAAGGCCAGGGTCCTGCTCGTCGGGTACGAGGATCAGGACAATCTCGGCCTGCGCTACCTGTCGAGCCGCCTGAAGGGCGCCGGGCATGCGGTGCGCCTCGTCGCCGTTTCGGGCGGCCCGGAACCGGTGATCGAGGCCGTCCGCGCGCTCGATCCGGACATCGTCGGGTTCTCGCTGATCTTCCAATATCTCGTACCGCAGTTCGCGTCGTTGATCTCGCGGCTGCGCGGCGAAGGCGTGACTTCGCATTTCACGATCGGCGGCCATTACGCCTCGTTCGAACCGCGGCTGCTCTTCGAATCCATCCCGCAGCTCGACTCGATCGTCCGTTGGGAAGGGGAGGATACCCTGCTCGATCTGGCCGAATGCATTGCCGTTGGCCGCGACTGGCGCGACGTCCTCGGGATTGCGTTCAAGGGCGAGCGGGACATAGAATTCACCGCGCCGCGACCCGGGTTGAGGAACCTCGACGAGCTGCCCTGGCCGGATCGCGACGATATCGACTACCGCGCGCAGCAGCTGCCGACCGCCTCGGTCCTGGGTGGGCGCGGCTGCCCCTGGCGCTGCTCGTTCTGCTCGATCATCACCTTCTATGAAGGCAACGGGACGAAAGGGCGCCGGCGGCGCGATCCGGCGACCGTCGTCGACGAGCTCGAGTACCTGCACCGCGAGCGCGGCGTGAGACTGATCCTCTGGCAGGACGATGATTTTCTGGCCGGTGGAAGCGGTGCAGTCAGGTGGGCGCACGCGATTGCCGATGAATGCGTCCGGCGCGAGCTAGACCGTGGCTTACGCTGGAAGATCTCGTGCCGGTCGGATGAGGTCAGCCGCGAGAGCCTCGAGCCGCTGGTGGCCGCGGGGTTGACGCACGTCTACATGGGCGTCGAATCAGGTGATCCGGACGATCTGAAGCATCTCAACAAGCTCTTGCGTCCGGAGGTGCATCTTCGCGCCGGCGCGATCCTGCGCGAGCTCGGGCTCTCGTTCGATTTCGGCTTCATGCTGTTCCAGCCGTGGTCGACCCTTGCCACGGTCAGGAACAACCTGCATTTCCTTCGCGAGTTCGCCGGCGATGGCGCGACGCCGATCGCCTTCTGCCGCACGCTGCCCTACGCCGGCACGCCCATCGAGGAGAAGCTGAAGGCGGAGGGACGCGTGCGTGAGCGGGACTTTCACGCGGACTACCAGTTCCTCGACGCCCGGCTCGATCTCTTCTACGACTGGACGCTCAGCGCCTTTGCCGACCGGAACCATTCCGCTTCAGGGACTGCGAATCTGCTGCGGCGGCTCCTTTTCGATGCGAAGCTGAATTTGGCGGCAGGACGGCTCGACCCGCAGGTTACCGCCCGCGTTCAGCAGCTGTCCGCCATCTCGAACCAGCTGCTGCTCGACACCGCCGAGATGGCCCTGGATCACCTAGAGTCGGGCGCCGCGGTGGACGCCAATGACGAGACGCTCGCCATGCTCGAGGCCCACCACGCGTCCGAAGACGAGCGGCTCCGCGCGGACCTCAAGAGCCTCACAAGCCTGACCGAACGGTGCGCCGCCTAGTCTGAACAGCGCGGACGCATTTCGGCCGACCGATTGCACGCGTGGCGGCATCTCGGCCCCGACCGCGGGGACCTCGACAAGCGAGGCGCAGACGTCGCTCGATACGGAGCACCGGCGGGGTTCCCGAGACCAGGAGGAATGATGGACTTCTTCGAGGTGGCCACCACCCAGCGCGCGATGCGGCGTCTCAAGCCCGATCCTATCCCCGATTCGCTGATTCGCCAGATTCTCGACGCCGCCGTCTGCGCGCCGAGCGGCGGCAACCGCCAGAGCTGGAGCTTTCTCGTGATCCGTGACCCGACGATGCGGACCCGACTCGGCGAGATCTACCGCGAGGCGTTCGGAGAGCTGCAGACGATCCCGTATTACCGCGACGCGGCGCTGGCTCCGCCCGACAGCCCGACTGGCCGGCTGCTGGCCTCCGCCCGGCATCTCGCCGAGCATCTGGCCGAGGCTCCGGTGCTTATCGTGGCCTGCATCGCCACCGACGGCGCCAAGCCGACGCTCGCCACGGGCGCCTCCATTTACCCCGCCATCCAGAACCTGATGCTGGCGGCGCGGGCGCTCGGGATCGGAAGCTGCCTGACGACGGTCCACCGGTTCCGGGAGCAGAAAGTGCGTGAGCTGCTCGGCGTCCCGGCCGATGTCGAGACCGCCGCGCTGATCCCGCTCGGCTATCCCCTCGGCAAGTTCGGGCGTCCGCCGCGCCGGCCGCTCGCCGAGGTGACGTTCGTGGATCGCTGGGGTCAATCACCGGGCTGGTAGCCCGCGCTTGCGTCAAGACAACCGCTCCACGCCCGGAGGGGCTGGTACGTGGGCTCCTTGACGTGCCCTTGTTTCTGACTAGCATCGCGGTCAGGCAGACCATCTGGCCATCTCCGCTCGCGAGGAGACTGTGTGGGCGCTGTGCCATCGGCTGATCCCTGGGAGACCGCGTCCCCACGTGCCGCGCTTCCCACTTGGGGATCTTATGTGAAGTTCGCGGCGGGGCTTGGCCCGGTCCCCCGGGCGACCCCTGTGGCGGAGGCCCGGCCTTCTCCAGGACCACGTTAACGATGGCTGCGCTCTTGACGGCCGTGGGCTCGTCGGCTCAGAATCACTTCTGATGGTTCGACCTTCATCTACCGCGTGCCATCGGCGCGCGCGGCGCTGGTTCGTCGGCGCGTCGGTTCTTCTGGTCGCGATCCAAGTGGTCCTGATCCCTGTCCCTCGCGTGGACAACCATCTACTCAGCTCTGATGCCGGCTATTACTACGCGTATATGCGCTCCGCCCTCCTCGACGGCGATCTGGATGTCCGGAACGACATCGAGCTATACAACTCGCGGATGAGCGAGGAGAACCCGAACCGCCTGACGGTGTCGTACGGGTTCTCGGTCGGTCCGGGCCTCCTGTGGTCCCCCTTCTTCGCCTTGAGTCATGGCGTGGTCCTGCTGCTCCGCGCGCTGGGGGCACCGATCTCCGCCGACGGCTTTTCCTATTTCGAGGAGGCTGTGGTCTGCGTTGCGAGCGCCCTCTACGCGATGCTCGGCCTCTTCCTCGTCTATCGGTGGCTCTTGGGTCTCGTACCCGGTTGGGTCGCGCTCCTCGCGGCGTTCTCGGTGTTCGCGGGCTCCTCCGCCCTCTACTACGCGGTCTTTGAGCCCTCCATGAGCCATACGCTCGAGCTCTTCTCCGTGGGACTCTTTGTGTGGATCCTCCTCGCCAGACCCGATACCGGGCTCGCGGGCTGGCTCGCGGTGGGAACGGCCGCGGGCCTGATGACAATCGTCCGGTGGCAGAACGGCGTGTTCCTGATCCTCCTGCTCCTGAGGTTTTTCCGGGACTGGCCCGGCCGCGGCGGGCGGGGCGTCGTTGCCGCGGTCTTCGCGAGGACGGGCGCAGCCGCGATCGGCTTCGTCCCGCTCGTGATGCTCCAGATCGTGTTCTGGCGGCTCACCCTTGGGCAGTACCTCACCGTCCCGCAAGGTACGCATTACCTGAACGTTTCGGCCCCGCACATCGTTGACGTGCTCCTCTCGACCCGCCACGGGCTTTTCTTGTGGACCCCTATCACCCTCCTGGGGATGGTGGGGTTACTCTTCGTCAGAGACAGGAAACTCGCGGCCTTCCTGTTGGCGGCCTTCGCGCTGGACCTGTACATCTCGAGCGTGGTCCTAGACTGGTCCGGGCACGCCTCCTACGGCATCCGTCGGCTGGTTGGAGCGACGCCAGTCTTCGCGCTGGGCTTCGCCGCGCTCGTCGATCGGCTGACTACGGCGGCTGCGAGACGGGTGATCGCCGCCCTCACCGGGCTCGCCATCCTCTGGAACTTCGCCTTCATCGTTCAGTACCGTCTCGGGCTCATCCCGACGGATGATTACCTGACGGCCCGTCAGATCATCACGGAGAAGTTTTCCCTGCCAAGGACGATGGTGCAGCGGCTGTTCCGGTAAGCGCGCGGCCGGACCCCCGCGCTGGCCCGGGCGTCGGACTCCCTGTGCGAAGCGGTCTTGCGTACGCGGCCGGGCTCGCGGACAGCCTGATGGGCGGCCCGGACCGTAGTAGGGTCGAGGGGTCGAGGACTGGCGCGGTACCGTACACTGGCTGTGCGGCTGCCGCACAGCGACCGAGCGATCCTGGAGGACCGAAAGCTACTCGACTCTGTGCTGAATCCTGCGCATCCCGTGGGCAGACATCACGCGACGCTGTTCGACCAGCTCCTCGGGATCACACACGGTGGGATTCCGTCGGGCTCGGAACGATAGGGACGCCGAGGGCGACGGATCTGGCGAAGGGGGCGTGGCCTTCGCGGTCTACCGACGACCTTCATGCCCGAGCTGATGCGGAAGGACGCCGGCCTGGCTCTCGACCTCGCCCGGTCGGTGAAGGTGCCGGCGCCGATGCCGATGTTGGAGGAGACCAAGCGGAGGACCTACGACGAGGCGGCGGACGCCGGCTGGGGCACAGAGAACAGTCTCCCACGTGATCGAGAAGCGGACCGGCCGCCGCCTCTTGGACATGTAGGCCGCGGGCGGGGAGCTTTCGGCCGAAGGACTCGACCGCTTCAAACCGCATGCTTGCATGATCCGCCAGGCGCTGGCGGGGCGCCCCCGCGGCTACCGCCTGGCCAAGGGTCTCGGACCTCAGGCGAGCTCCGGCATGGCGCGGCAGCGCCGTCGAGCAGTGGTGCTCGGCTTTCTGGAGGCAGTGTGAACTCATGTCCTGAGCGGTTAGCTGACGTGAGGGACGCGTGACCGCGCCTCCCGGCCGGTGGTGGCGCTCCTCGAGCGTTTTACTTGTTCTCTTCGTGGCGCTGCAGTTGCCCTTTCTGTTCCAGCCGATCGGAGGGGTCCATAAGTGGCGCCAGGCTGACACCGCGGCGGTGGCGCGACACTTCGCCGTCACCAATGCCGACATCCGCTTCCCGCGTGTCGACGTGCGCGTGGGCGTCGAGAGCGACGCGACGGGCATTACCGGCATGGAGTTTCCGTTGTACCAGTGGTTGGTTGCGTTGCCGATGCGTGCCTCTGGCAGCGACGCTGACGGCATCGGCAAGGTGGTGGCGCTTCTTTTCGCCGTGGTCGCGTGGGTGGCCCTGTCACGGCTCATGGTGCGTGAACTGAGTTTGGAGCCGTGGCCAGTTCACTTCGCCCTCGCCGAGAGTACGCTGCTGTTCGTATACGCGTCACGGGTCATGCCGGAAACCACCGCTCTGGCGGCCGCGGTGGTGGGCGTCGAGCGCACCACGGAGCGGTGGCGCAAGCGCAGCCCCGCCATTCTGGTCCACGCCACAGCGGCGTTCGCTGTCGCAGCCCTGGTCCGCCCCTACGCGACCTTCTTGGGCTTGCCGCTGGCGGTGGCCAGCGTGCGGGCGTGGAGCTCGGGTGAAGGCACCCGCGCGGTCCAGGCTTTCGCCGCTGGCGCGCTGGCCCTCATACCGGCCGCCGTTTGGTACGGGTGGTGGTCGCCGCGCTTGGTGCGTGTGTACCGCACGGACTACTTCTTCGTCGGCAATCCGATCTGCGATGTCATCGCCGGCATGGCCCACATCCAGTTTTGGGCCGACCTTGGGAAGGTCTTGGCCCAGGACTACGCGGGGTGGGCGGCGCTGCCGGTCGCAGCCGTGGGCTTGTGGCGAGTGCCGCGGGTGGCCTCCGCGGCGCGCGAACCGTGGTTGGCCTGGACGTACTTGGCCGGTGTGCCGGCCTTGACCCTGCCGGCGCTCCTTGTCGTGATCGGTCACCACTTCCGGCCGCACCGCTACTACCTGCTTGCCCTCCTGCCGTGCGCGATCGCGCTGATCGCGATAGGGTTGCAGGATCTCGCGAGGCGCCGCGCTCGCGCCTTGCCATGGGTGGGCTCTGCGTTGCTAGTAGCGAACTTCGCCGCGCACGTGCACGTCTACCGTGGCGACCGCGAGTACCGTCGCTTCGACTCGGTGAGGTCGCAGGTGGCGGCGTCGGTCCGTCCGGGCGACCCCGTCGTGATTCAGGAAGGCGGCGCGTTCGCGTTCACCCTCCACCCCCTTCGGCTCACCGGCTGGGTGGTCGATCGAGCGCGTCTCGACGACCCGGACTGGCTGGAGGATATGGCCCGCCGGCGCGGGGTGCGGTGGGTGCTCCCGCTGGAGGAGGGCAGTTATCGTTTGGAATCGCTCACCGTGCGGGTGAATCGCCTCCGTTCGCCGTCGGGTGTCCAACCGCGGCCGCTGGACCCATTGCCCGGTCGGATCAGCTGAGCCACGGCTCCGGGACGTAACGTGCAGTCCCTCCGCTTCACATTGGGAACGACCTGAGCGAAGCTGAGTCGTGTGCGTTGCGGTGGGTCCGGTGGCCACGCTGGTAGCCTTGAGGTCGCAACTGTGACCGCGCTGCTCGACCACGACGCGCGCGAGCGGATCCGGACGTCGCTCGACGAGACGATTCTCGTGGAAGCGGCGGCGGGGACCGGCAAGACGAGCGAGCTGGTCCGGCGTCTCATCAACATCCTCGCCGAAGGGCGGGGGACCGTGCAGACCATCGCGGCCCTGACCTTTACCGAGAAGGCGGCGGGCGAGTTGAAGCTCCGGCTTCGGGCTAGCCTGGAGGAGGCGCGGCGCAGCGCCGGGGCGGGCTCGCCGCGCCACGCGAACCTCGAACGGGCGGTGGCGCACCTCGAGGAGGCGCGCATCAGCACGATCCACGGCTTCTGCAACGACCTGCTTCACGAGCGGCCGGTCGAAGCGCGGGTCGATCCGCGGTTCACGGTGCTCTCCGAGGCCGAGGCGGAGCGGCTCTACGGCCAGGCGTTCGATCGGTGGCTCGAGGAGCAGCTCGAGGCCCCGCCCGAGGGGCTCCGGCGCGCCCTCCTGCGCCAGCCGGGGTCCGGCCGCGACCGGAGCGCAGTGGACCGGCTTCGCGACGCCGGCTGGACCCTCGCGGGCTGGCGAGATCTGCGGGCACCGTGGCGTCGCCCGCCCATCGCGCGTGCGGCGCGGATCGACGCGCTCGTCGAGCGCGTGCACGGCCTCGCGGCGCAGCTCCGGACCTGCTCGAACCCGGACGACGGGCTCTATCGTGATTTATGGCGGGCGCGCCGGCTCAGCGCGGACATCGGAACGGGCGGGGGAACGGGCGGGGGAACGGGCGGGCGAACGGGCGTCGGAACGAGTGGGGGAACGGGCGGGGCGGGTCAAGCCCGTGACCACGACGCGCTGGAGGCGAGGCTCGTCGAGCTGCAGGGCGATCGGTACTTTCGCCAGGCCCGACGGGGATCCGATCGGAGCTATCGAGGCGCCGTCGGGCGCGGCGAGATTCTCGACGCGCACGCGCAGCTCGTCGCCGAGCTCGAGCCGTTCACCCGCGAGGTCAACGCGGACCTCTCGGCGCCGCTCCAGCAGGAGTTGCTCGAGACCGTCGAGCGGTACGAAACGCTCAAGGCGCGGGCCGGCGCCGTGGACTTCCTGGACCTCCTGCTCAGGACGCGGGACCTCCTGCGGGACCGCAGCGACGTGCGCGCGGAGCTGCAGCGCCGGCTCATGCACATCTTCGTCGACGAGTTCCAGGACACCGATCCGCTGCAAGCCGAGATCCTGCTCTTGCTCGCCTCGGCGGATCCCGCGGTGAGCCGCTGGCGCGAAGTCACCCCGGCGCCCGGCAAGCTCTTCATCGTCGGCGATCCCAAGCAGTCGATCTACCGGTTCCGCCGCGCGGACGTGGGCGTCTATCAGGAGGTCAAGGCGTTGCTCGAGGAGCGCGGGGCGGTGTGCCTGCGGCTGACGACGAGCTTCCGGGCCGTGCCGCCGATCCAGGCCCTGGTGAACGCAGCTTTCGCCCCGATCATGACCGAGGATCGCCAGGCGCTTCAGGCGAATTACGTCCCGCTCGCGCACTACCGCGAGGCGCTTCCCGGACAGCCGAGCGTCGTGGCGCTTCCCGTTCCCCGCCCGTATAGCCGCGACCGGGTCATCGGAGCCGAGATCGAGCGGTCACTGCCCGATGCCGTCGGGGCCTTCGTCCACTGGCTGCTGGCCGAGAGCGGGTGGAAGGTCACCGAGCGGGACCGACCCGGCGAGCCGCTGCCGGTGGCGCCGCGCCACGTCTGTCTGCTCTTCCGGCGCTTCTCGAGCTGGGGGAGCGACGTCACCCGGCCGTACGTCGAGGCGTTCGAGGCGCGCAAGATCCCGCACCTCCTGGTCGGCGGGAAGTCCTTCCACGTGCGCGAAGAAGTCGAGAGCCTGCGGACAGCGCTGACGGCCGTGGAATGGCCGGACGACGTGCTGTCGGTCTACGCCACGCTCAAGGGCCCGCTGTTTGCGATCGGCGACGAGGAGCTGCTGGAGTATCGGCAGCGGGTCGGACGGCTGCACCCCTACCGGGTGCTCGGGGCGAGCGAGGGGGATCCTCTTCCGGAGGGCCTCGTCCCGGTCACGCAGGCCCTGTCGCTCTTGCGCGAGCTGCATCGCCTCCGGAACCGCCGCCCGGTGGAGCAGACCGTGGCGACGCTGCTCACGACGACGCGCGCCCACGCGGGGTTCGTGCTGCGGCCGTGGGGCGAGCAGGCGCTCGCCAATCTCCTGCGCGTCACCGAGCTGGCCCGGACCTACGAGGCGTCGGGCGGGATCTCGTTTCGCGGGTTCGTCGAGCAGCTCCGGGCGGAGGCCGAGGGGGAAGCGCCGGAGGCGCCGATCGTGGAGGAGGCGAGCGAGGGCGTGCGCATCATGACTGTGCACCGAGCCAAGGGGCTCGAGTTTCCGGTCGTGATCCTCGCCGATATTACAGCGAGCATCGCGTCCTGGCGGGCCAGCAGGCACGTCGACGCCGAGCGGGGGCTCTGCGCGCTCCCGCTGGCCGGCTGCGCGCCGTGGGATCTCCTCGAGCGCGAGGCAGACGAGCTGGCGCGCGACCACGCCGAGGGAGTGCGGGTCGCCTATGTCGCGGCGACACGGGCGCGCGATCTGCTCGTGGTCCCGGCGGTCGGCGACGCCGGCGCGGCGACCGCCGGCAAGGCGGAGGGCCGCGGCAACACGGAGCGTGGCGGTGATACATCACGCGAGAGCTGGATCGGGCCGGTGCAGGCGGTGGTCTATCCGCCGGTCGCTGCATGTCGCGCCGCGGGTCCGGCGCTCGGGTGTCCCGACTTCGCGAACGACAGCGTGCTCGAGCGACCGGATGGGGCGGAGCCCGGCCCCGACAACGTGCGCCCGGGCCTCCACGCGCTCGCGTCTCCATCGGGCGAGCCGTACGAGGTCGTCTGGTGGGATCCGCGCCGACTTTCGCTCGATGCGCGACCGACCTTCGGGATCCGCCGCCAGGAGCTGATCGAGGCTCCGGAGCCGGAGGTCGTCAGGGCGGACCGGGCGCGGTACGAGGCCTGGCAGGCGGCGCGGCGACAGGCGCAGGCGCAGGGGGCGCGACCGAGCCTCGTCGTCCAGCCGGTCACCGAGTGGACGAGGCGAGCGCCGGCCACCGACACGCCATTGTCACCGGTGCCGGTTGAACTCGTCGAGGTCGGGCCGCCGCGTCTGGTGAATCTCGTCGACGGCGCCCTCCCGATCCCGGCGGCCGGCGCCGATCCCGGATCGGCCGCGAGCCGGCCGGCCGGACCGCGCTTCGGCACCCTCGTGCACGCCGTCCTCGCGACGGTCGCCCTGGACGCGACGCCCGCGCAGGTCGCCGAGGCCGTGAATCTTCAGGCCCGTATCCTCGGCGCGCCCGTGGAGGAGATCGATGCAGCCCGCGACGTGGTCGCGGCCGCGCTCGCGCATCCGCTGATGGAACGGGCGCGCGAGGCCTGGCGGGCCGGCCGGTGCCGGCGCGAGACGCCGATCGCATGCGTGGACGCCGACGGGTCGCTCCTGGAAGGCGTGCTCGACCTCGCCTTCGAGGATGACGAGGGCTGGACCGTCGTCGACTTCAAGACCGAGGCCGAGATCGGCCCCGCTCTCCCGCGCTACCGCCGCCAGGTCGGCCTCTACGCCGCCGTCGTGGCCCATGCCACGGGCCGGGACGCCAAGGGAATCTTGATGCGTCTGTAGCTACGCTGGGTCGCGGTCGGGACGCCTGATCCCCAGGCGCTGCATGCGGCCGCGCAGGGTGTTGGGGTGCAGGCCCAGGATTCGGGCCGCGCCGTTCGCCCCTTCGATCAGCCAGCCGGTCTGCTCGAGGACGGCGCGGATGTGTGTCCGCTCGACCTCCTTCAGGGTCGCGGTCTTGACCCGCCCGACGGCGGGCGGCGCAAGCTCTGGCGTCGTCGGCTCAGAAGTCCCGGGGCCGTCGCTTCGTCCATCCCCGCCCCCTGACACCCTGACATGCGGCCACACTTGACACCGCGGGTCACGTATGCGATTAAAGAGGCGTGTGGCTCTTCGGCCGGTGGTTCGGACCGGACGTGGTGCAACGTGTCGCGGCCACGGTGGCCGAGGAG
>Ga0187892_10006038_pt1 | contig 18400 bp, 20 predicted proteins | sample MA1701073metaG_FD_139345 | JGI IMG/M metagenome (GOLD analysis project Ga0187892, IMG submission 139345) | Bio-ooze microbial communities from a basaltic lava cave in the Kipuka Kanohina Cave System on the Island of Hawaii, USA - MA170107-3 metaG ... | reverse complement strand
TACCGGCCCTCGCACGCGGACTACACCTACGAGGCGAAGTACGGCGTGCGCAACTGGCAGGGCGGCGGGCGCGCCAGCGCGCGCGAGACGATCGGCCGCGTCGCCGCGGGCGCAGTCGCGCGCAAGCTGCTGCGCGCGTTCGGCTGCGGCGAGATCGTCGCCTTCGTGTCGCAGGTGCACGCGGTCGAGGCCAAGTGCGACGCGCTCGCGGTCACGCGCGAGCAGGTCGAGGCCTCGATCACGCGCTGCCCGGATCCGGTCGCCGCCGAGGAGATGATCCGCCGCATCGACGACGCGCGCCGCGCCGGCGATTCGCTGGGCGGGGTGGTGACCTGCGTCGCGCACGGCGTGCCCGCGGGCCTCGGCGAGCCGGTGTTCGAGAAGCTCGACGCCGAGCTCGCGCGCGCGCTGCTCTCGCTGCCCGCCTGCAAGGGCTTCGAGATCGGCTCCGGCTTCGCCGGCACGCGCCTCACCGGCAGCGAGCACAACGACGCGTTCTTCGTCGAGGACGGGCGCGTGCGCACGCGCACGAACCGCTCGGGCGGCGTGCAGGGCGGGATCTCGAACGGCGAGCCGATCGTGCTGCGCGCCGCGTTCAAGCCGACCGCGACCATCCGCAAGGAGCAGGAGACCGTGAACTCGAGCCACGAGCGCGTGCTGCTCGAGGCCCAGGGCCGCCACGACCCGTGCGTGCTGCCGCGCGCGGTGCCGATGGTCGAGGCGATGGTGGCGCTGGTGCTCTGCGACCACCTCCTGCGCCAGCGCGCGACCGCGCCGCCAGCGGAAGGCTTCAGCCGCTAGCGGCGACGGCCGATTTTTCGGCCATGCTGTTCGATCTCGTTGCGCTCGGGATCCTGGCGGTGTTCATGGCGCTCGGCGCGTGGCGCGGCTCGCTCGCGGGCTTCCTGCGCCTGGCGACGCTGTTCTGTGCCTACGCCGCGGGCCTGGTCGTGGCCACCAAGCTCGCGGCGCTGGTCGCGCTGTTCGCCGGCCTGTCGCAGATCGCGGCCGGCGCGCTGTCGGGCTCGGCGGCCTTCCTGCTGGTCTACGTGATCGGGAGCGTCAGCTCGGCGATCCTGATCCGGCACGAGCGCAACCGGCGCGGCGACTTCCCGCGCGGCGGCTTCGACCGGCTGGGCGGCGCGTTCTTCGGCGCGGGCCAGGCGGTGCTCGCGCTGCTCCTGCTCGGGGTGCTCGGCAGCTTCCTCGAAGCCGCGAGCACCGCGGGCGTGGTGCCGGGCGGCGCGGCCGGCAGCGCCGCGGCCGGTGCGAGTGACTCGTACCTGGTCGGCAGCGCGCGGCGCGTGGTCGCGGCGGGCGTCTCCGCCGCGGTGGGCAAGAAGCCGGGCGGCGGGCTCGCGGTGAAGCTCGCCTCGAATCCCGGCGCCGCAGTCGCCTCCGCGCAGGCGCTGCTCCTCCACCCGCGCATGGTGGCGCTGCAGGAGGACGCGCTGTTCTGGCAGTACGTCTCGACCGGCGAGGTGAACCTGGCGCTCGATCGCTCGAGCTTCAGCGCGATCCGCCACGACGCGCACCTGCGCGGCCAGCTCGCCAACCTGGGCGTGGTCGGCGAGTCCGCGCGCAACGACGTCGACGCCTTCCGCGCCGAGATCGAGGCGATACTGCTCGAGGTCGCCCCGCGCATCCAGGCGATCCGCAACGACCCCGCGCTGGCCCAGCTCGCGGCCAAGCCCGAGGTCCAGGCCGCGATCGAGCGGGGCGACACGCTCGCCCTGGTCGCCGACCCCGACTTCCGCAAGCTGGTCGATCGCGCGCTGCGCGCGACCGAGCAGGCCCGGTCGAACTGATTTTCCTCGGCTGAACGTCACGCAACGCCCGCGGCTTCCGACTTACACTTGTCCGTGCGGGGCGGGTCGTGAGGCGAGGAATGCGACGATCCGTGCGCACCATCACGCTGTGCACCCTGTTGGCGCTGGCCGAGCTCGCCTCCGCGCAGCTCCCCGTCACGCGCATCGTGGTCGATCCCGCCTCCCCGCCCGAGCCCTGGGCAAAGCAGTTCGGCGATCTCGACCGCGACGGCTACGCGGATCTGATCGTCGGCGCCGCGAGTCAGGGGGTGGTCTGGTACCGCTACCTGCCCGCCTCCGGGACGTTCTCCAAGCACACGCTCAGCTACTCGTCGTTCACCGAGAGCGGCAGCGCCGTCGGCGATCTCAGCGGCGACGGCTTCGTCGACGTGCTGATCGGCGGCTTCTGGTACCAGAACCCGGGCGCGGGCGGGTCGGTCACGGCGCCTTGGTCCGGGAGCAACGCGTTCGGCAGCAACCACGACTCGCGCATCGCGGACATCGACCGCGACGGCCGGCTCGACGTCGCGGTGCGCTCCGAAGCCAGCACCGGGGTGAACGTGTACTTCCAGAACAGCCCCACGAGCTGGAGTTCGATCGCGGTGAACCCCGGCTTCGGCCTGAACGGCCTCGACCTGGTCGACGTCGATCGCGACGGCTGGCTCGACGTCGTGACTCCCGGCCGCTGGCTGCGGAATCCCGGCTCGCGCACCGGCACCTGGACGACGTACACGTTCGGCACCTGGGGCGCCTACGCGGCGATCGACCACGGCGACGTGAACGGCGACGGCCGGGTCGACCTCGCGCTCTCGGAGTCCGAGCTCGACAACGGCAAGGTGTCGTGGTTCGAAGCGCCCGCGGACCCGACGCAGACCAGCGCGTGGCTCGAGCACCCGGTCGACGCGGGCCTCCACCACGCGCACACGATCTACGTGCGCGACATGGATCTCGACGGCCGTCCGGATCTGCTGGTCTCCGAGTACACCGGAGCGGGACGCCTGATCTTCTACCGCAGCCTCTCGTCGGGAAGCTCGTGGCAGGCACAGACGCTCGGCACGCCCGCACTGCACAACGCGTCGGTGGCCGACTTCGATCTCGACGGCGACATCGACGTGTTCGGCGCGCGCGCGTTCGGCGTGAACCCGGTCGAGCTGTGGCGCAACGACCTCGACTCCCCCGCCCCCCCGATCCCGGTGTTCCCGTACGAGGACTCGGCCCGACATCCGCGTTGGCGCGACGGGCGAGCGAGGGCCGCCCCCGACATCGGACCGCGGGCCGATGTCCCGCGGTGGAGCCCGCAAGCGGCGAAGCCGCGCGCAGCGAGCCGAAGGCGAGCGAAGTCGATTAAGGCAAGATCGCGAAGCCCGCGACTGCCGCGGCCAGCGCCAGCAGCAGCCCCAGGCTCGCGGTGATCGCGTGCGCGCTGCGCAGGGGCGAGCGCAGGTCGCGCTCGAGCCGGAGCCCCAGGTAGCCGCCGGCGGCGAAGCCGACCAGCGCCGCGCTGGTGAGCACGGCGTGGACCGAGCCGAACACCGGCTTCTGGCGCAGAAAGGCCATCGAGGCCAGACCGGCGAGGAAGCCCGCGGCGACCAGCACCAGGAAGATGCGCGCGAAGCGGCGGTGGCGCCGGTTGCCCCAGGCGTGGCGCTCTATCCTACCGCGCCGTATGTGAAGGCCCTCGATCAGCACCACCAGGCCGAGGCCGAGCACGAAGAGCATCGCGACCGGGTGCAGATATGCGAGCCAGCGCACGGCGCGCGAGGCTACCGGCGGCCCGCTCTCTGGTCCAGGCGCGCCGAACCTGTTATCTCGATGGTCGGATGGGGGTGGACGAAGGCGCGGTGTTGCGCGCCGCGGTTGCTCACTTGGAGCGATACCGCAGCGCGATCGAGGTCGAGGTGAACCGGCGCCTCGCGCGCGCAGAGCCTGCGCCCGAGGTTCGCGCCGAGGTGATCCGCCGCTTCCGCACGTTCGTGCGCCTCGCGAGTCTCTCCGCCGAGACGGCGCGCGTGTCGCTCGACGGCCTGGGCGGAAACTCCGCGCTCGCGCTCGAGAACACGATCTCGGCCGCGGTGCAGATCGCGAACGGCTTCGATCCCGCGCCCGACGTGCGCGACGCGCTCGTCGACATGGAGGCGCGCTTCCGCTCCGGCGTGCGCCGCATCCTGGCGCCCGAGGAGCGCGAGGAGCGGCACGAGCGCAACAAGAAACGCCCGACGCCGAACGCCGGCAAGCGCGTGCGCGGCGCGATCGACCGGATCTCCGACACCTACGTCGCGCTGAACCTCGACTCGAGCACGATCTTCGACGTGAACCCCGCGGCCGAGGCGCTGTTCGCCACCGACGCCGCGCGGCTGATCGGCAGCTCGCTCGCCAGCTACATCGCGCCCGCCGACCAGGTGAGCTGGCGCGAGCTCGAGTCGCGGCTCGACGCGGGCGAGGACTCCGGCCCGATCGAGCTCACGATCGCGCGCCCGAACGGCGACTTCGTGCCGGTCGAGGTCACGATCGCCAGTCACAGTATCTCGGGCAAGCGGCTCGCGATCTTCATCGCGCGCGAGCGGATCAAATCTCTGCCGCCGGGCGCTACTCGACCCTGAGCACCGTGCCGCTCGGCATGCGCGCGACCAGCGAGCGCGCCGCGCGCTCCGCGTAGTCCTCGTCGCGCGACTCGAGCGTCAGCATCGTCATGTAGTCGGCGTCCGCGGAGGTGCGCGGGTAGCTGCCCAGCGCGAGCTCCGCGAACTCGACGAGCAGCTCGTTCAGATCGGCCGCGATGTCGCTCTCGATCAGGCTCACGTACACCCGGCGCAAGAACACGGGGTCGCCCTTGAACAGGTCGCGCGCCGCGTCGAACTTGGCCTGCAGCAGGCGCGGGATGCCGGGGAACACGAACACGTTGCGCACCTGGACGAGCGGGAACCAGAGGTCCTTCGACGCGATCAGCGACGCGCCCACCGGCAGCGTGCACATCTTCAGGTGGCTCGCGTTGGGCTCGCGCCCGCGCAGCGCGCCGAGCAGCATCGCGGTCATCTCCGCGTTCTGCTCGAGCGGCACGCCGAACGCAGCGGCCACGCCTTCCATGGTGACATCGTCGTGTGTCGGCCCGACTCCACCGCTGGTCAGCACGTAGTCGTAGGCGGCCGCGAACTCCGCCACGTCGCGCGCGATCTCGGAGATCACGTCGGAGATCACGTGTACGCGCGGCACGTCGACGCCTTGCCGGCGCAGCTCGCGCAGCAGGTAGGGCGTGTTCTCGTCCTGCACCTTCCCCGTCAGGATCTCGTTGCCGATGATGATGATCCCGGCGGTCGACATCGCGAGCGATCTTAGGCGCCGGGGGGTGCTGCTTCAACCGCGGCGCACCGTCGCCTATCATGGCTGCGTGCCGACGGTTCGCTTCCTTCCCAAGGGCGTCGAGCTCGAGGTGCGCAAAGGCACCCGACTGATCGACGCGGTGCGCGACGCGGGCCTGCCGATCGCGCGCGCCTGCGGCGACGACCTCGTGTGCGCGAAGTGCGGCGTGCGGATCCTGTCGGGACGCGTCGCGCGCGAGGCGCCGGTCGAGCGGCGCGCGAAGGCGCGTAACCGAGTGCCGCCCGAGCTGCGCCTGGCCTGCGCGCTGCGCGTGCACGGGAACCTGTCGCTCAGCGCGGAGTACTGGTGAAGTCGGCGCTGCTGATCGTCGATCACGGCTCGCGCCGGCCGGACGCGCACGTGCACCTCTTGTGGGTGGCCGAGCAGGTGCGGCGGCGCCGGCCCGGGCTCGCGGTCTACCTCGCGCACATGGAGCTGGCCGAGCCCTCGATCCAGGCCGCGGTCGACGCCTGCGCGGCCGACGGAGTCGAGGAGCTGCACGTCCACCCGTTCTTCCTCGTGCCCGGCCTGCACGCGGCCGAGGACGTGCCTCGCCTGGTCGCGGCCGCCGCGCTGGCCCACCCGCGCATGCGCGTGCGCGTGACCGAGGCCACCGGGTCTGTCGCCGGAATCGCGGATCTGATACTCGCTACGATCCCGGCTGACTGAACCCTCCCCCGAACCGAGGTCCCCCGCATGGCCCGCATCAACGACCACTACCTGAAGCTCGCGAGCGGCTACCTGTTCCCCGAGATCGGGCGGCGCGTGCGCGTGTTCCAGGAGCAGAACCCCAAGGCCCAGATCATCCGGCTCGGGATCGGCGACGTGGTCCTGCCGATCCCGCCCTCGATCCGCGCGGCCATGCACCGCGCGATCGACGAGATGGGGGACGAGGCCACCTTCCGCGGCTACGGCCCGGACCAGGGCTACGACTTCCTGCGCTTTGCCGTCGCCGAACACGACTTCAAGGCGCGCGGCGCGAGCGTCTCGCCCGACGAGGTGTTCGTCTCGGACGGCAGCAAGTGCGACAGCGGCAACATCCAGGAGATCTTCGCCACCGCCGCACGCGTCGCCCTACCCGATCCGGTGTACCCCGTGTACGTCGACACCAACGTGATGGCCGGCCGCACGGGCCCCGCGAACGAGGCGGGCGCGTACGAGGGCGTCACCTACCTGCCCTGCACGGAGGCGAACGGCTTTCGGCCCGCGCCGCCGGACCGGCCGGTCGACGTGGTCTACCTGTGCTTCCCGAACAACCCGACCGGCGCGGTCGCCACCCGCGCCGAGCTCGAGGCCTGGGTCGGCTTTGCGCGCGCGAACGAGGCGGTGCTGCTCTTCGACGCGGCCTATGAGGGCTACATCCGCGACCCCGCGATCCCGCACTCGATCTACGAGATCCCGGGCGCGCGCGAGGTGGCGATCGAGTTCCGCAGCTACTCCAAGGCCGCCGGCTTCACCGGCCTGCGCTGCGGCTACGTGGTGGTGCCGAAGGAGCTGATCGGGAAGGACGCGAAGGGCAACCCGGTCGACCTGCACCGGCTGTGGCTGCGCCGGCAGTCGACCAAGTTCAACGGCGCGAGCTTCCCGATCCAGGCCGGCGCCGCCGCCTGCTACACCGAAGAGGGTCGGCGCGAGACGCGCGCGAACATCGACTACTACATGGAGAACGCGCGCATCATCCGCAGCGCGATGACCGCCGCGGGCCTGCGCGTGTACGGCGCCGAGAACGCGCCCTACGCCTGGATCAAGACGCCGGCCGGTGTCGGCTCGTGGGAGTTCTTCGACCGCCTGCTCGCGAAGGCCCACGTGGTGTGCACGCCGGGCGCAGGCTTCGGCTCGTGCGGCGAGGGCTTCGTGCGCCTGTCCGCGTTCGGCAAGCGCGACAAGATCGAAGAAGCGCTCGAGCGCGTGCGCCGCGAGCTCGGCGCGGGCGCCTGAGCGGCTGAGCGTGGATTTCAGGGACTCCCCCGAGCAGGCGAAGCTGCGCGCCGAGGTGCGCGAGTTCGTTTCGGCCGATCCGGCGGTGCTCGCACGCCCGTTCCTCGAGGACGGATGGATCGCCGGCTTCGATCCCGCGTTCTCGAAGCGCCTGGCGGCGCGGGGCTGGCTCGGCATGACCTGGCCCAGGCAGTACGGCGGCCAGGAGCGCTCGTACCTCGACCGGCTGATCGTGACCGAGGAGCTCCTGCTCGCGGGCGCGCCGGTCGCCGCGCACTGGTTCGGCGACCGCCAGATCGGCCCCGCGCTGCTCGCGCACGGCACGCCCGCGCAGAAGGCGGAGCTCGTGCCGCGCATCGCGCGCGCCGAGATCAGCTTCTGCATCGGCATGAGCGAGCCGAACGCGGGCAGCGACCTGGCCGGACTCGCGACGCGCGCCGACACGGACGGCGAGGAGTTCGTGATCCGCGGCCAGAAGACCTGGACGAGCTTCGCCGAGCACGCCGACTACTGCTACCTGGTCGCGCGCACGAACGCCGACGCCCCCAAGCACAAGGGCATCAGCGAGCTGCTCGTGTCGATGCGCGCGCCCGGCATCACCGTGCGGCCGATCCGGGACATGGTCGGCGAGTCGCACTTCGGCGAGCTGTTCTTCGACGACGTGCGCGTGCCGAAGAGCGCGCTGATCGGCGTTCAGGACGCCGGCTTCTACCAGATCATGCAGCAGCTCGACTTCGAGCGGAGCGGGATCGAGCGCCTGATCTCGAACGCGCCGCTCTGGCGCGACGCGCTCGCGCTCGCCCGCGAGCGCGGCCTCACCCGACGCGATCCGGTGTTGCGCGAGAAGATCGCCGAGCTCGAGATCGCCGCCCGCGCCGGCCGCGGACTGATCTACCGCGTGGCCGAGATGCTCTCGACCGGCCGCGTGCCCAACTACGAAGCCGCGGTCGCCAAGACCTTCTGCACCTCGCTCGAGCAGCGCATGACCGACCTGGTCGTCCAGATCCTGGGCGACGCCGGCGCGCTCGACGCCTCCGACCCACGCGCCCCGTTCGCCGGCCGGGCCGCGCGCACGTTCCTCTACGCCGCCGCCTACACGATCCAGGGCGGGACGAACAACATCCTGCGCAACATCATCGCGACACGGGGGCTCGGGCTGCCGGGCTGATCCGCCGTGTTACGATCGATCGCGAGGTGACCTCGACGCGTTCGCTTCTTCTCTTGTTCGCGCTCGTGACTCTCTCGCCGAGCGCGTGCACGAGCCCTGACTCGCGTCCGGCAGCCGTCCCGCTGGAGCAGGGCCAGATCGACGTCTATCTCCTGCCGGTCGGCAGCTTCCCATTCGAGGCTGCCAACGCACTGGCGGTGGATCTGAGCAGTGACGTCGGCGTGAACGTGCGCGCGTCGCTTCCCATGGGAGCGGACGATCTGAGGCCGCTGCCGTCCGGTGACCAGTTCGCCGCCGAGGACGTGATCGCCAGAGCGCGAGCGGTGGGTTCGCGCCTGCCCGATCGCAGCGCTCGCTCGATCGTGATCGCGCTTGCGATCCTCGACATCAACGACCGCGAGCAGAGACTGCGATTCATCTTCGGGAAGAACGATCTCGAAGGCCGTACGTCCGTCCTCTCGACGGCGCGCATGGGCTATTCGACCACGACGGTCGAGGGCACTGCGGAGCAGGTCTACCTGCGCTTGTACAAGATGACGAAGCGCGCGATCGGCGAGCAGTACTTCGGCTACAGGCGCTCCTCCGACATTCGAGACGTGATGTACGCGCCGATCATGTCCCTGGCGGACATCGATGCGATGGGCACGAGCTTCGCGGAGCGCTCTCCGCCGGAGGGCGCGGCTTCCGTGCCTTCCCCGCCGCAGGGCTACGCCTGGCGTCACATCCCCTCGATCCGAGCCGCAATCCTCGTCCCCGACGGCTGGCACTTCCGCGAGGAGCACCAGGGAACGACCCGCGCCGCGTTCGTGACCAGGGAGGACATCGGTTCGGGGCGATTCGTGGTCGGCGTCTCGCTGAATGCCTTCGTCGGCGATCCGAGCGCGCCCGCCCGCCTGAAGCGCATCCTCGACGAGGTCGCCGCGAGATGCACCGCCCAACAGCTGCAGGGCGCGAACGGTCCCTTCGTGACGAGCTCGTGCCAGTTCAGCTCCCCGCGACCGGATGGGCTGGAGCCGGTGCGCGTGTACATGCTCGGCATCGTGAACGCTCGAACCAGGACGTCCTACCTGCTGACCTTCGAGAGCCCGCAGAGCGAATGGCCGGCCACCTGGACTCTCGGCCGAACGATCCTCGACTCGCTCGCCCTCGAGACCGAGATCTGATTCGCCACTAGCCGCTCGCGCCGTCCTTCGACCGCGGGATCTCCGACCGGTCGAGCCGGGTCACGACTTCGTCGAGCCGGTCGGCGAGGTGATTGACCAGGCGCCAGGTGCGCACGTTCACCTCGTAGTCGAGCGCCGCGCGCTTCTCCGCGTACGCGCTCTGGCGGTTGCTGCTGACCAGCAGGAAGAGGGTGATCAGGACGCCCTCGATCGAGAGGATGATGCCGAGCAGGCCGTAGGGGTAGGCGTCGAAGGCGCTGAAGAAGGCGACCAGGCCCGAGTTGGCGAGGATCCAGAAGGCGAACCACAACAGGTGCGCGGTCACGAAGTGCGGCCGGCCGCTCGCCTCGGCGACGCGCTCGGCGAGCTTTGCGATGCGCGACGTGTCGCGCTCGAGCTCCTCGAGGACGTACGAGAATCCTCCGAGCGCCCTGCGGCAGGCGGCATTGGCGCAGAAGACCGCGTTCGAGTCGTTCGTGCCGCCGCAGCCCGGGCACTGCACGGGCGGTCCGCTCGCTCGATCGTGGGGATGGCTGACCGTCGCGGGTGCGCTGGAGCTCATGGCGCTGCCTTCTGCAAGGTCGCTCTCGAGCCGACTGCGTTACTTCCTCAGCCGGCCGAGAGGCTCCGATCCTGGCGCGCTGCGGCGGAGTCGGCGCGTCCCACGGCCTCGTCGTCGTGCGACCTGCCGACCAGCACGTAGTCGCGCGCGAGGTCTGCACGCACGCGCCCGTCCGCGTCGAGCAGCCAGCGCATGGCCAGCCGGCTCGGGACCGGCACAGGCTCGAGCGGAAGACGCGTTCCGAACACCAGATCCCAGACCGGGCTCGTCACGCCGTGCGCGAGCCGCGGGTCGACGAAGTGGTGCGCGAAGTGGTTGCGGCGGCGCCAGCGGCCGTACGGCCCGCGCGGCGCGTGCGTGTGGACGCGGCGGTGCAGCACCTCGTAAGCCAGGTACGCGGCGATGAAGCCGAGCGTGAACGAGAGCGAGGCGCGCGCGCCGGCGGCAAGCCCGACGCCGGGCAGCAGCAGCGCGGTCACGGCCAGCGCCGCGAGCGCCTTCTGCCACCACGGCGCGAAGTAGTCTGGACGCGCGTGGTGGAGCCGGTGCTCGAGCGCGCCCGGGCCGCGCCCCGAGCGGCCGTGGAACACGAAGCGGTGCAAGAGATACTCGGCGAGCGTCCAGGTCGCGGCGCCGGCGGCGAGGCAGAGGACCGGAACGAGCATCCCCCAAGCCTAGCTCGCCGCGGCGAATCGGGGCTGAGCCGTCAGATCTGGATCCGGTATCCGTCGGGGTCGGCGACGAAGGCGGTCGGATAGCCGCTCGCGCTCAGCACGCGCTCGATCAACCTGCCGCCCGCCGCCTCGACCTCGAGAATCGCCTGGTCCAGGTCGTTCGCGTCGACCAGCGGAAAGCCGAAGTGATCGATGCCGCCGCTGCGACCGATGCGCTCGTCGTCTCCCTCGCGCAGCGTGACGATCTCGCTCGTGCCGGGCGTCTGCATGAACACCATGCGCTCGCCGTCGTTCCGCAGCACCACCTTCAGGCCGAACGCCCGTTCGTAGAAGCGCACGGATCTCTCGAGATCCCGCACGACCAGGTGGATGTGGCTCATTCCTCGGTGCTTCATCGCGGCTCTCCTTGGGTGGTGTTCCAGGCGGCGATCTGGTCGAGGTCGCACGCAGCCGTCTCCGGGACCCCGAGCAGGATCGCGATCGCGGCCGGCACGGCGGCGAGCGCCATCCACGAGACTGCGGCCGCGTGGCTGCCGGTGATTCCGTAGAGCAACCCCTCGACCGCGAGCCCGAGCGCGCCGCCGCCGCTCAGCGCGAGCATGCGCACTCCGCTGGCGGTGACTCGGTGCGACGTGCCGAACAGCTCCGCGCCGAGCGCGCCGAACAGCACGTCCGCCGCCATGAAGCTGGCCATCATCGCGAGCCAACAAGCCACCAGGCCGGGGCCGCTCGCGGAGTAGAACGCGACCACCCCAAGCGCATTCACCAGCAGGCTCGCCACCAGCACGCGTCGGCGCCCGACGCGATCCGACAGGTGGCCGGCGAGAGGGTACGTCGCGAGCGTCAGCGAGCCGGCGCCGACGACCAGGAGCGTGACGTCGGGCGGGCTCCAGCCATGCACGTCTTGAAGAGTCTTGGAGACGAGGGCCAGCGCTGGCGAGACCCCGAAGCCGAAAGCCACCGTTCCGACGACGAGCGAAGCGAGTCGAGCGGGGCGTACGACGAGGAGCTCGCGCACGGGCCGGACCCAGCTCCCGGCGTCGCCGCCGTGCAGCTCGCGATCTCGTGCGAAGCGATCTGTCTCGCGCAGACCGGACCGAAGCCACGCGAGCGCGAGCAGCGGCAGCGCTCCCGCCGCGTACAGCGCGCGCCACCCGAAAGGCAGCGCATCGACGAACCCGTAGCTGATCGCGGCCACGCCGTGGCCGAGCGCGCCGAAGATCGCGAGCACGCCGAACGCGAAGCCCCGACCGCCCGCGCGGACCTGCTCGGCCACGATCACGATCGCGATCGTCTCCTCAGCGGCGATGAACGCGCGCGCCGCGAGCTGCAGCCACAGGAACTGTGCGGCGGTCTGCGCGAAGGCGGTGGCCGTGGTGAACACCGCGAATCCGAGGATCGTGGCGAGCAGCAGGACCCGCCGACCCGCGCGGTCTGCGGCGACCGAGAGAGCCAGGCCACCGAGCGCGCCGAGCTTGACCGCACCCACCAGCGGGCCGAGCTCGTTCTCCGCGATCGCCAGGCTCGCCTGTATCTGCGGCAACGCCAGGCCGACCAGCGCCATGTCGTATTGGTTCAGCAGGAAGCTCACCCCGAGCAGCCCGAGCAGGCGCCGCTCGTCGCGCGCCGCGTCTTCCAGGTGTCGCTTCTCGGTGTCGCCGCCGCGCTGCATCACGGCTCGCGCGCTGTCGCGCTATGCTGCCGCCGCGCGAAGACGAGTCGGGCTCGGTGCGCGCGGGAGGTCCTGGCATGGCGAAAGGCGGGTCGAGGCGACCTCGCAGGCGTCCGAGACAGGAGCGGGCGCGACACACCCGCGACTCGATCCTGACGGCCACCGAGGTCGTCGTCGCTCGCGAGGGGACGCGCCGCGCCACGACCAATCGCATCGCCGAGCGCGCGGGCGTCAGCATCGGTTCGCTGTATCAGTACTTTCCGAACAAGGGCGCCCTCATCGAAACACTGCGAGGGCGCGAGCGCGACGGCTTCGAGTCTCGGCTCGAAGAGCGGATCGACGCGCTCGGCGCGCTGCCCCTGCGCGACACGATCGCCGGCCTCGTCGCGTTGCTGATCGGGTATCACCGCGAGCGGCTTCCGCTGCACAACGCGCTCGCGGCGGACGAGACGGACTTCCACCGCGCGGTCGAGACGCGCTGGCTTCCGCTGGTGGTGCGCCATCTCGACGGGCGCCGCGAGGAGCTGCGCCCGACCGATCTTCCGCTCGCCGCGCGCATCGCTTTCGACGTGCTCGAATCGCAGACCCACGGCGTCGCTCTCCGCCGCCCGGAGCTGCTCGACGATCCCGCCTATGCCGGAGAGCTGACCGAGCTGGTTCATCGCTACCTCGCGAAGTGATCGGTTCGGCGGCATCGCGAGCCCAGTGTCGCCGCGGCGAGCGCGCGGCGCAGCTCGCAAACGGCATCGCTTCGAGCGCACGCAAGTGCGCGCCGCAGTGCGGGAACTTCGGTCGCGGCCCACGGCAGCCGGGGCGGCGCCCCGGTCTGCTCACGTTCAGCCGCGGCGCTTCTCGGCCTCCGCCGCCGACTCTTCCGCGTGTCGGGCCGTGACGTAGGCGCGCAGCGCGCGCCGATCGCGCTCGGCCATGCGGGTGATCTGCACGCCGAAGAACGACAGCGCGCCGTGCCGGGTGCGGTGGCGCAGCATGCCGCTGGCCGAGAACGACGGCACGCCGGGCAGCGTGACGATCAGCTCGACGTCGCCGAGCAGGTCGCAGCCCTCGAAGCCGTGCGGCACGAGGATGCCCAGGCCGGTCTGGCTCACGTCGCGCGCGTGGAAGACGTCGAGGAAGCCGGGGCCCATGACCTGCACCTCGACGGGCCGGTCGTGCTCGGGCCGCACGCGCACGCGCTCCATGTCCACGGCCTGTGTTTCGGCGAGAGTTGCCGGTCGCTTGACGGCGGCAACGCCACCTGGTGTCAGGCCCTGGGCGCGAGCCGGTAGCGGATCGGCAGGTGCTTGATGCCGGCCACGAAGCTCGCCGCGAGGCGCTCGGCCGCGCCCAGGCGCTCGACGTCCTGGAGCCGGCCGACGAACTCCGAGAACAGCGCGCGCTGCGAGCGCCGCGCCAGGTGCGAGCCGAGGCAGAAGTGCTCGCCGATGCCGAAGCCGAGGTGCGGATTCGGGTGGCGGTCGATGCGGAACTCGTAGGGTGCCTCGAACACGTCCTCGTCGCGGTTGGCGGAGGCGTAGAACAGGACGGCGCGGTCACCCGCGCGGATCTTGGCGCCCGCCAGCTCGTAGTCGCGCGCGGCGGTGCGCATCATGTAGTTCACGGGCGTCGTCCAGCGCACGATCTCCTCGACCGCGTCGGCGACGCGGCCTTCCGGATCGGCGTGCAGCTTCGCGCGCTCGGCGGGGTGCTCGATCAGCGCGTGCATGCCGCCGGCGATCGCGTTGCGCGTGGTGTCGTGGCCGGCGGTGAAGGTGATCAGGTAGTAGCCGAGCGTCTCGATGTCGCCCATGCGCGCGCCGTCGACCTGCGCGTTGGCGAGAAGGCCCGCGAGATCGTCGCGCGGGTTCGCGCGCCGCTCGGCGATGATCTTGCCGAAGTAGGTCAGGAACTCGATGCCGAGCGCGCGCAGCGCCTCCTGGCGGTCCGCCTCGGAGCGCTTGAACTCGGGGTCCTCGCCGGCGAACAGCTCCTGGGTGAGGCGCAGGATCACCGCGTCGTCGCCCTCGGGCACGCCCAGGATCGAGCACAGGATGCGCAGCGGGTGCTCCACCGCGACCTCGGTCACGAAGTCGCACGTGCCCTCGCCGCCCACCTGTTTGTCGTACAGCCGGTCGACCAGGTTGCGCGCGCTCGCCTGCACGACGTCGTCGATCCGGCCCAGCGCCTGCGGCGTGAAGAAGGGGCTCGCGACCTTGCGGTACTTGCGGTGCTTGGGCGGGTCCATCGTGATGATGGTCTGCATCACGTCGAACGGGCCCTTCTCGCCGCGCGCCATGCGCTCGGCGATCTCGCGCGTGGCGGGCACGATGCCCTTGCCGCTCTCGAACACGTCGGGCTGCTTGGAGATCTCGGAGATGTGCGCGTGCTTGGTGATGGCCCAGAACGGCACGAGCTCGATCGGCTCGCACCAGTGCACGGGCGACTCGCGCCGCAGCCGCTGCCAGATGTCGTGCGGGTAGCCGCGGGTCGCGTAGGCCTGGGGCTCGAGCAGATCGGTGCCGTCGGTGATCGCCATGGCGGGATCATGACCCCCGCGCGTGCGCCGGTTCAAGCGGGCGGGTAGCTCAGAACAGCTCGAAGCTCGCGCTGTACTGCACCTGCACCCCGATCGCCTGCGAGGCGTTCCGGCCCGCCAGGTCGAAGGTCGCGCCCGCGATGACGCCGCGGTTCTCGGACCAGCTGTACTCGAGCGCGGGCGCGATCGAGTACAGGACGGCGCGCTCGCTGCCGACCTGCGCGGGCGCTCCGTCCTCCGTCAGGCCGGGGTCGCCGTGGAAGCGCGTGGCGGCGCTGCGCGTGTAGACCGCGTCGAGCGCGAGCGCCCAGCGCTGCGACAGCGCGTACTCGACGCTGAGATACGCGGTGAGCGCGCCGCCGGGCACGACCGTGCCGCGCGTGCCCCGCCCGCCGCCGTAGGTGTTGGCGCCGTGCACGTCGACGCGCGAGGCGTAGAAGTCGAGCTCGAGGCAGGCGTGCGGCCGGAACACGTGTTCGCCGAGCGCGAAGGTCTTCGCGGTGTTGAAGCGCAGCGTGGTCACGTAGCTGCCGCCGCCGAGCGCGTCGGCGCCGTCGCGGTCCGAGTCGAGGCGCTGGTACTCGCCCGTCGGCAGCATCACCAGGAAGTCGACCCGGGCGTCGGGCACGAAGCTCGACGCGGGGTCCTGTTCGAGCAGCGCGAGCCCGAGCCCGAGCTGCGTGTCGCCGACGCCACTCGCGGACTCGCTGCCGTCCTTGTTCCACTCGGCCTGCGCGTTCAGCGAGACCTGCAGGCGCTCGAGCAGGCCGAACGCGACGAGCAGCTGCGGGTTGATCGAGTAGCTCGGGTGCGCGCTCCCGAGCCGCTGCCCGTTCTGCCCGAAGGTCGCGCGCCCGTCCGCGAGCACCAGCGCGGGCTCGAGCGAGAGCACGCCTGGATCGTTCACGACCGCGCCGGGCGCCTCGAGCGGGCCGGTGAACCACGGGTCGGCGCGCACCGCGACCGCGGCGAACAGGATTCCGGCTGCGAGCGAGAGCGCGAGTCGCACGTGCGCCCCTAGATTGGACTCGCCGGACCGCCCCGTCTACGATCCGCGCATGAGCGCGAACCCCGGAATCGAGCCGTCCCCCGTCAACTCCGAGGCCTTCGTCACCGACCCGTTCTCGATCATCGCGCGCCTGCGCGAAGAGGATCCGATCCACTTCGTGCCCGGGCTGCCGTTCTGGTACGCCACGCGCTACGACGACGTGCGCGCGCTGTTCACCCACCCGGACGTCACCAACGACCCGCGCGCCTGGCAGTACTACGTGCCGCCGCCCGAGGGCACGTACCAGCGCTGGGCGTCCGACAACGGCCTGTTCTCGCTGCCGCCCGAGCAGCACGCGCGGGTACGCCGTCTGGTGTCGAGCGCGTTCTCGCCGCGCGCGGTCGTGCGCATGGACCAGCAGGTGCTCGACGTGGTCGAGCAGTTCGCCGCGCCGCTGCGCGGGCGCACCGGCGTGGTCGACCTGATGAGCGAGTACACCGACCCGATCCCGAACGCGACCATCAGCCGCATCACGGGCGTGCCCGCGAAGTCCGGCGAGGAGGTGCGCTTCCGCGAGCTCGCGCAGGCGACCATCCGCGGCTTCTTCGCCTTCGCCGACCCCGACGCGAAGAAGGCCGGCGAGCTCGCGTTCATGGAGCTCGCCGAGTGGGTGCGCAAGCTCGCCGACGAGCGCCGCCACGCGCCTCGCGAGGATTTGATCAGCGACCTCGTGCAGGCGCGCGACGAGGGCCGCGCGACCAGCGACGACGAGATCATCACGCTCGTCACCGGCCTGATCGGCGCGGGCAGCGAGACTACCGCGATCGGCGGGCTGGTCTCGGTGCTGACGCTGCTCGCGCACCCCGACACGCTCGCCCGCCTGCGCCGCGACCGCTCGGCGATCCCGGCCGCGGTGAACGAGATCCTGCGCTTCGGCTTCGGCGGCGGCGGCGGCCTGCCGCGCTACGCGGTGCGCGACTTCGAGCTGCGCGGTAAGAAGATCGAGAAGGGGCAGATGATCATGCTCTCGTTCACGGGCGCGCACCGCGATCCGAGCGTGTTTCCCGATCCCGACCGCTTCGACATCGACCGCGACAACAGCGCGCTCACGATCTTCGGCCACGGCCCGCACTTCTGCATCGGCGTGCACCTCGCGCGCTCGGAGATGCGCGCGATGATCGACGCCGCGCTCGACTTCCTGCCCGAGCATGCGCGCCACCGCGAGGATCTGGTGAACTGGCAGCGCACCGGCTTCTTCCGCCGGCCGCTGAACTGCCCGGTGGACTTCGGCGCTTGAGCGTCCGGCCCGCCGCCCTGCTCGCGCTGCTGCTGGCGGTGTCCGGCGCGCCGGCCGCGGCTTCGGCCGCGCCGGAGACGGTCGTCTTGCTCCACGGCCTGTACCGCGGCTCGCGTGCGATGCAGCCGCTCGAGGCGCCGCTGCGCGAGGCGGGCTTCATCGTCGTGAACCTGGACTACAGCGCGCGCTCGCAGCCGCCGGAGCAGGTCGTCGCCGCGCTGGACGGCGCGCTCGACGCCTGCTGCGCGGCCGCGCCGAAGCTGCACTTCGTCACGCACTCGTTCGGCGGGATCGCGACGCGCGCCTGGATCGCCGGGCAGCGGCCCGCGAACCTCGGCCGCGTGGTCATGCTCGCGCCGCCCAACCACGGCAGCCCGCTCGCCGACGTGGTCGCGGGCTCGGCGCTGCTGCGCTTCCTGGCCGGGCCGACCGCGGCACGGCTCGGCACCGATCCCGCGAGCCTGCCCAACTCGCTGCCGCCCGCCGACTTCGAGCTGGGCGTGATCGCGGGCACCGAGACGCGCAACCCGCTCGGCGCGTGGCTGATCGACGGCGAGAGCGACGGCACCGTGCCGGTCGCGAGCACGCGCCTCGAGGGCATGGCCGATTTCCTGACCGTGCCCGAGCGCCACACCTGGATCATGCGCTCGGGCGAGGTCGCGGCTCAGGCGATCGCGTTCCTCAAGAACGGACGCTTCGCGCGCTAGCCGCGGCGTCGCGCGTCGCGGCGAGGTCGCCGAAGCTCTGCTTCTGCGCGCCCGGGCGCAGCACGTCCATCGGGTCGCGCAGATCGTCGACGTAGCCGAGCGCGTAGGCGCCGCGCTGGTAGCCGATCAGGCGCAGGAGCGGCTCGGGCAGGTCGCGCGCGATCTCGTGCGGCACCGACAGGTACTGGTTCTCCTCCTGGCGCAGCCAGGAGCGCGCGTAGGTGATGTTCAGGCCCCAGCGCGTCTCGCTCGAGCGGTTCGCGCCGCCGCCGTGGTAGATCGCGCCGGTGTAGAAGAGCACCGAGCCGCGCTCCATCTCGGCCGGGATCGTGTCCTTCTCCTCGAACTTGAGCCCGTCGTCGTAGCGGTTGCTACCGGGGATCACGCGCGTCGCGCCGGTCGCCTCGGTGAAGTCGGTGAGCGCCCAGATCGTGTTGCACTGCACCTCGTAGCCCTTCGGGAACGGGAAGAAGTCGAATGCCCATTGGTCGCGGTGGATCATCTGCGCGGGCTCGCCGGGGCCGATCGCGATC
>Ga0187892_10006037_pt1 | contig 18401 bp, 11 predicted proteins | sample MA1701073metaG_FD_139345 | JGI IMG/M metagenome (GOLD analysis project Ga0187892, IMG submission 139345) | Bio-ooze microbial communities from a basaltic lava cave in the Kipuka Kanohina Cave System on the Island of Hawaii, USA - MA170107-3 metaG ... | reverse complement strand
TTTGCGCCGCCAGGAACTCCTTGGTCGAGAAAGCGTTGGCGTCGCTCGCGAGGCCTTTGAGCTCATCGGCGCGCCGGCGCGTCGCTTCCGCGAGGTCCCTCGCGTGCTCGAGCTGGGTTTCGCTCTCGAGGAGCCGGTCCCGCGAAGCGGAGAGCTCGGAATCGGCGTTCCGCAGTGCGCTCTCGGCCGCGAGCAGGTCCTGCTGGGCCTTGCGGAGCACAGCGGAAGAGATCTCGGCGACGACGTCGCCCCTCGCGACGTTCGACCAGCGGGGGAGGATCTTCATCACGCGGCCCGGCGCGGGCGCGCGGAGGGCGAAGCGGCCGTGCTCCGGAATGACCAGCTCGCCCGGGATCGTGATCCAGACCCCGAGCTGCCCGCGCGTCGCCCGCTCGAACGAGATGCCGAGATTGCCGACGATCTCGGGCGTCACGGCGAGCCGGTTCGTGATGACCTTCTCGGAGACGCCGGGCCTCGCCGGCGCCGCGTCGGGTCCGCACGACCCGAGCGCGAGGGCGGCGAAGGTTGTGACCGAGACGAGAGCGAGACGAAAGAGCGTGATCATGGAGTTTCCCCGCTGGGTGGACCGGCCGGAGCCTCCTCGTACACGATCCCTCCGGCGGCCGCGGCCCGGAGTCGCGCCATCGCCGCCCGGCGCTCGAGCTCGAGATCTCTCGTTCGGGAGCGCGCCACGGCTCTCTCGGCGGCGAGTACCTCGAGGACGTTCGCCTCGCCGCTCCGCAGCCGGAGTGAAAGCGCCCGCGCGGCGTCGGCCGCGTCCTGGAATGCCCCTTCGCGGTGGCTCCGGAGGAGCCGGACGGCCGTCTCCCACGCCGCGCGGGCGTCCGCGCTCGCGTGCGTGAGGCGCAGGAGAAGAGAGCGGTAGCGATCGCGGGATGCGTCTCGAAGCGCTTCCGCCGCCGCGATGCCGCCGCGGTTCGCGCCGAACAAGGGAATAACGATGCCGAGACCGACGCCGATCGTCGAGTCTCCCCGGTCGTTCTCGTACTCCGGGCCGAGGCGGACCTCGGGATACTGCTTCCGGATCTCGAGCTTCAGGGCCGATTCCGACCTTCGATAGTCCGCGAGCGCGCTCGCGAGCTCGGGGTGCCTGAGAAGCGCCGCGTCGTGCGGATCCGGGAGATCCGGCAGCGCCGCCGGGTCGGTGTCGAGCGCGACGTCGATCGGCGCGGTCGGGAGGAGCCCGATGGCGCCGTAGAGCGCTCTCTTCTCGGACGCGATCCCGGCGCGCGTCTCTTCGGCCCCGGCGCTCGCCTCGTCGAGCTCGAGTTGCGCGAGGAAGAGAGTCACGCTGTCGACCTCCGCGGCGGCCGCGAGCCTCTCGACCCAGCCGACGACCCGTTCCATGTCGGCGCGCAGGTTTTCCAGCATCTCGAGCTCTCGTTCGAGAAAAGCGATCCGGATGAAACGCTCGCGCACCTCCGTCAGGGCCTGAAGCTCGGCGTTCAGAACCTCGAAGCTCACGCTCTCGAATCGGTGGCCCGCGATCTCCTTTTCGGCGCCGCGGCGGCCCCAGAGCGGCACGGGAAACGAATGAGACGCCGGAAAGACGAGGTCGGCGTCGCGGGCCGAGAGGCGAGGTCCGAGGAACAATACCGGGTTCGAGACGAGGCCGGCCAGCAGGATCTCGGCGCCGGCGATGCGTTGCTCGTGGCGCTTCCGCAGGACGTCGGGGGCGTACGCGAGCGCGAGCGAGTTCGCTTCCGCCAGCGAGAGGCCGTCCGAGAAGTCGACGTTCGCCTCGAGCGGGAACCACTCGGCGGGCGCGCGCGAGGCTTGCGCCCCGAGATCGACCTGCGCGCCGGCGCGTTCTCTCAGGAGAGCGAGCTCGTCCCGCGGATCGAGAGGCCGCGGGGTGTACGCGACGCAACCGACCGAAACGAGCGCGGCGAGCGCCAGAACGCGGGCGCGGTCCGGCGATCGCTCGGCGACGCCGGCGGAACGACCGTTGATTGCTTCCACGACGGAAGATCTCCCTCCTCGCCTCGAGGACGCGCTGGGTCGGAGCCGGTCCTGGCATGGAGCGGAGACCGTCCGACCGTGCCGCGAACGAACCGGCTCAGGCGGGCGTGGGAGGGGCTCGGGGCGAGGCGTCGAGGCTGGGCGGAGGACGCCAGATGGAGTGGGTGCCGAGGCGCAGCGACCGATCGAGGAGAGCCGGACGAGGAATCGCCGGCGGCGGTGGGCCGAGGAGGGCGGCGTCCGCGTCCGCCGGCGGGGCGCCGAAGAGCGAATCGTCAGCGCCTGCGCTCAGGTGCTCGTCGGCCGGATGCGGAGCGTGGGCGTCGTCGCCGTGTCGTGAGCCTTCGCTCTCGTGCGGGTGGAAATGGATCTCGCTCGAGTGGTCGTGATGCGCGTGCGGGTGGTGCGAAGCGCTCGTCGCCTGGGCCGTTCCGGCAGAGTCGAGGGCGGCGCGGTGAGGGGCGAACGTGTGGCTTTCCAGCGCGAGGTGCAGCGGCACCGCCAATCCCCGCGCAGCGACGGTGAGACAAAGGGCGGCAACGAGGATCTGCCCCGTCGAAGCGCGTGGCCGGCTCGGGATCATGCGAGACCTTTGGTGGCTGCCATGTCCGTTCTCGGAGCGCAATCCGGATTCTCGAACCGAGGGACGGGATAGTATCCCTTCACGTCATCCCACGCAAGGCCGCCCGCGGCTCTTCGACCGGCTCGATCGAGCCGCGGTCGCGCGGCCAGGATCGCTATCGCCTCGCACGGGCCCGCCGGTCACCGAGCGCGGGTCGCCTCGATCGAGGGCCCACCGGGTGCCCATCCACTCTATCTGTTTCGGAGCGGGCGCGCTCAGCGCGAATCCCCGTCTCGCGCCGACGGCCGCTTCGTCCTCTCCCCCTCGACGAGGCTCGCGGGCCGGACGCCCTCCTTCCCGTAGCGACCGCGGATCGCGTCGAGCGCGCGCTCGACCCGGAGCGCCTTCGCGTCCGCGTCGCCCGAGAAGAGCGAGAGCTGGACTCCGTCCTCTTCGTGGCGGAGGGCCGACGCCGACACGCCGACGAGCCGCACGGGCCGCTTGGGGTCGACGCGATCGAGGAGGGCCCTCGCCTCGCGGAAGATCCGCCGCGCGGTCTGAACCGGGCGCTCGAGCGATCGGTGGCGCGTGAGCGTCGTGAAGTCGTCGTAGCGGAGCTTCAATTCGACCCTGCGCGCGACGAGCCGCCGGCGGCGCAGCTCGAACGCGACGTCGGCCGAGAACGCGAGCAGCGCGTCGAGTAGGACCCGCCGGTCGGTCACGTCGCGCGCGAACGTCGTCTCGCGGCCGTGCGACTTCGCCTCGTGGACGGGGTCGACCGCGCGCTCGTCGCGGCCGCCCGCGAGCGCGTGGAGCGTCGCGCCGAACGACCCGAGGATCCTCACGACCTCCGACTCCGTCTTCGCCTGGAGGTCGGCGATCGTCGAGAAGCCTCTTCGTTTCAGAGCCGCCTCGGACTCGGGGCCGATGCCGAAGATCTTTCGCACGGGAAGGGGCGCCAGGAACGAGACGACGTCCTCCGCCCGCACTTCGAGCATTCCGTCGGGCTTCGCCATGTCGGAGGCGATCTTCGCGACGAACTTCGTCGGCGCGACCCCGACGGAGGCGGGGAGCGAAAGCTCGCGGCGGACGTCCTCGCGGACCTTCCGCGCGATCGCCACGGCGTCGCCGAAGAGACGCTCGCTCGCGGTCACGTCGAGGAACGCCTCGTCGAGCGACAGCGGCTCGACGAGCGGCGTGTACCGCGCGAGGATCTCCATCACCTGGCGCGACACGGCGGCATAGAGCGACATGCGCACGGGTAGGTAGACGCCGTGCGGAAGAAGGCGCGCCGCGCGCGAGATCGGCATCGCGGAGTGCACGCCGAAAGCCCTCGCCGCGTAGGACGCGGTCGAGACGACGCCGCGCCCCCCGGGGAGAGCGCCGACGACGATCGGCCGGCCTTTCAAAGCGGGGTTCTCGCGCTCCTCGATCGACGCGTAGAACGCGTCCATGTCGACGTGAAGGATGGAGCGCTTCATGAGCGGTCCTCGGCGGACGAGTCTCGCCCGAAAAAAGCCCGAAGTCGAGAGGGGCGTCCGGCCGTTTTCGGCTCGGCTTGAGCGGATCCGGAGCGTCTCCTATAATCCCTCGCTCCTCCGATCCGATCGTGGAGTGGGACCGGCCCCGTTTTCCCGCCCTCCGGGGCGCGACGGTCCGGCTCCGCGCTCGGGTTCCGACCCCCCTCGAGGGCGAATTCCGGTGAAACCCGCGATCGTCAACGACTTCAGCATCCAGGTCGCGACCGTGAACGGCTCGGGCAGCCAGTCGGCGAACCTGATCCTCATGCGGTCGCTCTTCAACATGGGAATCCCGGTGAGCGGGAAGAACCTCTTCCCGAGCAACATCCAGGGCCTCCCGACGTGGTTCACGATCCGCTGCAGCAAGGACGGGTACATCGCCCGGAAGAAGGAGCTCGACATCCTCGTCGTGATGAACCCGGAGACCGCGACGCGCGACGTCGCCGAGATGCGCCCGGGCACCGTCGTCGTCCTGAACGAGGACATCCCGGTCGGGCCGATCCCGGAAAACCTCATCGTCTACAAGGTGCCGTTCGGAAAGATCGTCGCGGCCTGCTGCCCCGACACTCGGCTCCGGAAGCTCGTGACGAACGTCATCTACGTCGGCGTTCTCGCTCATCTGCTCGGCATCGACATGAAGGCGGCCGAGCACGCGCTCTCGAAGCAGTTCAAGGGCAAGGCGAAGGCGATCAGCCTGAACCTCGGCGCGATGAAGGCGGGCTTCGACTACGCGGTCGAGAACCTCCCGAAACGGGATCCCTACCGCGTCGAGTCGATGGGCGAGACGAAGGGGAAGATCATCATCGAGGGGAACGCCGCCGGCGCGCTCGGCGCGATGTTCGCCGGCTGCACGGTCGTCGCCTGGTACCCGATCACGCCGTCCTCCAGCCTCTGCGAGGCGGCGATCGACTATTTCGAGCGCTACCGAAAGGACGCCGGCGGCCGCCGGACGTACGCGATCGTCCAGATGGAGGACGAGCTCGCGAGTCTCGGCGTCGTCCTCGGCGCCGGGTGGGCGGGCGCGCGCGCGATGACCTCGACGTCGGGCCCGGGCATCTCGCTCATGTCCGAGTTCGCCGGCCTCGGCTACTTCGCGGAGATCCCCGGGGTCGTCTGGGACATCCAGCGCGTCGGGCCCTCGACGGGGCTGCCGACGAGAACCGCGCAGGGCGATGTCCTGAAGACGTACATGCTCTCGCACGGCGACACGCGACACATCGTCCTCCTCCCGGCGTCGGTCGAGGAGTGCTTCGAGTTCGGGATGACGTCGTTCGACCTCGCGGAGCGCTTCCAGACGCCCGTCTTCGTCCTGAGCGATCTCGACATCGGCATGAACTACTGGATGGCCGATCCGCTCCCGTACCCGTCGAAGCCGCTCGACCGCGGAAAGGTCTTCTCGAAGGACGACCTCGAGAAGCTCAAGGCCGTAGGCTCGAAGTTCGAGCGGTACCGCGACGTCGACGGCGACGGCATTCCGTACCGGACGCTCCCCGGCACGGAGCACGACATGGCGGGCTACTTCACTCGCGGCTCGGGCCACACCGAGGCCGCGGGCTACACCGAGCGGCCCGAGGACTACAAGAACCTCATGGACCGCCTCGCGCGGAAGCACGAGACGGCCCGGAAGCACGTGCCCGCCCCCGAGGTCGATTTCCGCGAGAAGGCGAAGAGCGCCGCCGTGGGGATCGTCGCGTACGGCTCGACGCACCATGCGATGCGCGAGTGCCGGGACCAGCTCTCGGCCGAGCTCGGGCTCAATACGGACTACCTCCGCATCCGCGCGCTGCCGCTCACGCCGTCCGTCCGCGAGTTCGTCGCGGCGCGCGAGCGCGTGTACGTCATCGAGCAGAACCGGGACGGGCAGATGTTCGACCTCCTCCGCCTCGAGCTCGGAGAGGACGCGAAGAAGCTCCGTTCCGTCCGGCATTACACGGGCCTTCCGATCGACGCGCGGTTCATCACGGACGCGATCGCCGAGATGGAGCGCTCGCGCGCGCCGCGGAAGAGCGAGAAGGAGCCCCAGAAGGTGACCGCCCGATGACCGAAGCGACGACCAAGAACCCGCCGCCTCCGCCGCCGCCCTCGAAGTCCGTCAACCGGCTCGGCCTCGACAAGAAGTGCTACGTCGGCGCTCCGTCGACGATGTGCAACGGCTGCGGCCACGACGCCATCACGAACGCGGTCATCGCCGCGGCGTACGAGCTGGGACTCGACCAGCGCAAGGTCGCGAAGCTCTCGGGCATCGGGTGCTCGAGCAAGACCCCCGCGTACTTCATGCCGCGCGCGCACGGCTTCAACACCGTGCACGGGAGGATGCCGTCGGTCGCGACCGGGGCGTTCCTCGCGAACCGCACGCTCCAGGTCATCGGCATGAGCGGCGACGGCGACACCGCGAGCATCGGGCTCGGGCAGTTCTGCCATCTCGTGCGCCGCAACGTCCCGATGGTCTACATCATCGAGAACAACGGCGTGTACGGTCTCACCAAGGGCCAGTTCTCGGCGACGGCCGACGTGGGCAGCGTCCAGAAGGGCGGCGCGCTGAACGAGTTCATGCCGATCGACTGCTGCGCGGTCGCGCTCGAGCTCGGCTGCGGATTCGTCGCGCGGAGCTTTTCGGGCGACCAGAAGCAGTTGAAGCCGCTCCTCAAGGCGGCGTTCGCGCACCGCGGCATGGCGCTCCTCGACGTCATCAGCCCGTGCGTCACGTTCAACAACCACGCCGGCTCGACGAAGAGCTACGACGCGGTGAAGCAGACCGACGCGCCGATCCACGAGATCGGGTTCGTGCCGTTCTTCGAGGACATCGCGGTCGACTACCCCGCGGGCGGCGTGCAGGAAGTGAAGCTCCCGGACGGCTCGACCATCACGCTCAAGAAGCTCGGGCTCGACTACGACCCCACGAACCGCGCGGCGGCGCAGCGGCTCCTCGCCGACACGCGGAACGACGGCAAGCTCTTGACCGGTCTCCTCTACATCGACCCCGAGAAGCCGCCGTTCGACGCCGTCGAGAGGATGGCCGAGCGGCCGCTCGCCGGGCTCGACCTGGCGGCGCTCCGCCCGCCGAAGTCCGCGCTCGACGAGATCCTCGAGGAGCTGACGTAGGCGTGGACATCGGTGCCCGGCGCCGTTTCCTAGCGCCGGCCAGCCGCAACCGAGCTCCGACGTCGTGCCTCGGCGCGGCGCCCGACCGGTGTCATCGGAGACCGAAGAAGGGCGCCCACCTCTTCGAACAGTGAGGAGAAGTCGGGGTTGAAGACTCTGCTCTCCCTGATTCTCGCCGCGGCGGCGGGCGGCGAGGAGGACATCGAGGCCGGCGTCCGGGCGGCCGAGGCGCGCGCGGCCGAGGCGCTCCTCGCCGGGACGCGCCGCGCCTCGCCCGCCGACGCGCGGCGCGCCGCCGAGCTCGTGCGCCGGCTCGACCCGGGGAACGCCGCCGCGGCCGAGATCCTCTCGCGCCCGGAGCCCGGCGCGAAGCCAGCGGACCCGCCGAGCGAGCCCGAGTTCACTTCCGTCTTCAACGGGCGGAGCCTCCGCGGTCTCGAGGGAAAGGGCGGCGCCTTCGTCGTGAAGGACGGCCGCGTCACGGGCGATTCGGGCGGCACGCCCGCGTTTCTCCTCCTGTCGCGCCGCCCGCCGCGCGAGTGCGACCTCCGGGCGACGCTCACCGCGGGCGGCGCGGGCGGCGCCGGGCTCGTCGTGGGCCGCTCCCGCGGCCGCGGGGTCGCTCTCCTGCTTCTTCCGCGCTCGGGCACCGTCCTTCGGGACCTCTCGACCGGCGCCGACCTCGCGACGGGTCCGGCCGCCGGCGGAGGAGCGACGAGAGTGGAATTGAAGGTCCTCGGGACCACCGTCCGCGGGTTCGTCGACGGGCGGCTCGCGGTCGAGGCGGAGCTCGAAGGGCCTCTCTCGGGCGACGCCGGGATCGTGCGCGTGGGCTCGGCGACGGTCGAGGAGATCGGCGTCCGCCCGTCCTTCGCCGCGGATCTCGTCGCCGCGGCGGCGAGCGCGCTCGCGTCGGGAAAGGCGCCGGAGGCGATGGCCGCGGCCTCGGCGCTCGAGAGGGAAGGCGCCGCGGCCGAGGCGGCGCTCGCGCGCGGGGCGGCGCTCGCGCTCCTCTCGCGCCTCGAGGAGGGCTCCGCCGAGCTCGCCCGCGGACGCGCCGCGCTCGCCGGGCGCCGCTCGCCTCCCGACGCGCGCCTTCGAAAGCTCGCCGACGCCGCGGAGGCGGCCGAAAAGAGAGTGCGCGAGCGCCGCGACGCGGTCGACGCGCCGTTCCGGGAGGCCGTCGCCGCCGTGCGCGCGGGCTCGATCCGCGCTCTCGAGACGGACCGCGCCGACCTCGCGCTCACGCTCGCGACGCGCCTCGAGAGCCTCCTCCCGAACGACCGCTCGGCGCGCTTCCTCCGCCTCCGCGCGTACGGACGCGCGCGCGGGAAAGACGGCGTCATCGCCCTCTTCGACGGGACGACCCTCTCGGGCTGGACGCTTTCGGAGGAAGGGACGTTCGTCTTGAAGGACGGCGCGCTCCACGCGCCGAGCGCGTCCGCCGCCCGCGACGCGGTGCGCGCCGACATCGAGGGATACCCGCGCGCGCTCCTCGAGGCCGAGTTCCACGCGGGCTCCGTCTACGAGGCGGGCCTCGTCGTCGGCGGCGCCGAGGACGGGTATTGCCTCGCGCTCCGAAACGTCTTCCACGAGCGGGAGTTCATCGTCCGGCGGAAAGGCGGCGAGGTGAAGATGCGCCGCGATCTCGGCGAGATCGTCCCGCCCGGAGACGGCTCCTGGCACCGGCTCGGCGCGTTCGTCCACCGGAACCGCGTGACGATCTTCGTCGACGGGAGGAAAGTGCTCGAGAAGGTCTTCTCTCGCCCGCTCGAGGGATGCCCGGGCGTCTACGTCGCCGAGAACACCGTCGCGTCGTTCCGCGACGTGACGTTCCGGATCTTCGACGACGACCGCGAGACCGAGCGATTCCTCTACGAAAAGGGACTCGACGACCGAGTCGTGCTCGAGGCGGAGGAGGCGGTCGAGACCGGTCTCGTGGGTCCCGGCGCCTCGGTCTCGACCGTGCCGCTCGCGTTCGGGGGCGCCGATCTCACGCTCGGCGGCGAGCGTGCGCAGGCGCCTTTCGCGGAGTACGTTTTCGACTCGCCGTCGTCGTGGAAGTCGGCGCGGCTCGACTTGCGCTACAGGCGGCCCCCCGAGGGAAAAGAGCCGGCGCTCGTCGCGACGATCGACGGCGGCGCGGTCGAGGCGGAGATCGCGCTTCCTTCCACGGGGAGCCGCGACTACGGGACGGTCACCGCCGAGCTTGGACCGCTTTCGCCCGGCGAGCACGTGCTCCGCGTCTCGCCGAAGAGCGCCGCCGACGCGCCGTCGATCGACCGCCTGGTCGTCCGCGGCGACACGGCGCCCGCCGCCGAGCCGTCGCGGCTCCTCACGTCCGAGAAGCACCCGCTCCTCGCGATCCAGACCTCGCCCGGCGTGAACCTCGAGGGCGACGTGGAGGGGCTCTTCGAGATGGTCGACGACCTGCGGGGCTACATGTCGGAGTATCTCGGCGTGACGATCGACCGGCCGCTCACGCTGAGCGTCGTCTCGCGCGAGTGCTGGGGCGACCCGCACCTCGGCGGCTACGCGACGGGGCGAGCCCTTTTCGTGCCCGAGGAGACGGTGTTCCGCGACCTCGCGACCGTGGCGCACGAGCTCTCCCACTGCTTCGACTTCGGCCAGGGATTCGTGCCGCCGTGGCTGGGCGAGGGGAAGAGCGTCCCGGTCTTCGTCGACTTCATGGCGGAGCGGGGCGACAAGTACCGGTGGAACGCCCTCGGCGGCGTCGACGCGCGCGCGCGGATGGGGCGCGGCTCGCGGAAATTGCTCCTCGGCGACGACGGGACGACTCTCCTCCAGTGGTGGGGGACCGACCGCTTCAGCTACGGCGAGCACCCGCAGCGCGGCGCGGCCTACGACGCGTCGGCGTACCTCTGCGCCGACCTCCGCGAGATCTACGGAAAGGAGTTCTGGCGGACGTTCCACGCGCTCGTAAAGAAGGACCTCGACGCCGGAACGTACTTCATGCCCGCCGGCGACCGCGTGGCGGAGAACTCCGCCCTCGTCCAGTACCTCTCGCGCGCGGCGGGCGAGGATCTTTCCCGCTACTTCCGCGACGCGGGCTTCACGATCCGAGAGCTGGCGAGGGCCGGCGAGACGCTCGTCGCGTCCACGTCGCGCGACGATCCCTACCTCACGCGCGGCGGGGGCTCGCGGTTCTCGCCCGGGGGCGACGGCGAGCCGCCCGGCCGGATTCTCGAGTCCGGCTCCGACATGATCTTCACGTTTCCGTTATCATCGGATGCGACGGAAGTGGAGGTCCTGGTCCGGGCGTCGGGCCGCGGCCGCGCGTTCGTCGACGGCGGCGGCGAGGCGACGAGCTTCGACCGGCCTCCGTCCGGAGGGCCGGGCATCGTCGTCGAGGCGACCGTGTCGGACCCGGCCGCGCTCGAGGACGGCCGCCTCCACGTGACGCTCTCCGCCGGAGCCGGCGGAGCCGTCACGGTGACCGGGGTGTCCGTCCGCCCGGTCGCGCGCTGACGGCGCCCCGCCCGGCGGCGCGCGGTCCCTTCCCCGGCGTTCGTCCGAGCCAGAGGAGCCGAAGAGATGCCCGTCGTAGAGATCGCCGCCCGCTCAAGCCTCGCTGCCGCGCTCGTTCTTGTCCCGTTCGCCTGCAACGACGACCACGGCGACCGGACCGCGGCGCCCCCGCCCGATCCGCTGACGATCGAGGAGGTCGTGGCGGAAGCGCTCCCCGGCCTCGGCGACGACGAGGTCAGGGTCACCTACTCCCGCGCCGCGGTGGCCGCCGAGGCGGCCGACCTCTCGCACTATTCGCTCGAGTCGCCGGCGGGCCGCGCCGTGCCGCTCACGGCGGCGACGGCCGCCTACGATCAGGCGACGTTCACGACCACGATCGTCTTTCCCGGCCTCTCCGCCGCCGACACCGTGAACCTCGCCGTCGGCTCCGCGTTCCGGCTCGTCGTGGACGGAGTGCACGCCGAGGACGGGGGCGTCCTGCCCATCGCGCTCTCGGTCGACGGCGTCGTGACCGGGACGAACGCCGCGCCGGCGATCGTCTCGATCACGCCGGACTCGAGCGCGACGAAGGGGGGCGTCGAGGCGACGGTGGTCGCGACCGGGCTCACGTTCGAGGCCGATACCACGGTGTCGGTCGGATCGAATCCGCTTCTGAGCCTCGTCCTCGTCGACGCGCTGACCGTCCGGGGCGTCGTCGCCCGCGGCGCGCCGGGCCAGGCCGACGTCCGGGTCTCGAACTCGAACGGCTCGTCCGTCGCGGCCGGCGCGTTCGTCTTCTTCGTGCCGTTCCCGCGATTCGAGGGGCCGCTCTCCTTCTTCGTCGAGGACCAGCCGTTCGCGGTCGCGGTCGGCGATCTCGACGGGGACGAAAAGAGGGACGTGGTCGCCGTGAACTTCACGTCGCAGTCGATCTCGATCCTGCGCGGCCGGGGGAACGGCGATTTCGACCCGCCCCGCAGGGTGACGACCGCCCAGAATCCCGACGACGCGGCGATCGCCGACATGAACCGCGACGGCGTTCCGGATCTCGTCTACGTCAACAGCGGGAACGCGGACGGGATGGGGAACGGCGCGGTCGCGGTCCGGCTCGGGAACGGCGACCTCACTTACGGCGCGCCGTCGTCCACGCCGGTCGCGCGCGGGCCGCAGTCGGTCGTCGTCGCCGACCTCGACGGCGACATGCTGCCGGACGCGGCCGTCGTGAACCGGACGACCGGCTCCGTGTCGGTCCTGATCGGGAACGGCTCCGGAATCCTCACGCGAAAGCTCCCCGACATCGCCGTCCCCGGCGGCCCGAACGCGGTCACCGCGGCGGACCTCGACGGCGACGGGGACGTCGACCTCGCGACCGCGAACGGCCTCGACACGTCGACGGTGCTTCGGAACGACGGCGCCGCGAACTTCGCTCCGGCGGGCCCGCCGCTCACGGCCGGGGACCTCGCGCAGGGGATCACGAGCGGGGACGTCGACGGCGACGGCGACGCCGATCTCGCGACCGCGAACCTCCTCTCGGGCGACGCCTCCGTCTTCTTCAACGACGGAGCCGGATCCTTCGCGCCGCAGGTCCTGGTGCCGCTCGGCTCGCGCCCGATCTCGCTCGAGCTGTCGGACCTCTTCGGGACGGGCGCCACGCATCTCGTCTCGGGACTCAACTTGGGCTACGGCATCGCCGTCTCCGCGCACGCCGGCATGGGCGGCTTCGGACCGCCCGCGCTCGTGCGCACGGGCCGGACGGTGCAGGACGTCGCCGTGGGAGCGCTGACTCCGGGCGAGCTGCCCGACGTCGTGACCGCGAATCGCGACTCGGACACGATCACGGTCGTCCGCCACCGCGAGGACGGCTCGCTCCTGACGCCGCTCGTGCTCGCGACCGGCGACGAGCCGGTCGCCACGGCGATCGCCGATTTCGACGAGGACGGCTTTATGGACGTCGCGGTGCTCCAGAACGGCGCGCGGGCCGTGACGATCCTCCGCGGCGACGGCGCGCGGGGATTTCTCGCCGGGACGCCGTTCGCCGCGGGCGACTCCCCGACGGACTTCGTCGCGGCCGATTTCGACGGCGACCGGCACGTCGACGCCGTTGTCGTCGACCAGTTCCGGAACGCCGTCCTCTTCCTGAAGGGCGACGGCGCGGGCGGCCTCGCGGCGCCGGTCAGCTCGACCGTCGGCTCGCTTCCCGCGGAGTTGGCCGCGATCGACCTCGATGCGGACGGAGACCTCGACGTCTGCGTCACGCTCGACGGGACGCTCACGATCGGCGTCGCGCTGAACGACGGGACCGGAGCGTTCCTCCGGCCGGATCCCTCGGAGTTCGGCGCCGGGTCGGAGCCGAAAGGCGTCTTCGCCGGCGGCGACTTCGACCGCGACGGGTTCGTCGACCTCGCGGTCTGCGGCGACGCCGGGAACTCCGGCCAGGCCGCCGTGCTCTTCGGGAACGGGACGGGGATCTTCGTCGAGTTCCAGGGCGCCCTCACGTTCGAGAACGACCACTCGATCGCGATGGGCGACGTGAACGGCGACGGCTTCCTCGACCTCGTCACCGCCGGCCGCGACAACTTCAACGGCGTGAGCCGGCTTCGCGTCCTCTTGGGCAGCGGGACCCGGCGGGTCCCGCAGTCGTCGGGCGACCCGGCCAACTACACGCTCGCGATCGGCTCGGTGCCGGAGAACCTCGTCCTGCGGGACATCGACTTCGACGGGGATCTCGACGTGGTCGCCACCCTCGCCGCGATCACGGTCGCGACCGAGCCCGTCGGCGCCGGGGTGATCGCCGTGATCCTGAACGACGGCACGGGGCGTTTCGAGACGAGGGAGCTCATCGCGTCCGGACTCCAGACGATCCACGTCTCGGTCGGCGATCTCGACGGCGACGGGTCCCTGGACGTCGTGGGCGCCGACGCGGGCCAGGACACCGTGACGGTGTACTTCGGACGTGGCTGAGCCGGGCGCCGCCTCCCGCTGCCCGGCGTGCGGGGCGGCGGCCGGCGGCGCGGGCGGGACCTGTGGCCGATGCGCGGCCGGACTCGCCCATCCGGGCGTCGGACGCGCGCTCGCTCCCCTCCCGCGCGGGGCGGTCGCGGCGTTCGTCGCGGGCGCCGAGACGTTCGCCGCGGGGCTCGGGACGATCCGCGGCGACCGGGTCTTGAAGCGCCTCGCGGCCGCGCCCGCGATCGTGAACCTCGCGATCCTCGTCCTCCTCGTCGCCGCCGTGATCGAGTTCCGTCCCGTGATCGCCGATCTCGTCCTCCCGGACGCGACCGGGGTCGTCGCCGTCCTCGCCTTCATCGGATCGCTCGCCGCGGCGGCCGTCTCGGCGCTCCTCCTCCATCCGATCCTCGTCTCGGTCGCGTCGGCGCCGTTCAACGAAGCGCTCTCGGCGCGCGTCGAGCGCCTGGTGCGGTCGGGGTGGGAAGGCGAATCGGAGGGCTTCGCGCTCTCGCGCGCGGCGATCGACGTCCTCCGCCCGATCGGCCAGTCGCTCCGCGTGGCGGGGTACCGGCTCGCGGCCGCGATCGTCCTCGTGCCCCTCTCGCTCGTCCCGGTCGCGGGTCCGATCGCCGTGTTCCTCGTCTCGGCGGCGTTCACGGCGTACGACTGGGTCGAGCTGCCCGCGGCCCGCGTCCGGATGAGCTACCGCGAGAAGCGCGCGCTCCTCCGGCGCCACCGCGCGGCCTCGCTCGGCTTCGGGTCGGCGGCGCAGTTCCTCCTCCTCGTCCCGTTCGTGAACGTCCTCGCGCTCCCGGTCGCCGTGGCCGGAGGGACGCTCCTCTTCTTCCGCATGGAGAAGTGAGCGCCCGCCTCGGCGGGCGCGGCTCAGGATCGCCCGTCGCGGATCGTGAAGTCGATCCTCCGGGCGATGTCGTCGAAGAGCGCCTCGAGCGCGGCGGCGAGAGCGTCGGCGATGGCGCCGGGGGAGGCGCTCGCGGCGGGCGCGCGCTTCTCGATCCGGTGGTGGAAGAGGATCCGCTCCGGGCTCTCTCCCGACGCCGACTGCGCGAGGGTCGCCTCGAGAACGACGACGCCCTCGATGCCCGACTCCGACTCGACGCCCTCGAGGCGCGTCAGCCGGCACGCGAGGCGGTAGTCGCCCTCCCGCCGTTCGCCGCCCGCGATGACGCGCGAGAAGAGGCCCGACGCGAAGAGGTGCTCGCGGAGGCGCTCGCCGACGAACACGTCCGGCATCGAGATCCAGCGGTGGTAGAGGAACGGCACCACCTCCTGGGACGGCTCCTTCTTCCGGAGGAGGATCTCCTGCCGGCGCACCGTGGGGTCGATGGCGACGCGCTCCACGAGGAGGGACGAGGGGAGCGGCTCGGCGGCCGGCTCGCCGGGGAGGCGCGGGTCGAGCGAGTAGAAGCGCGTCTCGGGCGCCGCGCGGCCGCCCAGGACGTCGACGCAGCCCGTGAGAAGAGGGGCGGCGAGCGCGAGCGCGGCGACGGACGGCGCGAGGAGGGCTCGGTTCATGGTTCCCTCTCGGGGCGCGGCTTCGCGAGGAGAAGGCCGGGATTGTCCCTGACCTGCTTCAGGAGGTCCTCGATCGCCACCGCCCCTTCCTTCAGGCTGAGTATGGCATCCTCGACGTTCGCCCGGTTGTCGCCGAAGACGGAGTCGGCCTTCGCGATGACCGAGCGGAGGTCCGAGACCGCGGCCTCGACCGCGAGGAGCGCCCGGCGCGGGTCGCTCTCCTCCGTCCAGCGCTTCACGTTCGCCGAGGCGTCCTTCAGGTTCCGCACGGTCGCGTCGACGTCGCCGCCGGTCGCGATTTCGCGCGCCTTCGCCGCGGCGCTCTTGAAATCGGCCACCGCCGACTCGACGTCGGGCCGCGACTGCGACACGACCGCGCGCACGTCGCCGGCGGCCGACTCGAGCGAGGAGATCGCCCTCTCCAGCCGCTCGACGGAGGCGGTGATCTTCTCCCGGTTCTCGCCGAACACCGCGTGGATGTCGTCGAGGACGAGGTGGAGCTTCTCCTGCGAGTCGGGCCCGAGCATCTTCTTCAGCTCGAGGAGGGCGTCCTTGAAGCCGCTCAAGACCTCGGGGAGGCTCGTCTCGATGGCGCCGAGGAGCGAGCGGTCCGACTCGATGACGCTGTCCTCGCCGAGCGGCGGCCCGCTCGGGTCGCCGCCCGACAGCTCGATGAAATTGACGCCGGTGATGCCGCGCGTCCGGATCGTTGCCTTCGTCCCCGCTCGGAGGACGATGTCGTTCGTGATGCCGAGCACGACCTCGATGCGCGAGATGTCGCCCGCCATGAACCGGATCTTCCGCACGCGTCCGATCGGAACGCCCTTGTAAGTCACCTGCGCTCCGTCGGAGAGGCCGGAGACCGACTCGGTGAACTCGACCGAGTACGTGCTCTCGGAGCGGAGGATCTTCACGCCGGCGACGACGGCGAGGGTCGCGGCGACGAGGCCCATCGACACGAGGACGAAGACGCCGGCCTTGAGCTTCTGGGTCCGCGCGATCATCTGCTGTGTGCCTCCGCGTACGGGGTCAGGGGAGCGAGTGCGCGTCGATCCACGACGTCTTCTTCTCCGGGGCGCGGTCGAGGAACCGCCGCACCTCTTCCGAGCCGGGACCCGCCGGGAGCGCGTCGAGCTCGGCCCTCGTCCCGCACGCGGCGATGCGGCCCCCCGAGATCATCGCGATCCGGTCGGCGATGGTGAAGATGCTCTGGAGCTCGTGGGAGACGACGACCATCGTCACGCCGAGGCTTGATTTCAGCCGGAGCACCAGCTCGTCCAGGTCGGAAGCGGTGATCGGATCGAGGCCGGCCGACAGCTCGTCGAAGAAGATGATCTCGGGGTCGAGCGCCATTGCGCGCGCGATGGCCGCCCGCTTCCGCATCCCGCCGGAGAGCTCCGCGGGCAACTTGGGCGCGCAGTCGGCGAGCCCGACGAGCGAGAGCTTGAGCCGGACGATCGAGTCGATCGTCTCCTCGCCGAGGCCGGTGTGCTCCCGGAGCGGCAGCGCAACGTTGTCGCCGACGGTCATCGAGTTGAAGAGCGCCCCGCTCTGGAAGAGCATCCCGATCTCGCGCACGAAGCGGGCGTACTCCTCTTCGTCCATCGCCGAGACGTCGCGACCCTTCACCAAGACGCGCCCCTCGGTCGGCCTCTGCAGCCCCACGAGGCAGCGGAGAAGCGTGCTCTTCCCGCAGCCCGAGGTCCCGACCACGACGAAGATCTCCCCGCGGCGGACGTCGAGATCGACGCCGTCGAGAACGGTGCGATCCCCGTAGCGGACGACGAGGCCGCGCGCCGAGACGATCGGGTCCGTTTCCCGGAGGACGCTCATGCGAAGTCAGCCGAAGTAGAAGATCGCCGTGAAGACGAGGTCGAGCGCGATCACGAGGACGAGCGCGCGGACGACCGAGCGCGTCGTCGCCACGCCGACGCCCTCGGCGCCGCCCGTGATCCCGAACCCGGTCAGGCACGCGATGAGGGCGATCTCGACGCCGAAGCCGACCGACTTCACGAGGCCGGTGACGATGTCGCTCAGGTAGAGAGAGCGCACGGTCTGGTCGAAGTAGACGCCCGCCGGCGTCCCGAGCGCGAAGACGGGAACGACGAAGCCGCCGAGGATCCCGACGAGATCGAAGATGATCGTGAGGCACGGCGCCGCGAGCGCGAGGGCGAGGACGCGAGGCACGACCAGGAAGCGGTAGGGCGAGAGCCCCATCGTCTTCATGGCGTCGATCTCCTCGGTCACGACCATCGTCCCGATCTCGGCGGTGATGGCGGAGCCCGATCGCGCGGCCAGGACGACGGCGGTGAGAAACGGGCCCAGCTCGCGCGTCATCGAGACGCCGACCATGTTCGCGATGTAGTTGGTCGCTCCGAACTGCTCGAGCGTGTGGGCGGCCTGCATCGCCATGATGAGGCCGACGAGGAAGGCGATAAGGCACGAGATCGGGATCGCGCGCACGCCGCCCCGGACGAGCTGCTGCGCGACGAGGTCCGCCTTCACGGGATGCCCCCGGAGCGGCGCGACGAACGCCCAGTAGAAGGCGTCGGAGGCGATCTCCGCGAGCGACCGCGCTCCGCGGACGAGCGCGATGGCGGCGCCGCCGACGGCTTCGACGAGCGGCAGCCGTTCCGCTTCCGGGCGGGAGTCGGCCGCGGCGATCCCGTCGAAATCGACGAGGGCGAGGAACTTCCGCGTCTCCGGGCGAAGCCCCTTCAGGACGAGGTTCGCCCCGCGGCTCTTGAGGTCCTTCCACGCGGCCGCGAGCGCCGCGGCGCCGAAGGAGTCGATCTGCCCCGCGCCGGAAAAGTCGAGGACGACCTCGCCGCCGCGCCCGGCGCGAAGGCTTTTCACGGACTCGAGCACCGTGGACGCCGTCCGGATCGTGAGATCGCCTTCGACGCGGAGCTTTAATGCGGCGCTCTCTCTTTCCATCCGTCGATCTTCCGGCCCGTTTCGTCCGAAGTTCCGTCGTCCAAGAGGGGGTGCGCGGGAGCGGGGAGTTTAGAAACCCGCCGCCGGCCGCGCGCGCCGGGGTCGCCCGCCGCCCTCCGGCCGATATCATCGTCCGCCGCGGCGCGTCGCCCTGAACGGCCGCCGAGGACGAGAACCGGAGCGCCCTCCCGATGCCCGCCGACCGCCGCCGCCGCCTCCTGCCCCCCGCCGACGTCTCCGTGATCGTCCCGGCGAAGGACCGGGAGCGCTTCGTCGCGGAGGCGGTCCGCTCGGCGCTCGGACAGGAGGGGTGCCGGGTCGAGGTGATCGTCGTCGACGACCGG